>FWWL01000034.1_pt1 | contig 350243 bp, 324 predicted proteins | sample 2228331 | NCBI WGS metagenome assembly FWWL01 (sample SAMEA103939775, study PRJEB20133) | metagenome
AGCGCGGCGCGCGCGCGCGGCCCCGGCGAGCAGCACGGCGGCGCGCGGGGATGCGCCGACGGTCAGCTCGGCGTGCTCGCGGGTGGCGCGGATCAGGCGCACGACATAGCGGGTGATGTCATCCGCCACGGTGACCTGCGAGAGCGCTGCGCACACGGCGGTGATTCCGGCCGCGTCGGTGACCGCGACCACGCCCAGATCGGCGGGCCGCTGCGGGCCGGAGCGCTGACCATAGGTGGCAACGATCCGCGCCTCTTCCTCTTCGGCGGGGTAAGGCACGAGCAGCTTGAACAGGAAACGGTCGAGCTGCGCTTCGGGCAGGGGATAGACGCCCTGATTCTCGATCGGGTTCTGGGTTGCGACCACCATGAAGCTGGCGGGCAGCGAATAGGTCTCCCCGTCGAGCGTCACGCGGCGTTCCTGCATCGCTTCGAGCAGCGCGGCCTGTGTCTTGGGCGGGGTGCGGTTGATCTCGTCCGCCAGCAGCAGGTCGCAGAAAATCGGGCCGCGCGTCAGCGTGAACTGGCTGGTCTGGAAGTTGAACAGGTTCGACCCCAGAATGTCCCCCGGCAGCAGATCGGGGGTGAACTGGATGCGCCCAAAATCGAGGCCAAGCGAGGTGGCAAAGGCATTGGCGAGCAGCGTCTTGGCGGTGCCCGGCGGGCCTTCGAGCAGCACGTGCCCTTCGGCCAGCAGCGCAGTCAGCAGCATGTCCACCATCGCTTCCTGCCCGACGATCGCCTTGGCGATTTCGGCGCGGATCGCATCGGCGAGGCTGCGGACTTCATCGAGGGTCATGGTCATCGGCGGGTCGTTCCTCAGGAAAGCTTTCGGTTGAGATCGTCGAGCGCCTTGGCGGCGGCGAGAATATCGGCGGGCTTGTGCGCCGCCTCGAGCCGGGCGGCGCGGCGGGTATAGGGTTCCTCGTCCGGCAGGCGGCGGGCGAGGGCGGCGTCGATCGCCTCGGGGTCGGGGCGCGCCAGTCCCAGGCGCTCGGCCAGCCGCCGCGCGGAGAGCAGGGCATAGGGCCGCGCCAGCAGGCGGAAGCGCCGCGCGCGCAGGATCAGGCCTGCGCCATTGGTGATCAGCTGGCGCTTGCCGAAAGCGATGTCCGGCCCACCGATCGCCGCTGCCGGGCCGAATCGCTGGAAGGCGCGCCAGCCGACGATCACCAGCGCGGCGATCAGGCACAGGGTCGCGGCAAGGAAGGGCGGGCGGAAGGCCAGCGTCAGCAGGTTCTCGCTCGCGCCGAAGCCGTTGAGCGTGAGGTCGAAGGTGACGATGTCGGTGTCGGCATCATCCGCCAGCTGCGTCACCAAGGCGACGGCGGCGGCAGCGCGGGTCTTGTCGGCAAGGCCGTAATTGTTGGCGATGTCAGGCTCGGCGAGGAACACCACGGGCTGCGGCGGGCGGGCATATTCGACCGCCAGCGGAGGATCGCCCTGCGCCGCCTCTGCCGCATCCACTTCGGCGCGGTTCACGGCGAAGGCCAGCACCCGCCCTGCCGGGTCGGTGATGAGCTTCGTATGCGCGCCGGGAACCTCGGCATGGAACGTCGGTGCGGCGGGCAGGCTTCCCGAGAGGCCAAGCCCGCGCCATGTGCCCGGCTTGGCGGGCGGGGGCGGAGGGGTGTTTTGTGGCCGGCCCGTCCCCGGCACCTGCGCGCCCGTGGACTTGTGGCGAAATGTGTAGGGCGCGGGCAATTCCTCGCCCCATTCAGCCGGTTGCGTGCCGAGCAGGATCACCCAGCCGCGCTTGAACTTCTCGCGAATTTCGGCCGGCATGAACTCCATCGGCGCGATTGCCTGCCACTTGGGCAGGATCACCAGCGTCGGTCCGCGATAGGTGCGGTCCTTGATGATCTCGGCGATTTCCTCGGCATCGCTGTAGGCGCCGGGGGTGAGCACCAGCAGGCCGCGCGTCTCCAGCCCGCCGGGATTGCGCGATCGCTCGGTATCGAAGCCCTCGGCCTCGACCAGCCGGACGAGGCCCGAATAGCCGTTCAGCCCGTTGCTGGCGGCATGGGCCTGCCCGCCGCGGCCGGTCTCGTCGCCGAGGCTTTCGCCCGAGCCGATGAGGTAAAGCAGCGCGATGAACAGGGCAAAGCCGGCGCTGATGAGCACGAAGGCGCCGAACTTGGTGAAGGCCGGGCCATTTGCTCCGGCGGCGCGGCTGGCGGCGGCGGCGCTCATGCGGCGAGCTCCCGCGTGCTGTCGATCCGGGCGAGCGCGAATTCGGCATAGGCCGCGCGCGCAGCTTCCCAGTCGGCGCGTTCGAGCGTGCGCAGCGCGAAGAGCGAGCGCTCGACCCGCTCGGCCATCACCCGAAAGGCGGCGCGGGCCTGTCCGGGCAGGGCGGGCAGATCGGCCAGCTCGCGCGCGGTGCTCGAGGGTTCGACCCAATCGGGCCGGGCGGTCGCGATATGGTGGACCGAGCGTTGCAGCAGCAGGTGCGTCGCCTCATCGAAGCGGCCCTGCGCCGCCAGCCGGTCGGCATCTTCGAGCAGCGCGAGGCTGGCGGCGGCATCGGGTCGCCATTCCTCGGTTGTCGCGGCATCGCCCTTGGGCTTTGCGCGCCAGCCCAAGCCGTCGCCGAACAGCCGGTACAGCAGCACCGCGGCGAACAGCACGACCATGCCCAGCACCACCCATTGCAGCCAGCCCCACGACCCGCCCAGCGCTCCGCCCAGCGGCGAGAACAGATCGGCGAGCCATTCGATGAATTCGGCGAGCATCCGTTCGAACCATGAAGGCTGGCGCGGGGGAATCTCGGGGATTTCGACCGGCGCGAACTGGATGGCGTCGTCCGCGCGCAGGGCCTCCCACCCGGCGGGAGGCGGTGCGCCCGAAGTGGCTGATGGAACAGGCAGAGTTTGTGCGGCCGCAGCGGTCATCCCGTAGAGGGTGGTGGCATGGCGATGGGGCTTGCGCAACGCTAAACCGCCCGCTGCCCCCGACCAAGCGATCCTAGCCGCGTGCGCGCGCCTGTTCGTACGTCCCCAGAATGCGAAATTCCTTGGAATGGAACGCGCATTCCTCCAGCGCCCGATCGACCGCCGGATCGCCCGGTGCGCCGATGATATCGGCGTAGAAGGTCGTCGCGGCAAAGCTGGTGCCCTGCTGGTAGCTTTCCAGCTTGGTCATGTTGACCCCGTTGGTGGCGAAGCCGCCCAGCGCCTTGTAGAGCGCGGCGGGGATGTTCTTCACCTCGAAGATAAAGGTCGTCATCACCGGCTTGCCCGCGAGCGCCGCAGGCGCGAGCGGCGCCTGCGCGAGAATCACGAATCGGGTCATGTTGTCGGGGCTGTCCTCGACATTGTGCTCGATGATGGTGAGCCCATAAAGCTCCGCCGCCAGCGCGGGGGCGATGGCCGCGACGGTGGGATCGCCGCGCTCGGCCACATAAGCCGCCGCGCCCGCGGTGTCGGCATGGCTGAGCGGCACGATGCCCCGCTCACGGAGGTAATGCCGCGACTGGCCGAGCGCTTGCGGATGGCTGTAAGCGGCCTCGAACGGGCCGGCCCCAAGCGCCATCAGCGCATGGTGAATCGGCATGAAATATTCGCCGATGATGGCAAGCCCGCTTTCGGGGAGCAAAAAGTGGATGTCTGCCACGCGGCCATGCTGCGAATTCTCGATCGGGATGATCGCCTCGCCCGCGCGCCCGTCCTTCACCGCTTCGAGCGCGTCTTCGAAGCTGAAGCACGGCAGCGGGGCGCGGTCGGGCCGGGCCTCGGTCGCGGCGCGATGCGAATTGGCCCCCGGCGAGCCCTGAAAGGCGATCGCGCGCGCCGGATCGGCGGCGGCTGCGGCGCGCATCCGGTCGACGAGTTCAAGGGCGGGGCCGGGGAAGGATCGCATGACAGCCGTCGCCTAGAGCCACCCGCACGGCCACACAAGCCCCGCACTGGCCTGCTTGCAAAAGCCGCAAGAATTCGTGCCACGATCGGCCTTGCGTGCGCGCGGGACCGTCATTATGAGGCGCGCGGGATGACACAGGACAACTCTTCGCAGGATAAAGCCGCAGGCCAGAATGGTGGCGGCGATCTGTTCAACACGGCCGCGGGCTGGGTGCTGTTTGCCGGCGTCGTCGGCCTCGGCCTGGCGCAGATTTCGAAGCACTACTTCGAAGCCGACAAGCCGGAGCGTCCGGAAAAGCTCGGCTACGTGATCGAAGGCGTGGTCGACGAAAGCGCCGGCCCGGCGGAAATGTCGATCGCCGAAGCGCTCAACGCGATGCCCGCCGCCGATCTGATCGCGGCAGGCGAAAAGGCCTATTCCAAGTGCCAGAGCTGCCACACCATCGACGCGGGCGGCGCCAACGGCATCGGCCCGAACCTCAATGGCGTGATGGGCGGCCCGGTCGCGGCCAAGGGCGGCTTCGCCTACAGCGCCGAGCTGAAGGCGCTGGGCGGCACCTGGGACTGGGACAAGATGAACCAGTGGCTCAAGAACCCCAAGGGCTACGTCGCGGGCACCAAGATGAGCTTCGCTGGTCTTTCCAAGGTTGAAGACCGCGCCGCGATTGCCGCCTATCTCAATTCCAAGGGCGCGAACATCCCGCTCCCCGCCGCTCCGGCCCCCGCCGAAGCCGGTGCCGAAGGCGCGCCCGATCCGGCCGCCGCTGCAGCGCCTGTCGAAGGCGAGAACCCGACCGCAGCCGAAGCCGCTGGCGGTGCGAGCGCCGATCAGCCGGTCGCCTCGAATCCGGGCACCGGCCGCTAAGGATTGTGTGGCTGCGTGGAGGCGGGCCTTGGCCTGCCCCCCTGCGCCTCAGCCCTTGAACCCCTGAGCGATGACATACCACTCCGACGAGCCCTTGCGGCTCGCCGGGGGCTTGGCGTGCTTGACGGCGGTAAAGTGCTTCTTGAGCAGCGCCAGCAGATCGGTGTCGGTGCCGCCTGCCAGCACCTTGGCGACGAAGGCTCCGCCCTCGCACAGATTCTCGACCGCGAACCACGCTCCGGCCTCGACCAGCCCCATCGTCCGCAGGTGATCGGTCTGCTTGTGGCCGACGGTGTTGGCGGCCATGTCGGACAGGACGAGATCGGGCGGCCCGCCCAGCGCTTCGGCGAGCAGCGCGGGGGCCTTGTCGTCCATGAAATCCATCTGAAAGATCGTCACGCCCTCGATCGGCTCGACCGGCAGCAGGTCGATCCCCACCACCTCGGCCTTGGGCTTCTTGGCGCGCACGACCTGCGTCCAGCCGCCTGGCGCGATGCCCAGATCGACGACCCGGCTGGCATTCCTGAGCAGCCCGAATCGCTCGTCCAGCTCGATCAGCTTGTAGGCCGCGCGGCTGCGATAGCCGTCGGCCTTGGCCTGGCGGACGTAAGGGTCGTTGAGCTGGCGTTCGAGCCAGCGCACCTGGCTCGCGGTGCGGCCCTTGGCGGTCTTGACGCGCTTGCCCGGCGTCTTGGTGCCGCGGGTCACGCGCCGGGTCGCCTGCTAGCGGCACCGTTGCCGCGCTGCTGGTGCAGCGCCTTGAGCGTGCGTTCGGACTGCCGCTCTGACGCCATGATCGAGCGCAGGATGCCCTCACGGATACCGCGATCGGCCACCCCCAGCCGCCGCGCAGGCCACAGGTCGAGAATCGCCTCGAGGATGGCGCAGCCCGCCACCACCAGCTCTGCCCGGTCCTGCCCGATGCACGGCAGGGTCGAGCGTTCATAGGGCGTCATCGCCGAAAGCCGCGCGCTGATCCCACGCATCTCGCTGGCGGGCACGATCAACCCGTCCACTGCCTTGCGATCATAGGAGGGCAGTTCGAGATAGAGGCTGGCGAGCGTCGTCACCGTGCCGCTGGTGCCCAGCAGGCGGATATCCTCGTGATGCGCGGCCTTGGCGACGCGCGCGGCGAAGGGGGCAAAGCTGCCCGCCACCAGTTCGCGCATCCGCGCAAAGCGGGCGACGCGCGCCGCCTCGCTGTCCTCGGCCCGGCCGACCGTGTCGGTCAGCGATACCACGCCCCAGGGCACGCTGTGCCAGTCGAGAATACGCGGCACGCGGGCCGTTCCGTCTCCGGGCTCGACCAGCACCAGTTCGGTCGATCCGCCGCCGATATCGAAGATCACCGCCGGGCCATCGCCCGATTCGAGCAGGATGTGGCACCCCAGCACAGCGAGGCGGGCCTCTTCCTCGGCGCTGATGATGTCGAGCGCGATGCCGGTTTCCTGACGCACGCGCTCGATGAATTCCGGGCCGTTGGCAGCGCGGCGACAGGCCTCGGTCGCGACCGAGCGGGCGAGGCGCACATTGCGGCGCTGCAGCTTGTCGGCGCAGATCATCAGCGCGGCCAGCGTGCGATCCATCGCCGCATCGCTCAGCCGTCCGCTGGTGGCGAGCCCCTCGCCAAGCTTCACCACGCGGCTGAAGGCGTCGATCACGGTAAAGTCGCGGCCCGAGGGGCGGGCGATCAGCAGGCGGCAATTGTTGGTGCCCAGGTCGAGCGCGGCATAGGCCTCGCCGTGGGCGGTGGCGCGCAGCGGGCCGATGTCGGCCAGATCGGGTCGCTCGGGGCCAATCGCTGCGCCATTCTTGCCGCCGTTCCCGGCAGCCGGGCGCACCACGCGGCGGGCGTCGTTGCTGGCACCCTTGGGCCGACCGGCACGATCGGGCTTGCGGGCTTCGGGCTGAGGGGGGCGCTTCTTGTAGCGGAAATCGGCTACCTTGCCGGACTTGCCGCCCCGGTTCTTCCCAGCACTGTTATTCCTGTCCGGCGGGAGTGTTTCCGCCATGATCACATTACTTTCGCATCACCATGCGCGCCTTTCCTGCGCATGGCACCTGAGCGGAAGTTACCCCAAGCCTTGGCCAAGGGCAAGCAATCACCCGCAACGTCAGCGCTTGACCTGCCGCGCGCGCGAAACTAGGGAGCGCTCTCGCTGCGCCGCCCGGAACCTGCCGGGGGCAAGGCCAATGCCCCGTCCTCTAATGGTAAGAGAGCGGACTCTGACTCCGTCAATCAAGGTTCGAATCCTTGCGGGGCATCCAAACTTCCCACATCACGCCAGCCGCCTTACTGCCCGTCCGGGGCGCAGCGGCTCGGCCGGCGGCTTGTTCCGAGGTCGGCTTTCTTGCGCCCGGAGCAGAGGTGGTCTTGCGCCCCGATGGTGATCGCGCCCCAGCCCGCGACTCCGCGCACATCGGCCCATTAACCCGATAAAGAACATCGCGTGCCATGATGCCGCCTGCAAGGATCGCCTCGGCCAGACCGGGGCAACGAGACGAGATGACATGAAGGCGCTACAGGTTTCCCATGACACATCGGCGTTCGAGGTGCCCGCCGCGCTCGACGATTGTGGACGGCTGACCGGACCTTGCGTGCATCGGGCGCTGGCAATGATGGACCGGCACGGGCTGGTGATCCTCACCGGCGTGTTGTCCGTTGCCGAGTGCTCGGCCGGGCTCGATCTGATCCGCCGGACCATCGCCGATCCTGATCGCAGCCACAGCGCCTTCGCCAGCGAGACCGACAATCACTACCTGCGCCGCGATTTCTGTTCGCTGCCCTCCAGCCCCGAGGTGATCGGCTTTGCCGCGATGCTCGCCCGGCGGCTTGAGGGGGTGATCGGCGAATATTGCGGCCGCACCCGCCCGGTGCTGGAGGTGGCGACCTTCACCAGCTACCGCGGCTCGTCGCACCAATATATCCACCGCGATCCGATGGGCGTCATCAGCCTGTTCGCCGCGGTCGAGGACGTGTCGGCGGAGCAGGGCGGGACGGTGTTCGTGCCCGGCACGCACATGTATGGCGGCGCGGACAACCGGCATGGCGGCGGGGCCTATGGGCAGATGGAGCTGCTGCGCACCCGCTGGAACGCGCGGATCTTCCGCCACAATCTGGCAAAAATCTGGGGGATGCGGAACGACGCCGCCACCCCGCTCGCGCCGGGCGAGCTGCGCGACCGGGTGTTCTCCACCCAGTGGGACCAGCACCAGCCCAACCTGCTCCGCTTCCTCACCGGCAAGAACGCGCAGTTCAGCCTGCGCAACCTTACCCCGCGCACCCTGTGGCGGCTGCTGCGCCAGCACCGGGTGCTCGACGCGCGGTTCCGCCTTGTGCAGACCGCGCCGCGCAAGGGATCGGTCATCCTCTATCGCAGCGATCTGCTCCACGCCGGGCCCGACAACCGCGCGCTTCAGCCCCGGCGATTCTTCGGGATGAGCATCGCGCGCGACGTGATCGAGCACAAATACTGGCACGACGGCTATTCCCCGCACCCGACACTCATCGCCCAGCCGCTGACCTTCGGCGATCTGCTGGCCGCCGCGCCTCTCTTGCCCGCCGCCGCACCAGCCCTCCGCGCGCCTGCGCTGGCCGATTGATCCCGCGCCGTCCCCGCGGCCAAATCTGTTGCGGCGCTCACCGGCCCCGATTAGGGGGCAGAGCATGACCGAAAAAGACCTGACAGACCGCAAGTTCTATCGCGCGGGCGAGGAAACCCGCTTCGCCGAGGGCGGGCCCGAGCGCACCCCGCAGACCGCGCACCCCGCCTACAAGCTCGCTTTCCGCGACACCGACTTCCTGCTGCGCGACGAACTGCGCCCGGTGCGCTTTCAGCTGGAACTGCTGAAGCCCGAAATGCTGCTCGACGAAGCGCGCGTCGGATCGACGCTGGTAATGTATGGCTCGGCCCGCATCCCCAGCCCCGCGCAAGCCGAGGCGCGGATCGAGGCGGCGAAGGACGGCGACGAGTACGACCAGAAGGTCGCGGCGCGCCTCGCCGAGAAGGCGAAGTATTACGACGAGGCTTACCGACTCGCGCGGCTGGTGAGCGAAAAGGGCATCATCGAGAACGGCGAACGCCAGTTCGTCGTCACCACCGGCGGGGGCCCCTCGATCATGGAGGCGGGCAATCGCGGCGCGTCCGATGCCGGGAGCGAATCGATCGGGCTCAACATCGTGCTGCCACACGAACAGGCGCCCAATCCCTATGTGACGCCCTACCTCTCGTTCCAGTTCCACTACTTCGCGCTGCGCAAGATGCACTTCCTGCTGCGCGCGCGCGCGGTGGCGGTGTTCCCCGGCGGGTTCGGCACGTTCGACGAGTTCTTCGAGCTCGTCACCCTGATCCAGACCGGCAAGATGAAGCCCATGCCGATCATCCTGTTCGGCAAGGATTTCTGGAACCGCGTCGTCAATTTCGAGGCGCTGGCCGAGGAAGGGGTGATCTCCAAGGCCGATCTCGACCTGTTCACCTGGGTCGAAACCGCCGAGGAGGCCTGGGCCTGCATCTGCGATTTCTACGAGATCCGCGAGTCCGCCGACCGCACCGACTGATGCCCCAGCGGGCCGTGGCCCGCGCCAAAGCCCGGGGCCGCTGCGATCGCGCGGAGCACGAATTGCCGCGCGAGCCGGACTGCGTGTTCCAGCGGCAGGCCATGCCCGAGCAGCGTCGCAATCGCCGAGGACAGCGTGCAGCCGGTGCCATGCGTGTGGCGCGTGTCGATCCGCGCGTGATCGAAGGAGGCGATGCGCGCGCCGTTGTGGTCGGTGGCGGGCTGGTAGAGCACGTCGGAAATCCGCTCCCCCTCGCCGTGCCCGCCCTTCGCCAGCACCGCCGTGCCGCTCGCTTCGGCAAGTTCCTCGGCCGCCGCAATCATCGCTTCGTGGCTGGCGAGCGGCCGACCTGCGAGATGCGCCAGTTCGGGGAGGTTGGGGGTGATCAGCGTCGCACGCGGGAACAGCCGCTCGCGCAGTGCCGTCACCGCGTCGGCCCCGACCAGCTGAGCGCCCGAGGTGGCTATCATCACCGGGTCGAGCACGATGGGCGCCGCGACGCCCTCCAACGCATCGGCGACGACAGCGATCACCTGCGGATCGGCGAGCATCCCGATCTTGATCGCGTCCACCCCGATATCTTCGACGCACGAGGCGATCTGCTGCGCGACCATCTCGGGCGCGATGGCGGCAATGCCCTGCACCCCGACGGTGTTCTGCGCCGTGATCGCGGTCACTGCGGTCATGGCATAGCCGCCGAGCATGGCGATGGTCTTGATATCGGCCTGAATCCCCGCACCCCCGGAGGAGTCCGAACCGGCGATCGAGAGGACACGAGGGGGAGGGGCGGAAGGCGCGGGCGTGGTCATGCCATGCGCCATAGCAAGACCGGGCGGCGCACGGCACCGGTTTTCCCGGCGGCAAGCCTGGCGGCAGTTTTCAGGCAAGCGTTGCGCGTGCGGGGACGACGGCTTGTCGGTGGGAAGTTGCCCTCAGGGGCGCAAAAGATTCCGACTGGCGCTCTGTCCTTCGTCACTCAAACATGCTGGAAAAATCGGAATGTTTGCTTGCCCGCCATGATTTGGCTGTGGGTGTCATCATGGCACCGACTGCGGTAGCGAGAAGCAGAAGAGGACCAATTCTTATCAGAACCCAAGTCCAGCGCGACCAAGCCGCGTCTGGATAAACCCAATAATACGTCAGAAAGTTTACAAGAACGAGACCGGCGATTACAGCTATAGCGATTATACTCTTTCGTTGCGACGCGAAATACCAGAGCACGCTTGCCGTCACGATCCATACCACTGTAGGAACCAGTCGGATCACTTCAAAAGTCCCCCCGCTATCTGAAGCTGAAAAAGCAAGGGCGTTGAAGAGATTGTTGAGGATCATGAAGGCTATCGCAAGCCAATAGAGGCAGTCGAAAACACTAACACTAGCTGGCTTGTTACCGCGCATAAATCGACGCTATAGATCCATATCGATGTAGACAAGGGGGTCGCTTCCCGAACGGCAGCTTTTGCGTGCAACATCGCCTGAGCCGACCCTGCAACCCCCGCTCAGCCCTTGTATTTGCGCTCCGTGCTCGGCGGGAACTTCGCGTGGAGCGCCCTCGCGCGCGTCGGGCGGTCCATCAGCTCGCCGCCGCAATTGGGGCAGCGGTCGTCGAGATCCTCGGCGCATTCGGCGCAGAACGTGCATTCGAACGAGCAGATGAAGGCGCCGGGTGCCTCGGCCGGCAGGCCTGCACCGCACATCTCGCAATCGGGACGCATTTCGAGCATCGTTAAGCCTCCTCAGACCGCCGCACGCACGGCTTCGCAGATGGCATCGACCACCTGTTCGACCTGGCCCTGGTCGTCGCCCTCGGCCATCACCCGGATCACCGGCTCGGTGCCCGAGGGGCGGATCACGAGACGGCCCTTGCCCGCAAGGCTCGCTTCGGCCTCGGCGATCACCGCCTGCACCTGCGCGTTGTCGAGCGGCTTGCCGCCTTCGTAGCGCACGTTCTTGAGCAATTGCGGCACGGGGTCGAAGACGTGGAGCAAATCGCTCGCCGGCTTGCCGCTGCGCACGAGGCTCGCCAGCACGCGCAAGGCCGCGACCGTGCCATCCCCGGTGGTGGCATAGTCGAGCAGGATCATGTGTCCCGACTGCTCGCCGCCGACGTTATAGCCGCCCGCCTTCATCGCTTCGAGCACGTAGCGATCGCCCACCTTGGCGCGCACCAGATCGAGGCCGCGGCCATTGAGGTAACGTTCGAGCCCGAGATTGCTCATCACCGTCGCCACGATCCCGCCGCCGCGCAAGCTGCCGCGATCCTGCATCCGTCCGGCGATCAGTGCCATGATCTGGTCGCCATCCACCGCGCGGCCCTTTTCGTCGACCACGATCAGCCGGTCGGCATCGCCATCCAATGCAATGCCGATATCCGCGCCTTCTTCGACCACCTTGGCCTGCAGCGCGGCGATTGCGGTCGATCCGACGCCGTCGTTGATGTTGGTGCCGTTGGGGGTGACGCCCAGCGCCACGACCTCGGCCCCCAACTCCCAGATGGCAGAGGGCGCCACCTGATAGGCCGCGCCGTGCGCGCAATCGACCACCACCTTGAGCCCATCGAAGCGGAGTTCGGCGGCGACCGATTGCTTGACCGCGTGGATATAGCGCCCGCGCGCATCCTCGATCCGGCGTGCGCGGCCGATCAGTTCGGCAGGGGCGAGCGGGATATCGGTTTCCATCAGCCGCTCGATCTCGGTTTCGGCTGCGTCCGACAGCTTGAACCCGTCGGGGCCGAACAGCTTGATGCCGTTATCGGCGAAGAGGTTGTGGCTGGCCGAGATCATCACGCCGAGATCGGCGCGCATCTCGCGTGTCAGCAACGCGATGGCGGGGGTGGGGAGGGGGCCGGTCATGATCACGTCGATCCCGACGCTGGTGAAGCCCGCCACCAGCGCGCTTTCCATCATGTAGCCCGACAGGCGCGTGTCCTTGCCGATCACCACGCGGTGCCGGTGCCCGCCGCGCACGAAATGGCGGCCCGCCGCCTGCCCGACCTTCATCGCCATCGCGGCGGTCATCGCGCCGGCATTGGTGCGGCCCCTGATCCCGTCGGTGCCGAACAGTTTGCGTGCCATTGAAATTCCGTCCCGTGCTGCGCGCCGTGTTGTATCGCGCTTCTGGCGCGGTTATCGCCCGAAGGGAAGGGCGCGCAGCCCGTTTAAGGATAGGCCATTGCTGGAAAGTGAAAGCACACACTCCGCAGCCGAGGCGGGCGGGCAGGGCAAGTTTGCGCTGGTATCGATCCGCCTGCCGGTGGCGTTGACCTTCGCCGCGCTGGTGGGCGGCTTGTTGGCCGGGATCATCGGCGCGGCGAGCGGTGCGCCTGCGCTCGTCACCGAAATCGCGGGGCTGGTCGGCGGGCTGTGGCTGCGCGCCTTGCAGATGACGATCATTCCGCTGGTCGCGGCGCTGCTGGTGCTGGGCCTCGTGCAGATGATCCTCGCCGCGCGGGTCGGCACGGCGGCGCGGCGGATGCTGGCGGTGATGGTGGCAGTGCAGCTGGCGGGCGGGGCCTTCACCTCGCTTGCCATGCCCGCGCTGCTCGATGCTTTTCCGGTGCCCGCAGGCGCGAGCGCCTTTCTCGCCGACAGTCCGCAGGACGTGGGCGAGGTGCCGGGCGTGCTCGACTTCATGGCCTCGCTGGTGTCGCCCAATATCATCGCCGCCGCGGCCGAAACCGCGATGCTGCCGCTGACGCTGTTCTTCGTGATGTTCGCGGTCGCCATCACCCGCTTGCCCGAAGATCAGGGCGAGCGGCTGCTGGGGTTCTTCCATGCGCTGGGCAATGTCATGCTGATGATCATCGGCTGGGTGCTGGCCATCGCGCCGGTCGGGGTCTTTGCGCTGGCTTACGGCGTCGGCGTGCAGAGCGGCGGCGGGGCGTTTGCGGCGCTGGGGCACTATGTCCTCACCGTCACCGCGATGGGCACCTTCGTTCTGGTGCTGGCCTATGTCATCGCCATCGCGCTGGGGCGGACGGGCGCGGGTTTTGTGAGCGCGGTGCTGCCCGCGCAGGCGGTGGCGCTATCGACCCAGTCCTCGCTCGCCAGCCTGCCCGCGATGCTCGATTCTGCCAGCCGGCTGGGCCTGAGGCCTGCGACCGCCGAATTCGTGCTGCCGCTGGCGGTGGTGATCTTCCGCGCGACGAGCGCATCGATGAACCTTGCCGTGGTCTATTACATCGCCGCGCTCGCAGGGGTGGAGATTTCGCCCGCCATCGCGATCGCCGGAATCCTGATCGCCAGCGTCATCAGCCTTTCCGCCGTCAGCCTGCCGGGATCGATCAGCTTCGTCGTCTCGATCGGCCCGATCGCGCTTGCGATGGGCGTGCCGGTCGCGCCGCTGGCGCTGCTGGTGGCGGTGGAGATGCTGCCCGACCTGATGCGCACGCTCGGCAATGTCACCATGAACGTCGCCGTGACCAGCGCGGTTGACCGCGCGGCAGACGGTGCGCAAGAGCCGACTTGAAGAATGAACAATTCGCGCTGATCTGCGTTACCTTACCATAACCCGCAACCCCTGCCTCTGGAGGACGACCCATGGCTTTCGAACTTTCCCCGCTCCCCTATCCCGATACCGCGCTTGCCCCCGCGATTTCGGCCGAGACCCTGTCGTACCACCACGGCAAGCACCACCAGGCCTATGTCGACAAGACCAACGCCGCGATTGAGGGCACGGATCACGCCGACAAGTCGCTCGAAGACGTGATCGCCGCCGCGCGTGGCAGCAACCAGGGCCTGTTCAACAACTCGGCCCAGACCTGGAACCACGGTTTCTACTGGCACTCGATGGCTGCCGAAACCACCGCGCCCTCGGATGATCTGGTCGCCAAGATCAACGACGCTTTCGGTTCGGTCGACGATCTGAAGGCCAAGCTCAAGGATCGCGGCGCAGGCCACTTCGCCAGCGGCTGGGTGTGGCTCGCGGAAAAGGGCGGCAAGCTTTCGATTGAGGAAACCCACGATGCCGACACGCTCGCCGACAGCGATTTCAACCCGCTGCTGGTGCTCGACGTGTGGGAGCACGCCTATTACCTCGATCACCAGAACAAGCGTCCGTCCTATCTGGACGCGGTGGTCGAGAACAAGCTCAACTGGGCCTTCGCCAGCGAAAACCTCGCGCGCGGCACGGTCTGGACTTACGCCTGATGGTGTCGGGCGCCTGATTTGTTGGGTTGGGAATGACAGGGGCCCGGGGCAGCGATGCTCCGGGCCTTTCCCGTGGGGGTTCACCCCCGTGAGCTGATCCCGTTGCCCGACGCCACGGTGTCGAGCTCCTCCAGGATCGCGCTGTGGGCGATGTCGTCAGCGGTTGAGCGTTGCGGGATGTTGCCGCTCGACAGCATCTCGCTGAGCGCGGCACGCGCGCGGCCGACGCGGCTCTTGATCGTGCCGACCGCACAGCCGCAGATCGCTGCGGCCTCTTCATAGGAAAACCCGCCCGCGCCCACCAGCAGCAGCGCCTCGCGCCGTTCGGCGGGCAGGGTCAGCAGCGCGCGGTGGAGATCGCTGAGGTGGATCGGCTCTTCCTGCCCCGCCGGCGCGGTGAGGATGCGTTCGGCGACACCCTCGTCATATTCGCCGCGGAAACGGTTGCGGCGCATGTCGGTAAGATAGGCGTTACGCAAGATCACGAAGGTCCAGGCGCGCATCGAGGTGCCCGGTTCGAACCGGTCCTGCGCCGCCCACGCCTTGAGCAGCGTTTCCTGCACCAGATCGTCGGCCACGTCGGGCCGCCCGCACAGGCCCCGCGCGAAGGCGCGAAGATGCGGCACCACATTGGTGAGCTCACGCTTGAAATCGGATTTTTCCGAGGCCGATCGCCTCGCAACGGGGGTGTCGGCCTCGTTCATCCGCGGCTGTCCGGGCCATCGTTGGATGGCGCGGGCGGGATGCTGTCGAGCGCGTCGAGCAGTTCCTTGAAATTGTCGGGCAGGGCTTCCTCGACCACCGAATCATAAAGCTGCTTGAGCCCATCCGCCCATTCGGGCGGGCGACGCGGAGCGCCGTTGTCGCCCCCGCCATTTGCTCCACCCTGATTGTGTCGTGCGGCCATGATGGTCTGATTTCGTCCCTGATCCCGTGGTCCGGCCCCAAAGCGGGGGCCACTTCGCCTGCCCGCGCCTGACCGGATTGCTTCAGCCGAGACCCTCACAAGCCGAGTTTGGACGATTCGGGAACGATGCGCTACCAGTTTGGTTCCGGCTCCGGCCCTGATGTCGTCGCATTGTGCCGCGCCAGAGCCCGCCCGGACAGGAATTGAACACCATCGACCCGCTAGCTCTTAGTTCCGATGCCGATCCGGCCGCCGCGCCGCCGCCCGCATCGCGCCGGGCGCGGCGCTGGCTGGTGCTCTATCCGCGCGCGATCCCGCTGCTGATCTTCCTCGCGCTGGCCGCGATCACCGCGCTCAGCGTGTTCGCGATCGAAAGCAACGCCCGCGCCCGCGAACGCGCACAGATGCGCGAATACGCGCAAGGCCTTGCCGCCGCGCTCGATCGCTCGGGCAGCGGTTTCACCTCCTACCTGCGCGCCGGGGCGGCACTGTTCGCGAGCGTGGACGAAGTCAGCCCGGAAACCTTCGACAGCTTCGTGCGCGCGCTCAAGCTCAATGCCGATGATACGGGGGCGGAGGGGATCGGCTGGATCCCGGTGCTCGAGCCGGACGATGTGCCCGGCTTCCTCGCCCGCACCCGCGCACGCCAGCCCGATTACCCGGCCATAACCCCCGCGCCCGCCAGCAACACCGGTCGGGTCGCGCCGGTGGCGATGTTCGCGCCCGATACCCCGCTCAACCGCCGCGCGCTGGGGTACGACATGTATTCCGACCCCGCCCGCGCCGCCGCGATGGCCGAGGCCGAAGTGACCTTGCGCCCCGCCGCATCGGGCCGGATCATGCTGCGCCGCGACAACAGCCCCGCCGCCCCCGCCTTTGCGATCTACATGCCGGTGTTCCACCTTTCGGGGAGCGAGGATCGCGGGCTGTCGGGCTTCGTCTACACGCCCTTCCGCGCGCGCGAATTTCTCGACGCCGCGATCGAGCGCGAAGGAGCCGGGGGATTCGGGGTGCGCCTCTATGACGGCGAGGTTTCAACCGGGCACCTGCTGGTCGCCCGTTCGATCAGCGACGGAGCGCGCCAGACGGTGGAGCAGGAAGTCACCATCGCCGATCGCAAGCTGATGCTGGTGATCGAACATGCCGATCATCATGTGCTCTCGCCGCTGTCGATGGTGACGCTGATGTTCGGCCTCGCGCTCGCCAGCCTGCTGATGCTGCTGGCGCGGCTGCTGACCCAGCAGGCGTTCGAGGATCAGGCGCGGCTCGCCTTCTTCGAGGAACAGCATTCGATCCGCAATTCGCTGACCCGCGAGCTGAACCACCGTGTCAAGAACACGCTCGCCAACGTGCTGTCGATCCTGTCGCTCACCCGCCGCCGCGCGAGCGGGCTGGACGATTTCGCCGACAGTCTCGAAGGGCGTATCCGCGCTCTCTCGGCGACGCACGATCTGCTGACCGTGACCGACTGGGGCACCACCCCGATCCGCGCGGTGATCGAAGCGGAGTTGCAGCATTTCCGCGAGGCGCTGAACGATGCGATCCTGCTCGAAGGGCCCGATCTGGAACTCGCGCCCAACGATGCGCTGTCCTTCGGCCTTGCGGTGCATGAACTGGCGACCAATGCGGCCAAGTATGGCGCGCTCAGCGTGCCGGGTGGGCAGATCACGATCCGCTGGAGCCGCGGCGACGACGAGGCTGCCGAGACCCACTGGGCCGAAGTGGAATGGCAGGAAACCGGCGGACCGCCGGTTGCGCAGCAGCGCCGCCGGGGTTTCGGCACCGAGCTGATCCAGAAGGTCGTCGCGCACGAATTGCGCCAGCCGGTCACGCTCGAATTCGACCCCGCCGGCGTGCGCTGCGTGCTGCGCGTGCCGGTGCGGCGTCCGGCAGACTTCCGCATTCGGGAGAGGGAGCCCGACAGAAGGGTAAGGAAGCCTTGATGCAAGGCCACCTTTGGTCACGCAGGCCGCCCGCCCGCCTCCCCCCCGGCCACCGATGATACCATCATGACATGGTAGCCGGGTGGTGAGGTGGGGCGGGAGGTCTGCAACGCGCGTCAGCGCGATTGCCTCACAACGGCCTGGTGCTCCCGAAGAACAGCGCCTGACTGATCGCCGCGCGCACGGTGGCTTCCTGAAACGGCTTGGTGACGAGATAGGTCGGCTCGGGCCGGTCGCCGGTCAGCAGGCGTTCGGGATAGGCAGTGATGAAGATCACCGGCATCGAACCGGCGGCGAGGATATCGTCCACCGCGTCCAGCCCCGATGATCCGTCGGCCAGCTGGATGTCCGCCAGCACCAGCCCCGGCATCGCCTCGGCCACGGCGGCGCGGGCCTGCGTGCGGGTGGCGGCGGTGCCGCTGACGGTGTGCCCGATGCTGGTGACGAGGTCTTCCAGCTGCATCGCGATCAGCGGTTCGTCCTCGATGATCAGCACGCTGGTGGTCTGTTCGCGCTCGACCTCGGCGATGGCTTCGGCGACCATTTCGTCGATCTCGTCCGGCGTGCGTTCGAGGATGGCGGCGGCCTCGGCGCTGGTGAATTCCTCAAGCGTGGTCAGCAGCAGCGCCTGACGCGCGGGCGGCGTGATCGCGCCCAGCCGCGCCTGCGCGCCGGCTTCATGCTCGCTGGTGGTCTCGCCCGTTGCCAGCGGGCCCGAGGCGCTCGCCCAGACCTTGCTGAAGGCGCGGTAGAGCGGGACGCGCCCGCCCGCGAGGCTGGCGCGCAGGTCGTCATCCGCCAGCACCGCTTCGAGCATTTCGCGTACGAAGGCATCGCCGCTCGCCTGTGACCCGTTCAGCGCGCGGGCATAGCGCCGCAGGAACGGCAGGTTGGCGGCAATCTGGCTTCCAAGCGACATCGGCGTCTCCTCAAGTCCTTCCGGGCGGCCCGATCAGCACCGCTCCTGCAACCGAATCACGGCCATAGCGGTTCCCCGCCGCGCCGTGGCAAATATCTCGTAAGATCTTCGATTCCTGCGGCTTCCCACAAAAAATGAGGGGCTTGAAAAAAATTTTTGCCGCTACGGGAACCGCGATTTCACTGGTGCATTTAGCTTGTGTCACCGCCGAGACCCCCCTCCCGTCCAAGCGGCTGGTGATACGATCCCGAAAGGCCTTCGCTGTTCCGCAGCGGAGGCCTTTTTTCTTCGAAGCCACCTGCGGGAGGTCTGCATCGCGCATCAGCGCGAGCTCTCAAACCAACCTTCTCTCGTAGATCGCATATTCGCGGTTCATCTTGCTCTGGATCGTGTCGGCGATCGCGACCATGCCCTGGTTGTCTTCCAGCACCCAGCCGATCTCCCCGCGGGTCGAGGCGAACTTGCCCTTGGCCTGTTCGCGGATTTCCTCGATCATCATGAAGGCCAGCTGGCTCGCCATCCGGCTGTTGTGAAGTTCTTTCAACACCCCCATCAGCGGCACCCGCATCCCGGCGCCCCTGGGGTGCCTGAGCCATCGGAGCATCGTGATCCAGCCGAAGGGGAACAGCTTGCCCCTGATCTTCGCCAGCGCATCGTTGATGTCGGGGAAGGTCAGCATGAAGGCCACCGGGCGGCCATCGACCTCGGCGATCATGTTCAGCTCTTCATGGATGATCGGGCGCAGCTTCTTGCCCGCATAGGCGACCTCTGCGGGCGTGAAAGGCACGAAGCCCCAGTTGTCCGACCAGGCATCGTTGAGAATGCCGAGGATGATCGCCACCTCCGCGTCCCAATCCCTTTTCCGCACCCGCCGCACGTTGATCCGCGCGTTCTTCTGCCCCGATTGCACGATCCGCTGGATCAGCGGGGGGAAGGGCTTGGTGATGTCGAGATCGTAGGTGTAAAGCGTCTTGGCGCGCGCATAGCCCGCTGCCTCGATCCACGCGGCGTAGTGGGCCGGGTGGTGGCCCATCATGATCATCGGCGCGTGGTCTTGCCCTTTCACCAGCAGGCCCGGCTCCTCCCAGATCGACAGCGAGATCGGGCCGAGCACCCGCGTCATCCCCTCACCCGCCAGCCACGCCTCGGCCGCCGCCAACAGCGCGCGGGCGACGTCTTCGTCCTCGGCATCGAAATAGCCGAAGAAGCCGGTGCCGGGGCCGAACCCCTGATCGGCGGGCATGGCGAGCGCCAGTTCATCGATATGCGCCGAAATCCGCCCCACCGGCTTTCCGGCGCGCACCGCCATGAACAATTGCACCCGCGCATGGCCGAAGAAGGGGTTTTTCGCCGGATCGACCAGTTCGATCTGTTCGGAGCGGATCTGCGGCACGAAATGCGGCAGGCGATCGGAAAAGGCCCGCCCGAGATCGACGAAAGCGGCGCGCTGCCGCTTGTCGTTGACCGGTTCGATCCTTATTTCTGCCTCACGGGCCAGCACATCCGTCACGCCGCCATCCTCGTATTTGCGCTTGATCAAGGTGTCTGTGTCGCGACCGCGCCATTCGCGCAAGGCTGTCGATCACTGTCACCAACAACCCGCGTTTGGCCTGGCCCCCGTTTTCCGCTAGGGCGAGCCTCAGGAATACCCACAATGACCATGCATCAGACCATCCCCGCAGCGCTCCCGAAAGCGCCCCCCAAGGCGACTCGCGCCCAGTTTATGGCCGAGGACGACAAGGCGATGCTGCGCGCCGTGCGTGACCTCACCAAGGGGCTGGGCGAGGCCAAGCCCGGCATCTACTGGCCCGACATGCTGATCTCGGCAGGCGTGGGCTATGCCGGGATTGCCGTCGCGATCCTGAGCGCCAGTCTCCCGTTGCAGATCGCTGCCGGGCTGGTCGCGGCGCTGGCGATCTACCGCGCGCTGATGTTCATTCACGAGCTGACCCATATCCACCGCGACGCGCTGCCGGGCTTTCGCACGGGCTGGAACCTGTTGGTCGGCGTGCCCTTGCTGACGCCGTCTTTCATGTATGAAGGCGTGCACACCATCCACCACAAGCGCACGCAATATGGCACGGTGGAGGATCCCGAATACCTGCCGCTGGCGCTGATGAAGCCGTGGAGCCTGCCGCTGTTCGTCCTCGTCGCGATCCTCGCGCCGGTGGCGCTGATCGTGCGCGCGGCGGTGCTGGTGCCGCTGGGGGCGCTGATCCCGGCGGTGCGGACCTTTACATGGGAGCGCTTCTCGGCGCTGTCGATCAACCCCGAATTCCGCCGCCGCCCGCCCGAGGGGGACTTCATCGGCCGCGTGCGCTGGCAGGAGGCCGGGGTGTTCGTGTGGTCGTGGTGCCTGATCGCAAGCGTCTTCGTGATCGGCTGGCAGCCGCTCGCCACCGCGCTGGCGATCCTCTCGCTGACCGCGCTGCTCAACCAGCTGCGCACGCTGGTCGCGCACCTGTGGGAGAACGAGGGCGAGGCGATGACGGTGACCGCGCAGTTCCTCGATTCGGTCAATGTCCCCCCGCCGGGCGTCGTCGCGGAAATCTGGGCCCCGGTGGGCCTGCGCTATCACGCGCTGCACCACCTGATGCCCTCGATGCCCTACCATGACCTGCCCGAAGCCCACCGCCGCCTGGCGCGTGAGCTGGGGACGGGTTCGACCTACGAAGGGGCGAACCATCCCGGAATGCTGGTGCTGGTCGGGCGGATTGCGAAAAGCACGATGGGCAGGAAAGCGGGCTGAGCGCCGCTTTCCTCAATCCAGAAAACAGATCATCGCGCAGCGGCGGTCGGCGGGGAGGCCGTCGTCCACCTCGTTCGCCAGTTCGCCCGCCAGTCGCGGGTGGGCGTCAAGCGCGGTGACTTCCTCGAAGCCCAGCCGCGCATAGAAGGGGCCGTTCCACGCCAGATCGCGGAAGGTGGTGAGGGTGAGCGCCTTGAAGCCTGTGTTGCGCGCGTCGATCATCGCCGCGCGCACCAGCCCGGCGCCGATCCCGCGCCGCTGATAGGCCGGGGCCACGTCCATTTCCCAGATATGCAATTCGCGGCTGAACGGCTGGGCGACGAGGAAGCCTGCCATCGCCTCGCCCACATGGGCGACCAGCGAATGGCCGCGGCGGATCAGGCGGGCATAGTCCGCTGCGGCGCGGGTGCGGGCGGGGTCGATCGCGGGTTCGCCGGCAAAGGCCACCGCCGCCGCGCGCTCGATTGCCGGCATGGCCGCGGCGTCTTCTGTCCGTGCAAGGCGCAGCGACCAGTTCACTCCTCGGTCCGCACCAGCACGGTCTCGCCCAGCAGCAGGAACAGGACAAACGGCGCCCAGGCGGCGAGCAGCGGGGGGTAGCCGCCAAAGCTGCCCATCGCCAGCGCGGCGTTGTCGACCACGAAATAGGCAAAGCCCAGCGCCATCCCGATGATCGCGCGCACGAACAGCTGGCCCGACCGCGCGAGGCCGAAGGCCGCGATGGAGCCAAGCAGCGGCATCAGCAGCGCCGAGAGCGGCCCCGACAGGCGGTGCCACCACTTCGCGCGCATCTCGTCGGTGTTGCGCCCGGCGGCTTCGTAGGCGTCGATGCTGTCGCTCAATTCCCAAAAGCTTTGCGCATCGGGATCGATCGATTGCAGCATGATCCGCGCGGGGCTGAGATCCTTGCCCACCACCATTTCGGGCAAAGGCTCGGTCAGCGCGCCCGCGACATCGAAGCGCACCGGCTGTTCGAGCCGCCAGCCGGGGGAAGCATAGGTGGCGCGCGGCGCTCTTACCTGCTGGCGGATGATCCCGCCCGGCGCGCGGTCATACCAGGTGACGCCGGTGAGGACGATATTCTCGCCCCCGCCCGAAAGCGTCGCGGCGGTGAGAATGTTCTCGCCATCGGTGAAATAGACGTTCGCGCGCACCCCGCCGCCGCCGCTGGCTTCGGGGATGGGGCCATATTCCGCCGCCTCCCACGCCTTCAGCGTCGCATTGGCGCGGGTGACGAGCCGCTCGTTGAAGCCGAAGCTCACCACCGACACCACCGCTGCCGTCAGCAGCAGCGGGGCGAGCACCTGATGCGCGGAGAGCCCGGCGGCCTTCATCGCCACCACTTCGGAGTTCTGGTTCAGCGTCACCAGCGTGATCAGCGTTGCCAGCAGCACCGAATAGGGCAGGAAGCGGCTGACCAGCTGCGGCAGGCGCAGCGAGGCATATTGCAGGATCTCCGCCTGCCCGCTGCCCGGCGCGGCGAGGATCTTGCCCGTGGCCGACAAGAGGTCGAGTGCCAGCAGCACCAGCACCAGCATCACCAGCACGGCAAGAATGCGCACCACGAACAGCTTGGCGAGATAGAGCGTCAGCGTGCGCGAGGGGAAGAAATCGAGCTGCATCGCGCGCCTACTCCGTCGTGCCCGGGCGGCGACGCCTGAACAGCTTGCCGACCTGCTTCGACAGCTTGGCGAAGGCCATCTCCAGCGCCCCGATCGCCTGCCCGCCGGGCACATAGGCGACGCGGTAATACATCCACACGATCAGCGCGGCGAAGACCGTGAAGGGCACCCAGAAGGCAAGGATCGGATCGAGCCGCCCGAGCGAAGCGATGTCTTCGCCATACTGGTTGATCTTGTGATAGGCGACCACCATTACGATCGACACGAACACGCCCAGCGCGCTGGTCGATCGCTTGGGCGGGATCGCCAGCGCCACCGCCAGCAGCGGCATCAGGAACATCATCACGATTTCGACCAGCCGGAAGTTGAAGCTGGCAAGGCTTGCATCGCGGGCCTGTGCGGGGCTTTCGTCGCTCCAGCCGATGCGCAGCAGTTCGGGCAAGATATATTCGCGCGTCGCATCGCCGCGCGCGCGAAAGGCCTCGATCGCGGGCAGATCGATCGGCAGATCGTGGCGACTGAAGCTCAGCACCCGCGGGGTCTGGCCCTTCATGCCGGTGTCCTGAATGATCGTGCCTTCGGTCAGGCGCAGGATGATGGTGTCGGGATTGTCGCGGGTGGCGAGGAATGCCCCTTCGCGCGCGGAGATGCTCAGCACCTGTCCCTTGGCATTGGCGACGCGCGCGAAGATGCCGATGAGCTTGCGCCCGTCATCCTCGCTCTCCTCGATCCGGAGCGCCATGCGATCGGCGATGGTGGTGAATTCGCCCACCTTGATCGAGGCCCCGAGCGCGCCCGAGCGCAGCTCATATTCCATCTGCTCGTAGTAATAGCGGCTGATCGGCTGGATGTAGAACACCAGCATCACGTTGAGCGCGACCATCACCAGCGTGATCAGATAGGGCATCCTGAGCAGGCGGTTATAGGACAGCCCGACCGCGCGCATCGTGTCGAGTTCGGAGGATGTCGCCAGCTTGCGGAAGGCCAGCAGGATGCCCAGCAAGAGGCCGAGCGGAATGGCGAGGCTGGCATATTCGGGGATCAGCGCGCCCAGCATCTTGAACACCACGCCCACCGGCCCGCCCTCGACCGCGACGAAATCGAACAGGCGCAGCATCTTGTCGAGCGTGAGCAGGCTGGCGGCGAGCGCGAAGACGCCCAGCATCGGCACGATCGTCAGCCGCAGGATATAGCGGTCGATGCTGGGGAAGAGGTGGGGCACGTGAGGTTCCGTCGATTGTCACACGGCCATAGCGAGCGAGCGCGGCGCCGTCATGCCCCCATTTCGCGCGCCAGCGGCCATGCCAGGCGGATTTACCAGAAGCGGCTGCCGGGAATGCCCTTGAACGGCCCCGCCTCGGCCGCAGTGATCCAGCCGCCATAAAAGCCGCCGGGCTGGGGGGTGACCTGCTCGCCGTCCACCGTCACTTCGCCAAACGGCGCGGCGTAGAAGGCGATATGGCCCGCGATTCCGGCAAAGGGCGGAGTGGGGGAGGGGTAACTCCAGCCAGCCTGCACGAAGCGGTCGCCGCCAATGGTCACGTCCCAATAGGCCGCCTGGCCCTTCCACTCGCACAGCGAGCGCGCGGGGTTGGGGACAAGGTGCGCCATCGCGATGTCGGCCTGCGGCAGATAGTAGGTCGGCGGATGCGAGGTTTCGAGCGTGCGCCATGCCGCGCGGGTATCGGCCAGCACCACGCCCTTGTGGACGATGCGGATATGGCGGGCGGTCGGCTCGGCAATCGCGGGGCGGGGATAGTCCCAGACGCTTTCCTGCCCCGGCAGCACGGGATCGGGATCGGGGTGGTGCGCCTGCCTCACGCCCGCGCGCTCAGGCCTTTTCGAGCGTGCATTGCAGCGGGTGCTGGTTCTGGCGGGCGAAGTCCATCACCTGATTGACCTTGGTCTCGGCCACTTCGTAGGTGAAGATCCCGCACACGCCGACGCCGCGCTGGTGGACGTGAAGCATGACGCGGGTGGCCTGTTCGAGATCCATCGCAAAGAAGCGCTTCAGCACCAGCACCACGAATTCCATCGGGGTGTAATCGTCGTTGAGCATCAGCACCTTGTACTGGCTCGGCTTCTTGGGCTTGGCGCGGGTCTTGGTGGCGATGCCGACCTGACTGCCGCCGCCTGCATCCCCATCCTTGCCGCCTTCGTCATCCTCGCCCGCACGCACGGCAACGGGCTGCAACGAAGGCAGCTCGGCCAGATCGGCGAGGGTAGGAAAGGCGTGGGTTGGCATGAGCCTCCATTATGGGATTCGCTGGGTCAGGTGCAAGCGGTTGCTTGGATTCATTTTGAATGGCGGCCCGGCTGCGAGCGGCCAAGAAAAAGGCCGGCCAGACTTGCGTCTGGCCGGCCGGCGCCTTGCGGCGCGCTCTCGTGAACCGGGTTGGGAGAGAGGAGAGAGGCCCGGTTCAGGAACTTGTCAGGCTTAGGCAGCCGTCTTGATCTTCTCGGCCGCGACGCTGACGCGGTTCGAGATCGGGGCGAAGGCTTCGTTGTAGAGCTTCACCCAGGCTTCGGTGCGCTTCGAACCGTAGGCGACGACCGCGTCGAAGTTGCGACGGGCGATCTCGCCCTGCAGCTGGAACAGCTCGGTCGGCGACTTCACGGCAGCGACCTTCTTGGCATCTTCGGTGACGGTTTCGAGCACGGTCTTGCCGGTCTCGACATTGTCCTTGAGCAGTTCCTGCGCACCGGCGAAGAAGATCTTGCCGCTTTCGACGACAGCTTCGACGTTCGCCTTGGTGAACTCGGTCGCTTCGCTGGCGAGCACGGTGCTCTTGGCGTAGGCGGTCTTGGCGCGGGTCTGGACGTCGGCGAACACTTCCTTGGCGGTGGCGGTGATGTCGGTGTTGTTGGCAGTGGCCATGATGGTATCCTTGATCTTGATGACGGGGTTGGTCGTCGGCGCGCTGGTCTTCGCCGTGGGCTTCTTGGCGGCGGGCTTGCTCACCTTGGCGGCAGCCTTCTTGACCAGCGCCGGCTTCTTGACCGGGGGCTTGGCGGTTTTGGTCGCCGTCTTCTTGACGGTCTTGGCGGCAGCCTTCCTGGCCGGGGCCTTCTCGGGCGCAGCAACAGCCTCGGCGACGGCGGCCAGATCGACCTTCGGCGCAGCGGCAGTCTTGGACGACGCTTCGGCGTAGGCCTTTTCGGCAGCGGCATCGATCTTGGAGACCGGGGCCTTCACTTCAGCATTCTGTTCGACTTCGGACATGGCGACCTCGCTTCATGTTGCAATGCACAAAATAGTGATTGCACATGCGAAGTCAAGCGTTTTTGTGCAGTGCACAAAAATGTGCGAAAAGTCGCAGATACAGGACTTTGCTGCGAGGGGCGCGGCCTAGCGCGTCTTCACATAGCGGCCCGGCGCATCCTCGATCACCGTGTCGCCCTTGCCGCCGGGCACGCGCTTGCCTGTGGCCGCAACCCGCGCGTCGGACTGCTTGTGCAGCCATTCCAGCCAGTGCGGCCACCAGCTGCCCGGATGCTCGGTTGCACTCTCGACAAAGGCCTTCAGCGAAGGCGCGGCGCTGTCGCCCACCCAATACTGGTATTTGCCCGCGGCGGGCGGGTTGACCACGCCCGCGATATGCCCGGAGCCTGCCAGCAGGAACTCCATCGGCCCGCTGAAATGCTGCGTGATCCGCCACACGCTTTCGGCCGGCGCGATATGATCCTCGCGGCCGGCCTGAACGAAGCTGGGGGTGGCGACGCGGGTGAGGTCGATCGGCGTGCCGTCCGCCTCCAGCGCATCGGGCACCACCAGCTTGTTGTCGCGGTAGAGATCGCGCAGATAGGCCTGATGCCACTTGGCCGGCAGATTGGTGACGTCGCCGTTCCAGTGCAAGAGGTCGAAGGCCGGGTAGTCCTCGCCGAGCAGGTAGTTGTTGACCACGTAGTTCCAGATCAGGTCGCGCCCGCGCAGCGCGTTGAAGGTCGCCGCGAGATAGCGCCCGTCGAGATAGCCCTGCCCTGACGAAAGCTTCCCGATCATCTCGAGCTGGCCTTCGTCGATGAAATGCTTGAGGTCGCCGCTCTTCTCGAAATCGACCTGCGCGGTGAAGAAGGTGGCCGATTTGACCTTGTCCGCCTCGCCCCGCCGGTGCAGCACCGCCAGCGTCGCGGCGAGTGTCGTGCCAGCCACGCAATAGCCGATGGTGTGGACCGCGGGCACAGCGAGCCGCTTCGCGACATGGTCGATCGCCTCGATCTGGGCGCGGATGTAATCGTCCCACACGATCTCGGCCATGCTTGCGTCGGCGCTTTTCCAGCTGACCACGAAGACCGAGATGCCCTGATCCACCGCCCATTTGATGAAGCTTTTCTTGGGCGTCAGGTCGAGGATGTAGAAGCGGTTGATCCACGGCGGGAAGATCACCAGCGGCACTTCCAGCACTTCTTCGGTGGAGGGAGAATAATGGATCAGCTGATAGAGCGGCGTCTCGTGCACCACCTTGCCGGGGCTGGCGGCGAGGTTCTCGCCCAGCCGGAAGGCTTGCGGATCGGTATGGGTCAGCTGCCCGCGTTTCATGTCGTTGATGAGGTGCTGCATCCCGCGCACCAGATTGGCGCCCTTGGTCTCCATCGTGCGCTTCAGCACCACGGGATTCAATGCGAGGAAGTTGTCCGGGCTCATCGCCTCGGCCAGTGCCGTCACCGCGAAATCGAGCTGCTGGCGCTTGGCTTTGTCGAGCCCGTCCATGCTCTTCACGCTTGTGCGGAAATAGTCGGCGAGCATCAGATAGGTCTGGTGCAGCAGCAGAAAGGCCGGGTGTTCGCGCCAGGCCGGATCGGCAAAGCGGCGGTCGGATTTGGGAAGAGACGCCGCCTCGGGCGCTGCAGCAGCCTGTCCGCCGGTCACGCCCGAAGCGAAGCTCTGCATCATCCCGGTCCACAGCTGCATCTGGTCCTGCGCCAGCTTGGCCGAAGCTTCGAACATCCCCTTGGGCATATGGCCGAGCATGCTTTGCGAGATCACCAGCCACTGTGCCGGATCGAACAGGTTGGCGCCCGCCATGCCGCCCTGACCGGCCTTTTCGGCGGCGGCCTGCGCCTGATGGGTGGCGAAATCGAGCCACAGCTGCTGAAGCTGCGCGGCGGTGGCGGCCCATTCGGTCATGTCCGCCGGGTCGATCCCCTTGGCCATCAGCGCCTCGGGCAGCGAATCGGCCCCCGCATCGCCCATCATCGCGCGCAGGGCTTCGCTCTGCATATCGAGGAAGCCCTTGAGGCTGTCGCCCGCCGCCGCCATGAGATCGCCGTCCTGTGCCATTGCCTGAAACCGTCCCTTGTCCATCTGCGCGGTTCCCTAGTGCCGCCAATCGGGGCTGGCCGCAACCGAGCGAAAACGCCTTCACACCGGCGGAGGGTTTCGCCTAGGGAAACAATGCCGGTTCCATCATACCCGTGCAAGACAAGGTGATGACGTCCCATGAATGACCAGTTCTATCGCATGAAGCGGATGCCCCCGTATGTAATCGCGGAGGTCAACGCCATGCGTCATGCTGCGCGTCTGGGCGGGCAGGACATCATCGACCTCGGCATGGGCAATCCCGATCAGCCGCCGCCGCAGCACGTGATCGACAAGCTGTGTGAAGTCGCGGGCAAGCCCGATGCGCACGGCTATTCGCAGTCCAAGGGCATCCCCGGTCTGCGCCGCGCACAGGCGGGTTATTACGCGCGCCGCTTCGGGGTGGAACTCGATCCCGAAAACGAGGTGGTGGTGACGATGGGGTCGAAGGAGGGGCTCTCCAGCCTCGCCACCGCGATCATCGCGCCGGGGGATGTGGTGCTGGCGCCCAACCCCAGCTACCCGATCCACACCTTCGGTTTCATCATCGCGGGCGCGACGATCCGCTCGGTGCCGACCACGCCCGATGATCATTACTGGGAATCGCTCGAACGCGCGATGAGCTACACCGTCCCGCGCCCGTCGGTGCTGGTGGTCAGCTACCCCTCCAACCCCACGGCCGAGACCGTCGAACTGCCGTTCTATGAGCGGTTGGTGGCCTGGGCGAAGGAGAATCAGGTCTGGATCGTCTCCGATCTGGCCTATTCCGAGCTTTATTTCGATGGAAAGCCGACCCGCTCGATCATGGAAGTGCCCGGCGCGAAGGATATCGCGATCGAGTTCACCAGCATGTCCAAGACCTATTCTATGGCGGGCTGGCGGATGGGCTTTGCGGTCGGCAACCGGCAGCTGATCGCGGCGCTGACGCGGGTGAAGTCCTATCTCGATTACGGCGCCTTTACCCCGATTCAGGCCGCCGCCTGCGCCGCGCTGAACGGGCCGCAGGACATTATCGAGAGCAACCGCCAGCTCTATCACAAGCGCCGCGACGTGATGGTCGAGGCCTTCGGCCGCGCGGGGTGGGACATTCCGCCGCCGCCCGCCTCGATGTTCGCCTGGGCCCCGCTGCCCCCGGCGCTCAAATCGCTGGGCAGTCTGGAATTTTCCAAACAGCTGCTGACCCAGGCGCAGGTCGCGGTCGCGCCGGGGGTGGGCTATGGCGAAAATGGTGAAGGCTATGTCCGGATCGCGATGGTCGAGAACGAACAGCGGCTTCGTCAGGCGGCGCGCAACATCAAGCGCTATCTCCAGTCTGCGGGGGTCAACACCTCGGGCGGTTAGAAGGTGTTTGCCTTTTTGCTCCAAATTGGAAGAATTCTTGCCCGATTCAGGCTAATTAGCGTCTAAACCGGGAAAACCGTTTTTGGAGAGGCAGATGGCGTCCGAAGCCGCTCGCCGGCTTACCGATAGGCAGCGCGCCGTTATGGAGCGCATTGACCGGCGTGTCCCGATCAAGGTGATCGCGCAGGAACTTGGCGTGTCCGAAACCCGCATCAATCAGCATATCCGCGCGCTCAAGGACTTCTACGAGGCCGGAAGCCTGGGTGATCTGGTCGACAATTACCGTGCCACTCTTGCACCGGAAGTTGCTGAAAATTCGGTCGAAAATGACACCGGTGTTAAGGCGGATGAAGGTCTTCTGAAGGCCTTCAGCGAAGTTGCATACACAAATAATCAGATTAACCCGCTGGCCGATCCGGCTGATCTGCAGCTCCGGGACGACCCGGGGCAGCTGATCCTCAGCGACGCAATGCCTCTGATCGAACAGGCACCCTGGCTGCGGCCGGGTGAGCCCAGGGTGGTCCCCGGAGTGCTCGATGGCGAGCATGCCGTTCTGATGCGGCTTGGAGCGATCGTCGGGATCGCTTCGGGCATTCTGGCTTCGGTCATACTTGCCGTGACAGCGGCGATGACGCTCAGCCAGGCAACGGAAGGCAAGGCCGCCTACTCCGCCCAGACAGGGTCAGCAGCCGGGGGAGCACCGGCCGCGCTGGAGATTAAAAATGGACAACCGGATCCTTACCGACGCGCACAACCTCAAGAAGTTGATCCGCGAGGCGGAAGCACTGGCGGATGAATCGATCATCGCTATGGCACGTCTCAAGCAGGCCATGCTGGCCGCACGCCAGAACCCCGAGGTCGAGGTCCACACCGGACAGCGCGCGCTGCTGCGCCTGACCGAAGCCGAAAGCCAGGCGCTGGCCATGTCCACCAACCTGCTCAGGGTGCATGACGAGTTGAGCAAGGTCGCCAGGGTTCACGCCGCGGGCGACATGGGTTTCCCGACCACGGTGCCGCCTGAAGCGATGGCGTCGGTTCCCGCCGAGCGGGAGAAGGTCTAGGCCTGACAGGATGGGCGAACTGCTTGATCTTTTCAACACCTACCGGGTTGTCGTCCAACACACCGCCGCCTTGCTGCTCGCCGCAGCGATCTGGCGCTGGGGCGGCAGCCCTGAGAGGTGGCTGATCGGCATTTTCGTCTCAACCGCGGTGCTGCCAGTCTACCCGTTGTTGTGGTTGCACGTGGTCCTGTCGAACGAGGAAGTGTTGCTGCAGGTTTGGTTCGTGATCGACATGATCGCAGCCGGACTGTTCATCCTCGTCGCGCTCAATGCCAACCGCAATTACCCGCTATGGATTGCCGGCTTTCAGCTGGTCGCGCTGGTCGCCTTCGTGGTGCAGGCGCTGGTCGATGCGGTGTCGCCGCTGGCTGCAGCGATCCTCATTATCGGGCCGTCCTATGGCATTCTGCTGGTGCTGGCAGCCGGTTTCCTGCGCCATCACCGGCGCGAACAGCGATCGGGGCCCTACCGCGAGTGGCGCCTTGGTCCGCCGGGCCTGCGCTGGCTGCGAAGCTAGAGCAAATGCCCAAGCCAAGCGGAGTTTCCCGCGATGCGTCATCCCGCCGAGCTGACCCGGACAAAGACCCTTGCCGTGCCGCTCCGCGCCCGCCCGGATGTGCCCTGCGCGCCTCCGAGCCCCGAGCAGCGCGCCGCCGCCATGATCGCCTATCTGCGCAGCCTCGTGCTCGTTCCCCCGGCGAGCCATGAGCGCGGCCATGCGGTGTTCGTCGATGCCAACAGCGCGTGGATCGGCGATGCGCCATGCGGGATCGGCAACATGAGTACGCTGACGGTCAGCCTGCGCGCGCTGCTGGGCGAGGCGCTGCGGATCGATGCGCGCGGGATCATCCTGGCGCACAGCCACCCCTCGGGCCACTGCCGCCCGAGCGGCTGCGACATCGCCGCGACCCGCCGCCTGTCCGACATCGCCCGCGCGCTGGAGATCGCGCTGATCGACCATCTGATCTTCACCACCGATGCCGTCTATTCGATGCGCGCAGGGGGGATGCTGTGAACGCCCCATCGCCATTCGGCCGGTTTCCCGGTGTCGCCTTTCCCGCGCTGCGGTTCCGCGAAGCGGGCGACGTGACGCTCGATCTGGTGCATCGCGATGCCCGGGTGGTGGATCGCTGGCTGGCGCTGGACGATGGCGAGTTCGCGCTGCTGTGGCAACTGGCCGAAGCGCCCGGCACCCGCGTCACCGGCTGTCACCCGGCACCCGGCGAATGGACGCTGCGGCCCGTAACCGACACCCCCGGCAGACTTGCCCACCACGCCGCCGGGCTGCGCGCCAGGCTGGAACCCTTCGGCCTTGCCGGGCTGGTTGCGGCCCATCCCGAGGGCGGCTTTGTCCTCGATTTTCACTCTTGCGGACCGCTGGACAGGACGCGGCGGATCGGTCAATCTTGATCCCGAGGAATTCACGCCTGCCGAGGGATCACGCCGCCATGTCCGCCACCGCCACCACGCTCGCCAATGACCGCATCGCCATCACGCTGGGCGAGGATGGCGTCGCCGACGTTCGCTTCACCCGCGGCGACAAGATGAACGCGCTCGACCACGAGATGTTCGAACGCATCATCGAGGCGGGCCACACGCTGCAACGCATGAAGGGCCTGCGCGCGGTGGTGCTTTCGGGGGAGGGGCGGGCCTTTTGCGCCGGGCTCGATCTGTCGAACTTCGCCCGCAAGCCGGCCGAGGACGAGCCGAGCCTGACCGAACGCACCTATGGCAATGCCAACCGTCCGCAGCAGGTGGCGATGCAGTGGAGGAAGCTGCCCGTCCCGGTGATTGCCGCGATCCACGGCGTGTGCTTCGGCGGCGGGCTGCAGATCGCCAGCGGCGCCGATATCCGCATCTGCCACCCCACCACCCGCATGGCGATCATGGAGATGAAGTGGGGCCTCGTCCCAGACATGGGCGGCTATGTCCTGTGGCGCGGGCTGGTGCGCGATGACGTGCTGCGCGAGCTGATCTATACCAACCGCGAATTCTCGGGCACCGAGGCGCTGGGGCTGGGCCTTGCGACCTATCTCGACGAGAACCCGCACGAGCGCGCGATGGCCATCGCCCGCCAGATCGCGCTCAAGAACCCCCACGCCATCCGCGCCGCCAAGCGGCTGCAGGCCGGGATGTGGGAGCACGATACCAACGCGATCCTGATGGAAGAGAGCATCGAACAGCACGGCATCTTGCGCAGCCGCAATCAGGTGGAAGCGGTGATGGCCGAGATGGAACGCAGAAAGCCGAACTTCGAGGACGTGTGAGGCGCTGCGCCGCGGCGGCTTTCGGGGGAGGTATCGGATAGCGTGAATGGCGGGGAGTGGGCCGTCGGACCACAATAGTCTCGCAGCCTCTTCGAACCGATCGGCTGACCCATTCTCGGCCCCGCGCCGATCAGTTCCCGAAATTCGTGTCCATTGTCCCGTCGGCGCGGCATCCCCTGACGTTGCCCGAGCAGAACGCCTCTCCTGCGAAGGCCCGGTCCGACATTTCGAGATAGGCGCGCCCCGAAATGCGCTTCAGGAAATCGTCCGGCGAGGTGCTGGCAGAGCCATGAACAAGCGTCGCTGCCAATAGCGCGCCAACGAACCAGAGCGTCATCTCCGGCGTCGCGCCCAGAAAGTTGCGCCTGTCATCGGGGCGCCAGCGCAGCTGCTCGAACATATCACGCTGCCATGCGCGGGCCGCCTTGCGGTCGAACAGTTCGGCAGCGAGCAGCCACAGCCCCGGCTCGCGCGGCACTTCGCCCGGACGGCGGTCGGCAAGCGCAAAGCCATTGGGAGCCGCGCAAGCCGTTGCCGGTTGCAGTCTTCGGCGACCGAAGCCACGTGGTGGTGCCGATGCCGGGGCGGTGGCCGCGCGCGTCAGGGCCGTTCGGGTGTCGCGGCGGGCGCGGCCGGGTATGAACAATTCGGCCGCCACACCGGCGATCGCATCGATCCGCTCGCGGCCCGAAGGGTGGCTGCCGCCCTGCGCCACCGGATTGCCCGAGAACAGCAGCGCTTCGAAACGTTCGGCACCCTTGAAATAGCCTTGCCCCTCGCACTTGATGATCGCCGACTGCAGCGCCTCGGGAAAATGGGTTATGCGCAGCGCCTCGGCGTCGGCGACGAGATCGCGTGTCGCGCGCACGCTGGCATCGGCCAGTCTGGTCATGCGCCAGGCGAGAGCGGTCATCATGCCCCCCAGGCCAAGCGCTACAAGGAAGATTGGCAAAGCGATCATCACCACAAAATGCCATTGCACCTTCTGATGAGGGTTTTTGTCGATCTTGAGCGGGTTGTATGTCTGCAACCACGCTGCTGTCCGGAACAGCGCCTGATTGAGCGACAGGAAGGCCGCATCGCCAGCGCGAAAATGCGCCAGTTCGTGCGCGATGACCGCAGCGATTTCGTCATCGTCGAGCGCGTCGAGCAGGCCGCGTGTCACCGCAATCATGCGTTGGGAACGGGTCGCGCCGACCGAAAGGGCATTGCGTGCGGTCGTTTCGATCACGCCAAACTGCGGGCGGGCAAGGCCCTGAAGGATGGCCTGTTCTTCGCCGATACGGACAAGCCGTGGCTCCTGCCTGGCCGTCACTTCGCGTATCGCCAAGGCCTCGGTCACTTCGCGGCGGAACCCGAAATAGCGGGTTGCCAGGATCGTCAACGTCAGCACCAGCGCAAGTGGCAGAAACCGCAAGGCAAAGCCCAGTGGGTCGACCAGCAGCGAGCCCATGGCATTGCCCAGCATCAGCGGCACAAGGCCCAGCAGGAGCAGAGCGATGGGGACAAAGGTGAGGGCATAAAGCCCGACGAATACGAGCCCCCGCTGCCGGTTGTAGGCAACGTGAGCGGCAAAGCCGCGCGCAGCCATCGCAGGCCTCAGCCGAAAGCGACGCGCTGCGGAGCTGCCATTTCGGCCCGTTGCTGGCCAAGATCGAACCGGTCATGCTCCGACAGGCCTGACAGCGCGGCGATCCTCGATGCAACGAAGCCGCTGCGCGCTGCCTCGTATTCGGCGACGGTCGCGTTATAGTAACGACGCGCTGCCGTTACCTTCTCCTCGATCCGGGTAAGCTCGATCCGAAGCTCCGGGAACTGGTTGGTGCTCGCCAACTTCGGCATCGATCCGGCGATATTGATCAGCTGATTGATGGCATTGCCGACTTCGGTTTCGGCATTCATGCGGTTCATCCCCATAGTCTCGAGCGCGGTCTGCTGTGCCTCCAGCAGCCGGTCGAGCACGCTGATTTCGTGGCCGATGTGCTCCTTGGTCACGGCTACCAGATTGGGGATCAGGGCATGGCGCTCGGCCAGAAGGGCATCGATATCACCGAAGGCCGAAGCGCAGCGCGCTTCCAGCGCGCCCAACTGGCGACGAATGCGCAGCAGCGATGCCACGGCCACAAACACGACCGCTGCAACCAGCCAGAGCCACCAGAAATCGAGCAGGAAATTGGTCGATTCGACCGAACGATCGTAAATGCGCGTGTCTTCGGAAAAGTTCTGTGCGCCCTGAGAGATGGGTTCTTGCATCGCTTGGTCCCTGATATTTCAGGGGTGCGATAATCATTTAACGCAAACAATCGGTTAAAGGCAGACGGCGGGTGGCTGGGCGCAATCGGCCAGATCCTGGGGGACGCACATTGTCTGTTACCGGGCGTTCGGGGATGCCGACGGGGGCCGCACAGGCTTGGCTGCCGCCCTTTCCTACGCGCCGCCGGGGGCGTAAGCCGGGTGCCGCTCTTTGCCATCGTCCGCACCCCCGCCACCGCGCCGCATGGGTGCGCGGCCCGTTTCGCGCCGTGATAAATTTGTCCGTCCGCCTGCAATTTTTGGTGCAAACGCTTGGAATTACTGAGGGAAATTTGCTGACGGAAAAGTGACACGCTGTCACTTTCGTCACCTTTCCAACAGGCCTCGGCTCAGCCAAAAACCGCGACGCATTGCAGCCCGTCGAGCACCTGCCGCCCCTCTGCGTCCCACATCCGCAGCCGCTCGGAGGAATAACCCGCATCGGCGTGCTGGCTGGCGTTTTCGGCGAGATACCATCCGTCGCGCGAGCGGCTCTCGGGATCGAGCACGTTGAACGACCAGTTGATCGAGCTGATCGGGCCAACACGCTGCATCGCGCGCATCGCGCCGGGCGGCATGACGTCGCCCATCAGCACCAGCTTCGATACCGGGTCGAGGCTGTGATCCTCGATCAACCGCGCCCAGCGCCGCACCGTCGCGCCGCGCTCGGTGCCCTTGGGCTGGCCGTGGCGCAGCTCGAAGTTCTTGGCGACGAAGGCGGGCGCGAAGCCGTGGCTGACATCGGCGTTGTTTTCGGGCGGGCCGGGCCAGTCCTCGGGCCGCGTTGCCGGATGGACGGCATTGGCCTCGCGCCCTTCGCCGAACAGCCAGTACGCGGAGAGCGCGACCCGGCCCTCGCACAGGATCTCGCTGCGCACCTGGGTGACGTTGCGGCCTTGGCGCACGATCTCGGCCCTCAGGTCGATCTCTTCGCCCACCGGGGCGACGAAGGCGACCTGCCCGGCCCGCAACGGCGGCAGGTCGGGAAAGGCGCGGGTCGCCATGGTATAGGCCACCAGCGCCGATGCCCCGCCATACAGCGTGCGCCCCTGCATCCAGTCGGCGGCATGGGCAAGGTGGGCGGGGCCGGGCTGGCCGGTCACGGGTTCGAGCAGGCTGGCAATGGTCATGGGCGATGGCTTTGCCGCGTGCGGGGGCGCTCCGCAATCATGGATTGCCTTTGCCCCACCGAATCGCTAGTGCGCCGCTTCCGATCGGAGCGAAGGCTCCGTAAAGGCTCGGCCCGATGGCGGAGTGGTTACGCAGAGGACTGCAAATCCTTGCACGCCGGTTCGATTCCGGCTCGGGCCTCCACCTTTGCATTGCGCCCGCGCGCCCACCCGATTAGGGCCGCGAGCAGGAATGCCGCTTTAGCTCAGTCGGTAGAGCACATCATTCGTAATGATGGGGTCACGTGTTCGAGTCACGTAAGCGGCACCACCTGTGCGTGCGGTGGGTTGGCGGATGGATGGGGCTCGGCGCTTCCGGCCGTTTTTTCGCCAGCTTTGCCCGGTTCATCAGGAGGTCGTGACACTTGCACAGCTTGCACTCCATCACCCGCTCCTGCGCGCTTTCGGTCGTCATTCCGGTCTATAACGAGGAAGCCGGGCTCGATGCGCTGGTCGCCCGCGTTACTGCGGCGGCTGGGGCGATCTTTGGCGACGAATTCGAGCTGGTGCTGGTCAACGACGGATCGAAGGACGGCAGCTGGGCGAAGATCTGCCAGCACGCCGAGGCCGATGCGCGCATCGTCGCGATCGATCTGGCGCGCAATCACGGGCACCAGCTGGCGCTGACCGCGGGCCTCCATCATGTCCGGGGCGAGCTGGTGTTCGTGCTCGATGCCGACCTGCAGGACCCGCCCGAACTGCTCGGCCCGATGCTCGCCAAGATGCGCGAAGGCTATGACGTGGTCTATGGCCAGCGGGTGAAGCGCCATGGGGAGACCGCCTTCAAGCGCGGTACGGCTGCGCTGTTCTACCGGATGCTCGGCGCGCTGGTGGATACCCATATCCCGCGCGACACCGGCGATTTCCGCCTGATGTCGCGCCGCGTGGTCGATCAGCTCAACGCCATGCCGGAACGCTACCGCTTCATCCGCGGGCTGGTGAGCTATGTCGGCTTCAACCAGATCGCCTTCCCCTACGAGCGCGATGCGCGCTTTGCCGGGGAGACGCATTACCCCCTCTCCAAGATGGTCGCGCTGGCGGTGGATGCGGTCACCAGTTTCTCGACCGTACCGCTGCGCTTCGCCTCGCATCTGGGGATGCTGTTCGGGGTGGCGGGGCTGGTATCGCTGGTCGGGATCGTGTGGGTGTGGATGGCCGGCGGCACGGTGCAGGGCTGGGCAAGCCTGGCCGCGCTGATCCTTATCATGGGTTCGGTGCAGCTCTTGGTGCTCGGCGTGTTCGGCGAATATCTGGGCCGGATGTACATGGAAGCCAAGCACCGCCCGCTGTTCATCATCTCCGAAGTGCGGAGCCATCCCGTGGCGGTGGCTGCCCCGGCAGAGGCCGTGGCCGATCGCGACGCGCAGAGCGAAGAGGCGATTCGTGTCGCAGGCTGAGTTCGACGCATATGTCGACGAATATGACGCGCAGCACGCCCAGTCGGTCAGGCTGAGCGGCGAGGACCCCGATTTCTTCGCCGAATACAAGGCAAAGGAAGCCGCGCGCCTTGCCGCCGCCGCCGGGCTGGCGCCGCGCCGGATCATGGATTTCGGCGCAGGGCGGGGCAATTGCATCGCGCATTTGCAGAACGCCTTTCCCGATGCGGCGCTGACTGCGCTCGACGTGTCGGCGCGCTCGCTCACGCACTGCGCCGCGCGTGCCGTCCGGCCACTGGAGACGGTGTGCTATGACGGGCAGACCCTGCCCTTTGCGGATGGCAGCTTCGATCTCATCTTCACCGCCTGCGTGTTCCATCACATCCCGGCGGCAGATCACATCCGCCTGCTGCGCGAGATCCGCCGTGCGCTCTCGCCGCAGGGGCGTTTCGTGCTGTTCGAGCACAACCCCTGGAACCCGCTGACCCGGCACGCGGTGGCGACCTGCCCGTTCGATGTGAATGCGGTGCTGATCAGCGCGCCCGAGATGCGGCGGCGGTTCCGGGCGGCGGGTTTCGGGGATATCAGCCTGCGCTACACGCTGTTCTTCCCGGCAATGTTCGCCCCGCTGCGCCCGCTCGAGCGCGGGCTCGGCTGGCTGCCGCTGGGCGCGCAATATTGCCTCGTCGCGCGGTGAGACGATGCTGGGGCGGGTGCTGCGGTTCGGGCTGACGGGCCTTGCTAATTCGGCGGTCGGCTGGGCGGTGATCTTCGGCGGGCTGTGGGCCGGGATGAGCGGGCTGGCGGCCAATGCGGCGGGCTATGGCGTGGGGCTGGTGCTGTCCTTCACGCTCAACCGGCGCTTCGTTTTCGGGGTCGGTGGCAAGGTCAGCACGCGCGAGGTGATCCGCTTCCTCGCCGCCTTCGCCATTGCCTATGGCGTCAATGTCGCGGTGCTGGTGGCCGCGCAGGGCGTGCTGGGGGCGGACAGCCCCTGGGCGCAGCTGCCCGCGCTGGCGGCCTATATCGTGATTTTCTTCGTGCTGTCGCAATTCTTCGTCTTCAGGCCGGCCGCTTCCGAATGACTCTTGGAACATCACTCGCCAGCGTGCCCTCCGGCGGCGCGCAGCCGCCCCTTGGCCTGCTTGATCGCTGGCCGGTGTGGCTGGCGATGGGCTTTGTCACGATCCTCCCGCTGCTGCTGGTCGACTTTCCGCCGCTGGTCGATCTCTACGGCCATCTCGGGCGCTATGCGGTGCAGACAGAGCTGGACACGCGGCCCGCCTTGCAGCCTTTCTACACCTATGAATGGCGGCTGATCGGCAACCTTGGCGCGGACATCCTGATCGAGGTGCTGCACCCCCTACTGGGGCTTGAGCCATCGGTGCGGGTCGTGGTGATCCTCACCCAGCTTCTGGGGGCGGCGGGTCTGCTGGCGATCAGCCGCGAAGTGCATGGCCGGGTGTCGCCCTTTGCGGTGATGGCGATCCCGCTGCTCTATGGCTATCCCTTCAACTACGGCTTTCTGAACTACGCGCTGAGCATGGCGCTTGCGATGCTGGCCTTTGCGCTGTGGCTGCGGCTGCATCGCGAGGGCCGGGGATTTGCCGCGCGCGTGTGGCTGGGCGTGGCGGGCGCGGCGATCTGGGTGGCGCATACCTATGGCTGGGCCTTCCTCGGCCTGCTGACCGGATCGGCGATGCTGGCCGAGGTCGCCCCGACGCTGCTGAAGCGTCCGGTGGCAGCAGTGGGGCGGATCGTGGGGATGTGCTGGCCGCTGCTGCTGCCGATTATCCCGATGGTGATCTGGCGCGCCGATGCGACCGGGATGGCGGCGTCGGAATGGTCGCTGGACTTCAAGTGGCTGTGGGTGGTCTCGACGCTGCGCACCCAAACCTGGGCGCTCGATGTCGGAGCGCTGGCGATCATCGCGGGCACGGTGCTGCTGGCGCTGCTGTGCTGGCGCGCGTTCCGCTTCGACCCGCGCATCGCGATCGCGGCGCTGCTGTGTTGCGCCGTGTTCATCGCCTTGCCGTTCCGGGTGTTCGGATCGGCCTTTGCCGACATGCGGCTGGTGCCTTACGCGCTCGCGCTGGCGCTGGTGACGATTGCGCCCGCGCGGCTTCGCCCCGTGATGCTGCGGGTGGTGACGGCGCTGGCGCTCGCCTTCTTTGCCGGGCGCATGGCGATCACCGGCGCCGCCTATGTCGAGCAGGGCCGCAAGGTCGACGATGCGCTCGCCGCGCTCGGCCCGGTACCCGATGGCGCGCGGATCGCCTTCTTCGTAGTCAAGTCCTGCGGTGCGCGCTGGCCGATGCCGGTGCTCGATCACGCTGCGGGCGCGGCGATCGCGCGGCGCAATGCCTTCGTCAACGACCAGTGGCAGCAGCCGGGCGTCAACCCGATGACGGTGCACTACCCCGCCGCCGAACCTTTCGTGCGCGACCCCTCGCATCTGGTGCAGCCCGAAGCGTGCCCCATGATCGGTCGTCCCAAGCTGAGCGAGACGCTGGCCCGGCTCCCGCTCGATGCCTTCACCCACGTCTGGATCGTCGGCGAATATACCGAGCCGGTCGCCGTGCCGCAGCGGCTGACGCAGGTGCCCTTCGACGGCAGCGGGCTGCTTTACACGGTCGCGCCGCGGTAAGCGCTGCCGCGCACCAGCTGGCCGGGCCGTGCGCCGGTGGACTGGTCGAAGCGGCGGATCACCTCGCCCGCCACCATCGTCGCCTCGTAGCCGGTCGCGCGCTGGTGCAGCCGCCGCCCGCCGGCGGGCAGATCGCGCACCACTTCGGGCAGGTGCAGGCTCAGGCGGTCGAGATCGATCACGTTGAGGTCGGCCCGGCCGCCGACGCGCAGCACGCCCCGGTCATGCAGCCCCACCGCGCGCGCGGCCTTTTGCCCCAGCATATGCACCGCGTCGCCCAGCCCCAGCGTGAGCGGGCCGGAGCCGGTGACGAACTGGGTCAGCAGATAGGTCGAATAGCTGGCATCGCAGATCGCGCCATAATGCGCGCCGCCATCGCCAAGCCCGGGGACGCAATGCGGGTGGCGCAGCATTTCGTGCGCGCTGTCGAGGCTGGCGTTCTCGTAATTGCCCAGCGCGGCAAGGAACAGCCCGCGCCCCTCGGTTGCCAGCAGGCGGTCATAGGCGACCTCCTGCGGCGTGCAGCCGCGCGCCTCGGCCTGGCCCGCCATGCTCATGTGCGCAGGCGGGGCATAGTCGGGCGGATTGTCGAGCGGGAACAGCCAGCGCCAGTTGCGCGCCAGCTCGTTGAAGGGGTGGCCGGGGGTAAAATCCTCGGCGAGCAACGCGGCGCGCAAGGAGGGGTCGCGCATCGCGGCGACCTGTTCGGGGATCGGGAGGTGCGCGATCTTGCTCCACGATGGGCACAGCACGAAGGGGTGCACCGTCAGCTCCAGCCCTGCGATCAGGCCGATCGGGCGCGGCATGACCTGCGCGTTGGCCACGCCGCCTGACGCATTGGTCGCCTCCAGCATCTCCAGCACCCGGCGCCAGCGCGGTGGGCCTTCGTTGCCCGATGCGAGCGTGAAGGTCGCCGGGCGGCCGCTGGCGGCGATCATCCGCTCGATCACCGGATATTCCTTGTCCCACCCGACAAAGGCGTCGAGCACCACCTGAAAGGTGCCCGCGCCCGCATCGGCCATCCCGCGCCCGATCGCTTCGAGTTCGGCGAGATCGGTGTCGAATGTGGGGATCGCATCGCCGCTGGCGGTCTTGTGGATGCTGAGCCGCGAGGTCGCAAAGCCGATCGCCCCCGCGCGCAGCGCCTCGGCGGTGAGGCGGCGCATCAGCGCCAGATCGTCCTCGCTCGCCACCTCGCGCGCTGCGCCGCGTTCGCCCATCGCATAGACCCGCAAGGGGGAGTGGGGGAGGTAGGCCGCCACGTCGATGTCGCGTTTTCCGGCGGCCACGGTGTCGAGATATTCGGGGAAGGTCTCCCAGTCCCAGTCCAGCCCTTCGGTCATCACCACGCCGGGGATGTCCTCGACGCCCTCCATGACGTTGATGAGCATCGCGTGATCGCTCTTGCGGCAGGGCGCGAAGCCGACGCCGCAATTGCCCATCACCGCGGTGGTGACGCCGTGGGCGGAAGAGGGGGAGAGTTCCTCGGCCCAGATGCACTGGCCGTCGTAATGGGTGTGCACGTCGATGAAGCCGGGGGTGACGATCTTGCCCTTGGCGTCCACCTCCTCCGCCCCGCGCCCAAGGCCCTTGCTGATGGCGGCGATGCGCCCGGCGCGAACCGCGACATCGCCCTCGATCAGCGTGCCGCCCGTGCCATCGGCAATGGTGCCGCCGCGGATCACCCAGTCGTAATCGGCCATTGTCTCTCACCCTCTCTCTCGCCCCGGATGATGCGTGAGGGGGGGATGGGCGGCAAGTGCCACTTTTATGGCACCGGCTGCGGGGCTAGGGTTGGCCCATGAACCAATCCCCCGCCTTTCCCGTCCGCGTCGCCCTTGCCGGGGCGAGCGGGACGATCGGGCAGGCGGTCGCGGCGCGGCTGGCAGCAGAAGGCCATGCTGTGACGGCGCTCTCGCGCGCACAGCTGGCAGACCCGCGCGCATTGGAGGCGGCCCTGATCGAGGCGCGGGCCGAGGTTGTGATCTCCTGCATCGCCTCGCGCTCGGGCGCGCCCAGGGATGCCGAGGCGGTCGATTACCGCGCCAACGCCGCTTTGCTGGCGGCGGCGCAGGGTGCGGGGGCGCGGCAGTTCATCATGCTCTCGGCAATCTGCGTCCAGAAGCCGCGCCTCGCCTTCCAGCACGCGAAGATACGGTTCGAGGCGGAATTGGCGGCGAGCGGGATGGGCTACACCATCGTCCGGCCCACGGCCTTCTTCAAATCGCTCTCGGGGCAGGTGGGGCGGGTCAGGGCGGGCAAGCCCTTCCTGATCTTCGGTGACGGGAACCTCACCCGCTGCAAGCCGATCAGCGACGGCGATCTGGCGCGGTTCATCACCGGCTGCATCGACAATCCCGAAACGCTGGGGCGCATCCTGCCCATCGGCGGCCCCGGCCCGGCGGTGAGCCTGCGCGATGCGGGCACGCTGCTGTTCACCGCCGCGGGCAAGCCGCCGCGCTTCAAATCGGTCTCGCCGAAAATGTTCACCTATGCCGCCCGCGTCCTAGGACTCGGCGCGGGGCTTTCGGGCTGGCTGGCGGAGAAGGCCGAATATGCCCGCATCGCCCATTACTACGCCACTGAATCGATGCTGGTGATCGACCCGGCGACGGGGGAGTACTCAGCCGACCTTACCCCGGAATATGGCACGGAGACCCTCGCCGATCACTACCGGCGGCTGCTGGCGGCGGATTAGACCGGATCGACCTGCCAGCCTGCCGGGCCGAGCGTCGCGCCGAGATGCGGGACGAAGACCGGCGCTGCGCCATAGTTGAAGGTGAAGGCGTGGCTTCGCGTGCGTCGGACGCGGATGCCTTCGGGCAGGGGTGTGAGCGGGACGCCCGCTTCTTCAGCCATCCGCTCCACCAACAGCGCCAGCAACGTCCGGTCGGGCCAGATCGCGCAGTAGCGGGTGTGGCCGCTGCGCCAGACCACGCCCCGGCCCGCGCTGTCCGACAATTCGGGGGCGAGGTCGCTTGTCACATCCTCGCGCCAGCGGGTGACGGCAAAGCCCTCTGCCGGTTCGGCCACGCCGCCACGCAGGGATTCGACGCGGGTGACGGTCAGCGGGATCGCATCCTTGAGGTCGCCCGGCGCAAGGCCTTCTGGGATGCAGAAGCTTCGCGTCTTGCTGCCGGAGCGCGGCCCCAGCAGCACCGGGCATTCGAGCGCGGCCAGCTTCCCGGCAAAGCCTTCGGGCACGATGGGGAGCGTCGGCACCAGCACTATGCGATAGCCGCTGAGGTCGGCCTCGGGCGATACGATGTCGACATCCAGCCCCTTGGCCCGCAGCGCCGAATAGCATTCGAACACCAGTTCGAGATAGCGGAAGCTCGCCTCCTGTGGCTGGATGCCGATGACCCAAGCGGCCTCGTAGGAGAACACCAGCGCGGCCGGGGCCTGCGCCGCCGCCTGCGGGCCGATCGCGGCGAGCACTTCGGCGGCCGCGCGCACCTCGGGCACGGCTTCGGCCTCGCTATTGTCGGGCCGCAGGAGGCCTGCGTGCATCTGCTCCTGCGCAAACGGCGCCTGCCGCCAGCGGAAATAGGAGGTCAGCTCGGCCCCGTGCGCGCAGGCCTCGAGCGTCCATAGGGCGACCATCCCCGGCAGCGGCGCGGGATTGAAGCGCGCCCAGTTCACCGGCCCCGGCTGCTGCTCCATCACCCCCCAGCGGCCGTTCGAGCACCCGCGATACAAGTCGTGGTGGAAGGCGGCTATATCGGGGTGGCCCTGCCTCAAGTAAGCCGCCTTTTCCGCGTCCGAGAACCAGAACTGTTCGAGGAAGCCCAGCGGATAGGAATCCCACGTCGCCACGTCGATATCGCGGCCCACCGCGTGATGATCGAACTCGGTGAAGAAGCCCATGAAATTGTGCGTGATCGCAATTCCGGTTGCGTGCGCGCGGATGATATCCACCTGTTCGCGGTTGAAGCTCGCCACCTGATCCGAGGCGAAGCGGCGATAGTCGAGCCAGTGCGCGGGGTTGGCCTCGGTGACGGTCAGATGCGGCGGGTCGACCTCGGCGAAGCTGCGGTATTCCATGCTCCAGAACACGTTGCCCCATGCTTCATTGAGCGCCTGCGGGGTGCCATAGCGTGCAGCGAGCCAGCCCCGGAATGCCGAGGCGGCGGCATCGGAGAAGCTCAGCACCGTATCGTGGCAGCCATATTCGTTGTCGGTCTGCCACATGGCAATGGCGGGATGCCGCCCGTATCGCTCGGCCAGCGCGGTGACGATCCGGCGACATTCGGCGCGGTAGCCTTCGTGGCTGAAGCAGTAGTGGCGGCGCGAGCCGAAACCGCGCGGGGCGCCCCGCTCGTCGATGGCGACCATGTCGGGCATCCGGTCCACCAGCCACTTGGGCGGGGTCGCGGTCGGCGTGCCGAGGATCACCTTGAGGCCTGCGCCCGCCAGTGTCCCGATCGCGCGGTCGAGCCAGCCCCAGTCGTAGCGCCCCGGCTCGGGCTCGATCCGGCTCCAGGCGAATTCGCCGATCCTGACGAGGCTGAGGCCCATCGCGGCCATGCGCCGCGCGTCATCGGCCCACATCGCCTCGGGCCAGTGTTCGGGATAATAGCAACAGCCGAGTTTCACGAGAGCCTCTCCAGCGCGACAAGCCACGCGGTTTCGGGGTGGGTGAGGGGGAGCGCGAGGCCCTGCGTCATCAGCGCGGCGCCGCTCAGCGTCACGCCTTCGCGCCATTGGTCGGCGTTCGCGAGGTAGCCGCGTGCCTTGCCCGGCCAGGGTTCGGGCAGGGTGACGCGGTAGCGTGCCTCGGGCTCCAACCCGGCAAGGCGCAGCGGCGCGGCGTCGAACACCGGGGAGAAGGCAGTCTGGGCCGCGAGGGCGAGGGCCTTGCCCCGATGCGTCACCATCATGGCGGTCACGTTCGGGTCGGGGTGCGCCAGTCGCCACAGCGCGCCTTCGTGCAGTACCCCGCGCCATGCCTTGTAGAGCGCGATAAGCGCGGCGAGGCATTCGCGCTCCATCTCGCTCATCCGCGCCGGATCGGCCTCCACCCCCATGTGCCCGAACAGTGCCACCTTGGCGCGGAAGTCCATGTCGAGCCGCCGTCCGGTGATCGGGTTGGGCGAGGGGCCGACATGGCTGCCGAGCACTTCCAATGGCAGGAACTGGCTCCACGCGCTCATGATCCGCAGCCGCTCGATTGCGTCGTTGTTGTCGGATGGCCAGACGCGGTGGACGCGTGAGAGGACGCCGAGGTCGATCCGCCCTCCGCCGCTCGAACAGCTTTCGATCTCCACATGGGGATGGGCAGTGCGAAGAGCCTCGAGCAAGGCATAGAAGCCTTCGGTCTGGCGCGGCGCGGTCGGGAAGAGGTCGCGGTTGTGATCCCACTTGAGGTAAGCAATCGCGTTGTCGCGCAGCAGGGCATCGAGGCGGGCGAAGAGATAATCGCGAACGTCCGGGAGCGCCATGTCGAGCGCCAGCTGCCCGCGCATGGTCGGGCGCGCGCGGCCTGCGGTATGCAGGCACCAGTCCGGGTGCTCGCGGTAGAGATCGCTATCGGGCGAGACCATCTCCGGCTCGACCCACAGGCCGAAATCCATGCCGCGCGCGTGGACATGGTCGATCAGCGGGGCGAGGCCATTGGGGAAGACCTCGCGCGAGACGACCCAGTCGCCAAGGCTGGTGGTGTCGTCCCTCCGCCCGCCGAACCATCCGTCGTCGAGCACGAAGCGCTCGATGCCCAGCATCGCGGCGTCATCGGCAAGGCGGATCAGCGCGGGCTCGGACAGGCCAAAGCCCAGCGCCTCCCACGAATTGAGGTGCACCTTGCGCGGGCCCCAGTCCTTGCGGCCGGGGAGCACCTCGGCGCGCAGGTGGCGATGGAAGGTCCGCGCCAGCGCCGAACGGTCCGGAGCGAGCGCGAACAGCACCGGGGGGCCGCCAAACGCGCCCTGCGGCGGGATGATCTGCCCCCCGTGCGCAAGCGCTGCCCCCATTTGCAGCATCGCGCGTCCGTCCCCCGATCCGGCATTGTCGCAGACGATCCGCGTCTCGTGATCCGCGCTGGAGGCAAGATGTGCGCCCAGAACCTCCCCGTTTTCCGCGTCCGGGCCGGCATGAAGCAGCAGCCAGTTGCCTCCGCCGAAGCCCGGCTTCCCGCCCGCCGAAGCGCGCACGAGCCCATTCGGAGTCGTCGGCTGACGGGTCTCGCGCATTTCGCCCGCCCAGCGCCCGCTGAAGGCGGTGACACTGTCGAAGCGTGCAGGGATGGGCAGGTTGAGCGAGGCGATGTGTTCCAGGATCACAGCCTCGCCGCTCTCGTTCGAGCCTTCCGCGAGACACAAGACGGTGCTGCTCGCCCTGATCGCCCAATGGGTCGACATATGGAGACCGGCGCGCGCATCGTGGAAGCGGCAGGTCAGTTCGCTGCCCTCGCAGAACCACGAGATCAGTCGGAAATCCGCCGTGATGACCTCGCCCGAGAGGCGGCGAAACCGCGCCGCTGGGGTGCCTTGCCAGCCATCTCTTTGTTGCGGCCAGATGCCCGGCACCGGCGGCACATCGGGCTGGCTTTCGTGCCGCCCGCGCGCGGCGGCGGCGGCGAGGGCGGCGAGATCCTCGCCCGCAGGCAGGCGCGTGCCGAGATACACGAGGTCGGCCGTCCCGCCCTCTTCGAGCGCGAACACCAGCGTCAGCGCCTCGCCATCAAGCCGCAGGTGTTCCAAGCAGGCCTCTCTCCCCGGCACCGGTGATGAACTTTGCCCGCAGGCTTGCCGGTTTCTCGCCGATGCGCTGTAACCGCGCAAAACGAGAGGGGGAAGCGCGCAAGTGGACGAGGCCATGCCGACGGGGAGCGTCGTCCAGATCGCCGTGTGCATCGGGCTCACCGCGCTGGTGGGTCTGGCGACATGGCTTACCATCCGCCGCGCATCGCATGACGGGTCGAAGAAGGATGTCTACCTTGCGGGCGGCAAGCTGAGCTGGCTGTTCGTGGCGGGGTCGATCACGCTCACCAACCTGTCGACCGATCAGCTGGTGGGGATGAACGGCAATCAGATGCTGCTGCTGGCCTGGTGGGAGATCGCCGGCTTCGTGGGCCTGACGATCCTCGCCTTCGTGTTCGTGCCGATCTATTACCGCGCAGGCTGCACCACCGTCACCGAGCTGCTCGAGCAGCGCTATGGCGGGCGCAGCATCCGCACGCTGATCGCCGGATTGTTTCTGGCCGGCAACGTGCTGATCTATCTTCCTGCGGCGCTCTATTCGGGCGGGTTGTTCATGCAATCGCTGTTCGGCGAGGGCGTGCCGCTGCTCGTGTTTGCCGCGATCCTGGCAGTGATCGCCGCGGCCTACGCCATTCTCGGCGGGCTGAGGGCGGTGGCGGTGATGGACACCTGGTCGGGGATCGGCATTCTCGGGCTCGCCATGCTGATCGTGGTGCTGGGGATGGCGGCGGTGGACTGGGATATCGTCAGCGGCGTTCCGGCAGAGCGGGTCACGATGGTCGGCGGGCCGGACAGCCCGATCCCCTGGCCGACGCTGCTGACGGGGATGATCTTCATCCAGATCTTCTACTGGTCGACCAACCAGAACCTCACCCAAAAGGCGATGGCCGCCCCTACCGTGCGCGAGGCGCAGAAGGGGGTGATGGTCGCCGCGCTGATCCGCATCCTGATCGTCCCGCCGATCGTGGTGATCCCCGGCATCGTCGCCTTCAAGCTGTTCGGGGTGGTGGGCGACCGCGCCTACGGGATGCTGGTGGCGGAGATCCTGCCGCCGTGGCTTTCGGGTGCGTTCGCGGCGATGGTCGCCGCTGCGGTCATCACCACCTTCAGCGCGGTGCTCAATTCCTCGGTGGCGCTCTACGCGGTCGATTTCCACGAGCAGTTCATCGGCGAGGTCGGGAACCACTGGAAGCTGTCGGCGGCGGTCTGCACTCTGCTGACGGCGACCGCGGTGCTGCTGGTGCCGATGTATCAGAACGCCACGAGCATCATCAACCTGCTCCAGCAATTGAACGGCCTCTTGTCGATGCCGATCCTCAGCGCGTTCGTTGCCGGGTTGCTGTTTCGCGGTGTGGCGGCTCCGGCGGCGATTGCCGGGGTGGTGTGGGGCGTGGCGCTCTACGGGCTGTTCACCTTCCACCTCTCTCCCGCCGGGATCGTCACGCTGCATTACATCCACTTCATGGTGGTGACGCTGGTGACGAGCGTGATCGCCGCGCTTGCCTTCAACCGGCTGGTACTGGGCGGGCGGGCGACCTTCGCTCCGGTCGCGCTGCTGCGGCCCACCAGGGGCTGAGATCCGCTGCGCAGGCCACTGCCGTTTCGGCCGGAATGTTGCAAAGATGTTGCCTTGTGTCAGTACCTTGTTGCATGGGACACGCTGATTGGGAGGGACGGGCCTCTGTTGAATCGCCGTGACAGACTGATTGCCCGCGCCAGGCAGGGCTATCGGCTGGCCTATGGGGTCGAGCCGAGCCGATTCGTTGCCGCGCCCGGGCGGATCAATCTGATCGGCGAGCACGCCGACTACACCGATGGCTATGCGCTCGCCTGCGCGATCGACCGCGAGACGATCGTGGCGGCCGGGCCACCCGCACCCACGACGCGCGAAAAGCTGTTCGAGGCGGTTGCGCTCGACATGGGCGACATGGCCAGCGCGCGCGACCGGTTCGATCTGGTCGCGCCGATCCGGCCGGGCGAGAACAACTGGCAGAACCATGTGCGCGGCGTGGTGCAGGCGCTGGGGCGCTATGGCCAGCGGGTGCGGCCGATGCGGATCGCGATCTCAGGCGATGTGCCGATGGGGACGGGCCTGTCATCCTCCGCGGCGTTCGGCGTGGCGGTGGCGCTGGCCTGTTCCGACTATTGCGGGTTTGGCCTCTCGGCCGATCTGCTGGCCAAGGCCGCGCACCTGGCGGAGCAGGACTTCGCCGGGACTGCGGGCGGAATCACCGCGCAGCTGGCTTCGGCGGCCAGCCTTGGCGGGCACGCCCTGCTGGTCGATTGCAGCAGCATGGGTCACATGGCGATACCCATCCACCCGGATCTGGCGATCACCGCGATCGACACCGGCGTCCGGCGTGATCCCGCCATCGACATCGTCGCCGCGCGGCGCGCCGAATGTGCCGCGGCGGCCGAGCATTTCGCGGTCAAGACGCTGCGCGAGGTCGATGCGGCGATGCTGCTGGACGCCGAAGCCAGCCTTGATCCGATGCTGCTCGCCCGCGCCCGCCATGTCGTGGGCGAGGCTGCGCGGATCGAATGGATCGGGGAAGGGCTGGTGCGCGGCGATACCGCACTGCTTGCCGAAGTGATGCATGAAGCGCAGCTTTCGCTGGCGCAGGACTTTGCCGCCTCGCTGCCGCAGATCGATCAGCTGACGGCGATGATCGCCAAGGCCCTGGGCGATGCGGGCGGTGTGCGGCTGTCGGATGCCGGGCCCGGCGGGTGCCTGGTGGCGATCAGCAGCGCGGATGCGACCGGCGCGATCGACGAAGCGCTGGCCCGCTATAACCGCACCGCGACCGGCGTGCCGGCGCGCGCGCAGCGGCTCCAGCCCTCTGCCGGGGCAGCCCCGATCGAGCTCGAATGATCGCGCACAGCGCGCTCAGAGGTGATTTACAGATATAAAAATATCTTTATATGATCCCCTCGCGATGGTGATCGAGGATATCTTCAAGGCGCTGGGCGATCCCACCCGGCTGCGTATTGCCCGGCTGCTCGGCGCGATGGAGCTGGCTGTGGGCGAGCTTGCGCAGGTGCTCGGGCAGAGCCAGCCGCGCGTGTCGCGCCATGTCGGGATCCTGTGCGACGCGGGCCTTGCCGAGCGACGGCGCGAGGGCAGCTGGGTGTTCCTGCGCCAGGTCGAAGCGCGCGGCGCGCTGGTCGAGGCGGTGCAGCGCCTGCTCGCGGTCGCCGAGGCGGAAGAGCCCGCCTTCGCTGCCCTGTGCGAGGCCGACCGCAAGAAACTCGCCGCGATTCGCGATGCGCGCGAAAGCGCCGCCGAACATTACTTCGCCCGCCACGCCGGCGAGTGGGACGAATTGCGCGCGCTCCACAGCGCCGATGCCGAGGTCGAACGGCGGCTGGCCGAAGCGCTGGCCGATGCGCCGCTGGGCCACCTGCTCGATATCGGCACCGGCACGGGCCGGATGGCCGAACTCTTCGCGCCTCATGCCGAGCGTATCGTCGCGCTCGACAAGAACCTTGAAATGCTGCGCGTCGCCCGCGCCAAGCTGCAACATCTGCCCGCCGCGCAGATCGAGCTGGTGCAGGGCGACTTTGCCGAACTGCCGCTGGCCGATGCCGGTTTCGACACGGTGGTGCTGCATCAGGTGCTGCACTTCGCCACCGATCCCGCCCCGGCGCTGGCCGAGGCTGCGCGTGTGCTGCGCCCCGGCGGGCGGATCGCGATCGTCGATTTCGCCAGCCACGATCACGAAGAGCTGCGCACCCGCCATCAGCACGCCCGGCTCGGCTTTTCCGACCGCCACATGGCCGAATTGCTGCGCGCCGCCGGGTTCGCGCCCGCTGCGCCTCAGGCGCTCGAAGGCGGGCCGCTGGTGGTCAAGATCTGGACCGCCAAGCGCCGCGCGACCCCTTCTTCTCCCAAGCCTGCTGCTCTGGAACCTGCCAAATGACCCCGACGCTCGACCAACTCCACGAATACCGCACCGCCACCGACACGCCGCTGTTCAGCGGCCTGCCGGGCGATGTCGCGGTGAGCTTCGAATTCTTCCCGCCCAAGAGCGCGAAGATGGAAGAGCAGCTGTGGGACGCGGTGACGCAATTGAAGCCGCTGGCGCCGAGCTTCGTTTCGGTCACCTATGGCGCAGGCGGTTCGACCCGCGAGCGGACGCACGCCACCGTCGCGCGGATCATCGCCGAGGCCAAGCTGCCCGCCGCTGCGCACCTTACCTGCGTCGCGGCCAGCAAGGCCGAAATCCGCGAGGTGGCCGAACAATATTGGGAGGCAGGCGTGCGCCACATCGTCGCGCTGCGCGGTGACGCGCCCAATGAAGATGGCTCGCCCGGGGCGCCCTTCACCCCGCACCCCGAAGGCTATGCCAGCGCTGCAGAACTGGTCGCGGGCCTCAAGGAAATCGCCCCCTTCGAGATCAGCGTCGCCGCCTATCCCGAAACGCACCCCGATGCCGATTGCCCGCAGGCCGACATCGACAATCTGAAGCGCAAGATCGACGCCGGGGCGACCCGCGCGATCAGCCAGTTCTTCTTCTCGGCCGAAACCTTCTTCGCCTTCCGCGACAAGTGCGCGGCGGCGGGGATCGACGCGCCGATCCTTCCCGGCATCCTGCCGGTCACCAACGTCGCGCAGGCGCGCAAGTTTGCCGGCGCCTGCGGCGCGGCGATCCCGGCGTGGATGGACGGGCTGTTCGAAGGCCTCGATGAAAAGCCCGCCGCGCGCCAGCTGGTTGCCGCCACGGTCGCCGCCGAGTTGTGCCGCCGCCTCTATGCAGGCGGCGTGCGCGATTTCCACTTCTATACCCTGAACCGCCCCGATCTGGCCTATGCGATCTGCCACCTGCTCGGGAAGCGCCCTGTCGGAGAAGCCGCATGAGCGCGCGCCACCAATTGCTCGACGCTGCCAAGGATCGCGTCCTGATCTTCGACGGCGCGTTCGGGACGCAGATTCAGGAGCGGAAGCTCACCGAGGCGGATTACGCGGGCGATCTCGGTCTGCCTGCCGACCAGAAGGGTAACAACGATATCCTCGCCCTGACCCGCCCGGATGTGATCGCCGATATCACCCGCGCCTATCTCGACGCGGGATCGGATGTGGTCTCGACCAACACCTTCTCGGCCAACCGCATCTCTCAGGCGGATTACGCTGCCGAGGGCCTCGTGCGCGAAATCAACCTCGCCAGCGGTCGGATCGCGCGCGGTCTCGCCGATGAATATGCGGCGAAGGACGGCAAGCCCCGCTTCGTTGCGGGGGCGATCGGGCCGACCAACAAGACCCTGTCGCTCAGCCCCGATGTCGAAGACCCCGGCTTCCGCGAGATCGACTTCGACGAACTGGTCGCGGTCTACAAGGAACAGGCCGCCGCACTGGTCGAAGGCGGCTGCGACTTCATCCTGATCGAGACCGTGTTCGACACCTTGAACGCCAAGGCCGGGATCATGGCGGTCAAGCAGCTGGAGCGCGAGCTGGGCCGCGAGGTTCCGGTGATGATCTCGATGACGCTGACCGATCTTTCGGGCCGCAACCTGTCGGGCCATACGGTCGAGGCGTTCTGGTATGCGGTGCGCCACGCCAAGCCGGTGACCATCGGCCTCAATTGCAGCTTCGGCGCGGAGCAGCTGCGCCCGCACGTCAAGGTGCTCTCGCAGATCGCCGATACGCTGCTGATGATCTACCCCAACGCGGGCCTGCCCAACGAGCTCGGCGAATATGACGAGATGCCGGAGACGACTGCCGGGCTGGTCAAGGATTGGGCCGATCACGGGCAGGTCAACATCCTCGGTGGGTGCTGCGGTTCCTCGCCCGCGCATATCGCCGCCATCGCCAAGGCGGTCGCGAATTCGCAGCCGCGCACGATCCCGCAGCCCGAACCGGCGATGAAGCTGGCGGGGCTTGAGGCGTTCATCGCGGCATAGAGAGTAAGACCCGTTCGCCCTGAACTTGTCGAAGGGCCGTCCTTCCTTCCGAAGAAAAGTGCGGTGCTTCGACAAGCTCAGCACGAACGGAACTGAGAACCTGAGAAAATGACCCAACCCTCTTCCTCCTCCCGCTTCATCAATATCGGCGAGCGCACCAACGTCACCGGCTCGGCGGCGTTCAAGAAGCTCATCATGGCGGGCGACTATGCCGCCGCGGTCGAAGTCGCGCGCCAGCAGGTCGAGAACGGCGCGCAGGTGATCGACGTCAACATGGATGAAGGCCTGCTCGATGCGGTCCACGCCATGACCACCTTCCTCAAGCTGATCGCCGCCGAGCCCGACATCGCGCGGGTGCCGGTGATGATCGACAGCTCGAAATTCCACGTGATCGAGGCGGGGCTGAAGTGCGTTTCGGGCAAGCCGATCGTCAATTCGATCAGCATGAAGGAAGGGGAGGCGGCCTTCCTCGAACACGCGCGCGTCTGCATGGATTACGGCGCGGCGGTGGTGGTGATGGCCTTCGACGAGACCGGGCAGGCCGACACCAAGCAGCGCAAGGTCGAAATCTGCAAGCGCGCCTATGACTTGCTCGTCAAGGAAGGCTTCCCCCCTGAAGACATCATCTTCGACCCCAACATCTTCGCGGTGGCGACGGGGATCGAGGAGCACAACAATTACGGCGTCGACTTCATCGAGGCGGTGAAGGAACTGCGCCAGATCTGCCCCCACGCGCATTATTCGGGCGGGCTTTCCAACCTCTCCTTCTCCTTTCGCGGCAACGAGCCGGTGCGCCGCGCGATGCACTCGGTCTTCCTCTATCACGCGATCCCCGCCGGGCTCGACATGGCGATCGTCAATGCGGGGCAATTGGACGTCTATGACCAGATCGACCCCGCTTTGCGCGAGGCCTGCGAGGACGTGATCCTCAACCGCGATCCTGATGCCACGGAACGCCTCATCGCGCTCGCCGAAAGTTTCAAGGGCAAGTCGGTCGCCGACGAAAAGGCCGCCGAGGAATGGCGCGGCTGGGCGGTTGAAAAGCGGCTTGAGCACGCGCTGGTCAAGGGCATCGACGCGCATATCGTCGACGACACCGAACAGATGCGCGCCGCCATCGCCGCCAAAGGCGGTCGCCCGATCGAAGTGATCGAAGGCCCGCTGATGGACGGCATGAATGTGGTCGGTGACCTGTTCGGCAGCGGCAAGATGTTCCTGCCGCAGGTGGTCAAATCCGCGCGCGTCATGAAGAAGGCGGTCGCCCACCTCATCCCCTTCATCGAGGCCGAGAAGGATCTGCTGCCCGAAGAGGAGCGCAAGGCCAAGGGCAAGATCATCATGGCAACGGTGAAGGGCGATGTTCACGACATCGGCAAGAACATCGTCGGCGTGGTGCTGCAGTGCAATGGCTATGACGTGATCGACCTTGGCGTGATGGTCCCTTGGCCGACGATCCTTGCCGCCGCCAACGACAACAAGGCCGACATGATCGGGCTGTCCGGCCTCATCACGCCCTCATTGGACGAGATGGTGACTGTCGCCGAGGAAATGCAGCGGGCGGGCATGACCATGCCGCTGCTGATCGGCGGGGCGACCACATCGAAGGTTCACACCGCATTGAAGATCGACCCGGCCTATGATGGCCCGGTGATCCACGTGCTCGACGCAAGCCGGGCGGTGGGGGTGGCCTCCAAGCTGCTGTCCGACACCCAGCGCGACGAATATGTCGCGCAGGTCGAGGACGAATACACCCATGTCCGCGATGCGCGCGCGGGTAAGTCGGCCAGCGTGCTCCTCCCGATCGAGGAGGCGCGCGCCAACTTCTATGACGCCTTCCTGTCGGACAAGCCCGCTCCGCCTGAGCAGCCGGGCGTCCACGTCTTCCCGGACTGGAGCCTCGAACATCTGCGCGGCTTCATCGACTGGACCCCGTTCTTCCGCGCGTGGGAACTCCACGGCAATTATCCCGCAATCCTCACCGATGAGGTGGTGGGCGAGACCGCGACCCAGTTGTTCGCCGATGCCAATGCGATGCTCGACACGATCATCGCCGAAAAGTGGCTGACCGCGCGCGGCGTTGCCGGGCTGTGGCCCTGCGCGCGTGATGGGGACGATGTCACCATTCACCTGCCCGAGACCGAGGAGCACGTGCGCCTCCCCTTCCTGCGCCAGCAGGTCAAGAAGAGCCGCGACCGCGCCAATATGTGCCTTGCCGACTTCATCGACCCCAATGGCGACTGGATCGGGGGCTTTGCGGTCGGCATCCACGGGATCGACAGCCACTCGGCGCGGTTCCAGGCGGACAAGGACGATTATTCGGATATCCTGCTGAAGGCGCTGGCGGATCGCTTCGCCGAAGCCTTCGCCGAGGCGCTGCACCAGCACGTGCGCACCACGCTGTGGGGCTATGCGCCGGGCGAGCAACTTACCTGCGAGGCGCTGATCAAGGAAGAATATCGCGGCATCCGTCCCGCGCCGGGCTATCCCGCCTGCCCGGATCACAGCCTCAAGCCGATCCTGTTCGACCTGCTCGATGCGCCGACCAATGCCGGGCTTACGCTCACTGAAAGCTTCGCCATGTGGCCGACGGCGGCGGTGAGCGGGTTCTATTTCGGCCATCCCGAAAGCCAGTATTTCGGCGTCGCCCGCGTGGGCCGCGATCAGCTGGAGGACTATGCTGCACGGCGCGGGGTGAGTGTCGAGCAGGCCGAACGCTGGCTCAGACCAAATCTCGATTGACGTTGCGCGCGCGGGCGCGATGATGCGCGACATGATCCGCCGCCTCGCCGCCGCTCTTCTGTTTTTCGCCGTGCCTGCCGCGGCGCAAGACACGCCGTCGCCTGCCAGCGTGGTGGTCGCCTTCGACCGCGAGACGATCACGCCGCTGATCGTGGAGGGGCTGGCGGACAAGGAAACAGGCCGCGCCGTGGAGGCCAATGATCCGGTGCGGATTGCGAGCATCTCGAAGCTGATCATGGCGCTCACCGCGCTCAGGCTGGTGGACGAGGGCAAGCTCGATCTCGACCGCGATGTGTCGGATTATCTGGGGTGGAAGCTGCGCTCGCCCTACCACCCGAACGCGCCGGTGACGCTTGCGCACCTTCTGTCGCACCGCGCGGGGCTTTCGGATGCGGGGGGTTACAGCATCCCGCTGGGGGAGAGCCTTGAAGCGAAATTCGCCGACCCGGCGGCATGGCGCGACACCGGCCCACCGGGCGAAGCGGTGTTCGAATATGCCAATCTCGGCTCGCCGCTGGTGGCGACGGTGCTCGAAGCGGCGAGCGGCGAGCGCTATGACCGGCTGGTGGAGCGGCTGGTGTTCGCACCTTTGGGGGTGAAGGCCTGCCTCAACTGGGTCGGCTGCGGGCCGGACTTGGAGGCCCGCGTGGTGACGCTTTACCGCCACACCGGCGAAGTGGCGGCGGACGGGCCGGACCGCTTGCCGCCCACCTGCACGATCCCGGTGGCCGAAGGCGTCGCCTGCGATCTCGACGCCTACGTCCCCGGCACCAATGCCTCGATCTTCTCGCCGCAGGGCGGAGTGCGGATCGGAATGGTGGATCTGGCGAAGATCGGACAGGCGCAGATGCAGGCCGGGCGGACGGGCTTCCTCAAGTGGGAGAGCCTCGCCCCGCTGCTGTATAGCGTGTTCGCGGGCAAGACCGGCAAGGCCGAACTGTTCTGCCGGTACGGGCTGGGGGTTCAGTTAATCGAGATGGGTGATGCGACCTGCAACGACACACTGTTCGGTGTCGGCGGCCCGTGGCAGGGACATCCGGGCGAGGCATACGGGTTGCTTTCGGGGCTTTGGTTCAGCCAAAGCGCCAATCAGGGCTTCGCATATTTCACCACCGAAAATGCGCCCCCGGCCGGCGGCGAGGATACCGGCAACTTCACCCCGCGCGAGAACGCGCTGATGGCGCGGGCGCTGAAACTGGCCGCTGCGGCTGACGACTAGGCCATGACCGCCATCGCCGATCACACCTCCGGCAGCATCTTGCCGCCTCACCGCATCGTCTGGATGGGCGGGGTCGTGCTGCTCGCGCTTTATGCGTTGCTGTGGGCGCTCGTCCCCGCCGATCCGGCGTTGCTGGCGCGGCTGTGGTTCCTCCCCGGCGTCGGCGTGGTGGGCGCGATCATTGCCAACACCTCAGGCACCGGCGGGGGCGTGGTCTTCGTGCCCGTCTTCAACGCCCTGCGCGAGCTTGGCGTCATGAGCCTTTCGCCGCTGGCCGTGGTCGGCGTGTCGATGGGTATCCAGAGCTTCGGCATGACGATGGGCTCCTTGCGCTGGACCGACCGGCTGCTGCACCAGCCCGAACCCGGCCCGCTGGAGGCGCGCGTTCGCCCAAGAGATTTTGCCACGGTCATTTGCCTCGTGCTGGCGCTCTCGCTCCCCGCGATGCTCGCCACGCAGCGGCTCACCGCTTTCGATCAGCAGGACGTGCTTTTCGCTTACAAGGGCTTCTCGATCCTCCTCGGCACCGCGCTGATCGTGGCGACCTGGACCTTCAACGCCGCGCGGCCCGAGCGCGAGCGGCTGGAGCGGATTGATCTCGTCGTCCTCGCCGCAATGGCGATCCCCGGCGGGATGATCACCGCGCTGTTCTCGGTCGGGATGGGGGAGCTGGTCGCGCTTTACCTGTTCATCCGCCACTATCCGGTCTTGCTGTGCACTGGCGCGGCCTGCGTCATTTCGGCGGCGAGCTGCCTGTCTGGGGTGGTGTGGCATATCGAGGCCGGCACGATCCAATGGGAGGTCGTGCTGCTGGCCGGCCCGGCGGCGGCGCTGGGCGGATTTCTTGCCCGCCCGATCGCCTTGTGGCTGGGCGCGAAGCGGCTGAAGACGCTCGACGGCAGCTGGATCGTGCTCTCGGCCCTCTACTTGCTGTGGCTTAACTGGCGTTAGGGCCAAACGCGCGATTGACGCGGTGCAGCAATTCGCGCATCGCGAAGCCGTCTTCCGCCCGGGAAGCGATTCTCGGACGGGCAGGCGAGCGGGAGAGCCCGATGCCTTCGCGAGAGGGCAAAGGCGCCGAAGGAGCAACCGCCCCGGAAACTCTCAGGCCACCGGACCGCTCGGCTGCGTGACACTCTGGAAAGCGTCTCTGACACAGCGTCAGGGGCCACCGAAGGGGAGGCTGGCCGCCTGCGGCCCGCCGAAGCTCTCAGGTCACCCGACAGAGGGGGCAGTTGATGGGCGGCGCGCCTCGCGCTGCCTTACTGCCGTATTCTGCCGGGAAGGCCCCTGATGAGCGACCACGACACCGAAGATTTCGTCGAAGACATCCCGCTCGAAGCTCTGCCGCTCGATGCGTGGCACCGGGCAAAGGGCGCGCGGATGGTGCCGTTTGCGGGCTACGAGATGCCGATCCAGTACGAGGGCATCGTCGCCGAGCACAACTGGACGCGCGAGAACGCGGGGCTGTTCGACGTGTCGCACATGGGCCAGCTGCTCTTGTCCGGCCCCGGTCTCGATGAGGCGGTCGAAGCGGTGCTGCCGATCGACCTGTCCACCCTCAAGCTCGGCCAGCAGCGCTATTCGCTGCTGCTGGACGAGGATGGCGGGGTGCTTGATGATCTGATGGTCTCGCGCTGGCCCGATGCGCTCTACCTGGTGGTCAATGGCGCAACCAAATGGGATGATATCGGCACCCTGCGCGAGGCGCTGCCGGACGACATCACGCTCAACTATCTCGATGACCGCGCGCTGCTGGCGTTGCAGGGGCCGAAGGCTGCCGATGCGCTCGCCCGCCATGCGACGGGCGAATATCCGCTGTCGGCGCTCACCTTCATGAAGTTCGGCCGCTTCAAGCTGGCGGGCCACGATGTCACCATCGCGCGGGCGGGCTACACCGGCGAGGACGGGTTCGAAATCTCGCTCCCTGCCGAAGCCGCTGCCGAGGTCGCCGATCTGCTCTGCGCTGAGCCTGAAGTGAAACCCATCGGCCTCGGTGCGCGCGATTCGCTGCGGCTGGAGGCAGGGTTGCCGCTCTATGGCCACGACATGACGCCAGAGACCTCGCCGATCGAGGCAGGCCTGACCTTCGGCATCAACAAGCGGCGCCGCACCGAAGGCGGCTTCCCCGGCGCTGACCGGATCATCCGCGAGATCAACGAAGGCACGGCGCGCAAGTGGGTCGGCCTGAAGCTCGAAGGCCGCCTGCCCGCGCGCGAAGGCGCGGAAGTTTACGCAGGAGCCGACCACATTGGAACCGTCACCAGCGGCGGCTTCTCGCCCACGCTCGGTGCGCCGATCGCGATGGCCTATGTCGCCAGCGATCATGCCGCACCCGGCACCCCGCTCGAAGTGGAGGTGCGGGGCAAGCGCCTCGCCGCCACCGTGAGCCCCACGCCTTTTGTCCCCCACCGCTATTTCAGAGGGAGCTGAACGATGCCGCGTTACTACACCGACGAACATGAATGGATCGATGTCGAAGATGATGTCGCAACGGTCGGCATCACCGACTATGCCCAAGGCCAGCTGGGCGACATCGTCTTCGTCGAACTGCCCGAAGTCGGCGCGATGATCGAGCAGGGCAAGGACGCTGCTGTCGTGGAATCGGTCAAGGCCGCTTCCGACGTCTATGCCCCGATCACCGGCGAAGTCACCGAGGTGAACCCGGCGCTGGAAGATGATCCCGCGCTGGTCAATTCCTCGCCCGAGGAAGACGGCTGGTTCTTCAAGATGACCATCGCCGCCGAGGCCGAGCTCGACGCGCTGATGGATGAAGACGCTTACAAGGTCTTCGTCGAGGGCCTGTGACCACCGTCCCGCCCGTCAGGATCACGCCGATCGGCGATAGCGCGGGGGCCCGGCGGCTGCTGGTCGCCACCCCGCTCTATGACGGCGCGCAGAGCGATTATCTGCGCGCCGTGGTGGGCCTGACGGGCGCAGCGCAGCAAGCCGGCGTGGCCTGCACCTTCGCCTGGCTCAGCAACAATGCCGTGATCGACCGGGCGCGCAATGCGCTTGCGGCGGCCTTCCTGCAGTCGGATGCGACGCACCTTGTCTTCATCGACGGGGACATCGGCTTCGTCCCGGACGAGCTGCTCGATCTGGTCGCCCGGATGCAAGCCGATCCCGCGCTTGCCGTTGTCGGCGCGCCGTGCCCCAAGCGGATGGTCAACTGGCCGCTGGTCGCCTCCGCTGCCGGGCGGGGGTTGGCCGAGGGCGATCCGGTGAGGCTGGAGCGCTTTTCGGGCGTCTTCGCGCTCGAGCCGCTCGATCCTTCGCGCCAGCACCGGCTCGACCAGCCGATCGAAGTGCGGCGCGTGGGCACCGGGCTGATGGTGGTGCGCCGCGATGTGATCGAAGCGCTCGGCCAGCGCCACACCGAGCTGCGCTACACGCCCGATGCGCTCGACCGCGAGAGCGGGCTGACGGGGGAGCACATCACCGCGCTGTTCCAGCCGATGATCGACCCTGACAGCGGCCATCTTCTGTCCGACGATTTCGCCTTCTGCCACCGGGTGCGCGATGCGGGCTTCCGCATATGGATTGCCCCCTGGATGCGCACCACCCACACCGGCCCGGCGCGCTTTGCCGGGACGCTTGCCGATCTGGCGCAGCTTAACGCCGCGCCCTTGCCCGCCTGATCTGTTCACCACCAGCCACGGAAAACCTCTCCCATGCGCTACCTTCCCCTTACCGATAACGACCGGCAGGCGATGCTGGCGAAAATCGGCGCCGCGAGCGTCGATGACCTGTTCGTCGACGTGCCCGAGGTGGCGCGGCTCGATGGCCCGATCCACGGGTTGCCGATGCACGCCTCCGAGATGGCGGTCGAACGCCACATGAAAGCGCTGGCGGCGAAGAACCTGGTCGCGGGCGAGGTGCCCTTCTTCCTTGGCGCGGGGGCCTACCGCCACCATGTGCCCGCGAGCGTCGACACCATCATCCAGCGCGGCGAGTTCCTGACCGCCTACACCCCCTATCAGCCGGAAATCGCGCAGGGCACGCTGCAGGTGCTGTTCGAGTTCCAGACGCAGGTTGCGCGGCTTTATGGCTGCGCGGTCGCCAACGCCTCGCTCTACGACGGCTCAACCGCTTGCTGGGAGGCGGTGGCGATGGCGACCCGCATCACCAAGCGCAGCCGCGCGGTGCTTTCGGGCGCGCTGCACCCGCACTATGCGCAGGTGGTGAAGACCATGGCGCACTTCACCGGCGATACCATCGCCGATGCGCTGCCCGCGATCACCGCCGACCCCGATCTCGAAGGCCTGATGTCGCGGATCGACGAGGACACCGCCTGCGTCGTGGTGCAATATCCCGACATTCTGGGCCGCATCTCCGACCTCACCCCGGTGGCCGAGGCTGCCCACGCCAAGGGCGCGCTGCTGGTGGTGGTCAACACCGAGCCCGTGGCCCTGGGCGCGATCAAATCGCCCGGCGAAATGGGCGCGGACATCGTGGTGGGCGAGGGGCAGTCGCTCGGCGTCGGCCTGCAATTCGGCGGGCCGTACCTTGGCCTCTTCGCCGTGCGCGATCCCAAGCACGTACGCCAGATGCCGGGCCGGCTGTGCGGCGAAACCACCGATGCCGAGGGCAAGCGCGGCTTTGTGCTCACGCTCTCCACCCGCGAACAGCACATCCGCCGCGAGAAGGCGACCAGCAACATCTGCACCAATTCGGGTCTGTGCGCGCTGGCCTTCACCGCGCACATGACGCTGCTGGGCGAGAAGGGCCTGCGCCAGCTCGCTGCCGAGAACCACCGCCTCGCCTGCCTCGCCGCCGACCGGCTGGCGCAGGTGCCGGGCGTGGAAGTGCTCAACAACGCCTTCTTCAACGAATTCACGCTGATGCTGGGCGGCAAGCCCGCGCGCCAGATCGTGCGCGACCTTGCCGACCGGGGCGTGCTGGGCGGGGTGTCGCTCGGACGGCTTTATCCCGGCGTCGCAGCGCTCGAACACGCGCTGCTGGTCGCCGTGACCGAGACCACCACCGAGGACGATATCGAGCGCCTCGCCACAGAGCTTGAAGCCGCCATCAAGGAGACCGTGTGATGAACGCCCCCAACAAGAGCGGCTGGAAGCCCGAGATGCAGGCGGCCGAAGGCGGGTTCCTCGGTGGCCCCGTCACCACCACCGGCAACCGCGCGCTGATGCTGGAAGAGCCGCTGCTGTTCGAAATCGGCCGTGCCGATGTGACCGGCGTCGACCTGCCCGAAGCGGACGCCAGCGCCGCAACCCGCCTCGGCGGGCTGGAACGGGCCGACGCGATCGGCCTCGTCGGCCTGACCGAGCCCGAAGCGGTGCGTCACTACACCCGCCTCAGCCGCCAGAACTACGGGATCGACCTCGGCTTCTTCCCGCTTGGATCGTGCACCATGAAGCACAACCCGCGATTGAACGAGAAGGTCGCGCGGCTGCCCGGTTTCGCCGATGTCCACCCGCTCAGCCCGCAGAACGCGGTGCAGGGCGCGCTCGAAGTGATCCACCAACTGGGCGAATGGCTGTGCACGCTGACCGGAATGCCCGCTGTCGCCATGAGCCCCAAGGCGGGCGCGCATGGCGAGCTGTGCGGCATCCTCGCGATCCGCGCCGCGCACGAAGCCCGCGGTGACGCGCGCGAAGTGGTGCTGGTGCCCGAAAGCGCCCACGGCACCAACCCCGCCACCGCCGCCTTCGCCAATTACCGCGTCGAGGACATCCCCGCGACGCCCGAAGGCCGCGTCGATGTGGCGGCGCTCAAGGCGCGTCTCGGCCCTGACGTCGCGGCGGTGATGATCACCAATCCCAACACCTGCGGATTGTTCGAAAAGGATTTTCGCGAGATCGCCGATGCGGTCCACGCGGCGGGCGGCTATGTCTATTGCGACGGGGCGAACTTCAACGCCATCGTCGGCAAGGTGCGCCCGGGCGACCTTGGCGTCGATGCGATGCATATCAACCTGCACAAGACCTTCTCGACCCCGCATGGCGGCGGCGGGCCGGGCTCGGGGCCGGTGGTGTTGTCCGAAGCGCTCGCGCCCTTCGCGCCGCTGCCCTTCATCCGCCGGAACGAGGGCGGGGAATTCTATCTCGTCGAGGAAGAAAACCGCGAGGAGCGTGGACCCAGCTTTGGCCGCATGACAGCCTTCCACGGCCAGATGGGCATGTTCACCCGTGCGCTCACCTACATGCTCAGCCACGGCGCGGATGGGCTCAAGCAGGTGGCCGAGGATGCGGTGCTCAACGCCAATTATATCCTGCGTTCGATGGAGGATATCCTCCACGCACCCTTCGCCGCCAGCGGCCCCTGCATGCATGAGGCGCTGTTCGGCGACAAGGACTTCACCGAAGGCCTCTCGACGCTCGATGTCGCCAAGGGGCTGATCGACGAGGGTTATCACCCGATGACAGTCTATTTCCCGCTGGTGGTCCACGGCGCTATGCTGGTCGAGCCGACCGAGACCGAGAGCAAGGCGGCGATCGACCAGTTCATCACCGCCTTCCGCAGCGTCGTCACCCGCGCGCTGGAAGGAGACGAGGCGCTGAAGCAGGCCCCCTATTACGCCCCGCGTCGCCGCCTCGACGAGACAGGCGCGGCGCGCAAGCCCAAGCTGACTTACGAGGGGTAAGGGCGTGCGGCCGCTCCGGGCGCTGGCATTGGCGGCGGCGGGCCTCGCGCTCGCCGCCACCACGCCGCCGCCCGAGCCGCCTCCGCTGCCAGGCGCCATCGGTGCGCGCGTTATCGAAGGACGGTTCGAGCCCGGCCATTTCGAATATCTACGCGGTTACTTTTCCGAGGCGACCGAGGCCGAAAAGGCCGAATATGCGGCGATTGTCGCATGGCTCGAGCGGTGCGAGGCCGAAGGCGAACAGCGCCTCGCAGCCGAGCTTGCGGCGCTCGGGGTCAGCCCCTCGGGCAGACGGATGAGCAGCGCTGCCGCCCTGTGCCAGCAGGTGGTGCGCGGCGAGCAGTTCAGCCAATTTGCCACCTATGCCGAGCTGGAAGACGCCTCGCGCGAGGCGCGACTGGTGTTCGCCACGCTGGTCGAAGCCATCCGCCTGTCCGAACAGCGGATCGGACCGAGCTCGCCCGATTTCGGCCGCGAACTCGAAGCGTCCATCCTTGGCGAACAATTGCTCCGCCTGTCGTTCGACTGGACCCACGAGGCCCCCGCCAACCCCCGCCTGCCGCAGATGAGCGAGAATGCGCGCGCCGTGTTCAACACCCTTGTCATCGGCGAGCTGGCGCGGGTCGATTTCGAGAATACCCGGTGGCTGAAAAAGCAGGTCGCGGCGAAGGGCTGGCCGAAGCTCAGCGCAGTCGGCGAGAAGGGCGCCAACGCCGCATGGCTGCTCGTCCAGCACGCCGATCACGATCCGGCGTTCCAGCTGCAAGCGCTACGCCTGATGGAACCGCTGCTGGCCACCAAGGAAGTTAGCCCGCGCAACTACGCCTATCTCTACGACCGGATCATGCTCAAGCTGAACGGCAAGCAGCGCTACGCCACGCAGTTCTGGTGCAAGGACGGGACGATGCAGCCGCAACCGCTCGAACAGCCGGAGCAGATTGATCAGCTACGCGCCGAAATGCAGCTCGACCCGCTCTCCGAATATCGGAAGTTCTTCAGGCCGACGTGCTAGGCGGCAGGGGGCCATCCGGCTTTGGCGCGTCCTGATCCTCGGGCGCGACCACCAGCCGGAACTGCTTGAGATTGACGATCGCGAGGTAGAAGCCGACCACGGTCAGCACGCTCGACCCCAGCACCGCAAAGCCCGCGCCCTGCGCACCCTTCCAGTCGATCGCGAGTTGCAGCATCACCAGCGCAAGGATCGTCGGGAACAGCCGGACGAGGAAGGCGACATGGGCCTTGCCCGCCGAGATCAGCAGGCTTTCGAGGCTCGCCCCCACCAGCTCGACCGCGCCCGCGATGCTGAGGATGATCATCGCCCAGTAAAAGCCGGTGAACTCCTCGCCTGCGATCAGCGCCAGACCCGGCCTGCCGAACAGGATCGCAGTCACCACCGCCGTCACCCCGGCGATGGCGGCGATGTTCGCCATGCGCCGCGCGATCTCCACCGCGCCGTCGCGCGATTGCACCAGTTCGGGCAGGATCGCCTTGGAGATCGTCTGCGCCAGCGCGATCAGCGCCACGCCGAGCTGGTTGGCGATGCGGAATCCGCCCGCGAGGTAGGCCCCGCCAAAGGTGCCGACCAAGAGGATCATCACCTGCTTGCCCGCCACGGCAAGGCTGCCAGACATGTTGGTCGACAGCACGAAGCGCCAGACATCCTTGTGCCGCGCCGGGATCGCGCGCAGGCTGATCGAGGCAAGGCTGACCGGCTGCACCCGCACTGCCACAATCCACAGCGCAATCGCCGTGCCCACTTCCGAGGCCGCGAAGGCGAGGATGAAACCGGTCACATTGGGCATATAGAGCCAGGCCAGCCCGGCCCCGGTCGCGCGGATGATCGGCTGCACCGCCTCGGCCCAGGTCGCGCGGCCATATTCGGAATGGAGCCGGAGCATCCCCGTGGGCGTGGTGCGGATCGTCAAGAGCGAGATCACGCAATACCAGAAGGTCAGCCACATCAAATCGGGCGGCACATCGAGCCACAGCGGCGCGGTCAGCACCAGCACTGCAGAGGCGAGCGTGCCCACCGCCATCGACAGGAAATCGAGCGCGACCGCAAACCCGGTGGCCTCGCGCGCACGGGTGATGTCGACGCCGGGATTGTCGGGATCTGCGCCCCAGCGCACGATGAACTGCCAGGTCTGGAAGCTGGAAAAGCCCGTCACCGCCTGCCCCAGCGCGATGATCAGCGCGAAATAGCCGAACCCGTCGGTGCCCAGCGTGCGCGCGGCGATGGCGAGATAGACGAGGCTCAGCACCGCGTTGAACCCGCGCCCGCCGAGCAGCCAGCCCATATTGGCAAAGACCCGCTTCATCGTGTGTCCGGGGCAGGCTCTAGCATTCAGCCGGGGAGGGCGGGGGCGGGTTTACCATGTCGCGGCGACGCTTAGCCGCAAATGATGCATCCCGCCAAGCGCGGATGGCGCAGGGAACGCAACAAATGCGGCGAGAGGTGAGGGTGTTTCAGGCAGGGCAGTGCTTGAGGGGAATGGGGCTGCGCGCGGCGTCGCTGTCGTCACCGGACCATGAAAGCAGCCGCTCGGCCTCGCCCGAACCGCGCAATTCCAGCCTGAGCGTCTGATCCCACTCTTCGCCTTCGCCCTCCATCGCAAGCGCGATCACTGTCTGCCCATCGACGGTTTCGACCGTTTGCCTGACGGTGCCCTGACTTTCGTAGAAGCCGATGGTGTCAGGCCCGATCTCGAGCCGAAGATCCGAAGCGGGATCGCAAGTGCCGCTCTCGGCGTCCCACACTCCGTGGAATTTTGCGGGAATTGCTGTCAGTGTGCCATCGGGCGCGGTCGCCGGAGGCGCATCGGCCGGCGTGCCTTCGGTATCCGCAGTAACGACCTCGGCGCTGGCCGGCGCTGCGGGTGGCTCGGCGGTTTCGCTGCCGCAAGCAGCCAGCGCGAGGAGGGGCAACGCGACCGCGAGCGAAGTTTTCATTATCATTTGTCGTTCTCCGGTTTTGTCAGGACTTTCGTCTCGAACAGCCAGCTCATCATCTCGGTGCCCATCCACAGCGGGGCGAGCGGTGGCTGGATATCGCGTTCCCACGCCATTATCCCGGTGAGCGTGCCTGAGGTGTGGGGCACGATCGGCATTGCGGCGGCAAGCTCTGCGTCGGCATAGGCTTCGTCGGCGGTGATGATCGTCCAGCCATCCTTGCGCAGTTCGGCGACCAGATCGCCGATAAACAGCGCGGCGAGATCGGTTTCGTGGAGCAGCATGACCTGCGGCGGCAGGCGGCCGAGCGTGCGCCGCGCAAGCGCTTCGTGATAGGCGATGCCGCTCATCTGCGATTGCAGGTAGAGCTTGCGCAGCGCCTTCATGTCCATCGCCTTGCCGTCACGCCTGGCATCGATGGTCAGTTGCTCGAGATGCCAGTCCGACCCGTCGGCGGTGACGTAGCCGTTGCGCAACCCGCGTGCCGCCAGCCCTTCACGCAGCGCGTCGCGCCGGGCCGGATCGCGCCCGCCTTCGTCGAGATAGGGGAAGCGGAACCAGGTGCGATAGCCCGGGCGGCCTGCCAGCCATGCGCTCGCCCGGTCGATATCAGCGAGATAGGCGGCTGCTTCTGTCTGGCTCAGATGGGTGTGGTCGTGGCTGTGATTGGCGATCACGTGTCCGGCGGCGACATAGGCGGCAATGCGCGCTTCGCCGCCCGCACCGTCGGGGTTGTCGAGCCGCCCGGTGGTGACGAAGAACGCCGCTTGCTCCACCCCCGCCTCGCGCAGGCTGGCGATCAGCCTCTGCGTGCGCTCGTCGGGCGTGAAGAATGCGCCCGCCTGCCGCGGGACGTCATCGAACGTCAGCGCGATGCGCTTGTCCTGCGCCGCCGCCGGGATCGCGAGCACCAGCAAAGCCACCCACAAGCCTGCGAGAAGACGCCTCACCGGCGTCATCCCATCGTCGGGATGACGAAGGCGTTGGAGCCATCGCCGCCGCCGTCGGGCCAGCGCTGGGTGATCTTCTTGTTCTTGGTCCAGAACCTGAGGCCCTCGACGCCATACTGGTCGATGTCGCCGAAGCCCGAACGCTTCCACCCACCGAAGGAGTGGTAGGCGACGGGCACCGGGATCGGCACGTTGATCCCGACCATGCCGACATTGACCCGCGCCGCAAATTCGCGCGCGGCGTGGCCGTTGCGGGTGAAGATCGCGACGCCGTTGCCATACTGGTGCTCGGAGGGAAGGCGCACCGCTTCCTCGAAGTCCTTCGCGCGCACGATCTGGAGCACGGGGCCGAAAATCTCTTCCTGATAGGACTTCATCTGCGGGGTGACATGATCGATCAGCGTCGGGCCGACGAAGAAGCCCTTCTCATGCCCCTGAAGCGTGAACCCGCGCCCGTCGACGACGATTTCGGCGCCCTCTTCCTCGGCAGTGGTGATCCACTGTTCGATCCGCGCCTTATGCTCTGGCGTGACGACCGGGCCGTAATCCGCTTCGGGATCGTTGGAGACGCCGATGCGCAGGGCGGCAATGGACTTCAGCAGCTTTTCCTTGAGCTTCTCGGCGGTGTCATCGCCCACCGGCACCACCACGGGCAGCGCCATGCAGCGCTCGCCCGCCGAGCCGAAGGCCGCGCCGGTGAGATCGGTGACGACCTGATCGAGGTCGGCATCGGGCAGCACGATTCCGTGGTTCTTCGCGCCGCCAAAGGCCTGCACGCGCTTGTTGTTCGCCGAGCCGCGCGCGTAGATGTACTGCGCGATGTCGGAGCTCCCCACAAAACTGATCGCGGCAATATCGGGGTGGTCGATGATCGCGTCGACCATCTCCTTGTCGCCGTGGACGACCTGTAGCAAGCCTTCGGGCGCGCCCGCTTCGAGGAACAGTTCGGCGAGCCGCACTGGCACGGAGGGGTCGCGCTCGGAGGGCTTCAGAATGAAGGCATTGCCCGCCGCGCAGGCCATGCCGAACATCCACATCGGGATCATCGCCGGGAAATTGAACGGGGTGATCCCCGCCCCGATCCCGAGCGGCTGGCGCACCGAATAGACATCGATCCCCGGCCCGGCGCCGTGGGTGTATTCGCCCTTCATGATCTGCGGGAGGCCGCAGGCATATTCGATCACTTCCAGCCCGCGCTGCACATCGCCGCGCGCGTCGGGCACGGTCTTGCCGTGTTCGCTGGAGAGCATCTCGGCGAGGCTCTGCATGTTCGCCTCGACCAGTTCCTTGAAGGCGAACATCACCCGCGCGCGGCGCTGGGGGTTGGTCGCGGCCCATGCGGGCTGCACCTTCTTGGCGGTTTCCACCGCGCGGGCGAGCAGCGCAGCATCGCCGAGTGCGACTTCGGCCTGCACTTCGCCGGTCGAGGGGTTCCAGATTGCGTGCTTGCGCGTCGGCGTGGGGGTGCCTCCGACGATGAAATGGTCGATCTGACGCATTGCCTGAGTCATTGGGGTGGGTCTCTCCTGTCTCTGCCGCCCCAATGCCCCCCGCGCGCGGCCCATGCAAGCCTTGCGGCGCCCCTCAAAAGTGCTGGCATGGCGCAGCGCGGCAGGGCACGGTGTGCGCGCGACGAGACGAGAGAGGGACGGATGATGGGCAAGGTTCGGCCAGGTCTGGCGATGGTCATTCTGGCGGGCGGATGCATTGCGGGCAGCATCCTGGCTCAGGATGAATTGCCGCGGCGGGATGTAATCACGGTGATGCGTTCGCTGCACCCCAGCCAGCTTGAAGTCGTGGCGACCGGCTACACCTTTACGGAGGGCCCGGTCTGGGACGGCTCGCGGCTGATCTTCAGCGATATTCCGCAAGACAAGGTCTTCACTTACACGCCCGGGGAAGGCGCCCCCGAGGTGCTCTATACGCCTTCGGCGCTCGCCAACGGTCACACCTTCGATCGCGAGGGCCGCTTGCTCAATGCCGAACATGGCAGCGGTGCGGTGACCCGCTGGACGCCTGAGGGCGGGCGGCAGGTGGTGGTGGACAAGTGGCAGGGCAAGCGCCTCAACAGCCCCAATGATCTGGTGGTGCGCAAGGCGGACGGGATGCTGTTCTTCACCGACCCACCCTATGGGCTGCGCAGCGCATGGCAGGGCGTGCAGCGAAACGACGAACTGGGCTTTTCGGGCGTATTTGCTTTCGATGAGAGGGCGGGCCGCATGGTGCTGATCGACGACACGCTGGCGCGGCCCAATGGCATCGCTTTCTCACCGGACGAAACCACGCTTTACGTCAGCGACAGCGCAACCCAGACGCTTTGGGCCTACACAATTGCGAGCGATGGCAGTGCATCGGACAAGCGGCAGGTCATCGATCTCACCGACAAGGACAAGCCCGGTTCGGTTGACGGGGTCCGGGTCGACCAGAGGGGCCTGGTTTTCATGACCTGTCCCGGCGGCATCTGCGTGGTGCAAGCCTCGACCGGCCGTTTGCTGGAGCGGGTGGAGACACCCAAGCCGGCCACGAACCTCGCATGGGGCGGACCGGCCCTCTCGCAATTATATATCACCGCGCAGTCCGATGTGTACCGGCTCGGGACCGGAACCTTCGGCATCGGATCCTCAAGCCGCTAATCTGAAGGGATCAGCGTGATTTCCGTCTGCCGCCCGTCGATATACCGTACGGTCTCGCCGTCGAAGAAAGCGTCTTCCTCGGTGCGGAAATCGACCCGCTGGCCGCCCCATTCGGGCACATTGGCGTACGACGTAAGCTCGATTGACCAGGCGGTGTTTGGGCGGATCGGGCCGCTCCCGCGGGGATCGGCGCTCTGGTTGTCCCAGAATCCGATGGCGGGCCCCGCGCCGTGGCCGTGGTGGCCGATGGGGTGGGTGTAGATCGAAGGATCGAGCCCCGCAGCGATACTGTCAGCCCGCGCCTTGGCCAGCGCGTCGTTGCCGCTGATACCGACCTTGAAGGCGCGGGTGAGGAAGTCCTGCACTCTGTTCGAATTGGCGAGCCCCGCGCGTAGCCCGGCCGGAGCCTCGGTCTCGCCCGGCTTCAGCACATAGGCGAGGTGCTGCGTATCGGTGTTGAGCCTGAGATAGGTGATCCCGAAATCGGTCCACAGCAGGTCGCCCGGCTGGATCACTGCGTCGCCCTCGATCATGCCCCTGCGCCCCTGTCGCTGGATCGCGACCGAGGGGTGGAACCAAGGGGTCAGGCCCAACTGCATCAGCCGGTCGCGATACCACCATTGCACCTCTTCTGCGGTGGTGACGCCGGGGGTGATGACTTTGCGCGAAAAGGCCTCGCCGATCACCGCATGGGCGATGCGGACGATGGTGGGGTAGAGCTCCATCTCGTCAGGCGTGCGCGTTTCCAGCCAGCGGATCGCCAGCCCCTCGCCGCTGACGACGCGTTCGTGCAGCGCGGGTGGCAGCGCGGTCATGAAGCGATCATACTGGCTCAGCGTCATGCCGTCGGCGAACTGGTAGAGGTCGCTGGAGTTGATCGCGATTGTCTTCGGATCGCGCGCCGCGATCAGGTCGGCCACCGCCTGCCACTGGTCGGGCTCTTCGTCAGGGTTCCAGGCGGGTTCGAACAGCTCGCCAAGGCCATAGCGGCTGACTGTAAGGCGTTCGATCGGCTGGCCTTCGCCGGGATCGTGGAAGATCAGGATCGTTCGCCGCCGCGCGTGCATGTTTTCGGCGTCGAGCATGGTGGCGACCACCGGCTCCTCGAAATATTCGCGCGCCATCAGCAGCCACAGGTCGACACCTTCGGCACGCATGATCTGCGGGATCAGGGTGTCGAGCCGTTCGCGCAGGATGCGGTTTTCGAGTTCGGCGCGCTCGCGCGGGGCGAGGATTGCGGGCAGGGCCGGGGCGGCGACCTCGGTCTCGCTCAGCGTCAGCGGCGCATCGGCCAGCGCCGGGGTCGCCGCCAGCAGCGCCGCCAACAAAATGAGATGCCGTCCGATCATGCCTGTCCTCTCGTTCCTCGCGCCGAGAGTGGCGTGCAAGCGAACCGGGATCAAGCGCGCTTATTCGCTGCCGTCGTCGAACCCGATCCGCTCCGCCGCCGCGCCTGACATGATGAAGCCGATCGGGCGCTCGGTCTCTTCCTGCAAATGCGCTATCAGGCTGGCGGTGCGGGCGAGCAGCGAAATGCCCTTGAGCGCCGCGAGCGGGAACCCGGCATCGAGCATAACCGCAGGGATCGCGCCGTTGACGTTGATCGGCAGGCTACGGCCGATGGCGTCCGGCAGCACGGCCTCGATGGTGCGCAGCATGGCGATGTGCTTGCCCTCCATCCCATGCTCCTTCGCGAGCGCGAGCAGCCGGTGCGCGCGCGGATCGCCGCCCGAGTGCTGCGGGTGGCCAAAGCCGGGGATCGCCTTTTTCTCGGCCCGCAGCGCCTTGATCGCGGCGATGGCGGTGGCGGCGGCGTCACCGCCCTCGGCATCGGCGACCACCTGCGCATAGAACCTGCCCGCGACCTCCGCGCTGCCGAGCACCACGCTCCCGCAGCCGAGCAATCCGGCGGCGACGGCGCCGTGGAAGGCTTCGGGTGCGGCGGCATAGGTCATGCGGGTGGCGACCACGCTCGGCACCAGCCCGTGTTCGGCAATCGCGCAAAGCACCGCGTCAGCCAGCGCCTTTTGCGGCGGGCTGGGCATGGTGCCGGTCACGAGCAGCCAGAAATACGAAGTAAAATCGACATGGCCGATCACTTCCGAGCACAGGTCCATCCCGCGCACGGTGATGCTCGTCGCATCCGAGGTGCAGATCGAGGTGACGGCATTATCCTGCTTGCCGATGCGCATGGGATTGTCCTTTTCGATATTCGAAGTTGATTTCGTTATGCGAAGAATATAATCTCAGCGCAAGTGCCTCAAGTCGATTGGGCAAGCAGATGGGATGTGTAGGATGACCGCTCGGCCACTAGCAGGCGTTACCGTGCTCGAAATGGGCACTTTCATCACCGGACCCGCCGCCGGGATGCTGCTGGCCGACATGGGCGCGGATGTCATCAAGGTCGAACAGCCAGGCACGGGCGATCCGTTCCGCAGTTTCAAGGGCGAGCTCTACTCGCCGCACTTTCAGACCTACAACCGGGGCAAGCGCTCGATCACGATCGACCCCAAGAACCCCGAAGATCTGGCCGTGCTGGACCAGCTGGTCGAGACCGCCGATGTCTTCATCCAGAACTTCCGCCCCGGCGTGGCGGACCGGCTGAAGGTGAATGCGGCGCGCCTTCAGGGCATCAACCCGCGGCTGGTCTATGCCTCGATCTCGGGCTTTGGCGCGGAAGGCCCGGAGCGTGATCGCCCCGCCTTCGATACCGTCGCGCAGGCCGCGAGCGGTTTCCTGCGGCTGCTGGTGAACCCTGAACACCCCCGCGTCGTCGGCCCGGCCATCGCCGATGCCATGACGGGCTTCTACACCGCGCTGGGTATTCTCGCCGCGCTCAACGAGCGGCACGGCACCGGCAAGGGCCGGGTGGTCGAAACCTCGATGTTCGAGGCGATGTGCCACTTCAACCTCGACGATTTCACCCACTTGCTGTCCGCCGATCAGGTGATGGGGCCCTACAGCCGCCCGCATGTCAGCCAGAGCTATGTGTTCCAGTGTTCGGACGGCAAGTGGCTGGCGCTGCACATGTCGTCCCCGCCCAAGTTCTGGGAAAACCTCGCCGCAGCGGTGGGCGTGCCCGACATGCTGGAGCGGCCCGAATTCGCCAGCCGCGAGGCGCGCATCGCCCATTACGAGGATGTCGTCGCCTTCCTCGCGCCGATTTTCGCTCGCGAAACGCGCGAGCACTGGACCGAAACCCTGACCCGGCTCGAAGTCCCCAATTCGCCCGTCTACGACAGCGCCGAAGTGCTCCAGACCGAGCAGGCCAAGGTGCTCGGCATCGAAGTCACCGACCCGCAAGGCCCCAAGGGCCCGTTCCGCACCATCCGCTTCCCGCTCAGCTTCGATGGCGAACGGATGGACAGCGTCACCGCGCCGCCCCTATTGGGGGCAGACGATGCGGCGATCCGCCGCTCCATCGAAAGGCCGGTGCATGGGATCCGCAGGGGCTGAAGCCACGATCAGGGAGGCGGGGAAAGACCCCGAATTCCTGTCCACACTCGAACGGGGCCTGCGCGTCCTCAAGTCCTTCGACGAGGATCATCCCGAGATGACCCTCTCTGAAGTCGCCGCCAAGACCGGGCTGCCCCCGGCGGTGGCGCGGCGCTGCCTGATCACGCTGGTGGAGCTGGGCTATGTCGGCCAGCACGAACGCAAGTTCCTGCTGCGCCCGGCGGTGCTGACGATCGGATCGGCCTTCCTCGCCTCGATGCAGATCGAACAGGTGGTGCTGCCGCCGCTGCAATCCTTGCGCGATCAGACCGGCGACAGCGCCAGTCTGGCGGTGCTGTCGGGGGCGGAGATCCTCTATGTCGCCCATGTCTCGACCGACCGGCGGTTCCGGGTGGCGGCGGGGGTGGGCACGCGCTTTCCCTTCCACGCGACCTCGCTTGGCAAGGCGCTCGCGGCCTTTCTGCCGGAGGACGAGCGCGCCGCGCTGGTGGCCAGAGCGCCGTTCCAGCGCTTTACCGAACGCACCGTCACCGAAGGCGCAGCACTGGCCGAGCGGCTGGGCCTGACCGCCGAGCGCGGCTACGATTCCGCGCTCGACGAGCTCGATTACGGCATTGTCTCGGTCGCGGTGCCGATCTTCGGGCGCGGCGGGCGGGTGATCGCGAGCATCAACTGCTCCACCTCCACCACCCGCATCTCGCAGGACGAGCTGGTGCGCACCCGCCTGCCGCTGCTGCGCCAGGCGGCGGGCGAGATCGAGGCATCGCTGAAACGCTGGCCCGCGCTGGAGGCGTCGCTGCGGCCTTAGGGGTAAACGGTCTGATCTTGCTGAAGGTTTGCAAGGTTTCATCCGATCATGATACCGCGCATCCTGCAATGGCGGTGGTCAATCAGAAAGATCTCGTGGAGGCGTTCGCGGCCCGTGACTGGCGGGTCGCTCACGGGTCCTATGGCGAGCTTCGGTCAGGGGATCGTGTGCTGTGCGCCGTCCTGTCGAAGCGCAGCCCCTCTTTTCCTTTTACGATGGGTGGGTGGATTACGACCGACGCTATCAGCGCCGCGTACACTTCCATCCTTCACCCCGGAAATCGACGGGCGGATTCCGTGCCGCTCGTTCACTCGCCACGGTTCGAAATCTCCAGTCAGGTTGTCACTGACGCCGAGATCGACGGGGTCTGTGCCGGATGGATGGATTGGGCGAGCGGGGCCGATCTGGATGCTGGGATGGCCGCGCTCCTCGACAAGGACGCCAATCGATCCGGTGCCATGCCCGCACGGCATCTCGCTGCGTTGGCCGCCTCCGGCAGCATCGAGGTGCTCGAATCCTATCGGCGGGCTTTCGCGCAAGGCGACCGGATCGGGTTCGTAAACTACATCACAGCCGAGCACATCGCCGCCGCGCTCGCCTTTGCGCAGCGCCGTCATGACGAGCCCGGCTGGCTCCCACGCATGCCGAGGCTGCGCGTCTAGCGCGCGGCGCCCCACCGCAACCCTCGGATCGACCCTCGACGCAACTCGCCTGCGCAGTCGTCCGTCGCGCAAGGTAGAGCCGCGTCCCGTGGCCCCACCGCCACACTTCCCATATTTCGCATATCGAAGTTGACTTCGCATTGCGAATTTCATAACCCCAGCATCGGGAGGGATCGCCACAAGAGCGACGCGCAAAGGCGCGCCCACAGGGGAGAGAGTTATGACGTTTTCGGGCATGAGCCGCGCCGCGCGCACCGTCGTCGGCACCGGCGCGCTGGCCGTCGCCACGCTTGCCGCCGCGCCGCTCGCGGCGCAGGAGGCTCCGGCTGAAGAAACCTCTGCCGATGAAGGCATCGTCGTCACCGGCCTGCGCCGCAGCGAGACCTTGCAGGACACCCCCGTCGCCGTCACCGCCTTCGATTCGCAGGCGATCGAGAATGCGGGGATAGAACGCCCCGCCGATTTCATCGCGCTCACGCCCAACGTGAACCTCGTCGAGACCCAGAACGCGGGCAACGCCTTCGTCATCATTCGCGGTATCACCCAGAACCGCAATTCCGAGCCTTCGGTCGCAGTGATTGTTGACGGGGTGCAGCAAGTAAACCCCGCGCAATTCAACCAGGATCTGTTCGACATCGACCAGATCGAAGTGCTTAAGGGCCCGCAGGGCGGCCTCTACGGGCGCAACGCCATCGGCGGCGCGATCATCATCAACACCAAGCAGCCGACCGACGAATTCTCCGGCAACGTTACCGCCGGGATCGACAATGGCTTTGGCTATTTCCTGCGCGGCGGGATCAGCGGGCCGCTGGCCGAAGGCGTGAAGTTCCGCGTTGCCGGATCGTGGTATGACACCGACGGTTTCATCCCCAACACCTTCCTCGGCGAGGATGCCGACCCGGTGCAGGACTTCTCCCTGCGCGGCAATCTGCTGATCGAGGCGAGCGACCAGCTGACCTTCGACCTGCGCGCCAGCGTCAACCAGCTGCGCACGCAGGGGCTCTATTACAACATCGTCGCCGACGTGAACGACATCGCCGATGTCGAGGTCAACAACCCCGGTCAGAACGACCGCGACATCTACAACGTCGCGCTGAAGGTCGAATTCGAAGGCGACAATGCGACCTTCACCTCGATCTCGTCCTACGACACGCTCAAGGAAGTGCTGACCGGCGACGCTTTCGACTTCAAGCCGATCCCCGAAAGCTTCTTCTTCAACCTGTTCGAATTCCTGTTCGGCCCCGGCAACGGCTTCGATCTCAATCAGAGCCAGTATCTCAACGTGAAGGCCTTCAGTCAGGAAGTGCGCCTTGCCTCGCCCGAGGATGGCGGGCCGTTCAACTGGATGGTCGGCGCTTACCTGATCGACACCGACCGCTTCATCTCGACCGGCAACATGATCGACACCGGCAACGGGGTGTTCCCGGTATTCCGCACCCCGTCGACCAATCCGCTGAACCCGCAGTTCAGCTTCCTGTCCGACGGGCAGGACAATTTCGCCTGGGCGGTGTTCCTCAATGCGGGCTATGAGCTGTCACCCGAATTCCGGGTCGATGCTTCGCTGCGCTATGACCGTGACCGCCGCCGCCAGACGACGCTGACCCCGCAGGCCTTTCTGCCGGTGGTGCCCGGCGTGCCGCAGGCGCAAAGCGGCGAGGTGCGCACCGCGGTGTTCGACGACTGGCAGCCCAAGCTGACCCTGACCTGGGAGCCGAGCCCCGATCTCACCATCTATGGCGGCTATTCGCGCGGGTTCCGTTCGGGCGGGTTCAACCAGACCGGCGTCGGCGCGGAAGCCGTGAACAACGGCATCGTCGGCGTGGGCGACATCTTTCAGGCCGAAACCGCCGACACCTACGAGATCGGCGCCAAGGCCCAGCTCGGCCCGGTGCGACTGGGCGCGGCGGCCTACACCACCAAGTCGGAGAACAGCTACTTCTTCGTCTTCCTCGCCGCTTCCTCGACCCAGAACCTCGGCAATATTCCCGAGACGCGGATCAACGGCTTCGAGCTTGAGGCAAGTGCGGAGGTGCTGCCCGATTTCGATATCAACGCGGCGATCGGCTACACCGACAGCGAAATCAAGGCCTTCCCCGACGCATCCGTGATCGGCAACGAAGCGCCGCAGATCAGCCGCTATACCATCAACCTTGGCGCGCAATATGCCGGGAACGTGAGCGACGGCGTCGATGCGCTGCTGCGGGTCGATTACCGCCGGATCGGCAAGACCTGGTGGGAGCCGTTCAACACCACCGTCCGCCAGCCGGTCGATCTGGTCGATGCGCGCGCGGGGCTGAAGTTCGACAACGGCATCTCGGTTACGGCCTTCGCGCAGAATCTGTTCGACGAGACCTACAACGCCGAATTCTCCCCCGGCGGCTTCGTGTTCCGGGCGCGCCCGGCGCGTTACGGGATCGAATTCGGCTACAAGTTCTAAGGAAGCGACGCGATGACCAAGGTGCTGGTGCTCTACTATTCGAGCTATGGTCATATCGAGGCGATGGCCGATGCGGTGGCCGAGGGCGCGGCCAGCGTCCCCGGCACCGAGGTCAGTCTCAAGCGCGTCCCCGAACTGGTGCCGGAGGCGGTGGCGGCGGCTTCAGGAATGAAGACCGACCAGCGCGCTCCGATTGCGACCCCGGACGAGCTGGCGGATTATGACGCCGTCATCTTCGGCACACCCACGCGCTTCGGCAACATGGCCAGTCAGATGCGCAACTTCCTCGACCAGACCGGGCCCCTGTGGTTCCAGAAGAAGCTGGTGGGCAAGGTCGGGAGCGTGTTCGTCTCCACCGCCAGCCAGCACGGCGGGCAGGAGACCACGATCACCTCGTTCCACACCACGCTGCTGCATCACGGCATGGTGATCGTCGGCCTGCCCTATACCTTCGAAGGCAATGCCGAGATGGGCGAGATCAGCGGCGGCACCCCCTATGGCGCCTCGACGCTCGCTGGTAATGACGGCAGCCGGATGCCGAGCGAAAACGAGCTGGCGGGCGCGCGCTTTCAGGGCGCGCACGTCGCCAAACTCGCCGCCAAGCTGGCCGCCTGAGTTTTGACTGGACTGACGGAGAGAGCACGATGACCCAGAAAATTCTCGCCAACCGCCTCCACCACACCGCCTATGTGACCAAGGATCTCGAAGCCACCCGCGCTTTTTACGAGGACATGCTCGGCTTCCCGCTGATGGCGACCTATTGCGAGAAGGACGAGCTGTTCGGCAAAGAGCGCACCTATTGCCACGTCTTCTTCGAACTGGCCGATGGCAGCGCGCTCGCCTTCTTCCAGTTTGCAGATCCCGATGATCAGGCCGAGTTCGGGCCGGACATTCCCTCCAGCCCCTTCATCCACATCGCGCTGCACGTGGACCGCGACGGGCAGGCCGAGCTCGAGCGCCGCATTGCCGCCGCGGGGATCGTCGCGCCGCAGACCTATGTGCTGGAGCACGGCTACTGCAAGTCGCTCTATGTCACCGATCCCAACGGCATGATCATCGAATTCACACATGACGATGAACGCGCCGCGCCGCTGGATGCCGAGCGCCGCGCCAGCGCGCACGCCGAGCTGAAGCGCTGGCTGGCGGGCGATCACCGCAACAACAACCCGTTCCGCGCCGAAGAAGCGGCCTGATCGCCGGTGATGGGGGCGCATGCGTTGATGTCTGCCCCCACTTCTGGCGACGCGGTTTGCTATGGTGAGGTCGCCGTCGAGGGCGGCCGCCTGCCGGTTGCCATGGCGGGGGAGGGGCCGCCGCTGATCCTGCTCCACGGCTGGACGCTCGATCACCGCATGTGGGCCCCACAGTTCGATGACCTCGCAGGTGATTTCTTCTGCGTTGCCCCCGACCGGCGCGGCTGCGGGCGCGCCACCGCGCCGCCCGATCTGGCTGAGGAGGCTGCGGACGTTATCGCCATCGCCGATGCGCTGGGGTTCGATCGGTTCGCGCTGCTCGGCCTGTCACGCGGGGCGACCGTCGCGCTGGACGTGGCGCGGCGCTACGGTTCGCGGCTGACCGCGCTGGTCGTTTCGGGCGCGCCCTTGCCCGCGTTGGTTCCGCGCGACGAGGTGATCGCTCTGGATCGCTTCCGGACGCTCGCGGCGGCAGGCGATCTGGAGCGGCTGCGCGCCGAATGGTCGCGCCATCCGCTGATGCAGACCCACGCACCCGCCGCCCGCGAACTGATGCGCGACATCCTCGCCGATTATGACGCGCGCGATCTGGCCGCTCCGGGCGAGGCCCCGGGCCTTCCGCACGAAACCCTGCGGCTGCTTCCCATGCCGGTGCTCAGCATGACCGGGGCGCATGACACCCCTTGGCGGCGCGCCTGTGCGCAGGCGCTGGCCGAGGTCGCCCCGCGCGCCCGGGCGGTTGAAATTCCCGCAGCGGGCCATCTCGCCAATGCCGACAACCCGGCGATCTTCAACGCCGAGGTTGCCCGCTTCCTCCATTCCTGCACATCGCTCCAGCCAAGGCCCGCCTCATGACCGACAAGCGCTTTCTTACCACCCACGTCGGCAGCCTGCCGCGCCCCGATGCGCTGCTGGAACTCGTCTTCGCGCGCGAGAGCGGGGAGCCGGTGTCCGAAGCCGATTTCGATGCCGCGGTGGAAGATGCGACCGCCTATGTCATCCGCCGCCAGATCGAAGCGGGGGTGAGCATCGTCAATGATGGCGAGCAGTCCAAGCCCTCCTACGCCACCTATATCAAACACCGCCTGTCGGGCTTCGGCGGCAAGGCGGGGGAGTATGAATTCGCCGACCTCGAAGCCTTTCCCGGTGCCAAGGCGCAGGTGTTCGGCAACAAGGGCCGGGCCAAGCGCTCGGCCCCGGCCTGCATCGCCGCGATCGAAGTGATCGACATGGAAGCGCCCCGCATCGATGCGGAGCGGTTGAAGCGCCTCGCCAATGGCCACGCCACCTTCATGTCCGCCGCTTCGCCCGGGGTGACCGCGCTGTTCTTCCCCAACCAGTATTATGCGAGCGACGAGGACTATGTCTTCGCCCTCGCCGAGGGGCTGCGCCACGAATACGAGACCATAGCAGCGGCCGGGATCACGCTTCAGGTCGATTGCCCCGACCTCGCGATGGGCCGCCATGTGCAGTTCACCCACCTGTCCACCGAGGAGTTCCGCAAGCGCATCGGCATGAACATCGCCGCGCTCAATCACGCGGTGCAGAACATTCCCGCCGAACAGCTGCGGATGCATCTGTGCTGGGGCAATTACCCCGGCCCGCACCACTGCGATGTCGCGCTCGACGAGATCGCCGACATCGTCTGGTCCGCCAAGCCGCAGACCGTGCTGCTCGAAGGCGCAAACCCGCGCCACGCGCATGAATTCGCCTTTTTCGAAAAGCACCCACTGCCCGAAGGCAAGATCCTGTGCCCCGGCATGGTCGAGCCGCAGTCGCCCTATATCGAGCACCCCGAATTGATCGCGCAGCGCATCGGTCGCTATGCCGATCTGCTGGGCGCGGACCGCGTGATGGCAGGTGTCGACTGCGGCTTCTCGGTCCATGCGGGCAGCAATGCGCTCGACCCCGATATCGTCTGGGCCAAGCTCGCCGCGCTTGCCGAAGGCGCCGCAATCGCCAGCGCCAGGTATTTCTGACAAGCCATGCCTGCGCTCCCGGCTTGCCGCGGGCCGGGCAGGGGCGCTAGACGGGGCGGCGATGGACGCAACACCCCGCCCGATCGCCGTGCAAGCCCTGCTGGTACAGGACGGCACGGTCAGCGAAATCGGGCCGGGCGAGGTCGCGAATATCGCCGGCCCCGGTTTCGTGTGGCTTCACGCCGAAGGCGTCGGCCACGGCGAGACCATGGACCTGCCCGATTATGTCCCGCACATGGCCGCCAATGCGCTGGTCGCCAGCGAGACCCGCCCGCGCTGCGACGAGGTGGACGATGCTGCGCTCATCAACCTGCGCGGCACCGCCGCCGATACCATGCAGGATTCCGACGGTCTCGTCTCGATCCGGGTCTGGGTCGAAGGGCACAGGGTCACTTCGGTCAGCCGCCACCGCCTTGCCGCGCTCGCCAAGGTCGAGAGCGCGATGCGCGCAGGCAGGATCACCGATGGCGGCGATTTCGTCGCGACGCTGGCGCAAGCCATCTCGGTGCAGCTCGATCCCGAGGTGGCCGCACTGGGCGACACGCTCGACGATTGCGAAGCGATGCTCGACGGCGGCGACATCTACAAGCTGCGGCGGGAGATCGCCACGATCCGCTCGCAGGCGATCGTGCTCAGGCGCTTTGTCGCGCCCGATCGCGACGCGCTGGGGCAGATGGCACAGCTCGAATTCGACTGGATCAGCAAGGACGACCGGATGCACCTGCGCGAGGCGGCGGACCGCTTCGCGCGGATGGCCGAAGAGCTGGAGGCGGTGCGCGAGCGCGCGGCGCTGCTCCACGAACAGCTCACCGATCTGCGCGCCGAGATGATCGACCAGCGCAGCCTCGCCATTGCGGTGACCGCCTTCATCTTCCTGCCGCTGACCTTCGTGACCGGCCTGCTAGGCATGAATGTCGAAGGCATCCCCTTCGCCCGCGAGGCCTGGGCCTTCTGGGGCGTTGTCGGCTTCTGCATCGCCATCGCTGCGGCGGTGATGGCGTGGTTCGCGCGGCGACACTGGCTCGACGACTGACAGCGCGCGCGCAATCGCATATTGACCAGCCCCAAGGAATCGTGGCAAGCGCCGCACCGCATCACGCAGCATGGCTCCGGCCAGCGCAAGGATGCGGGTGTAGCTCAATGGTAGAGCAGAAGCTTCCCAAGCTTACGACGAGGGTTCGATTCCCTTCACCCGCTCCACCGCTTCCTTCCTAAACCGCCCCGGAAAGTCTATAAAACCCTTGGAAATCCAGGGGATTTAGGCCTTCGGTCGTCCGAGAATGTCCCTATTCTTCCCGCTGCATCCGGCGTTGCTGGGGGGCATTGCGGGGGCTTCGGGTCAAAGCGAGTCACTGCGTGGCCCCCTCATTGGGGGCCATTGACCGCTCCGCATCCTCCGCCCCATCGAGCCCCCGAGCCGCGCTAGAGCTCAGCTGCCACCGGGGCGTCCTGTCCGGGCTCGAGCGTCTCTCCGCGCCACAGGCGGTGCAGGCGGTTGCCGAGGATGTCGCCGGGGCCGGAGGTGAATTGCGGGTGGCCGAAGTGGGTCATGACCGCGTGCTGGCGGGCGAGGGCCTTGCGGTCCTGCGCCACCACCGGGGCGAGGAACAGCCGGATCGCGGCCTGCTTGATCCAGCCGGGGGCGAGGCCCTTGGGGGTCGAGAACCGCGCAAAGGGCGTGAAGGTGCCCTCGGTCGCCGGCGTGAAGATCGCGGTGACGCACAGGGTCAGCCGCGCCTCCCCCTCCCACCGCGCCTGCACCGTGGTGGGAGGGTAGTAGCGCGAGACGCTGCGCTGCCGGTCACGCTCAAGGAAGCGCGACATCAGGCCAAGATCGGGCTGCGTCTGCTCGATCGCCATGTCGATCCCGTCGCCGTGGCTGGTCACCACCAGATCGACCGGCAGGCGCTTGTCGCGGCGGCGGATGAGGCCGTGGTGCAGGTGCCCGGTGTGGAAGGGGTCCATCACGTTCTCCACCGCATCGAACGCGCGGCCCTGCCAGGTGCCCTGCTGCCACCAGAAGTGGTCGAGATCGGGATTGCCGAAATCGGGCGGCAACGGCGGTTCGGCCGGCGCGCTGTCCGACAGGGTGACGAAGATCGCGCCGTGCCGCTCGGCCACGCGCAGGGCTGCGGCATCAAGGCGCGGGTCGGCCGCCGTGGCGGCGGCGGGGCAGCCGGGCACTGCGATGCAGGCCCCGTCGGCGGCGAAGCGCCAGCCGTGATAGGGGCATTCGAGCGCGCCGCGATGCACGCGGCCCTCGGACAGCGGATAGTTGCGATGCGGGCAGCGATCGACCAGCGCGCCGAGACCCGCTTCGCTGCGAAACAGCGCGATGGGCGTATCGCACAGCATCACCTTGCGCACGCCGCCGGGGCGCAGGTCGCGCGACAGGGCGACCATGTGCCAGGCATCGCGCACCGCTTGGGGAAAGCTCATCGGTCCAGTTCCTCGCCGTTCCAGGCAATGTCGCGGGTGGTGGCCGCGGTGGTGGTGATAGAATGGCGGCGCCCCTCAAGGAAGAAGCCCGCCGCATCGGCCAGCGCGCCTGCCATCGGCCAGCGGTCGCCGGGGCGCGAGATCGCCTCGCGTCCTGTGGCGAGCAGATGTCGCCATTGCTGCAGCCGCCGCTCGCGCAAGGCCTGTGGCAGGCCGTAGACCAGCATCGCCGGGCCGAGATAGGCTGGGGCGCGGCTCTGCGTGGACGTGGGAACAACCTCGCCGATGGCGCGGGCGAGCGCGCCCTCGCCGGTCAGCAGATGGACACCGCTGGTGGCGCGCGGGTTGCATTCGATCAGGAACGGGCGGCCTTGCGCGTCGATCATCACATCGCAGGCGAAGTGTCCTTGGAGGTCAGCGCTTGCGGCGAGGCGCGCGGCCAGATCGCGCAGCACCGCTTGGTCTGCGCCGCCCAGCGGTTCGAAGGCATAGCTCGCCCCGCCGCCCAATCGCCAATCGGAGGCGTAGGCAGCAAAGGCTGTGAGCTTGCCACGATGGGCGACGGCGTAGAACGCGGCCTCGCGCCCGATGATGCGTCGCTGGGCGAGCCAGGGTGCGGCTTGTGTGGGTGTGACCTGCGCCAGCGCTTGCGGCGCGGGGCCGACCAGCGCGGCATCGCCGAAGCGGGTGAAGCACGGCTTGAACACCCACGCGCTCGCCTCTCCGGCGAAGCGCGTCACATCGGCAGGGCCTTCGAGCAGGTGGCTCTCGGGCGCGGGGAGGCCCCAGTCGTCGCAGGCGCGGGCGAAGGCGAATTTGTCGTGCAGCTGGCGCAGCATCGCAAGGTCGGGCGCGAACAGCCGCGTGGCCAGCGTCTGCGCAAGCGATGGCGCGGCGAGGTGGAAGACCTCCTCGCAGGTCGGCACGACGAGGTCGATGTTCTGCTCGTTGACCAGCGCCGCGACGCGGCGGCGGAAGGCCTCGCCCTCCTGCCGGGGCGGGGGGTAGAGGTGGTGCTCAGCCGCCAATCGCGACCGGCGCACCATGCGCGAGACGCGGCTGTCGGCGAGGTGCACATGCCAGCCCGCCGCAACGAAATCGCGCGCCAGATCGAGCGCCGCCACCGCCCGCGCGCCGGTGATGAGGACGGATCTAGCCATGGTGCCACACGATCTTCCGGCGCTTGGGCCCCGCCCATTCGGGCAGGTCATGGCGAATGGCGACGGGGCGCGCTGCGGCGGCTTGGAGCGCGAAGGCAGCGCGCTCGGCCAGCGCAGCTGGGCAATCGGGCGCCACCCGCAATGTTGCGCGATCCGGCTCCCCCACCGCCTGCCAGCGCCAATCCGCCCCCAGAACCGCCTCTACCGCAGCGACGATCTGCGGCGGGGTGAGCGTTCCGAGCGCGCCCGGCCAGAGGTCGGCAATGCGGCCTTCGATGGGGCAGATCACCCGCCCGGCAAAGCCGCAGGGGCAGGGGCAGGCGCGCGGGTCAAGCTCCAGATAATCGTCGCCGCGCAGCCGGACGATCGGCTGGCTGCGGCGCATCAGATCGGTGATGATCGGGCGAAAGCCCGGCGTGCGCGGCACGGGTTCCAGCTCCACGGCGAGGACATGATCGTTGAGATGCAGGCGTCCCGCCGCACATTCAGCGCCCAGAAACCCCTCGGTCGCCTGCCAGATCGCGCGCGGTGCCTGCCCCAGCCGCCCGGTGATCAGCGCGCGTTCGGCAGCGCTGATCGGCTCGCTCCCGCAGAACAGGTGGCGCAGCGACGGCAGGTGCAGACCCGCAGCGGCAAGCGCCAGCAAGCGGAAGGGCGGGGCAATAAGGATGGTGGGGGCAAAGGCATCGAGCGCGGCGATGGTCTCGTCCAGCGACGCCGAAAGCGGCACATGGCGAAAGGCGATCCGCCCGCGCCCGGCGTCGCTGTAGAGCGCATTGCCCGCGCGCAGATGCAGCGCGATCCGCTGGCGGCGCAGCAGCGCGCTGGCGGGGAGCAGGCGGGCGAGGCTCTGGCCGATAAATTCGGCGCGCTCCTCCGGGCTCGCCAGAAACAGCCCGCGCGCGCCGCCGCCGGTTCCGGTCGACCAGCCGGCGGAGAGCGCCTCCGGCCCCGCACCCTCGCCCGCTTCGGCGGCGTCCGCCATCGCGCGCAGGGTGCTGTCGGCAAGGCCGAGGCTGTTCCATGCGCCGTAATCGCGGCGCAGATCGTCGATGTCGGTGATCGGGAAGGCTTCGAGCGGACGCCCGGCGTGCTCCGCCAGCGCCGGACAGCGGGCGAGCGCCGGCTGTAAGCGCGTCCAGGCCCGCGCGCGGCCTCTTGCAAGGGCGGCGGGGGAGCGGCGCAGCGCGACCTTCGTGCGCAGCCATGCGGCGATGATCGGGCTAGTCCGCGCCATCGTCACCACCGCGAAAGGCCCGCGCGCTGTGGGCGCAGTGCGAGGGCAGGATCGCCAGCTCGCGATTGCTCGCCGCCGCCGCGCTCAGCAGGTCGAGGGTCTGGCGATAGCGCCGCGTGTCCCCCAGCAGAGCGGTGGTGATGCGCGGCGGCGGGCGGCGCTCGGCGATCGAGCGGCCCGACCAGACCGCATCCGCCGCGAGCAGCACCGGCTGCCCGCTCTCGGTCGTGAGTGCAAGGCCCCAGTGGCCCGCACAGTGCCCCGGCAGCTCGACTGCGAGCATTGATGCGTCCCCCAGAATGTCGCGCCCTTCGGCAAAGGGCGCAAAGGCGGAAGGGAGCGCGCGCGCCGGGGCATCTTCGAAGAATTGCGCCTTAGCGTCCATCACCTCGGGCACCAGCGCGGCGAGCAGCCCCTGCCTGACCCGTGCAATCCGCCCGGGACGGCGCAGCTGCTCGAGTCCGGCGCGCGCGCAAAAGACCGGGCGGTCGGCCAGATGCGCCATCCCCGCGACATGATCGCCATGGAAATGCGACAGGATGGTGCCCGCGATTTCGCTCTCGGCAATGTCATGCGCGGAAAGCCAGGCGCGCCATTCCTCGCGCGGGCCGATGCGGACCGGGGTGGTCCAGCGATAGAACCGCTCGGGGAAGGCGCGGGTGGCGGCGATGAAGGCGGGGTCGTAGCCGGTGTCGAACAGGAAGACGCCGCGCGAGGGGTGCCGGATCACCCCGACCATTGCGGGGAAGCTGACCGGGCACAGGCTCCCGCCGCCGATCGTCATCGCCTGCGGATGGCTGCACGATCCGCGTTCGAGCCAGCTAAGGTGGGTGCGGATCATGACGGGGCTCCCGTGGCGGCAAGGTGGCGCGCCTGTGCAAGCAGGGTTTCGACCGCGTCATGGCGTGGCTCGTAGCCCAGCAGCGCACGGGCGGGGGCAAGATCGAAGGTCTGGGAGAAGGCGAGTGTCGCCAGCGTATAGCGCGTCAGCACGGGCTCCCGCTGCGTGCCAGCAAGCTGGGCGAACGTCTCGGCGATTGTCGCCAGCGGGCGCGCGATCGCCAGGGGGAGGCTCACCAGCTGCGGCTGCGTGCCCAAAGCCTCGGCCAGACGCAGCGCCAGATCGCGCACCGCGATGGGGCGGGCGCCGGAGATATTGATTGCCCGGCCCGCAATCGCGTGTGCCCGCGCCTCGGCCTCGCAAATCGCCCATGCGGCGTCGCGCAGATCGGTAAGCTCGATCAGCGCCAGCCCGCCGCGCGGCAGGGGCATCCGCGCCCGCCGGGCCAGCGCGGCAAGGCGCGGGAGGATTACGCGGTCGCCGTCCCCCACCAGCGCGCGGGGACGGATTGCGCAGGTCGCCATCCCCGCGCCCGAAGTCGCCAGCACCATGCGCTCGGCGGCGAGCTTGGTGCGGGCATAGGCGTTGAGCGGCGACGGCGCGGGCGGCGCGTCCGGCCCGATGTCGGTCTGGTCCGCCATGCGCGCGAAGATCGAGGGCGAGGAGACGAAGACAAAGCGACGGGCGCCCGCCGCGCGCGCTGCACCCAGCAGGCGCCGGGTGGCGGCGACATTGGCCGTCTCGAAGTCTGCATCGCGGCCCCAGCTGGCAGACAGGGCAGCGGCGTGGATCACGCTCTCGCACCCGGCGACAAGCGCGGCCAGATCGGCATCGGGCCGAACGAGATCGCAAGGGATGAATTCTGCCCCGACCTCCGCCAGCGTCGCGCCCGCCGCGCGATCACGGCCGGTGGCGCGGACGTGTGCGCCGCGGGACAGCGCCTCCCGCACCAGCGCCTGTCCGAGCCCCCCGGTTGCCCCCGTAATCAGAATGCGCCTGCCGCTCACAGCCGGATCACCATCGCTGTCGCGCTGATCCCCGCCGCGGTGCCCAGCAGCAGGATCGCATCGCCCGGCTTGGCGCGCCCCGTCTCGAGCGCATGGGCAAGCACGGTCGGGATCGAGGCGGCGATCTGGTTTCCGTGGGTCGGGAAGAGGTCGATGACCCGCTCGCTCGCGGGGGCGAACAGGCGCTTGATGTGGGCGACACCCGGCGCGCTCGCCTGATGGCAGATGATGCAGGCGAGCTCCTCGCGCGTCACCCCCGCCTGCGCCAGAGCGCGATCGATCACGCCGGGCAGGGCCTTGGCGGCGGCCTTGAAGATGGCGAAGGCGTTCATCTCGAACAACGAGCCCGCGACCAGCGCTTCGTAGCCTTCCTCCACCCGCAGCCGCGTTCCGCCTGCGCGCAGCTGGGCGAGGGCGTGGTGCATCCCGTGAGTCACGCTGGCGTGGCCGATCAGCCCGCGCCTGCTGTCTGTGCAGGCTTCGATGGCGAGCGCCGCCGCGCCGTCTCCGAAGATCGAGCGGGTCTTGGCGTTCGCCGGATCGAGCCCGGCCGAGGCGATGTCGCTGGCGAATACCAGCGCGCGCTTCCAGCGCCCCGCAGCAATCCCCATCGCCGCGATATCGAGCGCGGCGACGAAGGACAGGCAGGTCTGGTTGACGTCGAAACTCGGCACGCCCGCCTGCCCGAAGCCGAGCCGGTCCTGCACCAGCACCGCGGTGGAGGGGATCGGCTGCTCCATCACCCCGCAGCCGCCGATAATCACGTCGGGCGGGGTGTCGCCCCATCCGGCGCGGGTCAGCGCGGCGCGCGCCGCGGCGGCGGCCATCATCGAGGTGGTCTCGTCAGCGGCGGCGATGTGCCGCGCGGCAATCCCGAACTCGGCCTCGGTCCAGCCCTCCGCGTGGCCATGGCGCCGATCCAGCGCCGCGGAGGCGACGACCTCGCGCGGTCGATAGGCGCCCCAACCGGCAATGGTGAAGTTGCTCAACACGGCATCACTCCTCGGCGATTCGATCATACAGTCCCACACAATTAGACGCTGTTCAATTAAAAAATAGACAACGTTCAATTTAGCGGTTATCAACCGAATTATGGGACGCCGATCCGATCATACGCCCGATGAGCTGCGCGACCTGCTGATCGCCTGCGGGCATGACCTGATGGCCGAACGCGGTTTCGCGAAGTTCTCCGCGCGCGAAGCGGCGCGGCGGGCGGGCTATTCGGTGGGGACGATCTATAATGTCTTCGGCGGGCTCGATGCCTATCTGATCGCGATCAACAGCCAGACCTTCCGCGCGTGGAGCAAAGGGCTGGAGGCCGCGCTGGCCACCGCGAGCGGAAACGATGATGCGCGGATCATCGCCCTGGTGCGCGCCTATTTCGCCTTTGCCGATGCCAATCGCAACGCGTGGATGGCGATTTACGATCACCGCATCGACCGTTCGCAGGCGATCGCCAAGCAGGACGAGGCCGCGCGCGAGGCGCTGACCGGGATCGTCGATCGCGAGGTGACGCGCTGGCTCGGCGGGGACGCCGAAACCGATGCCGACGCGACCCGCCGCCTCGTGCGCTCGCTGATCGCTACGGTGCACGGGCATTGCGCGCTGTGGCTGTCGGGCAGCTATGCCCTGATGCGCGAGGAGGATCCCGCCGGACAGGCGCTGGCGCGGGTGTTCGAAGCGCTCTCGGCCCACCGGGGCTGACCGCGCGCCCGCGGGTCAGACGCTCACGCCGAACAGGCGGCCCACGGCTGCGGTCGTCGCCATTGCGAACACGCCCCAGCCGACCACCCGCAGCGTTGCGGGCACCAGCGGCGCCGCGCCCGCCTTGGCCCCCATTGCGCCGAGCACCGCGAGGGCGAGGATCGAGACTGCCACCACCGTCACCATGATCGCGCCCGCCGGGGCCAGCCACGCCGCGACCAGCGGCACGGCGGCGGCCGCGCTGAAGGTCAGGCCTGACGCCAGCGCCGCCTGCAAGGGCCGCGCGGCAAGATGCTCGCTGAGCCCGAGTTCGTCGCGGACATGCGCCGCCAGCGGATCGCGCGCGGTCAGCTCACGCGCCACGGCGGCGGCGGTTGCGGGGCTAAGCCCGCGTGCCTGATAGATCGCGGCCAGCTCGGCCTCCTCGTCCGCCGGGGTGGCTTTTATCGCCTCGGCCTCGCGCCGGATATCCGCCTGTTCGGAATCGGCCTGGCTCGAGACCGAGATATATTCGCCCGCCGCCATCGACATCGCGCCCGCCATCAGTGCCGCCACCCCGGCGACCAACACCGGCCCGGCCTCCGGCGTCGCCGCCGCCACCCCGATGATCAGCGAGGCGACCGAGATGATCCCGTCATTCGCGCCCAGCACCGCCGCCCGCAGCCAGCCGGTGCGGTGGACGTAATGCGGATCGTCGGGATGGGCGCTGTCGGCTGTGGTCATTGCGATCTTCCTGAAGCCTTCGGGTGCACGCTTTCACCTGTCGCGGGCGAATTGCAACCGGCGCGATGCCGAGCCTCGGTCAGCGCATCACGCGGGGCGAGACTGGGTGTATTCCGATTTTCTCTGTCTTTTCATCGACGATGGCGCGAGCTGTTTCGACGAAAGCGCGTTGTGCGGGCGGGTTTCAGCCGCTAGCACAGTGCCAAACTGTCGCAGTTTTGGCCAAGTGTGGATCGCACCACGCAGGCCGGCCGTCGACGACAGAGGGGGCGCAATTTGGGTCACTATCATCATCGGGATGCAGCCTCGGGCCGGCAACGCGCGCGCGGGGGGACTGCCGCGCTGCTGCTGGCGGCGCTGACGCCTGTGCTGGGTGGCTGCGCCATCTCCCGCGCCGAGCCTCCTGCGATGGCGAGCATCCAGTCCATCCCCGAACGCTGGGTGCTGGCCCCGCCGGGCGAGGCGACCGTGGCGCTCGATCGCTATTGGGCGATGCTCGACGATCCGCTGATCGCCACGTTCGTGGAGCGTGCGCAGGTCGAAAACCTCGATCTTGCACAGGCCGCCGCCCGCCTGCGGGCCGCGCGCGCCGGGTTGCGGCAGGCCGAAGCGGGCTTCCTCCCCTCGGTTACGGCAAGCGGCGGGGCGCAGCGCGATGTCGGCGATCTGGCGCGCGACGGCGTGCAGCTTTCGGTTGGCGCCGACGTGCAGTGGGAGGCCGATCTGTTCGGCCGGATCGATGCCTCGCGCGATGCCGCACGCGGCGATTTGCAGGCGGCGGGCTATTCACTCGGCGATCTGGAGCGCGTCATCACCGCGCAGGTGGCGAGCCAGACGGTTGCGGCCCGCGCGCTGGCCGAACAGCTCGCCATCGCACGTGAGACGCTGGCGGTGCAGGACGACAATCTCCAAATTGCGCGCTGGCGCAATCAGGCGGGGCTGGTGGCCAGCCTCGATGTCGAGCAGGCGCGCACCCAGCGCGCGCAGACCGCCGCTTCGATCCCGCAGCTTGAAAGCAATCTCGTCTCGGTCGCCAATGCCATCTCCACCCTGATCGGCGAGCCGCCGGGCCGGGTCTATGCCGCGCTGACCGAGAACCCGCGTGCCGTTCCCGCGCCGCCTGCCCGCGTCACCATCGCCGCGCCCGCCGACACGCTGCGCCGCCGCCCGGATGTGAGCGCCGCCGAAGCGCAGCTTGCTGCCGATCTCGCGCGCATCGGGGTCGCACGCGCGCAGCTGCTGCCCTTCGCGCGGCTGACCGGCACGATCGGCACCGGCGGCACCAATGTGGGCGACCTGTTCGACCTCGTCACCGGCAACATCTTTGCCGGATTGTCGCAACTGATCTTCGACGGCGGGCGCGCCCGCAGCCAGATCGACGCCGCGCGCGCCAATGCCGATGGCTCGCTCGCCTTCTGGCGGCAGAGCATTCTCACCGCGCTTGAGGAGGTCGAGAGCGCCGCGGTCGATCTTGACGCCAGCGACGCGCGCGTCGCCGCGCTGATCGAAGCGAGCGAGGGCGCGCAGAACGCTGCCATCCTCGCGCGCAGCCAGTATCAGGCCGGGCTGATCGACTTCCAGACGCTGCTCGTCGCCGAAAGCCAGCTGCTGAGCACGCGCACCGCGCTGGTGAGCGCGCAAGGTTCGCGCGCGCAGGCCTTCATCGCGCTCGCCCGGGCGATGGGCGGCGGCTGGTCCGTGCCCGAGGGGGCGGCCATCAATACATCCGCAGGGGAGCGCGGCACGTGATCGACATGAGCAAATCCGACGAGGCGCCGGAGATGGAGGAATTCCTCGGCACCAAGCCGCGCCCGCGCTGGCGGCGGTGGATGAAATACTGGCTGCCCGCGCTGATTCTGATCGTGCTGGTGCTGATCGTCTCGCGCTGCACCGCCGATCCGAAGGGGCCCGATTACATCACCGAGGCCGTGACGCAGGATTCGCTCGCGCTGTCGGTGACCGCGACGGGCAACCTGCGCCCGACCAATCAGGTCGAAGTCGGCGCGGAAGTCACCGGGCCGCTCGATTCGGTGCTGGTCGACGTCAACGACCGCGTGACCCGGGGCCAGGTGATCGCGGTGATCAACACCGAGATCATCGACCAGCAGATCGCCCAGTCGCGCGCCAACGTGAACGCGGCGCGCGCGGCGCTGGGGCAGGCCAAGGCGACATTCGATATCGACACGGTGCAGCTGAAGCGGCTTGAGGAAGTGCGGCGCCTGTCAGGCGGGCGCGTGCCCTCGCAGATCGAACTGGAGCAGGCCGAGGCCGCCGTGCAGCGCGACCGCGCCTCGCTCGCCTCGGCGCGCGCCAATATCGAGGCGGCGGAGGCCTCGCTCAAGGCCAACCTCACCACTCGCAGCCGCGCCGTGATCCGCGCGCCCGTGACCGGCGTGGTGCTTGCACGCCGGGTCGAGCCGGGGCAGACCGTGGTTGCCAGTTTCAACACCGTCACCCTGTTCGTAATTGCCGAGGATCTGTCGCAAATGCAGCTGCGCGTCGCGATCGACGAGGCGGATGTCGGGCAGGTCAAGCCGGGGCAGGATGCGACCTTCACCGTCGATGCCTATCCCGGCCGCCGTTTTCCGGCGACGCTGCAGCGGGTCGATCTGGCTTCCAAAGGCACGGTTGAGGGTTCGGCGACCGGCGCTGCGGCGGCAGCGGGCAGTTCGGTGGTCAGCTACGAAGCGCGGCTCGATGTCCGCAACCCCGAGGGCCTGCTGCGCCCCGGAATGACCGCGACTGCGACGATCGAGACGCAGAACACCGGCACTGCGCTGCTCGTGCCCAACGCGGCGCTGCGGTTCCGCCCGGACGAAAAGGCCGAAGAGGGCGGCGGCGTGTTCAACCCGCAGATCGGGCTCGAAGACGGCAAGCAGCAGGCCACCATCGGCGAGGGCAGCCGCCAGCAGGTGCAGGTGCTGCAGGCGGACGGCACGCTCAAGGCGGTCGAGGTCATCACGGGCCGCAGCGACGGGCGGCTGACCGTGGTGCGATCGAAGGCACTTAAGCCCGGCATGAAGGTCGTCACCGGGGTCAAGGCGCCCAGCCAGTGAACGGCGGCGAACTGACGGGCGAGCCGCTGATCCAGCTGGAAGGCATCACCAAGACCTTCGGCACCGGGGCGGCGGCGTTTCAGGCGCTCAAGGGCGTCGACCTTACCATTTCGCGCGGCGAATTCGTGGCGGTGATGGGGCCATCGGGATCGGGCAAGTCGACCACGATGAACATCCTCGGCTGCCTCGACGTGCCGACCGGCGGCATCTTCCGGTTTCGCGGCGTGGAAGTGCAGAAGCTCGACCGCGATCAGAGGAGCCTGCTCAGGCGGCGCTATCTCGGCTTCGTGTTTCAGGGCTTCAACCTGCTGGCGCGCACCACCGCGCTGGAGAATGTCGAACTGCCGCTGCTCTATCGCGGCGAGGGCAAGGCCGCGCGGCGCAAGGCGGCGATGCGGGCGCTGGATCAGGTGGGGCTGGGGCCCTGGGCCGATCACACCCCGGCCGAACTTTCGGGCGGCCAGCAGCAGCGCGTCGCCATCGCCCGCGCGCTGGTGACCGAGCCCGACGTGCTGCTTGCCGACGAGCCCACGGGCAACCTCGATTCCGAACGCTCGGTCGAGATCATGCAATTGCTCCAGCGGCTCAACGGCGAGGGCATCACGATCCTGATGGTCACGCACGAGGAGGACATGGCGGCCTATGCCGGCACCATCGTGCGCTTCCGTGACGGGCTGGTCGAACGGATCGAGCGCGGGGCGTTGGTGGAGGAGGAGGCCTGATGCTCGGCACCTCGATCCTGCTCGCGCTGCGCGAAATCCGTCGGCACATCCTGCGCTCGATCCTGACGACGCTCGGGATCATCATCGGGGTCGGTGCGGTGGTGACGATGGTGACGGTCGGCAATGGCGTGACCGCGTCGGTGCAGGAAGAGATCTCATCACTGGGCGCGAGCAACTTCATCATCTTCCCGGTGCGCACCACCCGCGGCGCCATCCGCCCCTTCGACGAGGCCGATGTGCGCGCGGTCGAACAGCAGATCGCCGGAGTCAAGCTGGCGGCCGGCGGCGTGGGGGCGAGCGGCACCGCATTCTACAACGGGCAGGATTGGGACACGCGGGTGGAGGGCGGAACCAACCCCCTGCTCGAAGCGCAGACCATCAAGATCGGTGAGGGCCGCGCCTTCACCCGCGACGAGGAAGAGTCAGGCAAGAGTGTCTGCCTGATCGGGCTCAAGGTGCGCGAGGCGATTTTCCCGCGCGGCGCCAGCCCGGTCGGTGCGCGGATGCGGATTGCGGATATCTCCTGCGAGGTCATCGGGGTGATGGAGGAGCGCGGCCAGGGCGGCGGGCAGGACGATGACGATGTCATCTACATGCCCCTCAAGACCGTGCAGCGGCGCTTCCGCGGCAACGACAATCTCGATTATTTCGTGGTCAAATATGATGCGTCCTACGCTGCATCGGCGATTCAGGAATCGCTCGTCGGCCTGCTGCGCGAACGACGGCTGCTGCAGGGTGACGAGCCCAATGATTTCAACATTATCGACACGGCGCAGATCAATCAGGCGCTGGGCGCGGTGACCGGCGCGCTGACCGCGATGGTGGCGATCATCGCCTCGATCAGCCTGCTGGTGGGCGGGATCGGGATCATGAACATCATGCTGGTGTCGGTCACCGAACGCACTCGGGAGATCGGCATCCGCCTCGCGATCGGAGCGCTGGCGCGCGAGGTGCGCCTGCAATTCCTGACCGAGGCGGTGGTGCTGTGCGCGCTCGGCGGGCTTGCCGGGATCGGGCTGGGCTTTCTTGCCTCTCTGGCGCTGGCCGCGGCGATCGAGGTGCCCTTCGTGTTCGATCCGACCATCAACATCGTCAGCTTTATGTTCGCGGCGAGCATGGGGATCGTGTTCGGATATTACCCCGCCAGCCGCGCCTCGAAGCTCGATCCGATCGACGCTTTGCGGCACGAATAGAGCGCGGGCGCGGGCGTCATCGAATCACGCCCGCGCCGTCAACCGGCCCTTCAGCGCGGGTACGGCCACGCCGGTCAGCCGTCCTTGTCGGCTGCACCCGCCCCGCCGCCGAGCGACACGAACAGGGTCGCGCGGTTCTGCAGCCAGGCCCGGCGCGTGGCAATCAATTGCTGTTCGGCGCTGAACAGGTTGCGCTCGGCATCGAGCACTTCGAGATAATCGGCCACGCCCTCGCGATAGCGGGCGCGGGCGATGCGGGCGATTTCGACCTGCGCCTTGCGCGCCCGTTCGAGCGTCGCGATCTGCTGGGCAAGGTATTCGCGCCCCGCCAGCGCATCGGACACCTCGCGGAACGCCTGCTGCACCGTGCGGTCGTAATTGGCGACCTGTTCGACCTCCAGCGCCTTGGCGAGATCGAGATTGGCCTCGCGCGCGCCGAAATCGAAGATCGGCAGCGAGATCGACGGCCCGAAACTCCAGCCGAACCCGTCGGTGTCGAACAGGCTGCCGAGGCTGCCCGACGTCAGCCCGGCGTTGCCGGTGAGCGAGATCGAGGGGAAAAACGCCGCGCGCGCCGCGCCGATATTGGCCCGTGCCGCGCGCAGCTGTTCTTCGGCAGCGATGATGTCCGGGCGCGCCAGCAGCAGTTCGGACGGGAGCCCGGCGGCGAGCCGCCGTTCGTCAGCCTGCGCTTCGAGCGAAAGACCCTCCGGCAAAGCTTCGGGAACGGTTCCGCCCACCAGCACCGCCAGCTGGTTGCGCAACTGCGCGAGCGCCAGCCGCTCGCTCGCTAGCTGCTGTTCGGCCTGAGTCAGCAGCGTTTCCGCCTGACGATAGGGCAAGGCCGAGGTCACCCCGGCATCGAGCCGCAGCTTGGCGATCCTGAGGCCATCGCGGCGGCTTTCAGCGGTCGCTTCGGCCAGGACGATCTGTTCCTCGGTCTCGATGATTTCGAAATAGGTCGTGGCGGTGTCGGCAATCAGCGACAGGTAGAAGGCGCGCTGCGTCGCCACCGAGGCGAGGTAGTTCGCCCGTGCGGCCTCGCTCAGGTTCTTGACGCGCCCCCAGAAATCCAGCTCGAAGGCGCTGACGCCGACTCCGATGTCGTAGCGGTTGAAGGTGAAGGAGGTCGGCAGGTCTGCCCCGCCACCGGCGCCGAAGGCCGGATTGCCGGCGGTCGCCTGCCGGGTGCGCGTGCCGCTGGCCGTGGCGACCAGGGTGGGCAAGCGGCGGCTATCGTCGATCCGGTATTGCGCGCGGGCCTGCTCGATCCGGGCGGTGGCGGCCATCAGGTCGCGGTTGTTCGCGAGCGCAGAGGCTATCAGCGCCTGAAGCCGCGGATCGCGATACCAGTCGCGCCAGGACAGCTGCGATGCGACCACCGTGCCATCGGGCCGGTAGGCGGGATCGAAGCGCGGCGCGGTGGCGAGGGCCGGGCGGGTATCCTCCGGCGCCAGATTGACGCAACCGGACAGCAGCGCCGGGAGAAGGGCCGGGAGCAGGGCAAGCGGGATCAGGCGGTTCATTGCGCGGGCTCCCCGTCGCGTGGCAGGTCCGAAGGCGACGCGGCAGCCTCGCCCGGATCGTCGTGCTTGCGACCGATCCGGCGGATGGTGAGGTACAGCAGCGGGATCAGGAAGATGCCGAGCACGGTTGCCGCAATCATGCCGCCGAGCACGCCCGTGCCCACCGCGATCCGGCTCGCCGCCCCCGCACCGCTCGCCAGCACCAGCGGCACCATCCCCATCGCGAAGGCAAGCGAGGTCATGATGATCGGGCGCAGCCGCAGCCGGGCGGCGGCCTTCACCGCCTCAAGCGGAGAAACGCCGCGTTCTTCCTCCTCCTCGATCGCGAATTCCACGATCAGGATCGCGTTCTTGGCGGCAAGGCCAATGATCGTGATCAGCCCAACGTTGAAATAGACGTCCGCCGAAAGTCCGCGCAGCATCGAGAACAGCACCGCGCCCAGCACGCCCATCGGCACGATCAGCAGCACCGCGAGCGGGATCGTCCAGCTTTCGTAAAGCGCCGCAAGCACGAGGAACACGACCACCACCGACAGGCCCAGCAGCAGGCCGATCTGGCCGCCCGCCTGCTTTTCTTCGTATGACACGCCGGTCCATTCGTAGCCGATGCCCTGCGGAAGCTCGCTCGCGAGCCGCTCCATCTCGGCCAGGGCCGCGCCGGAGGATTCGCCCTCGGCGGCCATTCCCGACAGGGTCATCGCCGGATAGCCGTTGTAGCGCGCAAGGCTGGCGGGCGCGGCAGACCATTCCGCCGTAGCAAAGGCGCCGAAGGGCACCAACTCGCCCACCGCATTGGGAATGCGCAGGGCCAGCACGTCGTCCGGCGTCATGCGGAATGGGGCATCGGCCTGCACCAGCACCTGCAACACGCGCCCTTCACGGTTGAAATCGTTGGCATAGGCCGACCCGAAGGTGATCGACAGGGCGGCGTTCACCTCGGTCATGGAAAGACCCAGCGCACGGGCTTGCACGCGGTCGACATTCACCTTGAGCTCGGGGCTCGGCCCCTGATCTTCGGGCCTGAGATTGGAAATCAGCGGGCTTTGCGAGGCCGCGCCCAGCAACTGGTCGCGCGCGGCGATCAGCGCCTCGCGCCCCAGCCCGCCGCGATCCTGCAGCTTGAGCGTGAAGCCGCTCGCCTGCCCCAGCGACTGGATTGCCGGCGGCTGGATGACGAAGGCGGTCGCGCCGTCGTTCTGCATGAAAACGCCCATCGCCCGTCCCAGCAGGGCGCTGGCACTGCTTTCGGCGGCCGAACGCTCCTCCCACGGCTTGAGCGAGGCGAACATCAGCGCGTTGTTCTGGCCCTGCCCGAAGAAGCTGAAGCCGCGCACCACGACGAGGCTGCGCACCTCGTCCTGCGCCATCCAGAAATCGGTGACGGGCTTCAGCGCCTCGTCCATCCGCTCCTGCGTGGCACCGGGAGGTGCCTGCACGGCGGTGATCAGGAAGCCCTGATCCTCGGTCGGCAGGAAGGCGGTCGGCAGGCGAACGAACAGCAGCACGGTGAGCGCGACCAGCACGAGGAAGACCGCCATCCCGCGCCTTGGGGCCGAGAGGATGCGCGCGTTGGAGCGGTCATACTTGCCCTCCATTCGCGCAAACCAGATATTGAACTTGCCCAGAAAGCGCCCGGTAGAGGCACGCACTTGCGCGATCCGGCCGCGCCAGCCCTTTTGCTGCGGCGCAGGATCGACGACGGGGTCTGCCGCGGCGGCGCTGCCATGCCCTTCGCCGGACAGCGGCTTGAGGAAGGTGGCGCACAGCGCCGGGGTGAGCGACAGCGCGAGAAACGCCGAGAAGAAGATCGCGACCGCCAGCGTCACCGAAAACTGCCGGTAGATCCCCCCGGTTGAGCCGGGGAAGAACGCCATCGGCACGAACACCGCAATCAGCACCAGCGTCATCCCGATGATCGCCGTGGTGATCTGGCCCATCGCCTTGCGCGTCGCCTCCAGCGGCGGCAGGCCTTCCTCGCGCATGATGCGCTCGACATTCTCGATCACGACGATGGCGTCGTCGACCAGAATGCCGATCGCCAGCACCATGCCGAACAGCGAGAGCACGTTGATCGAAAAGCCGAACAGCCACAGCCCCAGACATGCGCCAGCCAGCGCGATCGGAACGACCAGCGTCGGGATCAGCGTCGCGCGCCAGTTCTGGAGGAAGAGGTACATGACGAGGAACACCAGCACCATCGCCTCGACCAGCGTCTTGATCACCTCGTCGACGGAGGCCTGAACGAAAGGCGTGGTGTCGTAGGGGATCGACCAGCTGACACCGTTCGGAAGGCCGGATTCGAGCTCGGCCATGCGCGCCTTCACGCCCTCTGCGGCGGCGAGCGCATTGGCTCCGGTGCCCAGCTGCACCGCCATCCCGGCCATCGGCGCGCCGTTCAGGGTGGTGGAGGTGGCATAGGACTGCGCGCCGATTTCGATCCGCGCGACCTCGCCCAGCCGCACGACCGCAGCGCCGGTGTTGGCGCGCAGGATGATGTTTTCGAACTCCTCGACCGTGCGGAACCGGCCTTCGCTGGTGATCGTCGCGGTAATCTGCTGCCCGGGTTCGAGCGGCTTGGCACCGATTGATCCGCCCGCGATCTGCGCGTTCTGTTCGCGGATCGCGGCCAGCACGGCGCTGGGCGAGAGGTTGTAGGAGGCGAGCGCATCGGGATCGAGCCAGATGCGCATCGCATAGGGCGAACCGAACAGCGTCACGTCGCCCACGCCCTGCACGCGCCGCAGCTCGTCGATCACCTGACTGGAGGCAATATTGCCCAAGTCAGTGCTGGTCAGATCGCCGCTGGCGGAGGTCAGCGCGACGATCAGCAGGAACCCGGCATTGGCCTGCCGCACGGTAATGCCCTGCTGGCGAACCTCCTCGGGCAGGCGCGCTTCCACCGTGCTGAGGCGGTTCTGCACTTCGGTCTGGGCGATGTCGATATCGGTGCCCGCCTCGAAGGTCAGGGTGATGCTCGCGGTCCCGTTCGATGCGCTCGACGAGGCCATGTAGAGAAAGCCTTCGACCCCGTTGAGCTGCTGCTCGATCACCTGCGTGACGTTCTGTTCCAGTGTCTCGGCATCGGCGCCGGGATAGACCACGCTGATCGTCAGCGAGGGCGGGGCGACCTCGGGATACTGCTCGATCGGCAGGGCGCGCAGGGCAATGACACCGGCGAGCAGAATGCCGAGCGCCACCACCCAGGCGAAGATCGGGCGGTCGATGAAGAAGCGTGGCATGGATCAGCGCGCTCCGCTGCGGGGTGCGGGCTTGGGCGTCGCGGACGGTTTGGCGTTCGCGGCCTTGTCGGCCGCCTTGACCGGCACGCCGGGACGCAGTTTCTGGAGGTTGCTGGTGATCACCACATCGCCCGCCTTCAGGCCGCTTTCGACGATCCAGCTGCCATCGACCAGCGCGCCGAGCTTGACCGGGCGCGGCGCAACCAGCCCCTTGGCGTCGATGACGAAGACCGATCCGCCCTGTTCGGACAGCGTCACCGCACGCTGCGGCACGACGATGCCCTGCTTCAGCTCGCCGACGAACAGCTTGGCGCGCACGAATTCGCCCGGCAGCAGCAGCCCGGTGGGATTGGGGAATTCGGCGCGCAGGCCGACAGTGCCGGTCTCCTCGTCGACCGAGAAGGCAAGGAAGTTGATGTAGCCGGGGATGGGATATTCGGTGCCATCGGTGAAGGTGAGGCGCACCTCGACCCGCTGGTCGGCACCCAGCACCACTTCGCCCGCGCTGATCGCCCGGCGGATCGCCAGAACCTGGCTCGCCGACTGGGCGAAATTGACATAGACCGGCGCGGTCTGCTCGATCCGCGTCATCAGCGTGGCTTCGGCCTGGCTCACCAGCGCGCCTTCGGTGATCTCCGCCCGCCCGGCGCGTCCCGCGATCGGCGCGCGCACCGTCGTGTAATTGAGCTGAAGGTTCGCAGCCTCCAACTGGGCGCGGATCTGCGCGACATTGGCCTCGGCCTCGCGCGCGGTCGCCAGCGCGGCGTCATATTCCTGAATGCTGATGGCGTTTTCCGCGACCAGCGGCTTGTAGCGCTCCACCACGGCGCGGGCGTTGCGCTCGGTGGCGCGCGCACGGTCGAGCGCGGCCTTGGTCTGCGCGTAGCTGGCGCGCAACTCGCGCGGATCGATCAGGAACAGCGGCTGACCCTGCGCGACATTGGTGCCCTCGGTATAGAGCCGCTTCTGCACGATCCCCGTCACCCGCGCGCGCACCTCGGCCTGACGCACCGGCTCGACCCGCCCGGGCAGTTCGATGACATTGGGGATGGACTGGCTGGCGATGGTAACGGTCTGCACCGGGATCGGCTGCGGCGGCGGCGGTTCCTGTTCGCCTGAACACGCGACGACCAGTAAGCAGGCGGCAACGCCGGTGCAGATGCGCTTCATCGGGAGAGGTCTTTCATTTGTTACTTTTATTGCAGGTGCAAAAGTGTAATCAGCATTACACCTTTGTCAATCACTCGCCGCCTGCGGAGTTCGTATTCATCATGGAAGTATCGTCCGACAGCTTGCGAATCGACCGGCGCAGGGCCGCGATCGTCCGTGCGGCTCGCCAGCTTTTCCTCGAACAAGGCTACGAACGCACGACTCTTGCTGAAATCGTCGGGCGCGCGGGCGGTTCCCTGGCGACGGTTTACAAGCTGTTCGGCAACAAGGACGGGCTGCTCGAGGCGGTGATTCGCGAAACTGCGGCATCGGGAGAAGCGCTCGTTCGGGATGCCGAGGAATCAGGATTACCCCCGGCAGAAGCCTTGCGGCGGCTGGCGGAAGGGCTTCACCGGCATTTCCTCGAACCCGATGTGATTGCCCTGGTGCGGATCGTGATCGCGCGCAGCATCGGCGATCCGCAATTCGCGCGGCAGTTCTTCGAACGCACCGCCAACCGCACCCGCGACGCCGTCGCAGCGCTGTTCGCGCGGTGGCAGGCAGAGGGCACGGCGATGAACGGCACGCCGGCATTCCTCGCCGAGATGTTCATGGGGCTCTTCGTCAGTGACCTTCAGACGCAGGCGATCAGCCACGGCGCGGCGATCATTCAGCAGCCACAGCGTCTGCACGAACGCACCGATTTCTTCTTGAGGGCGGCGGGCTTTTCGCCGGAACCGGCACCATCTCTTCCAAGTCAGTGAAAAGATGGTGGGCGCGACAGGGATTGAACCTGTGACCCCACCCGTGTGAAGGGTGTGCTCTACCGCTGAGCTACGCGCCCGTCCCTTGGGCCATCTGGCCCGGACAGGGGCGCGCCTTTAATGGGGGTGCGGCCACTTGGCAAGCGCTCCGGCATGATCGGGTGCGAATTTGTGCGCGCGGGCTCACGCGCCCGCGAGCCAGCCCAGCAGGGCGAGCAGGCCGTCAGGCTGACGCGCCGCCTGCGACCGGGCCCTGGGTGCAGGCGCGGGGAGGGCGGGGCATTCGAGGCAGAAGGCCTGAATGCCCCGCGTTCCCAGCAGCCTCTCGGCATCGCCGGCGATCCGCGCGCCGAGATCGGCGCTGCGATTGGCGGCAAGCGCGAACAGATCGCCGCTATGCGCCGCCGCGGGCGTGCGCGATGATACCAGCTGGCGGATCAGCGAATCATAGCCTTGTGCGCTGTCGCCCAGATAGGCCGCATGCCATTGGCCCTGCTTGACCCCGGCCTTGCCCGCAACCCAGTCAAGCGCTTCGGGCAGACCGCCGAATTCGTCGACCAGCCCGAGCTGGCGCGCGGTGCCGCCGTCCCACACCCGGCCTTGCGCGATGCCATCGAGCCGGTCGGCCGGAATCCCGCGGGTATTGCCGACCAGCGTGATGAAGTCGCTGTAGGTGCCTTCGATCGAGGTCTGGAGCAGCGTGTCCATCGCCGGGGTAAAGCCGCCGACAAAATCGGGCTGTCCCGACAGCGGCGTGGAGCGATAGCCATCGGCGGTCACGCCGAGGCGGGCGGCGGCGGCCTCGAAGGTCGGCACCACGGCATAGACGCCGATCGACCCGGTGATGGTTTCGGGTTGCGCGAAAATCCGGTCTCCGGCCATCGCCACCCAGTAGCCGCCGCTGGCCGCGACATTGACGAAAGATACCGCGACCGGAATCTTGCGATCGCGGAACCGCTGGATCGCGCGGCGGATTTCCTCCGACGCGGTGACCGATCCGCCGGGCGAATCGATCCGCACGACGAGGCCCGCCAGATCATCGTCGAGCGCTTCGTCGAGCAGATCGGCGATGCGGCCGCTGCCCGCCACGCCCGGCCCGGCATCGCCGTCAACGATCTCGCCCGCGATCGTCACCACGCCGATCGTCTTGCCCGATTTGCGCGTGCCCTGATCGGCGAGATAGGCCGATAACTCACTGGAGGCGAAGGCACCGGGGGCCTTGCTCCACGGGTCTGCGCCCGCCAGCTCTGCCACGCGCGCGCCGAACTGCGCCCGGTCGCCGAGCCTGTCGACCAGCCCTGCCGCAACCGCCGCCTGCGCCATGTCGCCGCCCGAGCTTTCGATCCAGGCGACCGGATCGCCCGTCACCCGCGCCAGCGCCAGCTTGGGACGCGCCTTTTTGACGTTGGCCTGCCATTCTTCCCACAGCGCGCCATAGAGCCCGCCGAGATTGGCGCGCGCCTCTTCGGACATATCCGCGCGGGTATAGGGTTCCACCGCCGACTTGAATTCGCCCACCCGGTACACCCGGGCATTGACGCTCAGTTTTTCGAGCAGCCCGGCATAATAGAGCCGGTTGCCGCCCGGCCCGGCAATCACCGCCACGCCCTGCGGATCGAGCCACACTTCGCTGGCATGGGCGGCCAGAAGCATGTGATCGTCGGCATAGCCCATGGCATAGGTCAGCACCGGCTTCTTCGCCTTGCGCACCCGCTCCATCGCCTCGCCGATTTCGGTGAGGTGCACCTGCCCGCCGCCGAGGAAGGTGGTGAGGTCGATCACCACTGCCTTGATCCGCGTATCGGTGGCGGCGGCATCGAGCGCGCGGACAATGTCGCGGGCGCGGTATTCGGCGATCGGCGCGCTGCCGGAGATCAGCGCGGCGATGGGATCGGCGGCGGAATTCTCCTCCACCACCACCCCGGCAAGGTCGATCAGCAGCGCGCCGTCGCGCACCTGTCCGGGATTGGGCCGGGCCGAGAGAATCGCGAACAGGCCGATGAAGAACAGCAGCATGAACAGCAGCACAAGCCCGTCCTTGATCCCCACGAGGATCTTCCAAACCTTGCCTGCGAAACTCATCCGGTCATCCTTTTGCGCTGTTCCCGCCGGTCTAGGGTCTTTGGCCCGCAACTTCTATCGGAAACCTTACGGCCGGGCTTGAGCGGCAGATGCGCTTCGACTAAGCGCATCGCTTTAATGGCCATCACCGATCTTACCGCCCCCGCGGGCCGCTTTCCGCCTGGACGGCTGGCCTTTCCCCACCGCGACCTCACCGGCATCGGCCAGCTTGAGCGGCACGAGATTCTCTACCTGCTCGACCAGGCCGAGCAATGGGTCGCGCTCAACCGCCAGCGCACCAAGCATTCCGATCTGCTGGCGGGCCTCACCATCATCAACGCCTTCTTCGAGAACTCCACCCGCACGCTGCTGAGCTTCGAGATCGCAGGCAAGCGACTGGGGGCGGATGTCGTCAACATGCACGCCGCCACCTCGAGCGTGAAGAAGGGCGAGACGCTGATCGACACCGCGATCACGCTGAATGCGATGCGCGCCGATGCGATCGTGATCCGGCATGGATCGTCCGGGGCGACGCGGCTGATTGCAGACAAGGTCAATTGTCCGGTGCTCAACGCGGGCGACGGGCAGCACGAACACCCCACGCAGGCGCTGCTCGATGCGCTCACCCTTCGCCATGCGCTGGCCGAGCGGGGCGAGGGGGCAGAGGATTTCACCGGCCTCACCGTCACCATCTGCGGCGATATCCTGCACAGCCGCGTGGCGCGCTCGAACATCCTGTGCCTCACCGCGCTGGGCGCAAAGGTGCGCGTCTGCGCACCGCCCGCACTGATGCCCGCCGGTGTCGCGGCGATGGGGGTCGAGGTGTTCCACAACTTCGACGCCGCGCTCGCCGGGGCGGAAGTGGTGATGATGCTGCGGCTGCAATCCGAACGGATGAGCGGACAGTTCATCCCGTCCCCTCGCGAATATCGCCATCTCTACGGGCTGACAGCGAAGCGGCTGGCGCTGGCCGCGCCCGGTGCCTTGGTGATGCACCCCGGCCCGATGAACCGCGGAGTGGAGATCGACAGCGAGATCGCCGATCTGGCGGAGCGCTCGCTCATCACCCGCCAGGTCGAGATGGGCGTGGCGATCCGCATGGCCTGCCTAGAAATCCTCACGCGCGGCGCGCGCGGGGTGGAGGGCTGGGCATGAAGCAGGCACGGCCGTTCACCATCACCCATGCGCAGCTGGTCACGCCCGACGGCGTGATCGCGGGGGCCTTGCGCTGCGTGGACGGCACGATCGCCGCGCTGGGGCCCGATATTGCCGCCGAGGAGGGCGACGAGCGCCTCTCCGCCAAGGGCAAGCTGATCGCGCCGGGCCTCGTCGATTTCGGCGTCTTCGCGGTCGACAAGCCTGCGTTTCATTTCGGCGGGATCATCCGTGCGGCGCTGATGCCCGACCAGTCTCCGCCGCTCGATCTGCCGAGCCGGGTGGGCTTCATCGCCAAGAGCGGCAAGCCCGATCTGTGGGTGCATCCGCTCGCCGCCGCCACGCGCGGGCTCGAGGGGCGGGAACTGGCCGAACTGGCGCTGATGCGCGATGCCGGGGCGCGGGCGGTTGCCACCGGGCGGCGCTGGATTGTCGACAGCGGCGTGATGCTGCGGCTGCTGCAATATGCCGCGATGCTCGATCTGGTGGTCGTCACCCACGCCGAAGACGGCGGGCTGTCGGGCGAGGCATCGGCGACAGCGGGCGAGATCGCGACGCGGCTGGGCCTGCCCGCCGCACCTGCCGAGGCCGAGGCGCTCGCCATCGCGCGCGACATTGCCCTCGCCGAACTCGCGGGCGCTCGATTGCATATCCGGCAGGTGACGACCGCGCGCGGCTTCGATCTGGTGCGCGCGGCCAAGGCGCGCGGGCTCTCGGTGACTTGCGGGATCACGCCTGCGCATTTCATGCTCTCCGACCTTGCCACCGCCGATTTCCGCACCTTCACGCGCCTTTCGCCCCCCTTGCGCTGCGAGGCCGACCGGCAGGCGGCGCTCGCCGCAATCGGCGATGGCACGGTGGACGTGATCGCCAGCGGGCACGACCCGCGCGGGCCCGAGGACAAGCGCCTGCCTTTCGCCGATGCCGCGCCGGGGATGGCGGGGGCCGAGACGCTGCTCGCCATGACGCTGGGGCTGGTGCGCGATGGGGTGATCGACTTGCCCCGCGTCTTCGACCTGCTCGCCCGCAATCCTGCCCGCCTGCTGGGCGCTTCGGCGGGCGAACTGGCGGCGGGGCTGGAGGCCGACATCGCGCTGATCGACGCGGACGCGCCGTGGATCATCGACCGTCGCAAGATGGAGGCGACCGCCGACAACACCCCCTTCGACCGGCAGGGCACGCAGGGCAAGGTGCTGGGGCTGTGGAAGGGCGGGGTGCGGCTCGCGCTCTGAGGGGCGGGCGCGCGAATTGCTTCACGCAAGAAACAATAGCTCCCGGACAGCGCGGGCTGCCCGGGAGCGAGGTTCGCTCATGCCCGTGAAGGGCGGAAAACCTTAACGGCCGCGCGAGGCGACCTGAACGTCGCGCTTCACCGCGCCCGCCGGGGGCGTGGTAGCGGCGTAGGCGAAGCAGCCGCGACCGGCCGACTTGACCGTCCCGCACATCGACCGCGCGCTCTTGGGGCCGAAACCGTCGGCGGCCACGCGCCAGAAGGTGCGCCCGTTCACCACCGCCTGGGTGATGACCGGTTTGTGATCCTTGAGCTGCGGGAACTTGCTCTTGAGCACGTTCCAGCCACGCTCGGCCTCGACCTTGCTGACATAGGAGCCGAGCTGGATGAGATGGGTGCCGGCCGACTTGTCGCTCATGTCGGGCGCAGCGGCAGTGACCATGCGGCGCTGCGAGCTCTTGGGCGCTGCCTTGGCCGAGGGCGAAGGCGCAGCGGCAGCGGCGACGCGGGTCGGCACGCGCGAGACGGCGCTGGCGGGCAGTTCCTGCACCACCGGGTTCGAGACATAGCGGATGCCGCCGGTGCTGACCGGAGCAGCGACCGGGGCGCTCGTCTCGGGTGCTTCGAAGGCCTGCGCGAAGGTCGAGGTCGGCGCGCGCACCGGGGCCGGGACGACCACGGGTGCCGAAGCCGGAGCAGCGGCGAATTCGACCGGCGCTTCGTCCATCGGGGCTTCGGCAGCGGCCATCATCGTATCGGCAGCCGGGAAATTGCCCAGCGCAAGCTTCTGCGGCTGGCCGCCATCGGCGTGGGCGCGGACGCCCAGCAGGCTGGCGATGCGCTGCTGATGAAGCTCGGGCGCGGACATCGACGCCCACGAGGCGATGCGCGCTTCCAGCTGATCGGCGGGCACGTCTTCTGCCGCCATCACCCGCGCCGCGCGCCAGTTGCCTGCCAGCGCATAGGCATAGGCGAGGTTCTGGCGCAGCTTCGGGGTGACCTGATCGGCCCCGCGCACGGCATTGACCAGCACATGCACGCCGCGCTCCGGCTGTCCGGCGAGCGCAAGAGCGAGGCCCATGTCGGCCGGGTCGATCACCTGCGAATTGGCATCCAGCATGCTCACCGCAGAACCGCTGTCGCCCAGCGCGATGCTGGCGAGCGCGAAGCTCAGCACGGTGCGCGGGTTGCTGTCGCCCAGTTCCATCGCATCGTTGAAGCTGGTTGCGGCGGACTGGAAACGGCCCGCTTCGAGATAGGCCGCCCCCAGCAGCGCGCGGTAACCCGGATTGCGCGGGTCGGCAGCGACGGCGGCTTCGGCATGGGCGACCGCCTTGTCGACCTGCCCCTTGGCGAGTGCGCTCTGCGCCTCGGCAAAGGACTTGTCGGCGCGCGGTGCGGCCTCGGCGCTGATGCTGGCCATCGCCAACCCGGCAATCGCCGTGGTGACGACTAGCGCAAAGCGCGGCGCGAGTTTGCTGCCGGTCTTGATGCTGCGGTCCATGGTCATTTCCCCCGTAGGTCGTGGTGGTTCACGTAATGGTCGGATAATCGATTGCGAATCAGTGGCGTTTCAGATGCTTGGCGATCACATCGAGATCGTCATATTCGGCGAGCATGCGGTCGAGCGCCTCGGTCACCAGCGCCTGCGCGCTGACCTGCTGCATGGTGGCGGCAAGCCGCAGCTTGAGGTGACGCTCGGCATCGAGCCGGAGCGTGAAGGCGGCGCGGCGACCGGACTGCGCGGCAGGCTTGCGGGCCGGGCGCGGCGCGGGCGCGGGAAGGGTGACGGGCGGCGCAACCGGAGCTGCTGCCGGGGCGAGCGAGGCAAAAGCGGCGTCGCTGATGTCCTCTTCGCCCTCGTCTTCGTCTTCGTCCGAATCGAGGTAACTTTCGCCGTAAATCGGTCCGTTGTCGTATTCTTCGGCCCCGTAATCCTCTGCCTCGTCGTCTTCGCCCTCTTCGTCTTCGAGCGCGTCATATTCCGGATCGAGGTCTTCCGGGCCGGTCATCGCGGCGTCGGCAAGCACGCGCTCTTCGAGCCGACGCTGCTGGCGGCGAACCACCGGGCTGATCCCGGCACCAAGGCCATCGGCGCTCACATCGCGGTTGATCGGCACGACTTCGCCGCCATCGGGCAGAGCGGTATCGTGATCCGAATCGCCCATGTCGTTCCAGCCGAGATCCTCCAGCGCCTCTTCAGGCACCGCCGTCTGGTCGACGACCAGCGGCGCCACCTGCGGGCGCATCGCGGGCTTCGCGCCGCCCTTGCGGGCGAGCAACGAAGGACCGAGCGAGGCGAAGCTGGAATCCGACATGGCCTTGCCTGCCCCCTTTGTCGCTTACTGTGCCACGCGGCGGCCGAAGCCGCCCGCCGGACGCGGTACGCCGCCAAGCTGCTGGCCCATGCCATTGGGGGCTGCGGCAAACACGGTGCGGCGGAAGTTCTTTTCAAGCCGGTCAGCGATGTAGCGCCACAGCGCGGCGATCTCGGCGGCCGAGCGGCTTTCCGGATCGACTTCCATCACCGTGCGCCCGTCGATCATCGAGGCGGCGAAATCGGTGCGGTGGTGGAGCGTGATCGGGGCGACGGTGCCGTGCTGCGACAGCGCGACCGCGGCTTCCGAGGTGATCTTGGCCTTGGGGGTCGCCGCGTTGACGACGAACACCAGCGGCTTGCCCGCGCGCTCGCACAGGTCGACCGTGGCGCCCACGGCGCGCAGATCGTGCGGGCTGGGGCGGGTCGGCACGACGATCAGCTCCGCGACCGAGATCACCGACTGGATCGCCATGGTGATCGCGGGCGGGGTGTCGATCACCGCCAGCTTGAAGCCCTGCTGCCGCAGAACGGCAAGGTCGTTCGCCAGACGCGCGACGGTGGTCTGGGCGAAGGCGGGATATTCCGCCTCGCGCTCGTTCCACCAGTCGGCGAGCGAGCCTTGCGGGTCGATGTCGATCAGCACGACCGGGCCAGCGCCTGCGCGCTGGGCCTGGACGGCGAGATGTCCGGACAGGGTGGTCTTGCCCGATCCACCTTTCTGCGATGCCAAAGCGAGTACACGCAACGCCTGGGTCCCCCTGGGTTGAACCGCTGCGTCGCTGCCCTATTGCAGCGCCTGACAACGGCTGGTCTGCCATGGGGATCGCAGGATACCCCTAATTTAGAGTTAATGCCGCGCAGCTTCGTTGAAGACGGTGTTGAGGCGCATCAGGCACTTGGGGCGCTCGGGCGCGCGCCGGGGCGTGTGGCAACGATTTGCTAACCGTGTTTGCGGTAGGCCTGCGCCTCTCTCCCGCTTTTTGACGAGGCACAGGCGATGGCGCGAATCATGGTGACGAACAGAAAGGCTGCCGCCGTTGCAGGCGTGGCCACGGCGCTGCTGGCGCTGCTGGCCGCACCCGCGACCGCCGATGTGAAGGCCGGGGTCGACGCATGGAGCGCGGGTGATTTCAACCGCGCGGTGGTCGAATGGCAGGGCCCGGCAGCGCAGGGCGATGCCGATGCGCTGTTCAACCTCGCGCAGGCCTATCGGCTGGGGCGCGGGGTCGAGATCGACAATGCCCGGGCGCGCAAGCTCTATGAACAGGCGGCGAGCCTCGGCCATGTGAAGGCGGCCGACAATTACGGGCTGATGCTGTTTCAGGAAGGCGAGCAGGAACGCGCCATGCCACTGATCAAGGCGGCTGCCGATCGCGGCGATCCGCGCGCGCAATATGTGCTGGGCCTGTCGCACTTCAACGCCGATTACGCCCCGCGCGACTGGGTGCGCGCCTATGCGCTGATGACTTTGGCCAACAGCGCCGGATTGCCGCAGGCAGGCGATGCGCTGGCGCAGATGGATCAATATGTCCCGCAGGCGCAGCGCGCACAGGCCCAGTCTCTCGCGCGGCAGCTTGAAGAATCCGCCCGCGCCCAGCGCTCGGCCGAGATGGCTTCGGTCGAACTGGCGATGCGTCCTGCCGTTGCCACCCCGAATCCCGCGCCCGCTCCGGCGCCGGTCGTTATCGCTGCGCCTCAGCCCGCACCCAAGCCGGTGACGGTCGCAGCGGCTCCGGCTCCGCGGCCCGCCACGGTCGTCCCCGTGCCCGCCGCGCAGCGCCCGCAGCAGGGCCGCTGGCGGGTGCAGCTCGGCGCCTTCGGGGTGGCGGCCAATGCCGACAAGCTGTGGAGCCAGCTCGGCAGCCACGCCGCATTGTCGGGCACCCGCAAGGCGCTGGTGCCGACCGGCAAGCTCACCCGCCTGATGGCGACCGGCTTTGCCAGCGAGGCCGAAGCGAGCCGTGCCTGCTCCGCGCTCAAGCGCGACGGGCAGGCCTGCGTGGTCGCCGGGCAGGGTTAAGCGGATGGGCGCCTGACCGGGATCGACCGGCAGGCCTTCCCAAGCGCGCACGAATCGCTACTCTCTCCCGCCATTATCGGGCCGGGGGATCAGCCATGAGTGCAACGCTTACGCCGCAAGCTGCCGAAGACGTGTTCGGCGACACGCCGCAGACCATCGCGCCGGTCGCGGCGGCGCAGCGCATCGACACGCTCGATTTCATTCGCGGGCTTGCGGTGATGGGCATCCTTGCCGCAAACATCGTCGCCTTTGGTCAGCCGATGGACGCCTACATGTATCCGGCCGCCTTCCAGACCGATCCGGGCGATCCCGGCGGCTGGATGTGGATCGCGCAGTTCATCCTGATCGACGGCAAGATGCGCGGGCTCTTCACCCTGCTGTTCGGCGCGGGGATGTATCTTTTCATGGAGAAGGCCTGGGCGCGGGGTGCGACCCGCTGGCTGCAGGCGTGGCGGCTGACGATCCTGATGCTGTTCGGGATGGTGCATTTCTTCTTCATCTGGACCGGCGACATCCTGTTCTATTACGCGGTGTTCGGCTTCGTCGCGCTCGCCTGCCTACGCTGGAGCATCAAGGCGCAGCTGTGGGTCGGGCTTGCGGGCTATATGCTGGGCGTGCTGTTCTACACCTGGCTGCTGCTGCCCTGGCTGATCGTCGACACGCCGTTCGGCGAAAGCGCGCCCGAATTGCTGGAACAGCGCGCCGGAATGGTCGCAGAAATCGACAAGACGCTGGCACGGGGCGAGGTGCCCAATGCCGCAATTGCTTCGGGCGATTATGGCGCGCTGGTGACGCACCGGATCACCGAGCAATGGAACGAGCCGCTGATGAATGCGCTGCTTTTCGGCTTCGAGACGCTGCCGCTGATGCTGATCGGGGTGGCGCTTTACCGCATGGGGTTCTTCAGCGGCGGGTTCGATCGCGGCAAGCTGCTGCGCTGGGGCTGGATCGGGCTGATCGCGGGTGGGCTGGCGCATCTGGGGATCGGGCTGATCGTTCAGGGGAGCGGGTTCAGCTATTACGGCACGCTCGCCGGGTTTATCGGCATGAGCCCGCTGCCGCGGCTGTGGATGGTGCTGGGCCTCGCCGCGCTCCTGGTCGCCTATGCCCCCTCCGCCACCGGCTGGCTGGGTGAGCGGGTGCGGGCGGCGGGGCGCGCGGCCTTCACCAATTATCTCGGCACGTCCGTCGTGATGATGCTGGTCTTCCACGGCTGGGCGCTGGGGCTGTTCGGCCAATTGAACCGCCCGCAGCTCTATATCGTGGTGGTGCTGGCGTGGGCGCTGATGCTGGCGTGGAGCAAGCCGTGGCTCAAGCGCTACCGCTATGGCCCGCTCGAATGGCTGTGGCGGTGCCTGACCTACCGGACGATATTTCCGCTGCGCGGGTGAAAATAGCACTTGTTATTGAGAGTAGTTCGCATATTTTGGCTCCTGCAAACGCTTCGCAGGAAAGATTCGCGCGCTCATGTACATCTGCATCTGCAATGCCATCCGTGAGAATGATTTGCGCAAGGCCGCGCTCACTTGCGAAGGGGACGCAGAGGCAACCTATGCCTGCCTCGGCAAGCGGCCCAATTGCGGCCAGTGCCTTGAGGAAGCGCAGGAAATCATCGACGCCGAACGTGCGGCCGCGCGTTGCGATTTCCTCGCAGTAGAGCCCGCCTGACCCGCGATTGCGAACGCCTCGCAAGCGACTGATTCGCAAAGATATTTCCGCTCCGCCTCTTGCGAACAAGCCCCGGCAGCGTGTAGATTGCACGCAACGCCGCAACCCGGCTTTGACATTTCGCAAAGGACTTTCCGATGAAGGGCGACCCCAAGGTCATCGACTATCTCAACCAGTGCCTCACCAACGAGCTGACTGCGATCAACCAGTACTGGCTGCACTACCGCGTGCTCGATCACTGGGGCATCACCAAGCTGGCCGAGTACGAGCGGCACGAATCGATCGAGGAAATGGAGCACGCCGACAAGCTGGCCGAACGCATCCTGTTTCTCGACGGGCTCCCCAACTTCCAGGCGATCCACAAGCTGAAGGTCGGCGAGACGGTCGAGGAAATCCTCAAGGCCGATCTGGCGCTGGAAGAAGAGGCGATCCCGCTGCTGCGCGACGCGATCGAATATGCCGAAAGCGTGCGCGACTATGTCAGCCGCGACCTGTTCGATTACATCCTCAAGAACGAGGAAGAGCACGTCGACTTTCTCGAAACGCAGTTCGAGATGATCGAGCGCATGGGGCTGCACAATTACTGCCAGCTGCAAAGCAAGCCCGCGGGCGACAAGTAAGCGGCTGGCCGCAAGGCTGAATGAAAAGGGGGGCGGGGCCGGACAGCGGCTGCCGCCCCTTTATCATTCCTTGGGCGGCCGTGCCCCGATTGCAGCGAGCCGTGTCTCCAGCAGGAAGAACCCCAGCCCGATCACCAGCAGCAGCATGGTCAGCACCCACATGGCCGCGATCAGGGTGCCGATCTGGGCGGTGATATAGGCCGAGACGAACAGCAGCATGATCACCGCGCTGATCATCACCGCCGCCGCGGTCGAGAACATGATCGCGCCCTGCATCAGGCGGCGGCGACGCATCAGCCACCCGAACTCGCGCACCTGGCGCGGGGTTCGGTGTTCTTCCATCTTGTCCTCGATCGTCTCGATTCGCTTGGCGATCCAGATCATGCGGCTCATGATGACATTCATCACCGCGCCGATCCCGGAGAGCAGGAAGGCCGGCGCGAGCGAAAGCTGCACCACCTGCTGCACCCGCGGCGTGGAGGCGGTGCGTTCGAGGATCTCGAGCGCGAAGGGCGTGTGGGACGCGGCGGAGAGGATATCGAGCAGCATCGCGGGCTACTCCTTGGCGTAGGGATTCTTGTTGGTCTTGAGCGTCACCCGCACCGGCACCGCGTCGAAGCCCAGCTTGGCGCGGATGCCGTTGACGAGGTAGCGTTCGTAACTGGTGGGCAGCAGGTCGAGCCGTGAGCCGAAGATGACGAAGCGCGGCGGGCGGGTGCCGGCCTGCGTGATGTAGCGCAGCTTGATCCGCTTGCCGCCGGGCGCGGGCGGGGGGTTGGCCTCCATCGCGTCGTCGAACCAGCGGTTCAGGGCCGAGGTCGGCACGCGCTTCGACCAGGCCTCGCGAATCTCGAAGGCCCCGGCGAGCATCTGGTCGAGCCCCTTGCCGGTCTTGGCGCTGACCGCGAACAGCGGCAGCCCGCGCACCTGCGCCAGCCCATCGTCCAATGCGGCGCGGATGCCGTTGAACAGCTTGCTCGCGTCCTCGGCCACGTCCCACTTGTTGATCGCGATCATCAGCGCGCGGCCTTCTTCAAGGACGAGGCTGGCGATCTTCAAGTCCTGATGTTCCAGCCCCTGCGTCGCATCGAGCAGCAGCACCACCACCTCGGCAAAATCCACTGCCCGGCGCGCGTCGGCGACCGAGAGCTTTTCGAGCTTCTCGGTGACGTTCTTCTTCTTGCGCATCCCGGCGGTGTCGATCAGGCGGATCTCGCGGGTCTCGCCCGATTTGGGATCGGTCCATTCCCAGTCGATCGCGATCGAATCGCGGGTGATCCCGGCTTCGGGGCCGGTCAGCAGGCGGTCTTCACCCAGCAGACGGTTGATCAGCGTGGACTTGCCCGCATTGGGGCGTCCGACGATGGCGAGCTTGAGCGGACCGGAGGGGCGATCTTCCTCCTCCATCGCGGCGATTTCGGCGCGCTCGGCATCGTTCGCCTCTTCCCATGCCTCGGCCTTGGCGCCGATGATCGGCCACAGCCCGCCGAACAGGTCGGCAATGCCCTCGCCATGTTCGGCCGACATGGCGAGCGGTTCGCCGAGGCCCAGCGCATAGGCCTCCATCGCGCCGCTTTCGCCCGCCTTGCCCTCGGCCTTGTTGGCGACGACCACCACGGGGACTTCCTGTTCGCGCAGGTAGCGGGCGATCTCCTCGTCGAGCGGGGTAAGCCCGGCGCGCGCGTCGATCACGAAGACCGCCGCGTCCGCGCCCGCAAGGCTCGCCTCGGTCTGCTTGCGCATCCGGCCGGGAAGGCTCAATTCGTCCTCGTCCTCCCACCCGGCGGTGTCGACGATGGTGAAGTGCAGCCCCGCAATCACCGCATCGCCCATCCGGCGGTCGCGCGTCACCCCCGGCTGATCGTCGACCAGCGCGAGCTTCTTGCCCACCAGCCGGTTGAACAGCGTGGACTTGCCGACATTGGGACGGCCTATGATGACGACTTCAGGCTTCTTGGCGAGGGGCATAACCGCCGCCAAGTGGGCGCAAATCGGCGTTTTGGCAAGCGAGGAGGGTAGAACCGCCCCGGTGTCAGCCCTTTTTGGCGACCGGCGGGTTCTCGCCCAAATCCTCGTACCAGGCTTCGACCGGGCCGGTCAGCTTGATCGTCAGCGGCTGGCCCTTGCGGTCGACCGCCTTGCCTGCCTGCACCCGCACCCAGCCTTCGGAGATCGAATATTCCTCGATATCGGTGCGCACACGGTCCTTGAAGCGGATGCCCACGCCGCGCTGCAGCTTCTCCGCATCGAAAAAGGGGCTGCGCGGGTTCACCGACAGGTGATCGGGCGGCACGTCTGCACCGGCAGCGGCGATTTCGGGGGTTTCTTCGGTCATGGCCGCGCCCTTATCCGCCAATCCGCGAGGCTTCAAGCGTGTTGCGCTTGCCCTTTTGGGCAGAGGGGGATAAGGGCAGCGGCTGATACGCGCGGGGTGCCTTCACCGGTTCCCCGCGCGGCTTCGTTCGGGCATGCGGGCGTGGCGAAATTGGTAGACGCGCCAGATTTAGGTTCTGGTATCGCAAGATGTGGGGGTTCGAGTCCCTTCGCCCGCACCAAATTTCGCCCCGGACCAGCCCGTACCCTCGGATTTTTTGCAAGAAGGCTTCAGACCAGTCACCATGCAGACCAAGCAGACCGTCAACGAAGGGCTCAAGCGCGCCTACACCATCACGATCCCGGCCGCCGAGCTTTCGGCGAAGATCGATGCCGAGATCAAGAAGGTCGCTCCGCAGGTGCGGATGCCCGGCTTCCGTCCGGGCAAGGTGCCCGCCAACCTCGTCAAGAAGATGCACGGCGAAGCCCTGCACGGTCAGGTGGTCAACGACACGATCCGCGAATCGGTGGACAAGCTGATGCGCGACGAAGCGCTGCGTCCGGCGATGCAGCCGGAAATCGGCCTCAACGAAGGTTACGAGCAGGGCAAGGACGCCGAAATCACCGTCAGCCTCGAAGTGCTGCCCACCATCGACGCGCCGAGCATCGACGGGCTGAAGCTCGAAAAGCTGGTGGTGCCCGTCACCGACGAACAGGTCGATGAAGCGCTGGGCAACATCGCGTCGCAGAACAAGAGCTACAAGGACGCCGCCAAGACCAAGAAGGCGGGTGAGGGCGACCAGCTGATCATCGACTTCGTCGGCAAGCTCGACGGCGTCGAATTCGACGGCGGCAAGGCCGAAGACGCGGCGCTGGTGCTGGGTTCGGGCACCTTCATCCCCGGCTTCGAAGACCAGCTGATGGGCGTGAAGGCGGGGCAGGAAAAGACCATCACCGTCACCTTCCCGGCCGATTATCAGGCCGAGCACCTGGCAGGCAAGGAAGCCACCTTCGATGTCACCGTCAAGGCGGTGAAGACCGAGACCGAGACCACGCTCGACGACGATTTCGCCAAGAGCCTCGGGCTCGACAGCATGGACAAGCTGCGCGAGATCATGAAGGCGCAGCTCGAACAGCAGACCGCCGGCCTCACGCGCACGCAGATGAAGCGCGCGCTGCTCGATCAGCTGGCCGCTGGCCACAGCTTCGAAGTCCCCGGCACGATGGTCGAGGCGGAATTTCAGCAGATCTGGGCGCAGCTCCAGCAGGAAGCCGCCAATGACGAGAACCCGGCCGATGCGCTGAAGCAGATCGAGGACGAGAAGGACGAATACCGTTCGATCGCCGAGCGCCGCGTGCGTCTGGGCCTGCTGCTTTCGGAAATCGGCCAGGCCAATGGCGTGGAAGTGACCCAGCAGGAAATGGGCATGCTGATCCAGCAGGCCGCGATGCAGTATCGCGCCGAAGATCGTGAGCGTTTCGTGCAGTACATCCAGTCCGAGCCGATGGCCGCCGCCCAGCTGCGCGCGCCGCTCTATGAAGACAAGGTCGTCGACTTCCTGTTCGACAAGGCCGACGTCACGACACGTGAAGTGACCGTGGAAGAACTCCAGGCCGCGATCGAAGCGGAAGATACCGCCGAAGCCGCGCCTGCGCCGAAGAAGGCCGCCGCGAAGAAGGCCCCGGCCAAGAAGAAGGCCGAAGCCACGACCGAGGACGCTCCGGCTTCTGAAGAAAAGCCTGCGGCCAAGAAGGCCCCGGCGAAGAAGGCTGCCGCCAAGGCCGACGAAGCCGAGGATGAGGCCAAGCCCGCTGCGAAGAAGGCACCCGCCAAGAAGCCTGCCGCCAAGGCCGAGGCTGCTGCCGAGGAAAAGCCGGCGGCCAAGAAGGCTCCGGCCAAGAAAGCGGCTGCGAAGAAGTAATCCGGCGCGCGGGCGGGGGACTTACTCCCCCGCCGGTCGCCAGGGACGGAATTTGGGCGCGGGCAGCACGGCTGTCCGCGCCTTTTCGTAGGCAGCGCCCGCCTTCAGCACCGCGTGGTCCTGCCATTGGCCGCCCATGATGCTGAACCCCACCGGCAGCCCCTCGACCGCGCCCATTGGCACGGTGATATGCGGATAGCCCGCGATCGCCGCCAGATAGCCTGCACCGATTCGCCCGGCAAAATTGTCGCCGTTGATCAGATCGGTGGTCCACGCCGGGCCGGTGGTCGGCGCGACGAGGAAGGTCACGTTGTTCTCGGCCAGCAGCCTGTCGATCCCCTCGGCCCGCGTCAGGCGGCGCAGGGTGGTGAGGTTCTTTTCGTAAGCCTCGGCATCGGTGGTCTCGAGCGCCTGTTCGAACAGTTCCTGCCCGAACCAGCGCAGCTCCTCGCGCGCATTGGCACGGTTGAAGGCGACCACATCGGCCAAGCTGCGCGGCCCCGTGCTCACCGGGCGTCCGGCGAGATACTTGTCCATCTCTACCCGCAGCTCATAGAGCAGCACGGGGAGCGAGGCGCCCCACAGCTCGCCCGGCGGGGCATATTCGACATCGACCAGCACCGCGCCCGCGCGGGTGAGATCGGCGAGCGCCGCCTCGAACAGCGCTGCCACGTCCGCACGGCTGCCGACGGCAGAGCGCAGCACACCGATTCGCACGCCCTGCAACGATGCGGTCTCGAGCCCCGCGGTGTAATCCTTCACCCGCTTGGCCTCCCGCGTGACCGGATCGGCGGCGTCCTCTCCAGCGATTGCGGTGAGCAGCAGGGCGGCGTCATGCACCGTCTTTGCCATCGGCCCGGCGGTGTCCTGCGTGCTTGAGATCGGCACCACATGGGTGCGGCTGACGATCCCGACACTGGGCTTGAAGCCGACGAGGCCGTTGATCGCGGCGGGGCAGGTGATCGACCCATTGGTCTCGGTCCCGATCGCGGCCCAAGCGAAGCCCGCCGCGATCGCCGCGCCGCTGCCGCTCGACGAACCGCAGGAATTGCGGTCAATCGCGAAGGGGTTGCGTGTCAGCCCACCCACCGCGCTCCACCCGCTGGTCGAATTGTCGGAGCGGATATTGGCCCATTCGGAAAGGTTGGTCTTGCCCAGCACCACGCCGCCATTGGCGCGCAGCCGCGCGATCAGCGGCGCATCGCGGCCCGTGGCGTTGTCCTTTAGCGCAAGGCTGCCTGCGGTGGTGGGCCACTCGGCGGTCTCGACATTGTCCTTCACCAGCACCGTGCGCCCGCGCAGCACTCCCGTGCCGAGCTGCTGGCGCGCCTTGACCGGGGCGGCGGGGTCATAGTCGATCACGGCGTTGAGGCGTGGGCCATTGTCGTCCAATGCCTGAATGCGCAGGATATATTCGTCCGCTGCAAGCAACTCGGCCATCGCCGCGCGGTCGGCTTGGGAGGTCTCGGCCTCCGGGACGGCGTTCTGGGCAAGGGCGGGGACGGCGCAGCTTGCAAGCAGCAGGCCGAGCGCGGGGCGGATGAAGGAGCGATGGTTCATGCGCACAGGTTTGCGCGCGCCTGCGCCAAGGCTCAAGGGGCAAAACGCAGGGGACAGGTTCGCGCCAATTCACAGACACAAGGTAAACGCCCTTGAAATTGCCCCGCGCCTGACGACATAGCCTGACAGAAACAAGCAAAGGACTAGGGCACCACATGATCGATCTGTTCGGCAACGCAGGCGAAACCTACGGCACGCAGGGGCAATTCACCCGCGATCCGATCACCGGCGCGCTGGTGCCGATGGTGGTCGAGCAGACGAGCCGGGGCGAGCGCAGCTTCGACATCTTCAGCCGTCTGCTGCGCGAACGGATCGTCTTCGTCACCGGACAGGTGGAAGACGGCATGGCGAGCCTGATTGTCGCCCAGTTGCTGTTCCTCGAAAGCGAAAATCCCTCCAAGCCGATCAGCATGTACATCAATTCGCCCGGCGGCGTGGTGACGGCGGGGCTGTCGATTTTCGACACCATGCAATACATCAAGCCGCGCGTGTCGACCGTGTGCATCGGGCAGGCCGCCTCGATGGGCAGCTTCCTGCTGGCCGCGGGTGAGCCGGGGATGCGCATCGCGCTCCCCAATGCGCGGATCATGGTGCACCAGCCCTCGGGCGGGGCGCGCGGGATGGCGTCGGACATCGAGATTCAGGCGCGCGAGATCCTGCGCATCCGCAGCCGTATGAACGACCTTTACGTCAAGTTCACCGGTCGCAGCCTTGAGGAAATCGAAAAGGCGATGGACCGCGACACCTTCCTCGAAGCCGAGGAAGCGCGCGAATTCGGCCTTGTCGACAAGGTGTTCGAAACCCGGCCCGAAAACGAGGAAAGCGACAGCGAGCTCGGCACGGGCGGCGCGCCGGAGTAAGGTGCGCGGGCCCCCATGCACCGTGGCGGGACAGGCGGCTTGTCAGCCTGTCCTTTCCGGCACGTCGCCCGTCGCGGCGGCATGGTAACATCACCAATTCGCGCGCCATGTGTTGATTCATCTGGCATGCGCGATACACTTGACGAATCCGCGCGGGGTGTTCCGGCGCTCTCACTTGCGGATTCGAGGACACAGGAATGACCAAATTGAGCGGATCCGACAGCAAGAGCACCCTCTATTGCAGCTTCTGCGGGAAGTCGCAGCACGAGGTGCGCAAGCTTATCGCCGGCCCCACGGTGTTCATCTGCGATGAATGCGTCGAGCTGTGCAACGACATCATCCGCGAGGAAACCAAGGCCGGGATCGCGGGCAAGAAGGACGGCGAGATCCCCACGCCGATGGACATCTTCACCACCCTGAACGATTACGTGATCGGTCAGGACCGGGCGAAGCGCGTGCTCTCGGTGGCGGTGCACAACCACTACAAGCGGTTGAAGCACAGCGGGAAATCGGGCGAAGTCGAACTCGCCAAGTCGAACATTCTGCTCGTCGGGCCGACGGGTTCGGGCAAGACGCTGCTGGCGCAGACGCTGGCGCGCACCTTTGACGTGCCTTTCACCATGGCCGATGCGACCACGCTGACCGAAGCGGGTTACGTGGGCGAGGATGTGGAGAACATCATCCTCAAGCTGCTCCAGGCCTCCGACTACAATGTCGAGAAGGCGCAGCACGGGATCGTCTATATCGACGAGATCGACAAGATTACCCGCAAGGCCGAAAACCCCTCGATCACCCGCGACGTTTCGGGTGAGGGCGTGCAGCAGGCGCTGCTCAAGCTGATGGAAGGCACCACCGCGAGCGTGCCGCCGCAGGGCGGGCGCAAGCATCCGCAGCAGGAATTCCTGCAGGTGGACACCACCAACATCCTGTTCATCTGCGGCGGCGCCTTCGCGGGCCTCGACAAGATCATCGCCGACCGCTTGCAGAAGCGCTCGATCGGCTTCGGCGCGCATGTCGCCGATCCCGACAAGCGCCGCGTGGGCGAGCTGCTGGAAAAGTCCGAGCCGGAAGATCTGCTCAAGTTCGGCCTTATCCCCGAATTCGTCGGCCGTCTGCCGGTGATCGCCACGCTGCACGATCTCGACGTGCCCGCGCTGGTGACGATCCTCAACGAGCCGAAGAACGCGCTGGTGAAGCAGTATCGCAAGCTGTTCGAGCTGGAAGATGTGGAGCTGACCTTCACCGACGATGCGCTTCAGGCGATTGCCGAGCGTGCGATCAAGCGCAAGACCGGCGCTCGCGGGCTTCGCTCGATCGTCGAAGGCCTGCTGCTCGACACGATGTTCGACCTGCCCGACATGGAAGGCGTGACCGAAATCGTGATCGACGCCGATGTGGTCGCCGGCAAGAAGGAACCGATCCGCGTGATCGGTCTCGAGAAGAAGAAAGAAGAGGCGGCGTAATTTGGCGCTCAGTCCCTCCCCGTTGCGCAGCAATGGGGAGGTGGCAGACGCCGCAAGGCGGCTGACGGAGGGGTATGCAAGAAAGCCCCGCCCGGCCTTGCAAGAAGACCGGACGGGGCCGGAGAAGCGTCGTCCCGCAAGGGGGATGGAGAAGCAGGGACGACGCCAGCCGGGAAACCGGACTTAGGCAGGCAGGAACACCCCGTCGGTCACGTGCACCACCCCGTTCGAGGTCATGACATCGGCCTGGGTGACAGCAGTTGCGCCGCCCTTGGCGTCGGTGATGACGATGGTCTCGCCCGAAAGCCGCGCGGTGAGCTTGCCGCCCGAAACGGTGGTGAGCGTGGCGCTGCCGCCATGCTTCTTGATCAGCGCGGTAAGATCGGCGGCGGTCACCTTGCCGGCGACCGCGTGATAGGTGAGGATGGTGGTCAGCGTGCCCTTGTTCTCAGGCTTGACCAGCGTGCCGACGGTGCCCGCGGGCAGTTTGGCGAAGGCGGTGTCGGTAGGGGCGAAGACAGTGAAGGGGCCGGGGCTCGACAGCGTGTCGACGAGGCCGGCAGCCTTGACCGCGGCGACCAGCGTGTTGTGGACGCCCGTGCTCATGGCGGTCTGAACGATGTTCGCTCCGGCCTTCTTTTCCATATGGTGATCGGCCAACGCCGGAACTGCGGCGAGGCCGGTGGTGACGGCGAGCGCGGCGGCGGCAGCGGTAAGCGTGGTCTTGAGGGTCATGACAGGTAGCTCCTTGTGTTGATGGACAGGACTGCAAGCCCTCCCGCTTGCCGCCAAGCTACGGCGGCTCGAACCGCAAGGATGCAAAAATAAATATCTGAAATATTTGAAGGAACTAAGCGTCATGCAAAAAACCCCGCCCGGCCACGGGAATGGCCGGACGGGGTCTTGAAAAGCGCCGCCCCAAGGGTGGAGGGGAGAAGCGGGGGGCGGCGCGAGCCGGGTGACCCGGATCAGGCGGGCATGAACACGCCATCGGTGACGTGAATAACGCCGTTCGACGTCATCACGTCGGCCTTGGTGACGGTCGCCTTACCGCCCTTGGCGTCCATGATCACGACGTTGCCGTCTTCGACCATCGCGGTCAGCGTGCCGCCCTGAACGGTGGTGAGGGTGGCCTTGCCGCCGTTATCGGCGATCATCTTGGTCAGGCTGTCGGCGGTCACCTTGCCGGTCACAGCATGATAGGTGAGGACGTTGGTCAGCTTGTCCTTGTTCTCAGGCTGGGCGAGCGATTGCAGCGTGCCTTCCGGCAGTTCGAGGAAGGCCGCATCGGTCGGCGCGAAGATGGTGAAGGGGCCCGGCGCGGTCAGCGTTTCGGCCAGACCGGCGGCCTTCACGGCGCTCACGAGCGTGTTGTGCATGCCGGTGCTATTGGCGGTTTCAACGATGTTGGCCTCGGCTTCGGCCTTGGCTTCCATATGGTCGTCGGCCAGCGCAGGCACGGCAGCAAAGCCGGTGGTGGCGAGCGCAGCGGCGACAACGGCGGTAAAGGTCTTCTTGGGGGTCATTGATCTTTCTCCGTTATTTGCAGGCGCTGCAGGGGGACGCGGCGCCTGTCTGCATAGATAACTACGCACGAAACGGCATTTTGGACCCGCGTGCGGCTGCTATTGCGGATGAATTGCCGCTGTGACGCGGCGAGCCGAGCCTTTCGCTCATACGCGGGTGAAGGCACCCTTTGCGACCACGGGCCCGGCATCCTCGCCTTCGGGCTTGCCGCCGATCGGCTCGCGGGTGAGCACCAGACTGGCCCCCTCGCCAAGCTTTGCGGTGACCGCTTGGGGCAATTCCATGCTGCGCACTTCTCCGGGTGCGACAACGCCCAGCGATTGCAGCGGCGTGCCGTCGGCGGGCACCAGCCACAATTCGTGATCGTGCACGCCATCGGCGGCAAGGCCGATTGCGCCCACCACCATGCGCCGGGATTCGGGGATATAGGTCACGTCGAGCCGCAGCCCGCTTTCGCCCACGGGCACGGTCGCGACCATCGGCGCGCCGGCGGCGAGCTGTGCGGGTGCGGGTTCGATGCGCGCAGGGGCGAGGGCGAAGCCCCACACCAGCGCGACCGCAGCCGCCATCGACGAGAGTCCTGCCACCCACTGCCAGCGCCGCACGCGCGCTTCGAGATCGGTGACATTGCTTGCCGCAGCCTCGGGCGCAGCTGCAGCCGCCTGCTGTGCCGCCACCCGTGCGGCAATGCCCTGCCACACGTGTTCGCCCGGCTCCGCACCGGGGATGGCGTCGGAGAGTGGGGCGAACCAGTCGTCCCACCATTGCTTGCGCCAGGCGAATTCGGGATCGGTCGCCGCCTTGCCGCGCGCGGCGAGCAGTTCCTCGCCTGCGAGCAGGCCGAGCGCCCATTCGGCGGCGATCATCGGATCGTCGCGCGTCACGCCGTCATCGGGGGTGGTTTCAGGCCCGCTCATGCCGCCTCGCTCGCTTCGAGACAGGCGCGCAGACGTTGCAGGCCGCGGCGGATCCAGCTCTTCATCGTGCCCAGCGGCACGTCGGCGTTCTCGGCCAGCTGGGCATAGGTGTACCCTTCGAAGAAGGCGGCGCGGATGTGGCCCTGCGTGCGCGCGTCGAGGGCGCCGAGGCATTTGTGGATCTGCGCGGCCTGCTGCGCGTCGATCAGCAGCGCGTCGGCCAGCGGGCGCTCGTCGGGCAGCGGGGCGGCTTCCTCGACCGGCACCGCCCCGCCGCGCACCTTGCCGGTGCGCAGCCGGTCGATCGCACGGTTGCGCGCAAACGCCGAAAGCCACGCGATCGGGCTCGCGCGGGTCGGGTCATAGCGGTCGGCCCGCTGCCAGAGATTGACATAGACGTCCTGCAAGGCGTCCTCGGCTTCCTTAGGGTCGCCCAAGATACGCAAGGTGATCCCGAAGAGTTTCACCCGCGTGGCGCGATAGATTTCCTCTAGCGCCGCCTGATCGCCCGCGGCCAGCCGCGCCATCGCCTCGCGCAGTGCCTCGCGCGCTTCATCGGAGGAGGGGCGGGGGCGCGCGGCCATCAGGGGCACCCCAGCGCGCAAGGATTTTCGCCGCTTTCGACCTGCAAGGTCGCATGGCCCACGCCGAAGCGCGCTTCGAGCGAGGCGGCGACGTCACGCAGGAAGGAATCGGGCGCGGGGCGGCCCGGCATCACCAGATGCGCGGTCAGCGCGACTTCGGTGGTGGACATCGGCCAGACGTGGAGATCGTGCACCGCGCTCACCCCGTCGAAGCTCGAAAGGTGCTGCCTGACCGCCTCGGGGTCGATCCCCTCGGGCGCGGCGAGCAGACCCATCGTGAGGCTGTCGCGCGCAAGGCCCCAGGTGCCGACCGTGATCACCGCGACGATCACGAGGCTCACCACCGGGTCGATCCAGGCAAGCCCGGTGACAAGGATCGCGCACCCCGCCACCACCACGCCCAGCGACACCAGCGCATCGGCCACCATGTGCAGATAGGCGCCGCGGATATTGATGTCCTCTTGCCCCTTGACGAACAGCATGGCCGTCAACGCGTTGATCGCGATCCCGATCCCGGCGACGACGATCATCGCCATCCCCTCGGGCTGCTGCGGGGCCAGCAGGCGGTTGACGGTCTCGAACAAAATCGCGCCGATTGCCACCGCCAGCAGCAATGCATTGGCGAGCGCGGCGAGGATGGTCGAACTCTTGTAGCCGTAGGTGAAGCGCCCTTGCGCGGGCCGCCGGGCGGCGATGCTGGCGACCCAGGCGAGCGCCAGCGCCAGCACGTCGGACAGGTTGTGCCCGGCATCCGCCAGCAGCGCCATCGACCCGTACCACAGCCCCGCCCCCGCCTCGACCATCACGAAGCCGGTGTTGAGCGTGATTCCGATCAGAAAGGCGCGGCCGAAATCGGCAGGGGCGTGTTGGTGCCCGTGCGCGCCATGCCCGTGCGAATGCCCGGCGTGTGCGTGCGCATGATCGTGGGAATGGTGGGCATGGGCGTGCATGGCGCGTCAGTTGTAGACGCAAGCATCGAGCCCGTCACGCCTGACGATCCCGATCCGGCGTTCGATGCGGTTGCCGTGCCGCGCCAGCCACCCGCCGGGGTTCTTGACCGAGCGTTTCTTGGGGCTGGGCAGCGCGGCGGCCATGCGGCTCGCCTCATCGGCGGAAAGGCGCGCGGCGGAGTGGTTGAAATAGCGCTGCGCCCCGGCCTCGGCGCCATAGGTGCCGATCCCGGTCTCGGCGACGTTGAGATAGACCTCCATGATCCGCCGCTTGCCCCACACGGTCTCGATCCACAGCGTGAACCACGCCTCCAGCCCCTTGCGGACGTATCCGCCGCCCTGCCACAGAAAGACGTTCTTGGCGGTCTGCTGGCTGATGGTCGATCCGCCGCGGATGCGGCCGCCTTCCATGTTCTCGCGCATCGCCTGCTCGATCGCTTCGGCATCGAAGCCGTAATGCTCGCAAAAGCGCGAATCCTCCGCGGCGATCACCGCGCCGACCAGATTGCGGTCGATATTGTCGAGGCTCTCCCAGTCCTTGGTGATGCCTTCGCCGTCCATCAGCATGGTCGCGGTAACGGGCACGGGCAGCCACTTGAAGGCGAACACCAGCACCAGCGTCAGCACGAAGAAGCCGGCAAAGGCCTTGGCGAGGAAGCGGACGATGCGGAGGACCATGCGCGCGGTCTTAGCGAAGCTTGCGCCTGCGGGAAAGCATCGCCGCTTGCATGGGGTGTGCTGGCATGGCTACCTAGCGCCAAGATCAGGGGAGATTATCCGATGCGCCTTCTTTGCGCCGCTGCCGTCAGCCTTGTCGCGCTCGCCGCCGCGCAGCCCGCGCTGGCCGAAGACCCGGCCACCCGCGCCGCGATCGAGGCGGAGTATGACAATTACCTCGAACCGCTGTTCCTCGATTTCCACGCAAACCCCGAGCTGTCCTACCTCGAAAACCGCACCGCCGCGAAGATGGCGACCGAGCTGCGCGCGGCGGGGCTGACCGTGACCGAGGGCGTCGGCGGCACCGGCGTGGTCGGCATCCTCAGGAACGGGGAGGGCCCGCTGATCCTGCTGCGCGCCGACATGGACGGGCTGCCGGTCGAGGAGAAGACCGGGCTCGCCTACGCCTCCAAGGCGATGCAGACCGGGCAGGACGGCAAGGACTATCCGGTGATGCACGCCTGCGGGCATGATGTGCACATCACCGCGATGGTGGCGACCGCGCGGCGGCTCGCCGCGATGAAGGACCAGTGGCAGGGCACGCTGATGTTCATCGTCCAGCCCGCCGAAGAACGCGTCGGCGGGGCCAAGGCGATGATGGCCGACGGGCTCTATGACCGCTTCGGCAAGCCCGACTATGCGCTCGCCTTCCACGTCGCCGCCGATCTGGAGACGGGCAAGGTCTCCGCCTCGGAGGGCATCCAGTACTCCTCCTCGGATTCGATCGACATCATCGTGCCCGGCATCGGCACCCACGGCGCGGCGCCGCATTTGGGCAAGGACCCGGTCTATATCGCCGCGCAGATCGTCACCGCGCTGCAATCGATCGACAGCCGCGAGGTCTCTCCGTTGAAGCCGGTGGTGGTGACGGTGGGCAGCTTCCATGCCGGGTCGAAGCACAACATCATCTCGGACGAGGCCAAGCTGCAGGTCACCGTGCGCGCCAATGACGAGGAGACCCGCGCACAGGTGCTCGCCGCGATCGAGCGGATCGCGGTCAATATCGGCAAGGCCAATGGCCTGCCCGACAACCGCCCGGTGGTGGTGAAGCGGCTTGAGGGCACGCCGGTGACCAACAACGACCCCGCACTCGCCCGCCGTCTCAACGCGGTGATGGCGCGCGAGCTGGGCGCGGCGGCGTTCGAGCCCTTCGTCCAGCAGAACATGGGCGCGGAGGACTTCACCTATTTCGTCTCGCAGGACACCGGCGTGCCGGGTTACTACTTCGCGGTCGGCGGCACCACGCCTGAGCGCATCGCTGCCGCCAAGGCGGGCGGGCCACCGATCGCCGGGCACCACTCCCCCCTGTTCCAAATCGCCCCGAGGGAGAGCGTCATCACCGGCACCCGCGCGATGGTCGCGGCGGTGCTGGATCTGGCGGGGACGAAGTGATGTTCCCGAAATGTTTCACGTGAAACATTTGGAGCGTTCTTAAACAAAAAGGGGCGCTGCGATTGTTCGCAGCGCCCTTTTTTTCAATGCCCTGCCGGCACCGGGATCAGGCTAAACCGGCGCAAGACCGGTCTAGAACCCGCCATCAGGCGACACCGGGCAGCAGCCGCTCACCCGCGATCCGCTGCATTGCCTTTTGCAGCTTCTCGAACGCGCGCACTTCGATCTGGCGGATGCGCTCGCGGCTGACGTCGTAAGCCTGCGACAGCTCTTCCAGCGTTTGCGGCTTTTCGGTCAGGCGGCGCTCGGTCAGGATGTGGCGCTCACGCTCGTTGAGACTGTTCATCGCCTCGCTGAGCATTTCCATCCGCATCTGGCTTTCCTCAGCCTCGGCGACGGTTTCGTCCTGCAGCGGGCGGTCGTCGGTCAGCCAGTCCTGCCATTCGCCCGAGCCTTCCTCGCCCCCGCGCATCGGCGTGTTGAGCGAGCCGTCGCCGCCCATCATCATCCGGCGGTTCATGTTGATCACTTCCTGCTCGGGCACGCCGAGGTCGGTCGCGATCTTGGTCACGTCTTCGGGGCTGAGGTCGGTGTCCTCATAGGCTTCGAGCTGCTTCTTCATCCGGCGAAGGTTGAAGAACAGCTTCTTCTGCGCCGCGGTGGTGCCCATCTTCACGAGGCTCCACGAGCGCAGGATGAACTCCTGCATCGAGGCCTTGATCCACCACATCGCATAGGTCGCGAGGCGGAAGCCGCGATCGGGTTCGAACTTCTTGACGCCCTGCATCAGGCCCACATTGCCTTCCGAAATGAGGTCGGCAACGGGCAGGCCATAGCCGCGGTATCCCATCGCGATCTTCGCGACGAGCCGCAGGTGGCTGGAGACGAGCTGCGCGGCAGCTTCGGGGTCTTCATGTTCCTGATAGCGCTTGGCGAGCATGTATTCCTGCTCTGCCGTCAGCACCGGGAATTTGCGGATTTCCGACAGGTAGCGGTTGAGGCTCTGCTCACCGCTCAGCGCCGGGACCGACATGGTCTTGGAATTGCTCACAATTTACCTAACCTTTCTGGCGTCGACCGCTTGCACGAGACCCCTGATGGGCATCCCGCGAACTGGGCCACGGGTTATTGATATACGCGAAATTCTTGCCGAAGTATGCGCGTTTCATCGATCACAATGCCGCAATTGGTCGATAAGTTCCGCCATGTCGGCGGGCAATTCCGCGCGAAACCGGATCGACTCGCCGGTCACGGGATGGACGAAGCCGAGCTCTGCGGCGTGGAGGGCCTGACGGGCGAAACCAAGTCGCTCGAGCAGGGGGCGGAGGTGTTTGGGGGTGCGGCCATAGGCAGGGTCTCCCAATAGCGGATGGCCGATTGACGCGCAGTGAACACGCACCTGGTGGGTGCGCCCGGTCTCCAGCCGGCACTCGATCACGGCGGACGTCTGCAGCCGTTCGGTGACCTTGTAATGGGTGATCGCCGTTTTCCCGCGCGAGGAATTGTTGGGCAGCACCGTCATTTTCTTTCGGTCCGCGTCCGACCGGCCGACGCGGGCATTGACGGTGCCCTCGGAAGGGGAGGGGTGCCCGGCGCAGACCGCGATATAGCGGCGGTGGACGGTGTGCGCGGCGAACTGCACGGCGAGACCTTCATGCGCGGCGTCGGACTTGGCGACCACCAACAGGCCCGAGGTGTCCTTGTCGATCCGGTGGACGATGCCGGGCCGCGCCACGCCGTTGATCCCCGACAGGTTGCCCCGGCAATGATGCAGCAGCGCATTGACCAGCGTGCCGGTGATGTTCCCCACCGCCGGATGGACGACCATCCCCGCAGGCTTGTCGACGACGATCAGATGCGCGTCCTCGTACGCGATGGTAAGCGCGATGTCCTCTGGCTGCGCGGCGGCGGGCATGGCGGCGGCGAGGATGATGCGAAACGGCGTCCCGGCGGCAACCTTGGCAGAGGCGCTGGCGGCGGTCTTGCCCGCCACATCGACGCGGCCCTCGTCGATCAGGTTCTGGATGCGCGCGCGCGACAGCCCCGTGGCTTCGGCCAGCGCCTTGTCGAGGCGGGCGGGGGCTTCGATGGTGCCGGTGATGATTTCCGTGTCGCTCACCCAGCCCCCCTAACCGTTCGCCCTGAGCTTGTCGAAGGGCCTGCGCTTCCCTAATTTCACATCTCATTCCCGCCTGCGTGGGGGTGACGGGAGTGAAAGTGGAGATAAGCAGGCCCGCCCTCGGCCAGATCCGCGCCGCCGCCGCCGCGGCCCATCCGCGTGAGGCCTGCGGCATCCTGCTCGGCACGGGCAACCGCATCACCGCAGCGCGGCCTGCCGCCAATGTCCATGCCTCACCGCAGACCCATTTCGAGATCGACCCGCAGGCGCTGATCGACGCGCACCGGCAGGCGCGGGGCCGGGGCGCGCAGGTGCTGGGCTATTTCCACTCGCATCCCTCCGGCCCGGCGGAGCCTTCCGCCACCGATCGCGCCTGTGCGGCAGGCGATGGCAAGGTCTGGGCGATCGTCGCGGGCGGTGAGGTGCGATTGTGGCGCGACGATCCCGAAGGCTTTACCCCGCTTTCCTACAGCGCCTGCGATCCGTAAAAACGCGAAGGCCATGCCCGGTTTTACCGCCTTTTTGCATCCATTTGGCCGGTGAGGTGCCGGACCCGGTTGGCAAGGCCGGATTTTTACTCTTAGACAGTGTCTCATGTGTCTCCAACACGGCGGAAACCGAACCATCCCATGATCTCCCAGACCGACCTTGCAGCCATGCTGTGTTCGCGCCTGTGCCACGATATGCTCTCGCCGGTCGGCGCGCTCGCCAACGGGCTGGAGCTGCTCGCCGACGAGCAGGACCCGCAGATGCGCGCGCGCTGCATGGAACTGCTCGAACAGTCGGCGAAAATCAGCACCGACAAATTGAAGTTCTTCCGCCTCGCATTCGGCGCGGCCGGGGGCTTTGGCGAGGCGATCCCGATCGAGGAAGCCAAGAGCGTGATCGACGCGCTGGCCTCCGATGCCAAGCGGGTCGAGGTCAATTGGGCCATCGTCGAACCCAGCCTGCCCAAGCCCGCGGTCAAGGTGCTGCTCAACCTCGCGCAGATCGCATTGGATGCGCTGGTGCGCGGCGGCACGCTGGACATCGGGGCGGAGCGGCGGGACGGGGCGGTGGAGATCGTCGCCCGTGCGCGGGGTGACCGGATCGCCTTTGACGAGACCATCGGCCGCGCGCTGCAGGGCGACCTCGCCGAAGCCGAGATCACCAGCCGCACCGCCGCCGCACACATGATCAGCGTGCTGGCAGAGGAGATGGAGGGCGGGCTCCAGTACAAGCTCGGCGATGGCGCGCTGGTGCTGGGCGCGGTGCTGCCCGAGCCCGAAGGCATGATCGGCTAGGGCTGAACGCGTGTCGGGGGGCGATGAACTCATTCACCGCGAATGCCCCTCGCCCAATCATGGCGAGCGGACGCTGCCGATCAGCATGGTGGTGCTCCACTACACCGAGATGAAGCCGGTCGAGACCGCGCTTCAACGGATGTGCGATCCCGCCGCCAGCGTCAGCGCGCATTACTGCATCACCGAGGGAGGCGAGGTGATCCGCCTCGTCCCCGAAGAGCGCCGCGCCTGGCACGCCGGGGCGAGCTTCTGGCGCGGTATTCCCGATGTGAATTCGGCCAGTATCGGGATCGAGCTCGACCATCCGGGCCACGCGCCCGAGAATGGCGGCTATCGTCCCTTTGCCGAGGCGCAGATCGACGCGCTGATCCCGCTCTTGGCGCGGATCGTGAGGCAATACGACATCCCGCGCGCCAATGTGGTGGGCCACAGCGACGTCGCGCCGATGCGCAAGACCGATCCGGGCGAGCTGTTCCCGTGGGATCGCCTCGCCCAATACAAGCTCTGCCTGCCGCGCCCGGCCTGCCTTGCGGCGGGCAATCCCTTCCCCAACGAGGGCAGCTTTGTCCTCGCATTGGAACGCTTCGGCTACGATATCACCGATCAGGCCAAGGCGGTCGAGGCGTTCGAGCGGCGCTGGCGGCCCGAACGCATCACCGGCGTGCCCGATGGCGAGGTGGCCGCGATCCTGTGGCAATTGCTGCTCGACCGTGACGCCGGGCGCGCGCGCTAGCGGGAAAGGCTTTCCTAGCCTGCCCCTCGCGCCTATAGCCGCGCGCGTCAGGGGGCCTGAGGCAGCCGCGTGTCCTTTGGGATGCGAGGAAAGTCCGGGCTCCACGAAACGAGGGTGGCGGGTAACGCCCGCCGGCGTCCCGCCCGTTTTCGGATTGGGGGGGCGCAAGGGAAAGTGCCACAGAGAGCAAACCGCCGATGGCCCGCTTGCGGGAACAGGCAAGGGTGAAAGGGTGCGGTAAAAGCGCACCGGGGGGCCGGCAACGGCAACCGCATGGCAAACCCCACCCGGAGCAAGGCCGAATAGGGGCCGCGCGCCCTTTGCAAGAAGGGCAGGGGAGTTTCGCCCCGAGCGGCCCGGGTTGGCTGCTAGAGCGCCGGAGCAATCCGGCGAGCAGATGAATGGCTGCCACCCCGGCGCTGGTCCGCAAGGATACCGTCCGGGGAGACAGAACCCGGCTTATGATGGCCCCCTGATATGTGATACCCGATGGCAGGAGGCTGCCGATGCTTGTGTCCCTTGCCGAACTTGTTGCCCTCACCCTCGGCATTGCCGCGCACCAGCCGGTCGAGCCGGTGCAGACGATGGGCGAGGAGCAGATCGAATTCCTTGCCGGTTGCGCCGCAAACCCCGAGAACTTCGCTGCCGAGCGGGCTGCGTGGACGATCATCGACGCGCGCGAGATGAAAACGGCGGATGCCCTTGCCGCTGCTCTGCGCAACGCGCCGGCGGGCACGCGGGTGGTGATCTACCGCGGCGAGTTCCGCGGGGCGGATATGCGTCCGGTTGCGGCCCGGCTGGCGGGCGGGTGCCTCGTCGATACCGTCCTCGATGGCAGCAATTGGGAGGCGACCGCCATCCCCGCGCTGAGGCTGGTGCGCGTATCGCTGCGCGAAGCGAGGGCGGCCCGCGTCGTCTGGCCCGGTCTCTCGACCTACGGGGCCAATTTTGAAGGGACCGATTTCAGCGGCGCAAGCCTCACCGACATGCGCTTCGTTTCGGCCTATCGGGGGGCGAGCTTTGGCGGGGTCAGCTTTCGCGGCGCGAACCTGAGCGGCGCCAGCTTTGCCTGCGGCATCACGGTCGATGAATGGTGCATCAGCGCCACCCCCGACCTGACCGGAGCCGATCTGACCGGCGGCGATGTCAGCGGGCTGGGGCTATGGGACGCGGAAATGAATGCCCGCGCGGTGCTCGACAACACCACCGTCTCGCCGCGCTCGCTCGTGAACCTTGGCGCGGCGCGCATCGCCGGCCCCTTGCGGCTGGCGACCTACGTCACGCCGACCTGGCCCGACCCGGATACGACCCCGGTCAGCGCCGTGATCAGCCCTGAGGAAGCGCGCCTTTTGATCGAAGGCACGCGGCCCACCAGCGCCGCGGACGACCGCGCGTCCTTCGATTGCGCCAAGGCCGCGAGCCCGGTCGAAACGATGATCTGCGGCGAATATGCCTCCGGCCTGCGCCGCCTCGACCGCGAGCTTGCCGCCGTGTGGCGCAGGCTGAGGGCAGCGGGCAAGGGCGATCTGGCCGATCAGCGCCGCTGGCTGCGCGCGCGGAGCCAATGCGGCGAGGATCAGTCCTGCCTCGGGGACCGCTACGAAGCGCGGATCGCCTTCCTTCACGGGCAGCTCGGCCCCGGCATCACGCTCGCACCGGGGGAAAGCGTGACCTATCACAGCGACCTGCTCCCGCTGCCCGAGGCGATGCGCAGCGGAGCGTTGTATGAGCGCATCCTGCCGGTGCTGATCGACATGAGCTACCAGCGCGTCACGCTCACCGGCAATGCCGACGGCAGCATCGCGGCCGAGGGCGACGCGATGGGCGGCAATGCGCATATGTGCGGGCTCACTGCACCGGCGGCACGCTTCGATCCGGCGACCGGATGGTGGACCGCCGTGAGCGATGTGGATGGCGCCGTGATCCCGCTGTTCCGGGTCGACGGGCGGCGCATCCACTTCCGCTACAGCGGCAACCTCGGCAACACGCCGGTGGAGGCCAGCGATGTCATCAGCTGCGGCGCGCGGGCGGGGTTCGACAGCGGGATCGATCTCACGCCGCGGCAAGGCCCGTGATGAGCCCCCGTTAGCCAACGTGGAACAAACCCCCGCGCGCCCGGTTGGCGCTCCGATGTTTCTGCACACTGCTCCCACCCGCCCGCTTGTTCAACGACTTGCCGTCATTCTTGCCGTGATCGTGCAGATCGGCGCAGGCTTTCTGCCCCAGCTGGGAATCGGCGAGCCGATCGGCAGCCGCTCCGACGCGGTGCGCACGCTGATCACGCCGGTCGGCTGGGCCTTCGCGATCTGGGGGCCACTGTTCGCGCTCTCGGCGCTGTTCGCGCTGTGGCAGGCGCTCCCGGCGCAGCGCAACAACGCGCTGCTGCACCGGATTGCCTGGCCCGCGGCGATTGCGCTGGCGGCGCAGGGGGTGTGGTCGATCTATACCCAGATCGCCAACCTGACCTTCGTGTCGGTTGTCATCATCCTAATATCGCTCGCCGGACTGCTGTTTATCATGCGGGTGCTGGTGACCGAGCCGACGCTGTCGCGGGGCGAGCGCCTGTTGGTCGCCCCGGCCTTCAGTGCGCTGGCGGCCTGGCTGACCGCGGCGAGCATCGTCAATATCGCGGCGAGCCTCAAGTTTCACGGGGTCGGCGGCGACGCGCAGACACCGGAACTGGCCGCCATCATGGTGCTGGTCGGCAGCGCGATCGCCACCCTCGCCAGCGCCCGGCTGCGCGGTGCGCCGCTCTACGGCCTGGTGTTCGCCTATGCTCTCTTCGCCATCAACGCAGGGCCGGGCGAGCGCTTTGCGACGCTCGGCTGGGTCTGTTCGCTCGGGAGCGTGACGGTGCTGATCGTGACGGTCTGGCAGCTTATGCGGCCGGAAAACCGGCACCACTGGTTCAGCGGCGGTCAGCCCCGCCCCACGCTGACATAGGTGAAGCCGGCGGCGCGCATGTCTTCGGGTTTGTAGACATTGCGCAGGTCGACCATCACCGGGGCCTTGGCGAGTTCCTTGACGCGGCGCAGGTCGAGCGCGCGGAAGGCGTCCCATTCGGTGACGATCACCACCACGTCGGCGCCTTCGATCGCCTCGTAGGCGTTCTCGCACATGGTCACTTGCGGAAGCAGCGGGCGGGCCTGCTCCATGCCTTCGGGGTCGTAGGCGGCCACCGCGACGCCTGCGTCCATCAGCGTTTGCGCGACCGCAATCGCCGGGCTGTCGCGCATGTCGTCGGTGTTGGGCTTGAAGGTGAGGCCGAGCAGCGCTGCCTTCTTGCCGCGCGCGGCTTCGATGCCGCCCAGCGCGTCGACCACCTTGCGGCCCATCGCCCGCTTGCGGCTGTCGTTGACCTTGACCACGGCTTCCACGATCCGCGTCGGGCTGTCGTAATCCTCGGCGGTCTTGAGCAGCGCGAGCGTATCCTTGGGAAAGCAGCTTCCGCCATAGCCGGGCCCGGCGTGCAGGAACTTGGAGCCAATGCGGTTGTCCATCCCGATCCCGCGGCTGACGTCCTGCACATTCGCGCCGACCTTCTCGCACAGGTCTGCCATCTCGTTGATGAAGGTGATCTTGGTCGCGAGGAAGGCGTTGGCGGCGTACTTGATGAGTTCGCTGGTGCGCCGGCTGGTGAACAGGATCGGCGATTCGTTGAGGAACAGCGGGCGATAGACCTCGCGCATCACCTCGCGGCCGAAGTCGTCCTCGGCGCCGATGACGATGCGGTCGGGGCGCTTGAAATCGCCGATCGCCGCGCCTTCGCGCAGGAATTCGGGGTTGGAGACGACCGAGAAGCGGTGAGCCGTGCCCGTCTCGCGGATGATCCGCTCGACCTCGTCGCCGGTGCCGACGGGCACGGTCGACTTGGTCACCACCACCGCCGGGCCGCTGAGCGTCTCGCCCACCTCGCGCGCGACCTCGTAGACGAAGGTAAGATCGGCATGACCATCGCCGCGCCGCGACGGCGTGCCGACCGCGATGAAGATCGCATCGGCCCCGGCAATGCCCTCGGCCAGCGAGGTGGTGAAGGCGAGGCGGCCGGCCTTCACATTGGTCTCGACCAGCGCATCGAGCCCGGGCTCGTAGATCGGCATCACCCCGGCGTGGAGCCGGTCGATCTTACCCTGATCCTTGTCGATGCAGACCACATCATGCCCGAAATCGGCAAAGCACGCACCCGACACGAGCCCGACATAGCCCGAACCCACCATCGCAATCTTCATGCAAGACCTACCTTTACGCGGAACCCCTGTCGCCATCGCGGCAGGGCGCAAACCTATCGCGCCCGGTCGCCCTGGAACACCTCGATATGGCCGTCATCATTGACGCGGGCCTGGAGGATGCGCCGCTGGTCGCCCTCGAGCACCAGTGCTGTAAGCACTCCCGAGCGGAAAGCGCCAGTATCAATGCCGATCCGGTTGCCGCAATCCATCACGTGTTCGAAGATGGTGTGCCCGTGCACCACCACCTTTTCGAGCGGGCCCTCGTGGCTCAAAAACCGGTCGCGGATCCACAGCAGGTCGCTGCGCTTCTGTTCGTTCAGCCCCTTGGCGGGGTCGATGCCGGCGTGGACGAAGACATAGTCGCCGGCGCGGATCATGGTCTCGAACTCGGCGATGTAATCGCGGGTGTCCTGCGTGACGACCTTGGGGAGCGCCTCGAAAATCTCCTCGAGGCTCATTTCGCTCAGCTGGCGGGAGGACAGGCCGTAGCTCAGCACGGTCTCGCGCCCGCCATGCTTGAGGAAGTGGCGCAGGGCATCGGGCTTTTCGAAGGCGGCGAGGAACATCTCCTCGTGATTGCCCGCCAGCACCCGCACGTTGCGGCTTTGCTGCCAGACGCGCGTGCGCTCGACCACGCCCGCGCTGTCGGGGCCGCGATCGACCAGATCGCCGAGCACGATGATCCTGTGATCCAGCGCCGGATCAGCGGCGATCTCGCCCTCGATCGCATCGATCAGCGCCTTGTAGAGATCGAGCCTGCCGTGGATGTCGCCGATCGCGTAATAGCGCCTGCCGTCCGGCACGGCCGCGAGCTTGGGCGGTGGGGGAGGGCTGAAAAAATCGCGCAATTGCTGAAGCATGGGTGAACAATGATCCGGTTGAGCGACCCCTCGCGGGGTTGCCCGGCGGGTGTTAGTGGTATGGCGTGCCGCAAGCAGGGAGGGGCGAATACGCCCCTCAACGCCTGCCTGCAACATACCCTTTGCCGCTATCGACCAGTGGTGCGAAAATCTCGCCCGGCGGCCACGTGAAGATCCTTGGCCTCCCGCGATTAATCGAGCGTGAAGCTGACCGTGGTCACCACCCGCACCTTCTTGAACGGACTGTCCGCCGATCCCCAGCCGCCCGCATCGCCATCGCGCGCCTCGATTTCGAAATAGCCTTGCGTCGCGTCCCGGATCTTGCCGACATCGGAACTGGAGTCCTCGGCGAATTGCTGGGCTGCGGCGCGCGCGTCCCTGGTGGCCTCGGCGACCATTTCGGGTTTGATGTCATTGAGCTTGGTGAAGGTGTAGGCCATGCCCGATCCTTCCTCCAGAAACACTCCGCGCCCGACCAGATCGAACTGCCGCGCCACCGCCTTCTGCGCGCGGGCGATGTCGGTGGTGCGCAGCGCAAGCCGCTGGCGCACGGTGTAGGTGGTGACGCGGTTGTAATCGGTGTTGCTCGACACGTTGGCGCCCGTCGGCTGGAGCGCATCGGCAGGAAAGCCGAGCTCCTTGAAGAAGCTTTCGATGCTCGCCGTGTCGCGCCGTACCTTGTCCTGCGCCTCGGCGAGGCTGCCCGAGGTCGCCGAGTAGGAGATCGTCCAGGTGGCGAGATCGGCCGTCACCTCGCGTTCGGCCAGCCCGCGCACGGTGACCGAGCGTTCGGCGTCCTTGGCGCGCAGCAACCCGTCGCCGAGCAGGTATCCCCCCGCCACCATCCCGACCGCGAGGATCGCCGCCGTGCCGAACCAGCGCAGGTTCGCAGGCTCGCTCAGGCCACCCTTCGTCGCATTCGCCGGTTGCACATCGTCGCCGCTCATACCATGTTCCCCCTGAAAGAGTTGATGCGACGAGTTGTGCATCAGCGTCGATGAACCGTTTTTGAATGGAATTGTGCCATGGTCAAATATCTTCACTCGATGATCCGCGTCGCGGACCCCGCGGCGACGGTCGCCTTCTTCGAACTGATCGGGCTGAAAGAAGTGCGCCGCTTCGACAACGAGGCGGGGCGCTTCACGCTGATCTTCCTCGCCGCGCCGGGGCAGGAGGGGCTGGCCGAGGTCGAACTGACCTATAACTGGCCCCCCGAAGATGGCAGCCCCGCAGAGGACTATAGCGGCGGGCGCAATTTCGGGCACCTCGCCTACCGGGTGGAGAACATTTACGAGACGTGTCAGCGCCTCGCCGATGCGGGTCACATCATCCACCGCCCCCCGCGCGACGGGCACATGGCTTTCGTCAAATCGCCCGACGGGATTTCGGTCGAGTTGTTGCAGGAAGGCCATCTCGAACCGGCCGAACCTTGGGCGAGCATGGCAAATACTGGCAGTTGGTAAGGCGCGCGTTCTGCGCGCTCGGGCCAATACACCCGGTGTAAACCATTAAAAAATCAGGGATGGTTGCGCACTCCTTGCAAGTCATGTAATTTGACGACTTGCTTGGGGAAGGGGGGTCGCCTTGTCCATTACGGAGCCCGACCTGTGGCAGTGGCTTGCCCTGCTACAGCGTGAATTGTTGCTATTCGCAGGTGTGTTCTTCCTGATTGGCGCGCTCGACGATCTTGCGGTCGATGCGCTGTGGCTGTGGCTCAAGGCCACCGGGCGCGCGGTGACGCAGCGGCGCAGCCGCCTGGCGCTGCGCGCGCGGAGATTGTCCGGGCCGGTCGCGGTGCTGATCCCGGCCTGGCAGGAAGCTGCGGTGATCGGCCAGACGATCCGCCACCTGCTCGCCAGCTGGCCGCAGGCCGAGCTCAGGCTCTATGTCGGCTGCTACCGCAACGATCCGGCGACGCTGGGCGCGGGGATTGCCGCAGCGGCGGGGGACACACGCCTGCGGCTGGTGATCCACGACCGCGAGGGGCCGACCACCAAGGCCGATTGCCTCAACCGCCTGTTCGCCGCCCTGCTGCTCGACGAGGAACGCGCCGGGCGGCGCTATTCGGCGATCCTGTTCCACGATGCCGAAGACATGGTCGATCCGGCAGCGCTCGGCTTGCTGGATGAAACCATCGCGCAGGGGGCCGATTTCGTGCAGCTGCCGGTCGAGCCGCTGGTGGTGCGCCATCGCGGCTGGTTCGCGCGGCAGATCGGCAGCCATTACTGCGAGGAATTCGCCGAGGCGCACGGCAAGGCGATGGTGGTGCGCGATGCGCTGGGGGCGGGGCTGCCGGGGGCAGGCGTGGGCTGTGCTGCCTCGCGCCGCGCCATCGACCGGCTGATCGCGCGGCATCAGGCGCAGGGCGGGGATGGCCTGCCCTTCGCGGACGATTCGCTGACCGAGGATTACGAGCTTGGCCTTGCCATCGCCGCGGCGGGCGGGCGCTGCCGCTTTATCCGGGCGCGCGGCGGGGACGGTCGGTTGATCGCCACCCGCGCCTATTTTCCGCACCGCTTCGACACGGTGATCCGGCAGAAGAGCCGCTGGGTGCTGGGGATTGCCTTGCAAGGCTGGGACCGGGTCGGCTGGGCCGGGGGCGCATCGGAGTTCTGGATGCGCGCGCGCGACCGGCGCGGGCCGCTGACCGCGCTGGTGCTGCTGGCGGGCTATGCACTGGTGCTGCTGACCGGGCTGATGGGCGTGGCGGTGGTGGCGGGCGTGGCCGAGCCTGCGCCGCTTACCCCGCTGCTGGCCGCGGTGCTGATCGCCAACGCGCTTGCCTTCGTCTGGCGGATCGTCATGCGCTTTGCCTTCACCGCGCGCGAATATGGCCTGGCCGAAGGGCTGTGGGCGGTGCTGCGCCTGCCGCTTGCCAATGTCGTCGCGATCATCGCCGGGCGGCGCGCGGTGTTCGCCTATGCCCGCAACCTTGGCGGCCGGGCGGTGGTGTGGGACAAAACCGAGCATGACGCGCACCCCGCCTCGGGCGCAGCGATCAAGGCCGGCTCCACGTGACAGGCAGATCGGCCCATGCGGCCACCGGAGCGCGGCTGCGGGGAGGTCCGCTGGTGATGCTCGCGCTGGTGCTGGCGGGCTGGGCTACGGCGCGCACGGTCTGGTGGGAGGATCCTTTCGCCCCCGCCGTTGCCATTGCCGAGGCGGAGACGTCAGCGGCGGCGGGCGCTCCGCCCGCGTCCTTGCCGCCTGCCGCCACCGGGAGGGCCGAACCTGCGAGAGCCAGCCCGTCGGCGCCCTTGCTTACCGCGCCGGAATGGCTGCCGCCTCGCGCTTTCGCCGCTGTTTCCGGCGCGCGCAGGACCGCTGCTGCTTCCGGCCTTGCGCCACCGCCGCCTGCGCCCAGCAACCCGCGCGCGATAATTGGCCCCGCCGCCGCCGTGCCCCCGTCCGCCAGAGCGCCGCCTGCTGCGCCTTTCGCGCCATTCCTTCCTGCCGAGGCCTTGCCGCCCGCCCCCGACCGCGCGCAGCCGAAGCGCTGGTCGCTCGATGGCTGGGCCTTCTGGCGGCAGGGGTCCGGCGCCGCGCCGGTCAGCCAGGGGCGGGTGCCGGTCTATGGCGCGAGTCAGGCGGGTGCGGTGCTGCAATATCGCCTCGCGCCGTCCGCGCCCAATGACCCGCGCCTCTATGCCCGCGCCTACCGCGCGCTGGTGCGGCAGGGGGAGAGCGAGCTGGCGCTGGGCGCTTCGACCCGCCCGCTTTCGAGGGTGCCGCTGCGCGTGGCGGGCGAGGTGCGCTATACCGATGCCGCCCTCGGCAACAGCTGGCGCCCCGCGGCCTATGCCGTCACCGAGCTGCCGCCGCTCGCCCTGCCGCTTGGCACGCGGCTGGAGGCCTATGGGCAAGCGGGCTGGGTGGGCGGGCCGCAGCCCACCCCCTTTGCCGACGGGCAGGCGAGCCTCACGCGCGAACTGCCCGCCTTGGCGCAAATCTCGGGCGATCGCCTGCGCCTCAGCTTCGGCGCGGCGGCGTGGGGCGGGGCGCAGGAGGATGCGCAGCGCCTCGACCTTGGCCCGACGCTGCGGCTCGACCTGCGGATCGGCGAGGTGCCCGCGCGCCTCTCGGTCGACTGGCGCGAGCAGGTGGCGGGCGACGCCGCGCCGCGATCGGGCGTGGCGGTGACGCTGGCGACGGGGTTCTAGAGAGGGAAAGGCGCAACCGTCCGCCTGATCCGCGAACAAGTAGGCCTATCGGCTTTTATCCCCCCGCCGCCTCGGCTAGCGTCCGCAGCATGGACGTCTACCTGCCCATCGCGAATCTCTCGGTCAACGGGCTCGTCATTGTCGTGCTGGGCGCGATCACGGGGATCCTGTCGGGCCTGTTCGGCGTGGGCGGCGGGTTTTTGACGACCCCGCTGCTGATCTTCTACGGCATCCCCCCCACGGTCGCGGCCGCCTCGGCGGCGACGCAGGTGACGGGGGCGAGCGTTTCGGGCGTGCTTGCCCATTCGCGCCGCAAGGGCGTGGATTACCGCATGGGCGCGGTGATGGTCGGCGGGGGGATCATCGGCGCGCTGATCGGGGCGGTGCTGTTCAGCGCGCTGCAATCGCTCGGCCAGATCGATGTCGTCATCAATATCCTCTACGTGCTGATGCTGGGTTCGATCGGCACGCTGATGCTGCGCGAGGCGGTGAGCGCGATCCGGCCCGGAATGCTCGGCAAGGCCGGGTCGCCGGTGAAGAAGCGCCGCCACCACCCGCTGGTCGCCAGCCTGCCCTATCGCTGGCGGTTCTATGCCTCGGGCCTGTATATCTCGCCGCTGGCCCCGGCGATCCTCGGGATGCTGGTCGGCATCCTGACGATGCTGATGGGGGTGGGTGGCGGCTTCCTGCTGGTGCCGGCGATGCTTTATATCCTCGGCATGAGCGGCAATGTCGTGGTCGGCACCTCGCTGTTCCAGATCCTGTTCGTAACGATGGTCACCACCATGACCCACGCGCTGACGACCAAGGCGGTCGACCTCGTTCTCGCCGCGCTGCTGCTGCTGGGATCGGTGCTGGGCGCGCAGTTCGGCACGCAGATCGCGCTGAAGGCCAAGCCCGAATTTCTGCGCCTCGCGCTCGCCGCGCTGGTGCTGCTGATCGCGTTGAGGATGCTCTACGGCCTCGGCGTGCAGCCCGACGAGATCTATACCGTGGTGCCGCTTTGAGGGGCGCTTCGTGAGGTGGTCGGCGCGCCTCATCCTTGCCGTGTGTGTCTGGGGCGGCCTCACCGCCACCCCCGCGCTTGCCCAGCGCGAGCCGGTGCTGGTGCCCGCGGTCAGCCAGTCGCGGATCGAGGTGCGGCAGGGCTTCACCGGCGCGCGGCTGCTGCTCTATGGCGCGGTGATCGACCCGGCGGGCGCGGGCAGCCGGGGCGAGGCATACGACATTGTCGTGGTGCTCAAGGGCCCCTCCGAAGCGGTGCGCATCCGCGAGAAGGAGCGGATCGCCGGGATCTGGGCCAATGCCGGATCGAGCGATTTCCGCTCGGCCCCGGCGTTCTTCGCGGTTGCATCCTCGCGGCCCGTGGGCGAGATCGTCGATGAACGCACCGCCGCGATCTACGAGCTCGGCACCGAATTCATCCAGCTCAGCCCCAGCGGCGAAATCGACCCCGAAGAACAAGCCCGCTTTGCCAAGGGGCTGGTCGAACTGCGCCAGCGGCAGGGGCTCTATCAGGAAGACTCCGGCGGCGTGCGCATCGCCGAAAAGGTGCTGTATCAGGCGCGCATCAACCTGCCCTCCAACGTCACCACCGGGCGCTACACCGCCGAAACCTTCGCCATCGCGCGCGGCCGCGTGCTGGCGAGCGCCACTGCGGACATCGAGGTGGTGAAGGCCGGGCTGGAAGGGCAGGTCGTCACCGCCGCGCAGCGCTGGTCGTTCCTCTACGGACTGGGCGCGATCGGGCTGTCGCTGATGATGGGCTGGATCGCCGGACGCCTGTTCGCCCGCGGTTGAGCGCCGCTTGCCAAGGCGTGAGAACCCGCGCTGTCAGGCCGCCGCGTTGACGCGATCTTAACCCTGCCCCCCCTATTTCTCGCTCGCACACGGCAAGGCCGCGCAGGGAAAAGATACCAATGACCGATCACGGCAGGCAGGACTTCGAACGCTTCACCGGCCCCAATCCGGTGGGCGAGGAAGAGCGGGCCGCCGCCCACGCCGCCGCACCGGCGCAGGGCCCCGACAATGCCCGCCTGCCGATCGGCGTGGTGCTGGAGATTTCGGGCTCGGGCTCGCAGATCGCGCTCGATCTGCAGCGCATCAACGAATGCATGACCGATGCCGATGCCTCGATCGCGATGGCCGGGCAGGTCGGCAGCCAGATCAAGATCCGCGTCGGCGACAGCTGGCTGCTCGCCAACGTGCGCGACCAGCGCAAGGATCGCCGCACCGAAGGCGGGATCATCGCCAATATCGACTTCCTCGGCGAAGGCGGCGAGGAGAAGCTGACCGGGCGCATCCACGGCTTCCGGCGCGGTGTCACCCGCTACCCGATCCCCGGCGCGATGATCTATCCCTGCACCACCAAGGATCTCGAACAGATCTACGCCAGCGATGGCCGCGCCAGCATCACCATCGGCAAAGTCTTCCCGACCAAGGACATCCGCGCCGGGCTTTATGTCGATGCGATGCTGGGCAAGCACTTCGCGCTGCTCGGCTCGACCGGCACCGGCAAGTCGACCAGCGCCGCGCTGATCCTGCACCGCATCTGCGAAGCCGCGCCCAAGGGTCACATCGTGATGATCGACCCCCACGGCGAATATGCCTCCGCATTCCGCCAGACCGGGCAGATCCTCGACGTGTCGAACCTGCAGATGCCCTACTGGCTGATGAATTTCGAAGAGCACGCCGAAGTGCTGCTCTCCAGCAGCGGCAACGAACGACAGCAGGATGCCGATATTCTCGCCAAGGTGCTGCTCGCCGCGCGCTCGAAGAACCGGCTGGCGCAGACGATGGGCAAGATCACGGTGGATTCGCCGATCCCCTATCTGCTGTCCGATTTCGGCAACATCCTGCAGGACGAGATGGGCCGCCTCGACAAGGCGACCTCGACCGCGCCCTATATGCGGATCAAGACCAAGCTCGATGAACTGAAGGCCGATCCGCGCTACCAGTTCATGTTTTCCGGGATGCTGGTGGGCGATACGATGGTCGAGTTCATCGGCAAGATCTTCCGCATGCCCGGCCACGGCAAGCCGATCTCGATCATCGACGTGTCGGGCGTGCCGTCCGACATCACCTCGACCGTGGTGGCGGTGCTCAGCCGCCTCGTCTTCGACTTCGCGATCTGGGGCCGCGAGGAGAAGACCCGGCCCGTGCTGCTGGTGTGCGAGGAAGCGCACCGCTATGTCCCCAACGAGAAGAACGCCGATGGCTCCTCCGTCGGCAAGATCCTCAGCCGGATCGCCAAGGAAGGACGCAAATACGGCATTTCGCTGGGCCTCATCACGCAGCGCCCCTCAGACCTTGCCGAAGGCGTGCTGTCGCAGTGCGGCACGATCATCTCGATGCGCCTCAACAATGACCGCGACCAGGCCTTCGTGCGCGCGGCCATGCCCGAAGGCGCGCGCGGCTTCCTCGATTCGATCCCGGCCCTGCGCAACCGCGAATGCATCATCTGCGGCGAGGGCGTGGCGATCCCGATCCGCGTCGCCTTCGACAACCTCGAGGAACACAAGCGCCCGGCCTCCGAAGACCCGAGCTTCGTCGAGCTGTGGAGCCAGGACGGCGGCGAGGAAGAGCTGGTCGAGCGCGTGGTGATGCGCTGGAGATCGCAAGGTTGATTGCGTGGCCGCCTCCGCGGCCACGTCCTCGGTGCGTATCGATCCCTGCGTGATCGAGCACGTGCGGGCGCGCGGTCGCGCTTGCGGTCGCTGGCGCAACCGGAACCAACGCTACAATCACGGTCTGGCGATGCCTCGGCTCGCCAACGGACGGGCCGCAAGGCCGACCGGCCGCCCGCAGGTGCTCAAGCCTGAAAGGCTTGAAACGCACCGAGGACGACCCCGCGGAGGCGGGATCGCAAGCAAATTACGTGCCTCTGGTATCCCCGTAAAGGTGGATATGCAGCCGGTCGCTCATGCGAAAGCCGTGCTTGAGGCATAGCGCGCTGAGCCACGCCTGCCGTTCGCGCTGCGTGGCACTGTCGGTGCCTTCGGCCATCAGGAACACGCGTTCGGGGCGGAAGCGATAGCGGCGCTGAAGTTCCAGCACCTCGTCCACATCCGCGGGGGCGGCGACCACGAATTTGAAGAAAGCGCGCGGCTCGCTCGCCCATGCGTCGAGGCGTTCGGGCAGCAGCGCCAGTTCGGCGGGGTTGCCGCTATGCGCGAGCTTGGGGCTGACATTGTACTGGTCGACCCGCACATCGAGCCGGGCGGGCGGCGCGACCGTGCCGTTGGTCTCGATCTCGACCGCGATGTCCGGCAGGTGCGCCAGCATCTCGGCCAGCGCGAGAGCCTGCAACAGCGGTTCGCCGCCGGTGATCACGAGACGTGTCTGGCCCAGCATCGCGATCCGCTGAGCCGTTTCGGCAGGCGAGAGCGTCACCTGATTGGCCTTGCGGTCGAACGCAATCCCGTCGCGGTGGGGCCGATTGTCGCCCTCGAAGTGCCACGTATAAGCCGTGTCGCACCACGTGCAGGCAAGGTTGCAGCGCGACAGCCGCACGAAGGCGACCGGCATTCCCATGCTCGGCCCCTCGCCCTGCAGGCTGGCGAAAATCTCCGGCCCGCCGGTGTCGTCAGTGGCGAGGGTGAGGTTCATCAGCCGACCATCACCGCATCGGTCGCACCCTCGGCGAGCGCGCCGGATACCGCGATGGCGTGGCCCCAGAACAGGTCGCCATCGGCAAAGGTCGCGGTGAACTGGCCACCGGCGGTCACGCTGAGGGTCTCGATGGTCAGCCGGGACTTCCATTCCGCTTCGGTGAGGACAGGATCGTTTTCCCGCCACACCGCGTCCCAATTGGCATACATTTTCGCATAGGCGCGCGCGGTCATTTCAGCCTGCCACACCCCTGCATTGCCGAGCATCGCCTCTGCCGTGGCTGCGCAGGCACCGAGGTCGGGTTCGTCTCCATCGAGCCAGATTTCGATCTGCGTGCCGCTCCACACCGCCGTGCCGATATGCGGCAGATAGTCCTTGTCCTTGACGAAACGGCCAAGCGCGGGGTGTTCGTAGGGGGCAAAGACGGGTTCAGGGACGACAAAGCCCGCCAGATCGGGGGCGTCGACCAGCCCCTCCAGCGAGACGATGGCGACTTCGGGGCGCGCCCCGTCCGGCGCGGGCAGAGCAGCCGCCACCAGTCGGACGACCTCTCCCGACGGGTAGGCTCTGACCAGCGACTGCGCGCTTTCCCGATCAAGATTGTGCGCGATGGCGGTCATCTTCGCCTTGTGGATCGCCCCGTCCTCGCCCCGCCAAGGCTGGAGCGTGAGGGTCAGTTCCCAGCCGGGCCGATTGAAGAACAGGCTGGCATCGGCGCAGCTGGTGCTCTTGATCCGCCCGTCGATCCGGTGCTGGCCCATCGCCGCCCCGTTACCCTAGCCGCTTGAGCGCCGCCGTCAGCCGCTCGACCTCGCCCTGATGGTGGGCAAGATCGGCGCGGGCCTTTTCGACCGCTTCGGGCTTGGCCTTTTCGGCGAAGGCGGGGTTGGCAAGGCGACCGCCGAGCGACTTGGCTTCCTTCTCCGAAGCCGCCAGCGCCTTTTCGAGCCGCGCCTTCTCCGCCGCGATGTCGACGATGCCTTCGAGCGGGATGATGAACACGTCCTCGCCTGCGGTCACCTGCATCGCGGGGCCTGCGGGGGGTTCGCCGATGGTCACCGGGGTGAGACGCGCGAGGCGTTCGATCGCGGCAGAGGAACGCTCGATGGTGCGGCTCGCCACGTCCGAAGGCGAGGCCAGCCACGCCGCCAGCTTCGCACCGGGCGCGATGCCGAGTTCGTTCTTGGCGCTGCGGGTGCTGGTGGTGAGATCGATCACCCAGTCGATCGCGTCGGTCGCTTCCTTGCTGACTTCGGCTTCCGGCGCGGGCCACTGCGCCACGATCAGCTCGTAAGGCCGCGCGCCCAGCTTGTGCCACAGCTCTTCGGTGATGAAGGGCATGAAGGGATGCAGCATGACGAGAATCTGGTCGAGCGCCCAGCCGGCCACCGCGCGGGTTTCCACGGCGGGCGGGCTGTCAGCGTCCCCGGCGAAGACCGGCTTGATCAGCTCGAGATACCAGTCGCAGAACTTGCTCCACGTGAACTGGTAGATCGCATTGGCCGCCGCATCGAAGCGCAGGTCGGCCATCGCCTTTTCGATCTCGGTCACGCAAGCCGCGACCTCGCCGATGATCCACTGGTTGGCGGCAAGGCGCGCGGGCGGGGCCTTGATCGTGTCCGAGGCACCTATGCCGTTCGACTGGCAGAAGCGGGCGGCATTCCACAGCTTGGTGGCGAAGTTGCGGTATCCCTCGACCCGCTTTTCATCCATCTTGATATCGCGGCCCTGACTTTCCATCGCCGCCATGAAGAACCTGAGCGCGTCCGCGCCGTACTGGTCGATGAGGCCGAGCGGATCGACCACATTGCCCTTGGACTTCGACATCTTCGCGCCGTCCGCCGCGCGCACGAGGCCGTGGAGGTAGAGCGTGTCCCAGGGCTTCTGCCCCATGTGATAGAAGCCCATCATCATCATCCGCGCATCCCAGAAGAACAGGATGTCGAAGCCCGAAATGAGAAGGCTGTTGGGGAAGTGCTTTTGCAGCAGCGGCGCATCGCCCTCGGGCCAGCCGAGCGTGGCGAAGGGCCACAGGGCGGAGGAGAACCACGTGTCGAGGACGTCCTCGTCCTGCGTCAGCGTCACGCCTTCGCCCGCGAGCGCCTGCGCAGCGGCCTCGTCTTCGGCGACGAAGCAGCGGCCATCATCGGCGAACCACGCCGGAATCCGGTGCCCCCACCACAGCTGGCGCGAGACGCACCACGGCTGGATGTTCTCCATCCAGTTGAAGAAGGTCTTTTCCCAGGTCTTGGGGACGATCTGGATATCGCCCGAGCGCACTGCCGCGATCGGCTTCTTGGCGAGTTCCGCGGCGTTCACGTACCACTGGTCGGTCAGCCACGGTTCGATCACCACGCCGCCGCGGTCGCCGAAGGGGGTGGCGATCTGACGCGGTTCGGCGTCGTGCGCGATTTCTTCGCCGTCCTTTGACTTGGTGACATGCGGGATGAGGTAGCCCTGCGCCTTCATCCGCGCCACGACCAGCTCGCGCGCGCCGTCCACGCCGTCGCGGCGGAAGCGGTGCAGGCCGAGGAATTCCTCGGGCACCAGCCCGTCGGCGGTCTGGCAGACATTGGCTTCGGCATCGAGCATGTTGAGCATCTCGGCGGGGGCGAAGCCTGCGCGCTTGCCCACCTCGAAGTCGTTGAAATCGTGCCCCGGCGTGATCTTCACGCAGCCCGAGCCAAGCTCAGGGTCAGCGTGCTCGTCCGCGATCACCGGGATGCGGCGACCGGTCAGCGGAAGGATCACGTGCTTGCCGACGACGCTCTTGTAGCGTTCGTCGGCCGGGTTCACCGCCACCGCCATGTCGGCGAGCATCGTCTCGGGCCGGGTGGTGGCGACTTCGAGATAATCGCGGCCATCGGGCAGCGTCGCGCCATCCGCCAGCGGATATTTGAAGTGCCAGAAACTGCCCGCGATGGTCTGCGTCTCGACCTCCAGATCGGAAATCGCGGTCTTCAGCTTCGGGTCCCAGTTCACCAGTCGCTTGTCGCGGTAGATCAGCCCGTCGTTGTAGAGATCGACGAAGGTCTTGATCACCGCGCGGGTGAAGTGCGGGTCCATCGTGAACTGTTCGCGGCTCCAGTCCATCGAACAGCCCAGACGGCGCAGCTGGTGGGTGATGGTGCCGCCGCTTTCGGCCTTCCACTCCCACACCTTGTCGACGAAAGCCTCGCGCGAATAGTTGGTGCGCTTGTCCGCCTGAGCTTCCAGCTGGCGTTCGACCACCATCTGCGTCGCGATGCCCGCGTGGTCGGTGCCGACCACCCACAGCGCATCCTTGCCGCGCAGACGTTCATAGCGGACCACCACGTCCTGCAGCGTGTTGTCGAGCGCGTGGCCGATATGCAGGCTGCCGGTGACGTTCGGCGGCGGGTTGACGATGGTGTAGGCTTCCGCCTCGGGACGTTCGGGCCGGAACAGGCCCTGCGCTTCCCAGTGGGAATACCAGCGCGCCTCGATATCGGCGGGGTCGAAAGTGGTGGGCAAGGTGTCGCTCATAATGCCTCGCGCCATGCCAGCAGCGATGCTGCGATGCAATGCACCAGACGCGTGCCGCGTGGCGCGAGAGCCTTGCCCGCCGCCGAAAATCTCCCCATAGGCTCATCAGGATGCAGCAGGGCGCGGAATATTCGCTGGACGATCACGGCGCGGATGGCCCCCGGCTGGTGCTGTCGGGCCACCTGACGCTGGCGAGCATCGCTCCGTTCGACCGCGCGGTGAAGGCGATCGAAGGCCCGATCCACGCGATCGATCTGGCCGGGGTCGAGGAAATCGACACGGTCGGCGCCTGGGTGGTGTGCCGCGCCGCGCACCGGCTTTCGAGCGCCATCACCGGCGCCAGTCCCGATGCCGAACGTCTGATCGCAGCGGTTCAGGACATTCATGTCGATGGCCCCATTCGCCCGCCGCGCCCACCCGTCTGGGAACGCGTGCCGCTGACGGTGGGCAAGAAGATTTTCGGCACCCGATCGGGCATTTACGGCGTGGTCGCGTTCTTCGGCCAAATTCTGCTCGGCGCGTTGAGCCTGGCGCGGCATCCCCGCCGCTTCCCGATCCGGGCGCTGGTGCACCAAATGGAGCTGGTCGGTGTGACTGCGCTCCCCATCATCGGCCTCATGAGCTTCCTGATCGGCATCGTGATCGCCCAGCAGGGCTCGGTCCAGCTCGAACAATTTGGGGCCGAGGCGCTGACGGTCAACCTCGTCGGGCGCATCACCCTGCGCGAACTCGGCGTGCTGATGACCGCGATCATGGTCGCAGGCCGTTCGGGCAGCGCCTTTGCCGCGCAGCTGGGCACGATGAAGCTGACCGAGGAGATCGACGCGATGCGCACCATCGGCATCTCGCCGGTGGAAGTGCTGGTGATCCCGCGCATCCTCGCGGCGACCTTCATGATGGTGCTGCTGGGCTTCTATGCCTCGGCGATGGCGATCATCGGCGGGGCAGTGGTGGGCGATCTGACGCTCGGCATTCCGTTCTGGACCTTCCTGTCGCGCATTCAGGAGGTCGTGCCCGAACACGACCTGTGGGTCGGCCTCATCAAGGCCCCGGTGTTCGGCCTGATCGTGGCGCTGGCGGGCTGCTATCACGGGCTGCAGGTGCGCGGCAATTCGGAGGAGGTCGGGCGGCGCACCACGATGGCGGTGGTTTCCGCGATCTTCGCGGTGATCGTGCTCGACGCCTTTTTCGCGGTGTTCTTCACCGAGATCGGGTGGGGCTGACGATGCGGATCAACCGACATGACGGCGATGATATGCCCCCGATCGTGATCGAGGGGCTGGTCAACCGCTTCGGCGACGTCGCGGTCCACGACGGGCTCGATCTCACCGTGCGGCGCGGCGAGATTCTCGGCGTGGTCGGCGGATCGGGCACGGGCAAATCGGTGCTGATGCGCTCGATCATCGGGCTCCAGCGGCCCGAGGCCGGGCGGATCGACGTGCTGGGACGCTGCATCACCGACGCCGATCTCGATCAGAACATCGGTGTGCGCCGCCGCTGGGGGGTGCTGTTTCAGGGCGGGGCGCTGTTCTCCACGCTGACCGTGGGCGAGAATGTCGAGGTGCCGCTGCGCAAGTACTATCCCGAGCTGCGCCCCGAACTGCGCGCCGAGATTGCCCGCTACAAGGTGATCCTGACCGGCCTGCCGGAAGATGCGGTGGCGAAATTTCCTTCCGAACTGTCAGGCGGGATGAAGAAGCGCGCCGGGCTGGCGCGCGCGCTGGCGCTCGATCCCGAACTGCTGTTCCTTGATGAGCCCACCGCCGGGCTCGACCCGATCGGCGCGGCCAATTTCGACCGGCTGACCCGCGAGCTGAAGGAAACGCTGGGGCTCACGGTGTTCCTCATCACCCACGATCTCGATACGCTTTACGAGATCTGCGACCGGGTGGCCGTGCTGGCCGACCAGAAGGTCATCGCGGTGGGCACGATCCCCGAACTGATCGCCACCGGCCACCCGTGGATCGAGGAATATTTCAACGGCCCCCGCGGTCGCGCCGCCCATGCCTCGCACCTCGGAGGTGTGGAATGAGCGGGAATATGTTGGACACACGCGCCCGGCTGGCTTCATAGGGACAGGCATATGGAAACCAGAGCCAATCATCTTTGGGTCGGCGCGGTCACGCTGGTGCTGCTGGCGGCGCTCGCAGCCTTCATCGTCTGGATCGCCCGGCTGGGCGAGGGCGCGCAGGACGAATATGACATCTTCTACGGCCAGTCCGTCTCCGGCCTTGCCAATGGCAGCCAGGTGAGTTTCGCCGGGGTGCCGGTGGGGCAGGTGACCGAGATCGACCTTGCCGATGGCAACCCCGAATTCGTCCGCGTGCGGATCAAGGTGAAAAGCGACGTGCCGATCCTTGTCGGCACGCAGGCGACCATTCAGGCAAGCTTTACCGGGGTTTCGACCATCCTGCTCGATGGCGCGCGCAAGGATGCGCCGCCGATCACCTGCGAGACCACCGCCTGTCCCGAGGGCCGCCCGGTGATCCCGCCTGGCCGCGGCGGCTTTGGGGAGATTGTCGCCAACGCGCCGCTTCTGCTGGAGCGGCTGGCGACGCTGACCGAACAGCTGAACATCATCCTCGGCCCCGACAATCAGGAAGAGCTGGCGGGCATCCTGCGCAATTCCAATCGCCTGACCGGCGGACTGGCCGATGCTACACCGGAACTGACCGCCAATCTCAAGGAATTCCGCACCACCATGCAGGAATTCAACCAGGCGCTCGATGCCTATGAAAAGCTTGCCGCAACCACCGAAGGCCTGCTGAACAAGGAAGGCGAGCCGCTGGCGAAGGAGCTGCGCGGGACGCTGGAAAGCGCCAATGCCGCGCTCGCCTCGCTTTCGGCGACGCTGGAGGACACGCGGCCCGCCGCGCGCCAGCTGCGCACCACCACGCTCCCCGCTGCCGAGGCGACGCTGGAAGACCTGCGCGCCACCAGCCGCGCACTGCGCGCGGTCACGGAAAAGCTCGAAAGCGAAGGCGCGGGCGCGCTCGTTGGCGGCAAGTCGCTGCCCGATTACAAGCCCGAATGAAGCGGAGGGATCGCATGACACTGAAATACCGGACGATCCTCGTCGCCCCGCTGCTGCTCGCACTGGCGGGCTGCATCAGCCTCGGCGGCGAACCGCCCGAGAGCCTGCTGACCCTCAGCCCCGAAGCCCGTGCCCCCGCAGGGCCGGGCGCGAGCAGCGCGGATCGCCCGGTGATCGCGGTGCTGGGGATCGACACCCCCGCCAAGCTCGATGTGCTGCGCGTGCCGGTGGCGGTGAGCGATACCGAGCTTGCCTATCTGCAAGAGGCCTTCTGGGTCGAAAAGCCTGCGCGCCTGTTCCGCCGTCTGGTGGGCGAGACGATCCGCGCGCGCGGCACTGCGATGGTGGTCGATGGCGATGACACCGCGACGCTCGCCACGGTGAGCCTGCGCGGCACGCTGATCGACTTGGGCTACGACGCGCAGACCTCGTCAGCGGTGGTGCGCTTCGATGCGGTGCGGATTGGCCGCGAGGGCGCGGTGACCACCCGCCGCTTCGAAGCGCGCGAGACCGGCGTCCCGGCCGAAGCGCGCGCGGTGGGCGCGGCGCTGAATGCGGCGTCGAACCGGGTCGCGGGCGAAGTCGCGGACTGGGTCGCGGGGGGTTAGGCTACCCGCGCCAGCCGCGCAAAAGCGCAGGCGCGCAGAAAATCCGCCTCGCGCCGGGCGCGGCGTTCTTCGGCTTCTTCGTCGCGGCCCCACAGCTCGGCCTGCCATTCCTCTTCGAGACACACCGCCTGCCACAGCGCGCGCGGTTCATCCTCGTGGCGCGCATCCAGAGCAGCAAGCGCGGTGACGAGCGAGGCGGCGAGCTTGGTCATCGCCTCGACCCCGGCCAGCACGAAGGGCGGCAGTGCGATGAGGCGCGCCCGCAGCACGGCAAGGCTTTCGGGCGGCTGGGGGCGGTGGAGCACGCCGCTGACCCGCGTCAGGGTGATGCCGTGGGCGGCTTCGAAGGCGGTGAGCAGCGGCTCCCACTCGGCCAGCTGTCGCGCGTGGAGCGGCTCGTCAGGATCGGCGCGGTAACACAGCGTATCGGTCTCGGCATAGGCGATCAGCCCATCGGCCACGCCCGTCGGATCGGGTGCGACGATGTCGATCGCGTAGTCGGCCATGTCGCGCATGGGCAGGCTGGCCGGGTCGATCTTGTCACCCTGCCGCGCCCATTCCGCCGCCAGCGCCTCGCCCAGCGGGCGGGTCGGCGCGATCTGCGCAGCGCCGCCCACGGTCTTCACCCCGCGCGCATCGAGCATCACCTGAAAGCCGCCCCCGGTCTCGGCGAGCGTCACGTCCTTGTAGAAGCGGCGGATCATCGGCGGCCCCGCTCCCGCGCGGCATCGGCGGCCTTCCAGCGCCTTGCGAGGAAGACGGGCATGGCGAAGACATCGAAAAAGCCCATGACGGCGAGGACCACGCCAACCCAATAGGGCAGGTCGATCACGCCCTTCACGATGGCATAGCCGAGCATCACCAGCCCCACCCCGGCAAAACGCATCGCGGTGATGACGATGAAGCGCTGCCTGGCCTGCGCCTCGGCGACGTCGCGCGGGGAAGGGCTCACGGCAGGATCTCCTCCAGCGCGGCGGCGAGGTCTGCGGCGGTGGCGACCACGCGGGCTGCGCCGCTGGCGATCAGTTCGGCAGGCTGGTGGTAGCCCCATTCGACCCCGATCGCGGCCACCTTGATGCTGCGCGCCATCGCCATGTCGAAGCTGGTGTCGCCGATCATCACCGCCTGCCCCGGCAAGGCGCCTGCCTCCAGCAATGCAGCTTCGAGCATGGCGGGGTGCGGCTTGGAGGGGTGGCGGTCGGCGGTCTGGAGCGAGACGAACAGGTCGGCAATGCCGTGGCTGGCGAGGCAGGCGGCAAGGCCCCGGTCGGACTTGCCGGTCGCGACCGCGAGGCTCCAGCCGCCAGCGTGGAGATCGCGCAGCAGATCGGCGATACCGTCGTAGAGCGGCTCGTCGAGCAACCCCTCCTCGCGCCGCGCGCGGAAGCTGGAGCGGTAGAATTCCGTGACGGCGTGGTTTTGTTCGTCCGAAAGCGAGGGGGCGAGCGCGCGCACGGCGGCAGGCAGGCTGAGCCCGACGATCCGGCGCACCGCGTGATCCGTGGGGGCGGGCAGCCCTGCGCGGGTGAAGGCGCGCGCCATCGCCCAGCAGACATCGGCTTGCCCGTCGACCAGCGTCCCGTCGCAATCGAATACGGCGAGCCTCATGCCGCAGCCTCGCGGATCATCCGGGCGAGCGCAGTCTTGCCGGCAGCCTCGAGCCCCTCGGCGATGCGGGCGCGCTCGGGCGGGGACTTCTTTTGCGAGAGCTTGAAGGTCGGGCGCCGGGTCAGCACGTCGAGCTCGAAGCCGGTGATGCCGCGGAACAGCCCGCTCCATGTAGCTTCGGAGGATTCCTGCGCCCGCCACGCCTCGCCGCCCAGCCTGCCCTCATGCTTGGCGATGGCGGCATGAAGGAATTCCTCGAGCGCATCGTCCGGCAGCCGCCGCACCCGGCCTTCCAGCTCCAGCGCGACGTAATCCCACGTCGGCACGGTGTCGCGCTGGTCGTACCAGCGGGGCGAGACATAGCCCTCCGGCCCGTTCACCACGATCAGTGCGGTCGCGCCGTCGAGATGACGGGTGAGGGCGTTGCTGCGCGCCAGATGGAACCGCACCGCACCCGCCCCGGTGGACAGCAGCGGGGTGTGCGCCACGCGCGGGCCGTCAGCCGTTTGCGCGAAAACCATGCCGAAACCGACCCGGTCGATCAGCGATTCCATCAGTGCAGTGTCGTCGGTGCGGAAGAGCGGATTGGGATGCATCAGCGCGTCGGTTTCCCGGGCTTGCGGCCCGCTCCCTTGGGGGGCGGCTTGCCCCCGGACTTGGGAGAGGCCTTGGCCTTCGCCTTGGGCTTGGCGCTGGCGGCCCCGCGCGCGCGCCGGGGGCTGCGTTCTTCCTTGCGCGCCTGCTTGAAGTGGCGGCGGGCGGCCTGCTTCTTTTCTTCCGCGCTCTTCTCGGGCACCTCCTCGCGCAAGGGGGAGGCGTCGGAGAGCGCGGGGTCGAAGCCCAGCACCTCCATGCTCGCGGCGAAGTGCGGCGGCAGTTCCGCCGTCACGTCGAGCTTGCCGCCGGAGCCTTCGCCGGCCTTGGGCTCGGTGATGATCAGGCGGCGGGCGTGGAGGTGCATCTTGCGGCTCACCGCCCCGGTGAGAAACGCGTCCTGCCCCCCATACTTGCCATCGCCCACGATCGGGTGGCCGATCGCCGCCATGTGGACGCGCAGCTGGTGCGTGCGGCCGGTGAGCGGCTCCAGCTCGACCCAAGACGCGCGCTGGCCGGCGCTGTCGACCACGCGGTAACGGGTCTTGGCGGCGGCGCCGTTTTCCTCATCGATATGCATCTTCTCGCCACCGGTGCCCGGCTGCTTGGCGAGGGCTGCGTCGATCACGCCTTCGGACAGTTGCGGTTTGCCGACCACCAGCGCCCAATAGACTTTCCGCGCGCTGCGGCTGGCGAAACGCTTGGAAAAGCTCGCGGCGCTCCCCGGGGTGCGGGCGATCAGCAGCACGCCCGAGGTATCCTTGTCGAGCCGGTGGACCAGCCGCGGGCGCGGTGTGCGCTCATCGGTGACGAAGGCGTCGAGCAGCCCGTCGACGTGCTTGGTGGTCTTGCTGCCCCCTTGCGTCGCAAGGCCGGGGGGCTTGTTGAGCACGATGGCGGTCGGCGTCTCGCGGATCACCATGTCCTTCGCCTCGGCGATCTGTTCGGGACTGAGCGTGCGGGCGCGTGGCTTGGCGGGTTCGCGCGCAGGCTCCTCGCCGCCCGGCGGCACGCGCAGCATCTGGCCGGTGGAGAGGCGGTCTTCGGGCTTGGCGCGCTTGCCGTCCACCCGGATCTGCCCGGTGCGCGCCCAGCGCGAGACCGTGGCAAAGCCGACCTGCGGCAGGTTGCGCTTGAACCAGCGGTCGAGCCGGATGCCGTCGTCATCCTCGGCCACGGTGAACTGGCGCACGTTGTCGGAAGGGCTCTCGGTCATGACAGGCTCTGCGCCGCGACGAGGCCGAAATAAAGCGCCGCCACGCCCGCCACCAGCGAGGCCGCGAGATAGCCGCCTGCCAACCCCAGCTGGCCGCGGTGGATCATCGTCACCAGCTCGGCGCTGAAGGCGCTGAAGGTGGTGAAGCCGCCGAGGAGGCCGACCCCCACCAGCAGCCGCAGCGATTCGCCCGAGCTTTCCGGAATCGTCCCGCGCGCCAGCCAGCCGAGCAGCACGCCCATCAGCGCGCTGCCGATCACGTTGACCGCGAGCGTGCCCCACGGAAAGGCGCTGCCCGATCCCATCAACCGATGGGCGAGCGGGCCGACATGATAGCGCAGCACCGCGCCCACACCGCCGCCGACGGCGACGTTGAGGCTTGCCACAAGGGGGGAGATTTCACCGGCCATCGCCCGCCCATAGCGAGGCATGGGCCGCAAGGCTAGCGGTGCCGGGCACGCAGGCGATTGCGGCGAATGCGCTGCTGTGGCTTGCCTTTCGGGCGCTGTTGGACTATCGGGGCCCCGCTTGGAGGGCGGCTCCCCTTGGGAATCGCCCGCTTTTCATTGGAAATTCACCGCGTACCCTTGCGCAGAATCATGCAAGGCTCTGGCGTATCGAGAATGAGGTAGTCGTCGTTTATGCAAATCATGGTTCGCGATAACAATGTCGATCAGGCCCTGCGCGCGCTCAAGAAGAAGCTGCAGCGCGAAGGCGTTTATCGCGAGATGAAGCTGCGTCGCCACTACGAAAAGCCCTCGGAAAAGCGCGCCCGCGAAAAGGCCGCCGCCGTGCGCCGCGCCCGCAAGATGGAGCGCAAGCGGATGGAGCGCGACGGGAGCAAATAATCCCGTCGTCAAGCGTGTCTCCGGCGACGGAACCGCTTGAATCCCCCTTTTCGATCAGCCATCAGGGCGCGGCTTATCCCCGCGCCCTTTTGTCGTCATCCGGCGGCGTGAAGGTGCCGCTCAACAGGATCGTATCAATGACCGAGATTACGCGCGTTCCGATCAAGCCCGTGGCCAAGGGTTCGTTTACCAAGCTGTGGATCGGGGTGATCCTCGCCGTGCTGGTCGGGGCAGGGCTCGCCTGGGCCGCCGTGCCGCGCGGGCTGAGCATCGATGTGCTGCAGGCCGGCACCGGCCCGACCGCGCAGCCGGGCGAGGTGGTTTTCGTCAAGTACAAGGGCACGCTCGCCGCCGATGGCACCGTGTTCGAGGACGCGCAGGACAGCCCCTTCCCGATCAAGGGCCTGTTCCCCGAAGGCACCCCATTCCTGCTTGAGGAAGGCGCGACCATTCCGGGCTTCTATCAGGCGCTTCAGCAGGCGCAGAAGGGCGGCAAGTACCGCGTCTTCATCCCCGCCGATCTCGCCTATGGCGCGAACCCGCAGCCCGGATCGCCGATCCCGCCCAATGCCGATCTCGAATTCGAAATCGAGGTGGTCGGCATCATGAGCCGCGCGGCGGTGGAGCGGAACATCCAGATCATGCAGCAGACCATGCAGCAGCAGATGGGCGAGATGGGTGCTGGCGGCCCCGGTGGCCCCGGTGGGCCGGGCGGGGCGCCGCAGGGCCAGCCGCAGATGGTTCCGGGCCAGTAAGGGGGGCGCTATGTCGGTCGACAACGCAACGGTCGCCAAGATCGCCAGCCTCGCGCGCATCCGCATGGATGACGCCGCGCTCGAACAGATGGTGCCCGAACTGAACGGCATCCTCCAATGGGTCGAGCAGCTGGGCGAGGTCGATGTCACGGGGATCGAGCCGATGGCGGCGGTGATCCCCAACACGCTGCGCCTGCGCGACGATGTGATCGACGCCGATCCGCTGACCGGCGGCGGGCGTCAGGGCGATGTCCTCGCCAATGCGCCCGCGGCCGAGCACGGGTTCTTCGGCGTGCCCAAGGTGATCGAGTAAGGGGAGCCCCTTTCCCCGTTCGCCCTGAAGTCCTGAGCTTGTCGAAGGGTCGAAGGGCCGCTTTTCTTTCAGTGCTGCGGTCGAAGAAGCAGGACGGTGCTTCGACAAGCCGAGCACGAACGGAGTTTCCCAGTGACTGACCTTACCTCTCTCGGCGTAAAAGACATCCGCGACGGCGTGGCGAAGGGCGACTTCACCGCCCGCGAGGTCGCGGAAAGCTTCAACGCCGCCGTGGCCGAGGCGGCGGCGCTCAACGCCTTCATCGTCACCACCCCCGACCACGCGCTCGCCGCCGCCGACAAGGTCGATGCCGACCGCGCGGCGGGCAAGGCGCTGGGCAGCATGGCGGGCGTGCCGATCGGAATGAAGGACCTGTTCGCCACCGATGGCGTCCAGACCACCGCGGCGAGCCACATTCTCGAAGGCTTCACGCCACGCTACGAAAGCACCGTCAGCCAGAAGCTGTGGGATGCGGGCGCGGGGATGCTGGGCAAGCTCAATCTCGATCAGTTTGCGATGGGTTCGTCCAACGAAACCTCCTATTTCGGCAATGTTGCCTCGCCCTGGCGCAAGTCGGGCAGCAACCAGCCGATGAGCCCCGGCGGCTCCTCGGGCGGTTCCTCCGCCGCGGTCGCCGCGCGCATTGCGCCGGCTGCGACCGGCACCGACACCGGCGGCTCGATCCGCCAGCCTGCGGCCTTCACCGGCATCTGCGGGATCAAGCCGACCTACGGGCGGTGTTCGCGCTGGGGCGTGGTCGCCTTCGCGTCCTCGCTCGATCAGGCCGGGCCGATGGCGCGCTCTGTCGAGGATTGCGCGATCATGCTCGGCGCGATGGCGGGCTTTGACCCGAAAGACGCGACCAGCCTTCAGATGGACGTGCCCGACTGGGAGGCGGCGCTGAACAGCGATCTTCGCGGCAAGAAGGTCGGCATCCCACGCGAATACCGGATGGAGGGCACCGATCAGGCGATCCTCGATTCGTGGGAACAGGGCAAGGCGTGGCTGAAGGACGCGGGCGCCGAGATCGTCGATGTCTCGCTGCCGCACACCAAATACGCGCTGCCCGCCTACTACATCGTCGCGCCTGCCGAGGCATCGTCGAACCTCGCCCGCTATGATGGCGTGCGCTATGGCCTGCGCGATCTGCCCGATGGCGTGGGCTTGCAAGACATGTACGCCGCCACCCGCGCCGCCGGGTTCGGAGACGAGGTCAAACGCCGCATCCTGATCGGCACCTATGTGCTCTCGGCGGGCTTCTACGACGCCTATTATACCCAGGCCCAGAAGGTCCGCGCGCTGGTCGCCCGCGACTTCGCCCGCGCCTTCGAGGAATGCGACGTGATCCTCGCGCCGACCACGCCGACCGCATCGTTCCCCTTGGGCTCGATGAACGAAGACCCGCTGACGATGTATCTCAACGACGTCTTCGCCGTCCCTGCCAGCCTCGCAGGCCTGCCCGCGATGAGCGTGCCCGCGACGATCAACGCCGATGGCCTGCCGCTGGGCCTCCAGCTCGTTGGCAAGCCCTTCGACGAGCAGGGCGTGCTCGACGCTGGTCTCGCGATCCAGCAGCGCGCGGGCTTCACCGCCAAGCCGGAGAAGTGGTGGTGACACTCGAGGCGCCGCCCGGTGGTGCTGCGATGCGATTTGATGTGCTCGACGCGCTGCGGGGTGTCTGCGCGATGCTGGTGGTGCTCTATCACTTCAGCTCGAACGGCTATATTGCTCAGGCGCCGATCGTTCAGAACGGGTGGCTGTTTGTCGATTACTTCTTCGTTCTCAGCGGGTTCGTGATCGCCCATTCCTATGGCGCGCGCCTGGCCGAAGGGCGGGTGTCGATCGGCAGGTTCATGGGTCTGAGGCTGGGGCGCATCTATCCGCTGCATCTGTTCGTGCTTCTGGGATTTGTTGCGCTCGAACTGCTGCTGGTGCTGGGGGGCGACACCATCGCGCGCTTTGCCTCGCGCGAGGCCTTCAGCGGACCGCGCGCCGCCGAGCCGCTGATCCAGAGCCTGCTGCTGATCCAGACCTTCGGGATCGGCAAGGCCTGGGGGTGGAACGTGCCCGCCTGGAGCATCGCCGCCGAAATGTGGACATACCTCCTGTTTGCGGCGGTGTTCGTGCTCGCGAAGGGGCGCCGGGTGCCGGTCAGCGCCGTGCTTGCGGCGGCGGCGCTGCTGGCGGTCGCGTCCTATTCGCCCGATCTCGACGTGACCTTCGACGGGGGAATCCTGCGCTGCATATTCGGTTTTGGCGCCGGGGTAGTCACCTATCACCTGTTCCGCCGCTTCGGCAGTGCGGGCGGCAGCGCGATCGAGCTTGCCGCGGTGGCGGTGACCATCGCCTTCGTCTCTTTTGCCGAAGGGGCACTGACCTTTCTCGCGCCCTTCGTCTTCGGCGGGATGGTGTTCGTGCTGGCGAGCCAGAAAGGCGTGGTCTCGCGCGTGCTGCATCGCCGTCCGTTTCAGTTTCTCGGGCTGACGAGCTATTCGATCTACATGATCCATACCTTCGTGCAGGGCCGGTTCGGAGAGGTGTTGCAGATCACCAGGCTGGTGGCGATCCGGGTGGACGCGCAGGGACGCACGCTGCTGGAGGCGCCGCCGCTGGTGTCCGATGCGCTGACGCTGGTGATGCTGGCGCTGGTGGTGGGTGCAGCCACCATCACCTACAGGTTGGTCGAACTGCCCGGCCAGCGCCTGTCGCGGCGCTGGCTGACCCCGCCCTCGATGGAGCCCGCCGCCGCATGAGCCTTGCACCCGTCTCGCATCGCGCCGCCCGTGCCGTGCCTGTGGCCATCGGCGCATTTGGCTTTTATCTTTCGAAAAAGCGTGGGCATGACGTCTGCTTCGGTATCGGGCAGGAGAGGCTGTCGTGACCGCCGATCTGCCGCTGTGGCTGGCCGGGATCGGCATCATGCTGGCGGTGCCGGTGACCTTCATGGTCGCCAATTGGGTTAGGAAAAACGTCGATCACGGCGAAATGCGCTTCGGGCCGGATGGCAAGGTGATCGAAGACGAGGAAAGCAAATGAGCAACTACCGCATTCAGGGCGCAACCGGCGAATGGGAGGTCGTGATCGGCCTTGAAGTCCACGCGCAGGTGACCTCCAACTCCAAGCTGTTCTCGGGCGCGGCGACCGCGTTCGGGGCGGAGCCGAACAGCCAAGTCTCCCTCGTCGATGCCGCGATGCCGGGGATGCTGCCCGTGCCCAACCGCGAATGCATCCGGCAGGCGGTGCGCACCGGCATGGCGATCGAGGCGCAGATCAACGCGTGGAGCCGCTTCGACCGCAAGAACTATTTCTACGCCGATCTGCCGCAGGGCTACCAGATCAGCCAGCTCTACCACCCGATCGTGGGCGAAGGCTCGCTGCTGATCGAGGCGGATGAGAAGGCCGGCATCCCGGAAGACAAGGTCATCGGGATCGAGCGTATTCATGTGGAGCAGGACGCGGGCAAGCTGATGCACGATCAGCACCCGACCATGTCCTATGTCGACCTCAACCGCTCGGGCGTGGCGCTGATGGAGATCGTCTCCAAGCCCGATATGCGCTCGCCTGCCGAGGCGGGGGCTTACTTGCGTAAGCTGCGAGCAATCCTGCGCTATGTCGGCAGCTGCGACGGCAACATGGAAGAAGGCTCGATGCGCGCCGACGTCAATGTCAGCGTGCGCAAGGCGGGCGAGCCCTTCGGCACCCGGACGGAGACCAAGAACGTCAACTCGGTGCGCTTCGTCATGCAGGCGATCGAGCATGAGGCTATGCGGCAGGTCGATGTGCTGGAGAGCGGCGGGAGCATCGTGCAGGAAACCCGCCTGTTCGACCCCGGCACCGGCACGACACGGACGATGCGCAGCAAGGAAGACGCGCACGATTATCGCTACTTCCCCGATCCCGATCTGCTGCCGCTGGTGCTGGAGGAGGATTTCCTCGCCGAATGCCGCGCTTCGCTCCCCGAACTGCCCGATGCCAAGCGCAAACGCTATGTTGAGGTGCTCGGACTCACCCCCTACAACGCGCGCGAACTGACCGCCGAAGTGGAAACCTTCGCCCGCTTCGAGACGCTGCTGGCCGAAACCGCCAAGGCCACCGGCAAGGATGAAGCCAAGGTCGCCACGCAGGTCGCCAACTGGTCGCTCTCGGTCGCGCCGGGGGTTATCAAGGCGCTCGGCGATGACGCCGACCCCGCGAACGCCACCGCCGCCGCGCAGGCGAGCATCCTCGCGATGGCCGACAAGGCCGAGATCAGCGGCGGGCAGGCCAAGGAAATCTTCGAGATCGTCCTCAAGACCGGCCGCGACCCCGCCGAGATCGCCGAGGCTGAGGGGCTGAAGCAGGTCTCCGACACCGGCGCGATCGAAGCCGCCGTCGACGCGATCATCGCCGCCAACGCCGACAAGGTCGAACAGTACCGCGCCGGCAAGGAAGCGCTGTTCGGTTTCTTCGTCGGCCAGACGATGAAGGCGATGCAGGGCAAGGCGAACCCGCAGCTGGTGAACCAGTTGCTCAAGGGCAAGCTCTCCTAACCCCTTCCCCTTGGGTGGGGGTTGGGGAGGATCTGCCGATTATCAGGCCGCGCCCATGACCGCCATTGTCCTCGTCCAGCCCGAGATTCCCGGCAACACTGGGGCAGTGGGGCGCACCTGCGTGGCGCTCGATATGGAGTTGATCCTGATCCACCCCTTGGGCTTCGAGATCACCGACAAGCGGGTGAAGCGTTCGGGCCTCGATTACTGGCCGCACGTCAACCTCACCGAATATGCCAGCTGGGACGCCTTTCTGGAGGCGCGCGCCCCGCGCGAAGATCAGTTGTTCCTGTTCGAGGAATTTGGCAGCCGCAGCTTCTACGAGCCTGAATACCCGGACGACGCCTTTCTCGTCTTCGGGCAGGAGACCAAGGGCATCCCGCAAGCGATCATCGACCGCCACGCGGATCGCCTGTTCCACCTGCCGATGCGCTCGCAGGTGATCCGCTCATTGAACCTCGCCAACACCGTGTCGGCGGCGGCCTATCAGGCGCTCAGAGGCAAGCTGTGACGTGCCGCTACTCCAGCCCCAGCGCATCCAAGTTCATCGTCGCCGCATTGTAGCTCGCTTCGGCCAGCCGCCCGGCGAGTTCGGCGCGGATCGCGCTGATCTGGGCGTTGGCGGCGGTTTCCTCGCGCGCGTTGACGAGGAAGAACTCGCCCGCGCCCAGCCTGAACCGGGTGCGTTCGGCCTGCACCATCGCATTGGCCTGCTTGACCTCGGCGTCGGCGAGATCGGACAGCTTGAGCGCAGCTGACAGATTGGCGAGGATATTTCCGACTTCGGTGGTGATCTGGTCGGCGATGCGGCGCTGGCGCAGTTCGGTCTCGCGCAACTCGGCCTCGGCCCGTTGCAGCGCGCCGCGCGCGGTGCGGCGCTGGAGCGGGACGGAGAAGGTGAGGCCGACCACGGTGTCGGTCGAATCGAAGCCGGGGCCGCCCGGCCCGATCTGACCGAAATCGCGCGACAATTCGACCGAGGCATTGAGCGAGGGTTGCAGATCGTTCTGCCGCAGCGCGACCCTGTTGGTGGCGCGTTCGAGCGCGATTCTGAACGTCTGCAGCTCGGGCCGCGACCGGATCACCTCGCCGAGCGGCAGCGCGGCCAGTGCCTCCGCCGGAGCAATTGCCCGAAAGCGCGACAGATCGGGCAGCATCTCGCGCGTCGGCACGATCATCTGCCCGTCCGAGCCGCGAATATAGAAGCCCAATGAATTGGACGCGGTGATGAAATTGCGCTTGGCCTCTTCCAGCAGCGAGCGGCGGCGCAGCAGGTTCTGCTCGTTCTCGGTCAGCGCGATGCGCGCGCGGGCGCCTTCGTTGACTTCGCGGGTGAGGCCGATCTGGCGCGCTTCGGCGATTTCGAGCAGTTCCTCGAACACCCGGATTTCCTCGCCCGCGGCGACCCAGCGCCAATAGGCGCGCAGCGCTTCGTGCTGGACGTTCAATTGCACCAGCAGCACATCGAGCTGCGCCTGGCTGGCGGCAAGGCGAGTGTCCTCGATCGCGAAGCGGCGGCTGTCGATGTCGCGGTTGCGCAGCAGCGAAAACAGCGCGCCGACCTTCGCCTCGCCCAGCGCGTTGGTGTAGTTGTAATTCTCGTAAGTCGGGAAATCACCCGAGGAGACGCGGTAGGAGCCGAATACCTCCGCGCCATAGGGCCGCAAGGGCTGACGCGCCTCGACCTTGCCGAAGCCGCCCGAATAATAGCCCGTCAGCCGGTCGTAATATTCGCCCTTGAGCATCAGGTCGAAGGCCCCGTCGGCCCCCAGCTGATCGGCGCGCGCGGCGGCCTCGCGTTCGAAGGCTTCGAGGATCGAGGGGAAAGTCAGCGCCGAGGCGCGCAGCACCTCTTCGGGGAGGAGGGGGCCGGTCTTGAGCGCGTCGTCGAGCGATTCGCCGATCGGGGCGATGTCCTGCGCCGCCGCCGGCAGCGACGCCAGCGCCAGCGCAGCGCCGCTCGCCAGGAGCGCGCCCAGCTTCAGCAAGGCAAGACTTCGCGGCATGATCAGTTCGCCGATCCCGAGGCCGAGCCGGTGCTGGTGGCGGCGGGAAGTTCAGGCGGGAAGTTGTTGAGCTGACGCCAGATCTCGTAGCCCACCGGCACGGTTTCCAGCAGCACCCAGGCCTGCACCGCCGCGCCGAATCGGACATAGCGTTCCTCGGGCCAGCTGTAGCCGTCCATTTTCTCCTCGGCGATCAGCACGCGGAAGCGGCCATTGACCTGCGCCGACTGGTCGACCGCGACCACCCGGCCCCCGAAGGTGCCGACCGCGACCGAGGGCCAGCCCGAAAACTGCACCGCGGGCCAGCCTTCGAACTGGATGCGCGCCGGATCGCCCGGCCGCACCAGCGCAACATCGCGCCCGTCGATGAAGATCTCGATCACTCGTTCGGCCCCCTCGGGCACGAAAGTCGCAAGCACGTCTCCCGCGTTGATATAGGTCGCCGCGTCGCCCGCGTTGAGGCTCTGGATGAAGCCGTCGCGCGGGGCGCGCACGATCTGTTCGGACTGGCGCGCGATGTTGGTATCGGCGCGGTTGAGATCGGCCTGCGCGGCGGCGACGCGCGCCTCGAGATCGGCGACCTTGATCTGCGCCAGTTCGTAATCGCGCCGCGCGGCAAGCCCTGCCTCGAACAGCTCGCGGCTGCGGCGCTCGTCGATCCGTGCGGTGGCGAGCGCGGACTGGGCGGCGCGCATTTGCAATTCCATCTGCGTGCGTTCGGCCTGCAGGCGCTGGAGCAGGTTGGGGTCGAGGTCGGCGATGCGGACGATCGGATCGCCCTTCTTCACCGAGGACCCGTCACGCACATACCATTCCTCGATCCGGCCCGGCACCAGCGCGTTGATATCCTGCCGCCGCTCGTTGGGGCTGAGCGTCGTCACCACGCCGCGCCCCGAGGCGGTCTGCACCCAGGGGACGTAGATCAGAAAGGCGACGGTGATGATGATCGCCGCCAGCAGGATGAAAAACACCGCCCGCATCACCTGCGGCGTCTTGATCGACGCGAGGGTGGTGAAATGGGCCATATCCTCTTTGATGGTCGCCATGATCAGGCCTCCCCGTCGGCGAGCGGCGCGCCGATATAGGCGGCGGGCGTGCGGTTCATGGCGGCGCAGAATTCCTCGAAGCTGCCGAAGAAGCGCTGCTGGTGCGCTTCAAGGTAGAGAAAGCGGTCGAAGCCCAGATCGATGCGGCGATTCGAGAAGTAGATCACCGTCGTATAGGCCTGCGCGCGCAGCTCGTTGACGGCGCGGGCGATGGGTTCGGGATCGATCAGGTCGAACAGGCGGCTGAGCACCAGAATGCGCGGCCGTTCGAGCAGCGCATTGGCAAGCTTCAGCTGCTGCAATTCCACGGCCGAAAGCGGATAGCCGGTGGAGGCGAGCGGGGTGTCGAGGCCCCGATCGAGCGTGGCGATCGTGCGTGCGAGGCCCACCGTCTCCAGCGCGCCGATCATGCGCTGCTGCGCGGTGTCGGGGCAGGACAGCGCGAGATATTCGCGGATCGTCATCTCTACCGTGCTCGGGCGGTCGAGCACGTGGACGTTCTTGCGCAGGTGATGCGCCTCGATCGCCTTCATGTCGACGCCGCCCAGCGTCGCGAAGCCGCCCTCGGGCAGCACGTGCAGCTTGAGCAGGTTGGTGAACAGCCGCTGCACACCGTGGTGGCTGGCCGCCGCCATGATGATCGACCCGCTCGGGATGGTGAGATCGAACTGCGCTTCCTCGTGCCGCGCGGTGCCGCGCACGCCCTGCATCGCGATGGTGTGATCGGGCCCGTCGAAGGGATCGGCGCCCTTGGGCTGCTCCTGCTCGACATCGTAGAACTGCGAGATTTCCTCGACCGCTGCGAACAGGTCGTAGAAATAGCCGAGGTAACTGCCCAGCTGCGCCACGCCGAGGAACGCCGCCGACAGCACCAGCTCTGCCGCGACCAGCTGGCCGAGGGTGAGTTCGTTCTGGATCACCAGCCAGCCGCCCAGCCCCAGCAGCGCGGCGCTGGCGGCGGCATACATCAGCAGAAAGGCGACGGTCTGCGAGAACAGATGGCGGAAGTGGCGCTTGCGGTCGTTGATGTAGACGCGGGTGTGATCGTCGGTCTTGTCGAGCGCGTAGTCGATCCGCCGCTGCGACTTGAAGAAGCCGTTGGATCCGCCCAGCGTGTCGAGCCAGCTGGCGGTGGCGTGCTTGGCGTGGCTGACATCGATCCCGGTGCGCAGCGCGCGCGCGCCCCAGGTCAGCCAGACCACCCAGATCAGCGCGATGGTGATCAGCGTGAAGGCAAGGAAATAGGGGTGGTAGAGGCTCACCAGCACGAAGCCGACCGCGATCTGCAACAGCGTGGTGAAACCGCCGATGAACAGGATCGGGATCGCGGTCTGGACATAGACCACGTCGAAATAGCGGTTGAACAGCGAGCCCTTCTTGACGTCGTTGAAGAAGGGGTTCTGGGCATAGACCGCGATCAGCGAAATCTCCGCCACCATGCGCGCGTAGAAGCGGCGGGCGAAGATCTCCATCAGGTGGACGCGCAAGGCGTAGAGCAGGCTGGAGATGGTCAGCAGGCCGAAAAGGGTAAGCGACAGCATCACCAGCGGCGCGGTGAGCGCGGTGTTGGCGATGGTGTTGATCAGCATCTGCACCGAAATCGGGGTCGCCAGCGACAGCAGGCTGATGCCCACGCCATAGACCGCCGCGAGCCAGTAAAAATTCGCCTCCGGCTTCAGGATGTCGAAGAACACCCTGAAAAACTTGGAAAGCGAAATCTGTTTGCCGATACTTTGGCCTTCACCTGCCATGGCAGCCTTTCCATTGCGCAACACGATCTGCGATGCATCCCATCCCGCGCATGATACGGGTGAAGGGACAGTGTGCATCTATTGCAACATTGCCGCGCTGCAAGCGATCAATCATTCAGCACGGTTGCGGTTCCGGGCTGATGATTTACCTGCAACTTCTTATATATATGAAGCTGCAAGAAGCTAATGCGAAGCATTGTCGTCTTGTCGCCCCGTTACTGTGCAAAGCTTGCGGTTAGCTGAACCACGCGCGATGAAGCGAGGATGGTACAAGGCTGCGCGAGCGGAAAAAGGGGGGCGAAGACGCTGCTACTGGTCGGCGGCGGGCACGCCCATGTCGCGGTGCTGGCGGACTGGGCCAGGCGCGGCGCTCCGACCGGTGTGCGCGCGCTGCTGCTCACCCCGCACCGGCACTTGCGCTATTCGGGCATGGTGCCGGGCTGGCTCGCCGGGCAGCACGAGCGGGATGAGGGGCAGGTCGACCTCGCCGCCCTCGCCGTGCGGGCCGGGGTGGCGTGGATCGCGGGGCGCTGCGCGGCGCTCGACCCTGAGGCGCGCACCGTGACCACCGAAAGCGGCGCGGCGATCGCCTTCGACCTCGCCGCGCTCGACACCGGCGGGGTGGGGCGCGCGGCGGCGGTGCTGGGGGACGACCCGCGCGTCCTCGACATCCGTCCGATCGAGGGTTTCGTCGAACGGATCGCGGCCAGCCCCGTGCCCCGCCGCGTGGTGGTGGCAGGCGGCGGAGCGGGGGGCGTGGAACTCGCCTTCGCCCTGCGCAACCTCGCCGCCGCCGAGACTCGCCCCGAGGTCGCGCTGGTGACGGGCGGTGGGGGATTGCTCCCCGGATTTTCGCAAGGCGTGCGCAGCCGCGCCGCTGCCGCGCTGATGCGGCAGGGCATCGCGCTCCACCTAGCGGATTCGCAGATCGCGCGCGGGGCGATTCGGGCAGGCGAGACCTCGCTCGAACCGGCCGAGCTGATCGTCGCCGCACTCGGCAGCGCCGCGCCCGACTGGGTGCGCGCGAGCGGGTTGGCGGTGGACGATGCGGGCTTCGCGCTGGTCGATGCGCACCAGCGCTCGGTCTCGCACCCCCACATCTTCGCCGCCGGAGATGTCGCCGCGCGTGCCGACCGGGCGCTGGCCCATACGGGCGTCCACGCCGTCTTCGCCGGGCCGGTGCTGGCGGCCAATCTGCGCACCGCTTTGTCGGGGACTCCCCCGCGCCGCAGCTATCATCCGCGCTGGAACAACCTCTACCTGATGAACACCGGAGACGGGCGCGCGATTGCCAGCTACGGACGGCTCAGCGCCGAGGGCCGCTGGGTGCTCGCGCTCAAACACCGCATCGACAAGCGCTGGATTGCGCAATACGCCCGCCTTGTGGATCAGGCGTAACCCCCGCAGGCCCACGGGCGAAAGTGCGTGGGCAGGAGAAAACGTGAAGAAACTCGCCATTCTGGCCGCGCTGGCCGCCGTCATCGCCGCCTATTTCGTCTTCGACCTCGGGCAATATCTGACGCTTGCCGGGGTCAAGGCGGGCGTGGCGCAGTGGGAAGCGTTCTATGCCGAAAACCCCGTGGGCGTGCTGGCGGGGTTCTTTGCGATCTATGTCGCGGTGACGGCGGCCTCGCTCCCCGGCGCGGCGATCATGACGCTGGCGGCGGGGGCATTGTTCGGGGTGGTGACAGGGACGATCCTCGTCTCTTTCGCCTCGACCCTCGGGGCAACGCTGGCCTTCCTGTCCTCGCGCTACGTGCTGCGCGACACGATCGAGGCGCGCTTCGGCGAGCGGCTGAAGGCGATCAACGCCGGGGTCGAGCGCGACGGGGCGTTCTACCTGTTTTCCTTGCGGATGATCCCGGCCTTTCCGTTTTTCGTCGTCAATCTGGTGATGGGCCTCACCCGCATCCGCACGCTCACATATGTCTGGGTGAGTCAGCTGGGGATGCTGCTGGGCACGGTGGTCTATGTGAACGCGGGCACGCAGCTGGCGCGGATCGAGAGCCTGGCAGGGATAGCCTCGCCCGCCGTGCTGGGCAGCTTCGTGCTGCTGGGCATCGCGCCTTGGATCGCCAAGCTGGTGATCGGGCTCGTCAAGCGCCGCCGGGTCTATGCCGGGTTCAGCAAGCCCAAGGCATTCGACCGCAATCTGGTGGTGATCGGTGCGGGCTCGGCGGGCCTCGTTTCGGCGCTGATCGGGGCGACGGTGAAGGCCAGGGTGACGCTGGTCGAGGCGAAGGACATGGGCGGCGATTGCCTCAACACCGGCTGTGTGCCCTCGAAAGCGCTGATCAAGAGCGCCAAGGTTGCCGCGATGATGCGCGGGGCGGACAGGTATGGACTCACCCCCGCCGATCCGCAGGTGCCGTTCAAGGCGGTAATTGCCCGCGTGATGGACGCGATCACAACCATCGAACCGCATGACAGCGTGGAGCGCTACGAGGGCCTCGGCGTCGATGTGGTCAAGGGCTACGCACGGATCGTCGACCCCTGGACGGTCGAAATCGCGATGAATGACGGAGGGACGAAACGGCTGACCACCCGCAGCATCGTGATCGCCAGCGGGGCCGAGCCGGTGGTGCCGCCGATTCCGGGGATCGAAGCCAGCGGCTATCTCACCAGCGAGACCATGTGGGATGCCTTCGCGCAGATGGACACGGCACCGGCGCGCGTCGTGGTGCTGGGCGGCGGGCCGATCGGGTGCGAACTGTCGCAGGCGCTGGCGCGGCTCGGTTCGCAGGTGACGCAGATCGAGATGGGCGAGCAATTGCTGGGGCGCGAGGACGCGGAAGTCGCCGCTCTGGCGCGCGCGGTGCTGGAGGCGGACGGGGTGCGCGTGCTCACCGGCCACACCGCGGTGCGGATCGAGGGGCGCACGCTGATCGCGGAAAGCGGCGGAGCCGAGGTGGCGGTGCCCTTCGACACGCTGCTGGTCGCGGTCGGCCGCAAGGCGCGGCTCAAGGGCTTCGGGCTGGAGGATATCGGCGTCGATACCGACAAGACCGTGGTGACCGACGAATATCTCGCCACCAAATTCCCCAATATCTTCGCTGCGGGCGACGTTGCGGGGCCGTTCCAGTTCACCCACACCGCCAGCCATCAGGCGTGGTACGCCAGCGTCAACGCGCTGTTCGGGAGCTTGCGCAAGTTCAAGGCCGATTACCGCGTGATCCCCGCGGTCACCTTCCTCGACCCTGAGGTCGCGCGCGTCGGGATCAATGAGCGCGAGGCGGCGGAGCAGGGCATCGCCGTGGAGGTCACCCGCTACGACCTCGACGATCTCGACCGCGCGATTGCCGAGAGCGAGACCAAGGGTTTTGTGAAAATCCTCACCCCGGCAGGCGGCAAGGACAAGGTGCTGGGCGTCACTATCGTCGGTGCCCATGCGGGCGAACTGATCGCCGAATATGTGCTGGCGATGAAGCACGGCCTTGGGCTCAACAAGATCCTCGGCACGATCCACGCCTATCCGACGATGGTGGAGGCCAACAAGTTTGCCGCGGGCAACTGGAAGAAGGCGCACAAGCCCGAAGGCCTGCTGCGCTGGGTCGAGCGCTATCATGGCTGGATGCGCGGCTGATGGAGCTCTTCGACCAGCTGCGCGGCATCTTCGGCATCGCGGTGCTGGTGGGCATCGCCTGGGCGATCAGCGAGAACCGCCGCGCCCATCCCGGCTGGCGCTGGATCCTGGGCGCGCTGGCGGTGCAGGGGCTGCTGGCGGTGGTGATCCTGCGGGTGCCAGCCGTGTGGGCGGCGGTGGGCCTCGTCAACAAGGCGGTGAGCGCGATCGAGGCGGCGACGCTCAAGGGATCGGCCTATATGTTCGGCTATCTCGGCGGGGCGGAACTGCCCTTTGCGCTGAAGGAGGGCGCGCAGCCGCCGCTCGTCATCGCCTTCCAGATCCTGCCGCTGGTGATCGTCTTCTCGGCGCTGTCGGCGCTGCTGTGGCACTGGGGGGTGCTGCGATGGCTGGTGAACGGCCTTGGCTTCCTGCTGCGCCGCAGCCTCGGCGTGTCGGGCGTGGTGGGGCTTTCGGGCGGGGCGAGCGTGTTCCTCGGCGTGGTCGAGGCGCCGCTGGTCACCCGCGCGTGGTTCGCCCGCGTTAGCCGCTCGGAACTGTTCCAGATCATGGCGCTCACCATGGCGACGATCTCCGGGGCGATCCTTGTGCTTTATGCCACGACCCTCAAGGCGACCGTGCCCGATGCGGTCGGCCACATGATCGCCGCCTCGCTGATCTCGCTCCCCGCCGCACTGCTGATCGCGCGGCTGATGGTGCCTGCCGGGGCCGATGACACCGCGACCGAGGTCGACAAGGAGGAACCGGGCCTGCGCTACGAAGGCAGCATCGATGCCATCGTCAAGGGCACGATGGACGGGATGCAGCTGTTCCTCGCCGTGATTGCGGTGATCATCGTGGTCTTCGCGCTGGTGGCGCTGGTCGACGGGATGCTCGCCGCGCTGCCGCTGGTGGACGGCGCGCCGCTGACGCTGAAGCGGATGCTGGGCTGGGGGCTTGCGCCCTTCATGTGGCTCTTGGGCGTGCCGTGGGGCGAGGCGCAGGCGGCGGGTGGATTGATGGGCACCAAGGCGGTGCTCAACGAATATGTCGCCTATCTCGAACTCGCCGCGCTGCCCGCCGGCACCTTCGGCCCGCGAAGCCTGCTGATCGTTACCTACGCGCTGTGCGGGGTGGCGAATCTCGCCAGCGTCGGCCTGCTGGTCTCGACCATCGGCACCCTGTGTCCCGAACGCCGTGCCGAGGCGGCAGGGCTGGGGATGAAGAGCTGGATCGCGGGCAATCTCGCCAGCGCGATGACCGGTGCGTGGATCGGGCTGGTGACGTGGAGCGCCTAGATGCTTGACGCAAAACTGCGCCCGCTGATCGACCCGCCGCTCAATCGTGCGGGCGCGTGGCTGGCGCGGGTGGGCGTCACCGCCAACATGCTGACCTTCAGCGGCCTTGCCCTCGGCCTTGGAGGGGCAGCGGCGATTGCCTTGGGCTATATCGGCTGGGGGCTGGCGCTGATTGTCGCCAACCGGCTGCTTGACGGGCTCGACGGCGCGGTGGCGCGGGCGCGCGGGCCGAGCGATCTGGGCGGCTATTTCGACATTGTCGCCGACTTCGCCTTCTACGTCAGCGTGCCCGTGGGCTTCGGCCTGCTCGCCCCCGCCAATCAGCTCCCCGCGCTGGTACTGGTGGCGAGCTTCGTGCTGACCGGCGTCAGCTTCCTCGCCTTTGCGGTAATCGCCGCCAAGCGCGGGGCCGAGACCACCGCGCATGGGCGCAAGAGCTTCTTCTACTCCACCGGCCTTGCCGAAGGGGCCGAGACCATCGCGGTGTTCATCGCCATGTGCCTCATGCCCGCATGGTTCGGCGCGCTCGCCTATGCCTATGCGGCGCTATGCGTGGCGACCGTATTCCAGCGCAGCGCGATGGCGGCGGCGGCGTTCCGCGACTGACGGATCAGCGCTGCCCGATCTGCCGCCCGACCCGGTCGCGCAGTTCGGCGATCCGCGCGGCGTTGGCACCCAGATCGCTGCGCCCGACCCGGCTGACAGAGCGGAAGTTGATCTCGTTTGCGTCGATCCGGGCGACGACATCGTCCTTGAAGCCGAACCAGAAGCTCTCCGCCACGCCTTCGACTGTGCCCGTGGCCGGATCGGGGCGAATGTCCTTGAAGCCCATGTTGCCCATCGCCGCGGCGACCGCGGCAATCGCATCGGTCTGGCTCGCCCCGGCAAGCGGCAGGGGGGCGAGCGTCGCATAGCGATCGGTAATGATCTGCGCGTGCGATTTGATCGCCAATTCGGGCGGCGTGTTCCGGTAGAGCGCAAGCTCGCGCAGCGGCACCTGATAATCGCTCAGCGGATTGGCCCCGGCATCGGCGCGCGCCTGCATCGTCGCAGCCGAGAAGGCGGGCGGGTTGGCGGTGTCGGTCGCGACATCGTGAATCGGATTGTCGGCAGCCTTGCTCCCGGCGTTGAGGAACATCACCAGCGCCGCACCCGGCACCAGCAGGCCGAGGATAGCGACCGAGATCAGCCCGTTGTGGCGCGGCGTCATCCGTGCGGCCAGCACCAGCGACACCAGCGCGGCGAGCGCGGTCAATCCCAGCAGGATCATCCCGCCCTGTGACGTCAGCGTCATGAGGCCGAATTGCCATCCCCATATGCCGACCTTGGTGCCGAGCGCGGCGATCGCGAAATAGACCGGGAGGAAGGCCAGCAGGCCGAGGACGAGCTTGGTATGCTTGGGAAGGTTCTTGAACATGGCGCAAAGCATAGCGTCCCATGCCAGCAAGGCAATCTTTGTCGGGATGGGCAGGAAACCCTTTGTCACCTCGCGCGTTAGGGCCATACGGTATCTGGGGAGAGGGACTTGCCGCAGCGTCAAGTCTCGCTTTCCATGCCCGAAAAACTGGGTTATGGCCCGCTGGGATGCGGGAGGAACAAGTTGTTCAGAGGACAAACGACCATGAAGCGTAATTTCCTGATGGGTGCGGCCGCGCTGGCGGCGCTGGCGACTCTTTCGGCGTGCGGTGGCAAGCAGGCTGACGATACGGCGGCTCCGGCTGCCACCGATACGGCGGCGGCCACGCCGGCCATGACCGAAACCCCGGCAGCGGCGGCTGCCGATGGCGCCAAGGTCGAATATGCCAGCTTCACCACCGATGTCGCCGCGGGCGAAAAGACTTTCGCGCTGTGCCGTTCGTGTCACGTGCTCGACGAAGGCGTGAACCGCGTCGGCCCGTCGCTCTACAACGTGGTCGGCCGTCAGGCCGGTTCGGTTGCCGGCTATTCCTATTCGGATGCCAACAAGGGCAGCGGCGTGACCTGGACCGAAGAAGTCCTGTTCGAATACCTCGAAGATCCCAAGGCGTTCATGCCGGGCACCAAGATGGCCTTCCCGGGCATCAAGGATGCGCAGGATCGCGCGAACCTGGTGGCCTATCTCGCCAGCACCAAGAAGTAATTCGTCGCCCTTTCGGGCATGAAAAACGGGCGGCGCAGGTTTTGGCCTGCGCCGCCCTTTTCCATGCGGTCGATGGGGTGGCCTCAGGCCGCCAGCAGCGCCGCGTCGACCGGGCAGTGGCGGGCGAGATATTGCTCGTGGCTCGGCAGGCCCGCCACCGCGCGGGTCATCAGCGTGCGCAGGTTGGCGAGGAATTCGGCCAGCTGTGCGTCGCTCATCCGGTCGGCCCTCGGGTCGTAATCGGCGGGCATGATCCCCTGACCCAGCATCACCTGCACCCAGCTTGCCTCGCGGAACAGGTCGTCGACGTCGCGGCCCACGCGGCCCGAAGCGGCGAACAGCGCGAGCTTGTGGGTGAGGCTGTCGGGCACGGCCATGTGCTTGCAATAGCGCCAGAACTCGGTGTCCTCGCGGTCGGTGCGGTGATAGTGCAGGATCAGGAAATCACGGATCTGCGCGAACTCGGCGGCGCAGCGGCGGTTGTATTCCTCGCGCATCGCCGATGGGTCTCCGGCGCGCGGGAAGAGCTGGATCAGGCGGCTGACATGCGACTGGATCAGGTGGATCGAGGTCGATTCGAGCGGTTCGAGAAACCCGCTCGACAGACCGATGGCGACGCAATTATGCGCCCAGAACGCCTCGCGCCGACCGGTGTTGAAGCGGATCGGCCGCGGATCGCCCAGCGCCTTGGTGTCGAGCCCCGCCAGCAGCGTGTCGGCGGCGGCATCGTCACTGGTGAAGCCGCTCGAATAGACGTGGCCATTGCCGGTGCGGTGTTGCAGGGGGATGCGCCATTGCCAGCCCGCATCCTTTGCGGTGGCACGGGTATAGGGCACGAGCGTCGGCAGGCGCTCGCTCGGCACCGCCAGCGCGCGGTCGCAGGGAAGCCAGCGCGACCAGTCCTGATAGGCGACGCCCAGTTCCTCGCCCAGCAGCAGCGAGCGGAAGCCCGTGCAGTCGATGAAGAAATCGCCTTGGACCACGGTGCCGTTCTGCAGCGTGATCGCGCGGATATCGCCGCTCTCCCCGTCGCGCTCGACGCTCTGCACGATGCCCTCGGTGCGGGTCACGCCGCGGCTTTCCGAATAGGCGCGCAGGAACAGCGCATAGCGGCTGGCATCGAAGTGATAGGCATAGGCCAGCCCCGCCATCGCGGTGTTGCCGACCCGGTCGAGCTTGCCGAAGCGCGCCTGATCGGCGGCCATCTGGTGCAGCGACCAGTTCCACAGCCCCTTGGGATCGCCCGCCGCCCCGGCGCTGCGCCGCCAGTGGTGGTGGAAGGCGACATTGCCGACCACCATCCCGGTCTCGCCGAAGGTGTGGAGGTAGCGGCTGCCCTTGCTGCCCCAGTCGACGAATTCGATCCCGAGCTTGAAGGTGCCCGATGTGGCGCGCAGGAATTCGTGCTCGTCGATGCCAAGGATGGCGTTGAGGCGGATGATCTGCGGGATCGTCGCCTCGCCCACGCCGACCGTGCCGATCGCCTCGCTTTCGATCAGTTCGATCGTCAGCCGCTCGCCCAGCAGCCGGGCGAAAGCCGCAGCGGTGATCCACCCCGCGGTGCCGCCGCCGACGATCACCAGTTTCCTCAGCTCAGGCCTGTCCATATCCCGCTCCCCTGACGCCTTACCCCGCCGCCGGGCGGAAGAAGGCGTTGATGGTCAGCCGCCCCGTGCGCGGATCGGCGCTGAGGGGAGCTGCGTTGTCGATGACCCCGCTGTGGAGGATGTTGCCGCGGTAGAACACCGCGCTGTTGAAGGTACCGGGCACCACATGGGTGCGCTCGAAATGCGGCGCGCCGTCGGTGGGGTAGGCGGCGGGCGGCAGGCCGGTGCGCGCGATATCGGCCTGCAGGGCGGCGGCGTAATGCGGGAAATCGGCCTGTGTCAGCGCCTCCAGCCCGGTTGCGCGGTGGCGGAAGAAGGCTGTCCCGCCCGGTTGCACGGCATGGGGGCCGGTGTTGTGGAGATAGAGCATCATCGCCACCTGCGTCGGATCGGTGCCGTCGACATGCGGCAGGCGCTGGATCGGGGCGAGCTGGGCCGGCGGCGTGGTGACGAGCGAATACCACGCCTGCATCTCCCACGCGCGGCCATAGGGCCCGAACCACTGGTCGAGCAGCGGCGAAAGCTGGCGCAGCCATACCGCGCAGACCGCCGGATCGAGCGGCGCGCGCACCCCCGGGTATTGCGGCGTGATTTTTGCAAAATTTTGCAAACTGGCCTGCGAAATCACCGCTTCGGGGGATTCGAGCAGCCCGTCGATGCTCACAAGCCGATGTTTTCCGGACGAAAAATGATCGACCCGCGGATTTGCGAGCGCAATGCCCCAGTGCTGCGAGGGCGATGGCGTGCGCGAGATGGGGGCGATCGTCATGCGTCGGAGCCTATCAAATCGCACGAAACACTCAAAGGCGAATGAATAAATATCAGAAATAACATACGAATTGGTGCAATGTGGCGCCGTGACCGCTACGTGATGATCCGGTCGGCGAACCGCGTCTGGATGCTGCACTGCGGCATGGTGCGGCGCGGCCGAAAACTGTGTCAATCGGGCAACAATTGCGCCGAAATACCAGTCTCGCGGCCCGCGAGAAGGCGCGAAGACCGTGTCTAAACGCCTGAAAAATAGTGCCCATACGCGCTGCGCACGATGACATGGCAGTTATGTGAAATGGAGATTTACGGGCCGCTTGCAATCCGCTATGAAAAAAACTGCAAAAGCGCGTGGTCAACGGCGCTTGCTGGAGGGGACTTCTGATGAAAAAGAACGGGATCAATGTAAGCGCGCGCCTGCTGTGCGGGGCCGCAACCTTCATGGCGCTGGCCGTCACCGGCGTCCCGGTCATGGCGCAGGACGCCGAGGAGCCGGACACCGTCGCCGAGGAAGAGGCCGACAACGCCATCATCGTCACCGGCATCCGCCAGTCGATCCAGTCCTCGCTCGATGCCAAGCGCAACGCGACCTCGATCGTCGAAGTGATCACCGCCGAAGACCTCGGCCTGCTGCCCGACCTCTCGATCGCCGATACCCTCGCCCGCCTGCCCGGCGTGACCGCCCAGCGCGTGCGCGGCCGGTCGCAGCAGGTCTCGATCCGCGGCCTCGGCCCGGACTTCTCGCTCGCGCTGCTCAATGGCCGTGAAGTGGTCTCGGCGGGCAACAACCGCGGGATCGAGTTCGACCAGTTCCCGTCCGAATTGATCGGCACCGGCATCGTCTACAAGACCGGCGATGCCCAGCTCGCCGCGATCGGCATCGCCGGTGCGGTCGACCTGCGCACGGTCAAGCCGCTCGACACCGCCAAGCGCCAGATCACCGTCTCGGGCACCTACACGATCAACGATCAGGGTTCGCTCAACCCCGATTTCGGCGCGGACGGTTATCGCTTCTTTGCCAGCTATATCGACCAGAACGCCGATGGCACTATCGGCTGGTCGCTGGGCGCGACCACCCAGTCGATCCCGACCCAGATCGTCCAGCGCGAGCTGAAGACCGCCAATGGCCAGGTCGACCGCGTCACCACCCCGGGCGGCACGGTCTTCCCGCGCGACAACCCGCGTCAGGGTTCGCAGAGCCGCGAGTTCAAGCGCACTTCGGTCGCCGGCAGCCTGCAGTTCGAGCCGACCGACAGCTTCTCGCTGACGATCGATTCCTTCTACACCAAGACCGAGGATGAAGGCATCTTCCGCGGCACCGAAACCCCGATCGCATCGTGGAGCGCCAATGGCGGCGCGCAGGTCGATCAGGTGAACGGCAGCGGCGACTTCGCCGAGAGCGCGACCTATTCCAACGTCTACCCGATCCTGCGCACCGACACCGAAGGCGCGGATTCGGAAATCTTCGCCATCGGCGGGAATCTCGAATGGAAGGCGACCGACAATCTCGGCTTCGTCGTCGACTACGGCTATTCGACGCTGAACCGCAATGATGTCGACTACGAATCCTATGCCAGCACCGGCCCCGGCGGCAGTGGCCCGGCCGACACGCTGACCTTCACCTTCCCGCAGGACGGCGCCTACACCATCGACAGTCAGATCGATTACACCGATCCGGCCAACGTGCTGCTGGTCGATCCGGGCGGCTGGGGGCAGGTCGGCTTCCTGCGCGTGCCGGAAACCAATGACGAGCTGCACCAGCTGCGCGCCGAAACCTTCTGGGAGTTCGACGGCGGCTTCATCGACCGCATCGTCGCGGGCTGGCTCTACACCAACCGCGAGAAGGATTTCGACAACAACGGGATATTCCTGCGCGCTGGCAACGGCTTCGCGGGCGGCTCCCGCGCGATCCCGAGCGACCTCGTGATCGGGGCAAGCGATTCCAAGAGCATCGGGCTCGATATCGTCGCATACAACCCGGCCCCGCTGCTGACCGACGGCACCTATGTGCAGGAAGCCGCGACCGACGATACCGAATGGCTGGTGAAGGAGAAGATCAACAGCTTCTACCTCCAGGCCAATATCGACGGCGACCTTGGCTCGGTGCCGGTGCGCGGCAATATCGGCCTGCGCTATGTCGACACCGAGCAGTCGTCGACCGGCACGCTCGCCGGGGGCGCGATCAACGATGTCAGCTTCAGCTACGACAACTGGCTGCCGAGCATGAACCTCAGCTTCGAGATGATGCCGGATACCTTCATCCGCGTCGCCTTCGCGCAGACGATCACCCGTGCGCGGCTCGATCAGCTGGCAGCGAACCAGACGCTTGGAGTCAATAATCAGGTCTGCACCGACAGCGACGGCGACCAGTTTGTCGACACCGTGGTGCCCGATGCGTTCGACCCGCCGACCGACGTGTGCTTCAACCTCAGCGGGGGCAACCCCTTCCTGCAGCCCTATCGTTCGACGTCCTACGACATCTCCTTCGAGAAGTATTTCTCGCCCGGCACGGCGATCATCGTCGCCGCGTTCCACAAGGATCTGTCGGACTGGGTGGTCAACCTCAACGAGACCTTCGATCTCAGCCAACAGATCGCAAATTCTGGGGCGGGCGGCATTCTCGACACCAACCCCGAAGTGGCGATCGGCAACTTCAACGGGCCGGTCAACTTCTCGGATGGCAAGATCACCGGGATCGAAGGCACGCTGCGGGTGAACTTCGGCGACTTCAGCAGTGCGCTGGATGGCTTTGGCGGGTTCTACTCGATCACCTATTCGGATGCCGAGATCACCCCTCCGGGCCTCGAGCCGATTTCGATCCCGGGCTATTCGGACCTCACCTGGTCGGGCGACATCTTCTACGAGAAGAGCGGCTTCCGCGCCAAGCTGGCGGCCCGTCATCGCGGCGACTTCCTCTCGGAAGTGCCCAACTTCTCGGGCGGGCTCGAAGGGGCGCAGGCGCGCAGCGAGACCATTCTCGACGCGCAGATCGGTTACACCTTCGAGAAGGAAGGCAGCTTCCTCAACGGTGTGCAGATCCTCGCCGAAGTGTTCAACCTGACCGACGAGCCCTTCGTGACCGAGAACCCGCTGTTCGATCGCGCGCCCGGCAGCACCCCGCCGCCGCAGCCGCTCGGCAGCTCCTTCGCGAGCCGCCACGAGCAGTACGGGCGCACCTTCCAGTTCACGCTGCGCAAGGCGTTCTGACGCATAGAGCCCTCGGGTCGCATTGAGGGTTGCAGGAAGGGCCCGCCGGAAACGGCGGGCCCTTTCGGCTTTCGGGGCGGGGGTGTTTCCTACTCGCCGAAGCGGTGGCAGGTTATCGGGCGTGGGCTGGCGCGATCCCGCTTTCGGGCACGCCAGGCCACAGCAAGCAGGCTCTGCGGCGGGAAGGGAGTTTTGGTCTTAGACAGTGTCTCATGTGTCTCCACACTCAGGAAACACGCGAGCAATCTGAACGGCGCGAATCAGCCCGCGAGAGGCGGCGCGGCGCAGTGGCGGGCGACGAAATCGCCGTGGCTCGGCATGGCGGCGACCGCCTCTGCCATTGCCTTGCGGATCTGCGCCATGCGCTCAGCCACCGGAACGCCTTCGCGCATATGGGCGAGCGGCGGGGCGCGTGAGGGCACGATGCCCTGGCCCAGATAGACCGCGATCCAGCTGGGGTTGGCGAACAGCTCCTGCGGTTCGGCCACCAAGGTGCCGTGGGCTCGGAAATGGTCGATCTTGTATTGCAGGCTGTCGGGGATCGGCATGGCGGCGGTGTAGCGCCACAGCTCGGAATCGCCGCGCTCGCTGGCCTTGTAATGGAGGATCAGGAAGTCGCGGATCAGCTCGTATTCGCGCGTGGTCTGGGCGTTGTATTCGCGGGCCAGCAGCGGCGACATGGCGCTGTCCGGCAGCAGCGCGATGAGGCGGAGGATCGCGTATTGGATGAGGTGGAGCGAGGTCGATTCCAGCGGCTCCATGAACCCGGCGGACAGCCCGATGGCGACGCAGTTCTTCTCCCAGAACCTGCGCCGCTTGCCGGTAACGAAGCGCAACGTTCGCGGGTCGGCGAGAGGCTTGCCGTCGAGGTTCGCGAGGAGGGTCGCGGTGGCCTCGTCCTCGGAGATGAATTGCGAGCAATGCACATAGCCATTGCCGGTGCGGTGCTGGAGCGGGATGCGCCACTGCCACCCAGCCGCGCGCGCGGTGGAGCGGGTGTAGGGGGTGAATTCGCCCTTTGCGCAGGGCACCGCCACCGCGCGGTCGCAGGGGAGCCAGTGCTGCCAGTTGTCGTAGCCGGCTTGCAGCGCCTCCTCGATCAAGAGGCCGCGGAAGCCCGAGCAGTCGATGAACAGCTCGCCATCGATCCGCGTCCCACTGTCGAGCGTGACGGCTTCGATGAAACCGTCCTCACCGCGCAAGGACACGTCGACGACCTTGCCCTCGATGCGCTTCACCCCGCGGGCCTCGGCGAAGCGGCGGAGATAGGCGGCATAGAGCCCGGCGTCGAAGTGGTAGGCATAGTCGAAGGTCGACTGGATCATCCGCCGGTCGGGCGAGGGGCGGGCGAACCTGCCTTCCCGCGCCATCGCCCAGCACATCGAGAAGTCGTCGATCGGGCCTTGGATGCGGCCCTCCAGATGCTCGCGCATCCAGTGGTGGTAGAAGGGCACTTGATCGAACTCGGCGCCGTACTGGCCGAAGGGGTGGAAGTAGCTGTGGCCGAGCCTGCCCCAATCGACGAACTCGATCCCGAGCTTGTAGCTCCCTTGCGTCTCGCGCACGAAGGTCGCTTCGTCGATGCCGAGCCGCTGGTTGAAGGTGCGGATCGGCGGGATCGTCGCCTCGCCCACGCCGACCGTGCCGATTGCCTCGCTCTCGATCAGCGTGATCGCGCAGGCCCCGCCGACCGCGTGGGAGAGCGCCGCCGCCGTCATCCACCCGGCCGATCCGCCGCCGACGATGACTATGGATGTCAGCGGAGCGGGCGGGGCGCTGCTCATCCGCCGCAGCTCTCGCGGATCAGCAGGCTGGTCTCGAGCCGCTGCGAAATCGCCGGGCCATCGCCCTTGTCGATCAGCTTGGACACCAGCATCCGGCCCGCAAGGTTCGCGTCCTGGTCGATGGTGGTAAGCTGCGGGGTGACGAGGCGGGCGGCGGGGATGTTGTCGTACCCGACCACCGAGACATCCTCCGGCACCCGCATCCCCGAACGGGTCAGCGCCCGTATCGCGCCGATCGCGATGAGATCGCTGGCGGCGAAGACCGCGTCGAAGCGCAGCCCCCGCGCAATCGCGCTGCGCACCGCAGCCTCGCCCGAATGGACTTCGAAGTGAGCGGGCAAAACCAGCTCGCCATCGAAGGCGATGCCCGCCTGTTCGAGCGCCTGCCGGTAGCCGCGAAAACGCTGCTCGGCCTCGGGCGCTTCGGTGTCGCCGAGGAACAGGATGCGCCGCCGCCCGAGCCGCGCGAGGTGCGCGGTGGCCCGCCTGCCGCCTGCGAGGTTGTCCGACCCGATCACGCAATATTGCGCGTCGGGAAACTCCGCCCCCCACACCACGAAGCGGTTGTCGCGCGCGGCGAGCGCGTTGAATTCGTGGTGGAGCGAGGACTGGCCGATGAAAATCACGCCCGTCGCCCGGCTGGTGCTCATTGCGTAGTCGAGATCACCCACGGCACGGGGGGAAAGGTGGCTGATGATGAGATCGGCGTTCCGTTCCCGCGCGGCCTCGGCGATGCCCGCCAGCAGTTCGAGGAAGAAGGGGTCGGACACCCGGCTGTCGCGCGCCTGCGGGGCCGGGACGACCACCGCGAGGGTCGCATCGGCACCGATCGGCCCGCTCGGCATCGAGGCGCGGAACTCGTAATCATGCGCGCGGGCGATCTGCCAGATCTGCTGCTTGGTGCGCCGCTTGACCGAGGGGCTGTCGTTGAGCGCCCGGCTGACGGTCGAGATCGACACCCCCGCCTCACGCGCGATATCCTCGAGCGTGGCGCTGCGCCGGGCGGCAAGGGTGGGCCAAGGAGAGGTTGGGTCGTCGGCCATTGGTTCTCAGCTGGATGCGATCTTCGCCCAATAGCCGCTGCCGGGCCCGAGGTCTTCGGGAATCGCGCCGCTGCCCACATGGTTTTCGGTCGCGATCAGCTGCGCCGCTCCGGCCCCGGCAGGCGGGCTCCAGCGCAACGGGGTCTCGCCAAGGTTGAACACGCACAGCACGCTGCCCCCTTCGGTGTGGCGGCGGAAGGCGAGGATGTCCTCGGGGCTGGCCAGCAGTTCGATATCGCCATGCACCAGCGCCGGATGCGCCCGCCGCGTGCCGAGCAGCGCGCGCGCATAGCCGAGGGTCGAGGCCGGGTCGCCCGCCTGCGCATCGACCGCAAAGCCCGTATGCGCCGGATCGAGCTTCAGCCAGGTGCGGTTGGCGGTCGAAAAGCCCGCCTGCGGAGCGTTCGCCGCCCAGGGCATCGGCGTGCGCGCGCCATCGCGGCCCAGCGTGTGCGGCCAGTTGGCGATCGCCTCGGGGTCTTGCAGATCCTCGAAAGCGACATGGCCCTGGGGCAGGCCCAGCTCCTCACCCTGATAGATGATCGGATTGCCGCGCAAGGCCAGCAGCAGCAGCAGGTTCAATCGCGCCATGCGGCCCATGTCGCCATCCAGCGTCCAGCGGGTGACCGCGCGCGGCGCATCGTGGTTCGAGAAAGCCCAGCTCGGCCAGCCTTCGCCCGGCGCCCCGTTCCACTGCGAAAGGCTCGCGCGCACCAGCCGCGCCGTGAGGCGCGGGGCGTAGAGGAAATCGAAGTTGTAGGCGCTGTCGAGCCGCTTGCCGCCCTCGGTGAAGGCCTTCATCTCCGCGAGCGGCTCCGGCCCACCGACTTCGGCGACCGTGAAGCGGCCCGGAAACTCGTCGATCGTGGCGCGAATGCGCTCGAGGAAGCCGGTGATGTCGGGATGCGACTGGTTGTACTGCTTGATCTGCATGTCGAACGGGCGCGTCACCAGTTCCATCGGCGTGCCCGAGGGCGGATTGTCGCGCAGTTCGGGATCATGCATCGAGAAGTTGAGCGCATCGAGCCGGAACCCGTCCACGCCGCGCCCCAGCCAGAACCGCGCCACATCGAGCAGCGCGTCCTGCACGTCGCGGTTGTGGACGTTCAGATCGGGCTGCGAGGTCAGGAAGTTGTGGAGGTAATACTGCTTCCTCGGCCCGTCCCACTGCCATGCCGATCCGCCGAACACCGACTGCCAGTTGGACGGCGGGGAGCCATCGGGCTTGGGATCGGCCCAGACATACCAGTCGGCCTTGGGATTGGTGCGATCCGCGCGGCTTTCCTTGAACCAGGCGTGCTCATCGGAGGTGTGCGAATAGACCTGGTCGATGATGACCTTGAGGCCGAGCGCGTGCGCCTTCTCGATGATCCGGTCGAAATCGGCGAAGGTGCCGAAGCTCGGGTCGATGCCGCAATAGTCGGCCACATCGTAGCCGAAATCCTTCATCGGCGAGGTGAAGAAGGGGCTGATCCAGATGCCATCCACGCCCAGGTCGGCGATGTAGTCGAGCCGCTCGGCAATCCCTGCAAGGTCGCCGATCCCGTCGCCATTGGTGTCGCGGAAGGAGCGCGGATAGATCTGGTAGATGACCGCGCCGCGCCACCACGCCAGCGGGGCGTTGGCGGTGGCGGGTGCGTCGGCAGAAAGAGCCGTTGCCATTAGTCGTCGGTCTCCAGAATGCAGGCGGCAAAGCCGAAGGCGGGCAGGGTGATCGTCACCGCGCCGGGTGCGGCAAGCGTGGCGGGGCAGGTGCCGGTGAGCGGGGTAATCCCGCGCGCCCGGTAACTGACCTCGACCGCCTGCGTAAGCGGCTTTTCGCCGGTGTTGAACATAGCCAGCACGCGCTGTCCGGTTTCGGGATCGTGGCGCTCGACTGCGAGCAGGCCCGGGGCGGCTTCCTCGAAAGCGCGCACGGTGCTGAGGCCGCGGCGCAGCGCCGGGCTGGCGGTGCGCGCGGCGGCAAGCTCCCCGATCAGCCGGTAGAGCGGGTGCGCGGTGTCGAAATTGCTCTGCGCGGTGGTGGCGGTGGTGCCGACAAGGCGGTTGTCGTTATAGGCCGCGACCTTGCTTTCGAACATGTCCTCGCGCGCCAGCTGGTCGTTGCCGTCGGAGATGAAGCCCTGCTCGTCTCCGTAATAGACCGTCGGCACGCCGCGCAGCAGGAACATCATCGCGTGGCCCAGCCGGACGCGGGCGAGCAGCGTGGCGGGATCGTCCGATCCGCTCATGTCGCGCACGAACATCGCAAAGCGCCCGAAATCGTGGTTGCCGAGGAAGGTCGGCAGGCCCAGCGCGGTCTCTGCCCCGCCGGGATAGATCGCATCTTGCTGCAGGAATTCGGCCATCAATCGGGGCGGCGACTTGCCGCTGGCGACCATCTGCGCCGCCTTGGCGAAACCCATGTCGAGCGCATAGGGCAACTTGCTCTGCGCCATCACTTGCGCGGCGAGCGTGGCGGTGGGTTCCTCGAAGGCGATTTCGCCGAAGATGTGGAAGTGGCCAATCCCCTTGGCCTCGGCCCGGGCGAGCATGGCGGGGACGAAGGCCTGCCAGAACTCGGGGTTCACGTGCTTGGCGGTGTCGATGCGGAAGCCGTCGATGCCGTAATCGTCGATCCACTGGCCGAAAATGTCGATCATGCCGGCAACGACGCGCGGATTTTCGGTCGCGAGATCGTCCAGCCCCGAGAAATCGCCATAGACCGAGCTTTCGCCGATCCAGTGCGAATTGCCGCGGTTGTGGTAGAGCGTCACGTCATTGAGCCACGCAGGCACCTTCACGTTCTTCTCGGCCTCGGAGACCAGCGGGGTATAGGCGAAGGTCGGGTCGGTCAGTCTGGCCCAGTTGGCGGGATCGGCGTTGTCGTCGCCCGCGAAGCCCTGGTTGATCCGCGCGCCGTCGACACCGCCGCGGGTCGAGAAGGGGTATTCGCCCTTGCTGCGATAGCGGTAGCCATTTTCCAGCCCTTCGGCATAGTCGATCACGTCGGCGGTGTGATTGGTGATGATGTCCATGTAGACCTTCATCCCGCGCGCGTGGGCGGCGTCGACGAAGGCCTTGAACTCGGCATTGGTGCCGAAATGCGGGTCGACCTGCGTGAAATCGGTCACCCAATAGCCGTGATAGCCCGCACTTTCCTCGCCCGGACGGCCCTGCACCGGCTTGTTCTTGAAGATCGGCGCAAACCAGATCGCGGTGACGCCCATGCCCTGAATGTAGTCGAGCTTCGCCGTCAGCCCCTTGAGGTCGCCGCCGTGATAGAAGCCCTTGTGGGTGGGATCGAAGCCGTGCCGGAGCGGGCCGCCCTTCAGCCCGCCGCGATCATTGGCGGTGTCGCCATTGGCGAACCGGTCGGGCAAGACGAAATAGATGATCTCGTCCTCGAGCTGACGCTCTGCAACCGGTGCGGGCGCTGCCTCTGCCTCGGCGGCCACCGGCCCGCCTGCCCATGCAGTACTGGCGCACAGCGCAGCCGCAATGCTCACGAAGATTCGCGTCATGACCCTACTCCCTCCGATGATGTTTGTGACACCTTGAAAGAGATTTTGCAAATCTTTGTGAAATGCTGGTGCCAGACCGCTTGGCAGACGTAGTATGTTGTAATCATCTCAGAAAAGGCCACCTCTTCTGATCGGATGGCAAATTTTCCGGCGATTTTCGCAAAGTTTCTTGCAAAATTTTGCAAGCCGTCCAGACTATGCGGCGGCAGCGCGCGATAGAGCTTCGGACACGAGATCCAGGATATTGCGCCGGGGCCGGGAGAGGGATGATAGCGACAATGAGCCACAGCGGCCACAAGCCAGCGTTGAGCGCCGGCCAAATCTGGAACATGAGCTTCGGGTTCCTCGGGATCCAGATCGGATTCGAGCTCCAGAACGGCAATGTCAGCCGCATTTTCCAGACCTTGGGTGCCGATGTGGGCAGCCTCGCAATCCTGTGGATCGCCGCGCCGATGACGGGGCTGATCGTGCAGCCGATCATCGGCCACCTCTCGGACAAGACCTGGAGCCCGCGGCTGGGCCGTCGCCGCCCCTATTTCCTCGCGGGCGCCTTGCTCGCCAGCCTGGCGCTGTTCGTGATGCCCAATGCGCCCGCGCTGTGGGTCGCGGCGGGGATGCTGTGGATCATGGACGCTTCGCTCAACATCACGATGGAGCCGTTCCGCGCCTTCGTCGGCGACAATCTGCCCGATCGCCAGCGGACCAGGGGCTATGCCATGCAGAGCTTCTTCATCGGCACCGGCGCGGTGCTGGCGGGCGCGCTCCCGTGGGTGATGACCAATTGGCTCGGCCTCAGCAATGTCGCGCCCGAGGGGCAAATCCCCGAAACCGTGCGCTGGGCCTTCTACATCGGCGGGGCGGCGCTGCTGGCGGCGGTCGCCTGGACGGTGTTCAGCACCAGGGAATATTCGCCCGAGGAGCTTGCCCGGTTCGAGGCCGCGAGCGGCCGCGCGGCAGGCGCGGGCCACGCGCCGGTGCTGCGCAGCGCAGGTCAGTTCGCGCGCGGCGGCACGCTATGGATCATCGCCGGAGCCATCATCGCCGCGCTGGTCGCGGTGGCGCGGGGAGAGGGGCGCCCGGCCTTCCTCGGCGAGATCGAGGTCGCGCAGGAGCTTTACGTGCTCGCCGCGCTGGTCGCCGGGTTCGGCGTAATCCAGCTGGTCGCCGCGTCCTTGCGGCAGCAGGGGCGCGAGCGCAGCGGATTCATGGAAGTCGTCAGCGATCTCTTTGCCATGCCCAGAACCATGCGCCAGCTTGCCGTGGTGCAGTTTTTCAGCTGGTTCGCGATGTTCGCGCTGTGGATCTACGGCACGCCGGGGGTGACGGAATATCACTTCGCCGCGCGCGATGCGGCGAGCGCCGCCTATCAGGACGGGGCCGACTGGTGGAGCCTGATGGGATCGGTGAGGAACGGCCTCGCCGCAGCCGCCGCGCTGGGCTTTGTCATGATTGCCGCCAAGATCGACCGCATCCGCCTCCACGCGATCAACCTGACGCTGGGCGCGGCGGGCTTTGCTGCGATGCTGCTGGTGCGCGATCCTGCTCTGCTGTGGATTCCGCAGATCGGCATGGGCATCGCCTGGGCCTCGATCGTGGCGCTGCCCTATGCGATCCTCGCGGCCTGCGTTCCGGCGGAAAAAATGGGCATATACATGGGGGTGTTCAACATCTTCATCGTCGTCCCGCAATTGCTGGCGGCAACGCTGCTCGGCTTCCTCGTCACCAACCTGTTCGGCGGCGCGGCGATTTACGCCTTCGTGATCGGCGCGGTCAGCATGGTGCTTGCGGCGGTGGCAACCCTGATGGTGAAGGACGGCGAGGCGGCAAGCGCGCCCGTGCCGCTGGCGGGAGAAGCGTAATGCGGCTGGCGATCGCACTTCTGGCGGGCGCGCTTGCGGCGACACCGGCGATGGCGCATCCCGACTATACTCCGCGCGATATGGTCGAGGTCGCCAACGCGCCGTGGACCGCCGATGCGGTGATCTATCAGATGAACACCCGCCAATTCACCGCCGAGGGCACGTTCAGGGCCGCGCAGCAGCAGCTTCCGCGGCTGGCGACGATGGGAGTCGACATCGTCTGGCTGATGCCGATCCATCCGATCGGCGAGGCGAACCGCAAGGGCACGCTCGGCAGCCCCTACGCGGTGCGCGATTACCGCGCGGTCAATCCTGAGCTGGGCACCGAGGCCGAATTCCGTGCCTTCGTGGACGAAGCGCACCGGCTGGGGCTGAAGGTGATCCTCGACTGGGTGGCCAACCATTCGGCCTATGACAACCCGCTCACCGTGAGCCATCCCGAATGGTACACCCGCACGCCCGAAGGCGCGCTGATGAGCCCGGCGGGGACCGACTGGTCGGACGTTGCCGACTTCGATTATTCGCAAGCTGGCCTGCGGCAATACATGACCGAGAGCCTCGTCTACTGGGTGCGCGAATTCGGGGTGGATGGCTACCGTGCGGACGTTGCGGGCTATGTTCCGACGGACTTCTGGGAGACTGCCCGCGCCCAGCTCGACAAGGTAAAACCCGTCTTCATGCTCGCCGAATGGGAGCAGCGCGACCTTCACCACCGCGCTTTCGATGCGACCTATGGCTGGGGCTGGAAGGAGGCGATGCAGCGGCTCGTCAAGGACGGCAGCGGCGCAGGCGCGATGCGCGGCTATTACGCCGGGCAGTCCGAAACCTGGCCCCATGCCGCGATGCGGATGGTCTATACCGAGAACCACGACCAGAATTCGTGGGATGGGGTCGCGGCGGAAATTTACGGGGACGCATACGAGACGGCGATTGCGCTCAGCTTCACCGGCAGCGGGATGCCGCTGATCTACAACGGGCAGGAAGCGGACAACGACCGCCAGCTCGAATTCTTCGAGCGTGATCCGATTCAGTGGCGGCAGGGCCGGCACGCGGCGCTGTTCGAAAAGCTGATCGCGTTGAAGACCGAGATGCCCGCGCTTCACAATGGCCGCTTCGGCGCGCCGATGGTGGAAGTGCCGACCAGCAGCGCCGCCGATGTCTTCGCTTTCACCCGCGGCGATGCGGGCGAGCGGGTGTTCGCTGTGTTCAACCTCAGCCCGCGCGCGCAGAGCATCACCTTCGCCCAGGCCCGCCACCACGGCAGCTACACCGACGCGCTGAGCGGCGAAGCTGCGCAGTTCGCAGGGAGCGATACGCTCGATCTCGCGCCGTGGGGCTTCCGGATTTTCAGAGAGACCAAGTGAGGCGTCCGAACGGGCGCGGGAGAGGACGCATGACGACACATTGGAAACCCCTCGTGGCCCTCGCGGCAATCGCCTGGGCGGCCGCCCCGGCCCATGCCGAGAGCCTGACGCTCGCCTCGCCCGACGGGAAGATCACCGTCACCGTCAGCGATGATGGCGGCCTCGCAACTTATGCCGTCGCCTACGAGGGCAAACAGGTGATCGCCCCCTCGAAACTCGGGATGCTGTTCGCCGAGCACCACGGCTTCGAGCGCGGCCTTGCCATCGCCGGTTCGGCAACCGCCTCGCAGGACACCAGCTGGGAGCAGCCCTGGGGCGAGCGCCGCGTGGTGCGCGACCAGCACAACGAACTCGCCGTAACCTTCAAGCCCGCCGATGGCCCCGACCGGCAAATGACCGTGCGCTTCCGCGCCTTCGATACCGGCGTGGGCTTCCGCTATGAAGTGCCCGAACAGGCCGCCTTGCAGGGCGACCTCAACCTCACCGAAGAGCTTACCCAGTTCGGCGTCGGCGAGCAGACCACCATGTGGTACACGCCCTCGGACGAGTTCAACCGCTACGAATATATCACCCGCACCGCGCCTGCGGGCAAGGTCGACGATGCGCACACGCCTGCGACCTTCCGCAATGCCGACGGCATCTATTTCAGCATCCACGAAGCCGCGCTGGTCGATTATGCCGCAATGTCGCTCGACCAGCTGCGCCCTGGCAATTTCGAATCCAAGCTGCGCAGCTGGAGCGGCGGGCCCAAGGTCAAGACCAAGGCCGGCTTCACCTCGCCCTGGCGCACGATCCAGGTCGCGCCCGATGCCGTGGGCCTGATCAATTCCGACATCATCCTCAATTTGAACGAGCCCAACAAGCTGGGCGATGTCTCGTGGGTGGAGCCGGGCAAGTATGTCGGCATCTGGTGGGCGATGCATATCCGCGACCGCAGCTGGGGCCGCGACCAGATCCACGGCGCCACCACCGAAGAGACCAAGCGATATATCGACTTTGCCGCCAAGCACGGCTTTGCGGGCGTGCTGGTGGAAGGCTGGAACATCGGCTGGGATGGCGACTGGTACAACAACGGCGACCTGTTCGATTTCACCAAGCCCATGCCCGATTACGACCTCGAGGAACTGGGCCGCTATGCCCTGTCCAAGGGCGTGCGGATCATCGGCCACCACGAAACCTCGGCCAACATCACCAACTATGAAAACCAGCTCGGCGCGGCGATGGACCTGATGCAGAAGGCGGGCGTCAGGCAGGTCAAGACCGGCTACGTCGCCGACGCGGGCGATGCGGTGCGGATCGACGAGAACGGCGTGCGCCGCTACGAATGGCACGACAGCCAGTTCATGGTGCGCCACCATCTCAAGGTCGTGCAGGAGGCCGCCAAGCGCCAGATTTCGATCAACGCGCACGAGCCGGTGAAGGACACAGGCCTGCGCCGCACCTACCCCAACTGGATCGCCCGCGAAGGCGCGCGGGGGATGGAATACAACGCATGGGGCACGCCCCCCAACCCGCCCGAGCACGAGGCGATGCTGGCCTTCACCCGGATGCTCTCCGGGCCGATGGACTTCACCCCCGGCATCTTCGACCTGAAGCCCAACGAGCGCCCGCCGCTGCGCGAAGACATGCCGCGTGGCGATCCGTCGAACCGTCCGGAAACGACGCTGGCCAAGCAGCTGGCGCTCTACGTGGTGCTCTATTCGCCGATCCAGATGGCCGCCGACCTGCCCGAGAATTACGAGGCGCGGATGGAGGCCTTCCAGTTCATCAAGGATGTCGAGACCGACTGGGAGGAATCGATCGCGCTCGCTGGGGAAATCGGCGACTATGTCGCGATCGCGCGGCAGGGGCGCAAGTCCAAGGAGTGGTTCCTCGGCGCGGTGAGCGACGAAGAGGCGCGCGACCTGTCGTTGCCGCTGAGCTTCCTCGAAAAGGGCCGCAATTACCGCGCCCAGATCTACCGGGACGGGCCGGATGCCGACTGGAAGTCCAACCCCTATGCGATGGTGATCGAGGAGAAGGTCGTCACCGGCGGCGATACCTTCGCGGTGCGCATGGCACCTGGCGGCGGGTTTGCGGTGCGATTTGTGCCGGTAAAATAGGACGGCTCGGCCAGCGCCCCGGAAGGGAGGCTGGCCGAAACGCTCGATCTGTCAGCGTCCGGGGCCTGCGGGCGCGCTCGGATCACGTTGGCGAAGTTCCATCATCTTGCGCAGGCTGGCGCGCGCAAATCACCAGCACCTTCTTTGTCGTTGCATCCTTACCGAACACAGGGGTTGCCTGCCCGATCGGAAGATCGCGGAGCAACGCCCTGACGTCCCACGGCAGTCGGGAGAGCGGCACGGAGTGGTTTTCGACAATCTCGGCGTTCAGCACCTTGCCGATCTCGCGCGCGCCCGCGCACGGGCGGATCGCGCTGGGCACCGTCTTGAATGCCTCGATCCCGTCTTCCGTAATCGGAACCGCCAACTGGAGAAGGTGCAGCACCTCGTCTTCTGCCGGTGCGGGCTGTGCCACCATCATCACAGCAGCCGAAAGCGTGAAGCCAAAGACCATGCAACCCATTCCCTATCGGTTTTCTGACAAGGGGTTAGGCTAGGCAATGGGAATGAACGCAGCCTGATTTGGCCGACATAGCCAACCAACCCCATCGTCGCTTCGTGCCAAGCACGAGGCGACGATAGGGTTTGGATGGCCACGCCCCACCTCGCTTCGATCATGAGCGGGACCGATGCGCAGTCCCGAAAGCTGCCTTGCGGCTTTGCCCCGGTCGCGAAAAATTCCTGTTGTTCGGCTTTCGACCTCATATCGGACTATCACCACGTTCTTGAACATCAATGCATGCAGAACAGGCCCTGTTTCTGGGTCGCCCATCCGGCCGGCGCAGATTCCTCTCGCCAGCAAACTTGCAAAGGCTTTTGAACCGGCAGGGATCTGGCGCGGTGCCAGCTATGCTCGGCCGGTTTTCTGCGCGCCGCGGCATGGACAACATTTGCTAACAGTACTTGTCACTTCAATCGCGAGTGCGGGCAGCCGATAGATGCGGCCCATCCGAAAGTTTCGAGGGAGTGCCGCAATGCAGGGCAAACATCCGTTTCTGGGTTTGGCGATTTCGACGCTGGCGATATTGGCCGCGCCGCTGGCTGCACAGCAGGACCGCGGCCCTCCGACCCGGTCGGAGCTGGATCGCCAATCGGCCGAGGCGCTGGCCAAATCCGAGGCCAAGGTGAAGGCGTGGTTCGCAGATAGCACCGTGCAGGCGCTGAAGGCGAGGGCCGACGCCGGTGACCCGCGTGCGCAGACCGCTTTCGCCGACAGGATCCGCGCCGACATCTTTGGCGAGCCATGGTCGCGCGACAACATCAACCAGAGCATGCTGCGCTACTACGCGATGGCGATGGCGCAAAACCACGGACCGGCTTTTGCGCGGGTCGGTTCGCTGGCGGAATCGGTCGACGAAAGCTACACGCTCAAGAACACGTCGCGCGATTTGGCAGAGGCGTTCACCTACTACGAGAAGGGCGCCGATCTTGGCGACCGGGATGCGATCGCGGGCTATGTCCGGCTCGCGCTCAACCCCAATTTCTGCACATTCTGCCAGGACAGGGACAGCCTGCGCTTTGACCCAGACAACATGCGCGCGGCCGGCATCAAGTTTGAAAACGATACCGGCAAGGTGCTTCAGACCGCAGCCTATCGCAGCGAAAAGCGCGCCGCCGCCGAAAAGGCGCGCAGGCTTGCTGTGGCGGGGCGGCTCGATGCGGGCGACAGCGCGGGCCATCAACTGGCAGCAGCGCTGCTCAACGGCGTAATGGTTCCGGACGAAGCCCGCGAGATCATCTATGTCGAGGGCAAGGTCATCCTTGGTGTGCGACCGACCGACAAGTCCGACCAGTGGCTGCTCAAGCCCGATCTGCCCGAAGCCGAGCGCATCCTGCTGGAACTGTCGATGCGCGGCGATGTGCTGGCCACGCGCAAACTGGCGGATCTTTATCTTAAGGGCCGCACCAATTACTTTTCGGCCCCGATCCGCAAGGACCCTGCCAAATATCTCTACCACATGAAGCGCGCGGTCGATCAGGGCAGCATGATCGCGGCCTATACGGTCGGGCGCGAACTGCTCCGCGGAACCGATATCCCTGCCGATCATAAGCTGGGGGCCGACTTTGTCTCGACCGCCGCCGCCGCCGGGTTCGGTCCGGCCGAGGAGCTGGCGGGCTATGTCTTCCGCGACGGGCTCGGCACGGAGAAGAACCCCGAGGTCGCGCTGAAGTTGTTCGAGCGCGCGGCGAACAACGGCCAGCTCAAGGCGGCAGAAGAGGCCGAAGCGCTCTACCGCGCGGGCTATGGCTCGGATCAACCTGCCATGCGGACGGCAGGCGCGATGGCGATGGCGGCCAAGGCCAAGTCGATCCGGGAACTCTCTCCGCTGATGGCCGACGCCGTGCGCCGGGCGCATTGGGACAGGTTCAAGTAGCGCGAAGCTACCCTTCGATCAGCACGAAGGGCGCCCAGACCGCCGGATTGGCGCTGTCCGGCACATTCGCCTCGCCGGCGATCAGCGCCAGTTGTGCCCCGCGCAGGGCCTGAGCGTGAGAGCTGCCGGCCAGCATCCGCTCGACTGTCCCGGCGCTCAGATAGGCGGCCGCATCGTCGCGCACGCGCCAGTGTGACAGCAGCAATTCGCGTGCGCCCGATCCCAGAAAGGCGTTGGCAAGCCCGGTATAGGCCGGTGCGGTCTCGTTGCGTCCGGCAGCGCTGTTACAGGCCGACAGGATGACGAAATCTGCACGCAGACCCAGCGCACCGATCTCGCTGGCACGCAACAGCCCGTCATTGTCGCTTGTGTCCGCGCCTTCGGGCGGGGTGAGCACCAGAGCGGGCTCGTCAAGCCCGGCAATCTCGCCATCCATCAGCCCGTGGGTCGCAAACAGCAGCACGCCATAGCGGTCGGCTCTGGTCTGCCGCACGCGCAGCTCGGTCGCATCATCGCCGGTCAGCGTCAGGCGCTGCGAAAAGCCGCCGAGTGCGGAAACCCGTTCGATTTCCGCGACCGACCCGGGCAAGGGACGCAGCGAGCGCAGGCTGTCTGCCACGACCGCGCCGCCGCGCAGCAGATTGACCGCGCCGCCCGCCGGATCAACCGCACCGTTCAAGGATGGCGCGCCCACGCCCAGAAAGCCCGCCGGCTCGCGGTCATCGGGGCGCGCCGCGAAGGCGGCCGACGGGGTGAGCGCGATGGCAAAGGCATGACGGCGCACCAGCCAATCCATATCCTTGTAATCGACCTGACCGCCTTCAGGCGCGCCGGGCAGCAGCACCGCGAAGGGCAGGCGCGACAGGGCATCGCTCGTCACCACCGCGACGCGGCTGCGTCCTTCGAGGGCTGCGGCGGCGCTTGCGGGCAGGATTATATCATGAAGCGCGGCAGCATCCTGCGCGAAACGTGCCGCATCGCCATTGCCGCGCCCGTCGAGCGACGCCCGCAATGCGGAAACAAGGCGGCGAACGCCGGGGCGGCCCGTCGCGCTCGATGCCATGACAGCATCGTCAGCCGTGATCACCATCGTGAAGGTGCGGCTGCGGCTCGGCATGGTGACAAGCAGGGCCTCGTCCGGCCCCATCCTCGCCTGAAGCTCGGCCACACTCGGCGTTGCCGGACGCACCCACTGGTCAAATTCTGGAATGGCAGCTGACAATTCTGCGCGCAAGGTCGCCAGTGAGGCGGAAAGCTGCGCGATAGCATCAGCGCGGCGGGCCGCCTCTTCAACCTTGTCACCTGCCAGCAAGGCGGCCTGCTCGCGCGCGAGAACGCGCAAGCGCACGTTGCCTGCTTCAAGCGCCGCAACCTTTTCGGCAAGCGCCGGCCTGTCCGCCACACTTGCCTTCAACGCCAGCAATTGCCGTGTGCGCGCATTGACGCCCCATCCCGCCAGCTCAAACGCGCGCAACGCGGCATCGGGTTCTCCGGCCTCGAACGCGGCCTCGACCATGTGCATGATCGGTTCGTAATAGCTTGCCAGATCGGCGCCGAGTTCGAAGCGTGCGGCATCGGCCACCAGATCGGCCTCAAGCGCGCGCGCCGCCTGCGAGGCCCGCGCCCAGCCTCCGGCACGGTCCCCTGCCTTGATCGCGAACAGTCCCCGTTGCAGGTCAAGCACCGGATCGGGCGCGGTGTCGCCGGCTCGCGCCCGGCGGTCGGCGATGGTTTGCAAAGTAGTAAGAGCGGCAGCGGGATCGCCCGTCTCGTCCTGCCGCAGCGCCAGCACCGTCAGGCCCTTGGCCGCGCGGACGTCAGCGTCCGGCAGCGATGCCGCAATGGCAGCGGCCTGCCGGGCATAGTCCAGCGCGACGTCGTCCATACCAGCTTCATGCGCGGCATTGGAAGCAGTGACGGGCTGGTTGATGGCGTTGCCCGGATCGGCGGCCAGCAAATCAACATGCCCCGACATGGTCAGCGTTATGGCTTCTTCAAACCGGCCGAGCCGCGCCAGAATCACCCCGAGATTGTGGAGAGCGGCGAGGGTGTTGCGGTGTTTGGGGCCGAGCCCCACCGCCATGATGTCCACAGCCCTGCGCGCAGGTTCCTCGGCCTCGGCAACGCGGTCCGACAAAAGCAGCACCTTGGCGAGCGTGCCTTGCGCAAAGCCGATGAAGGGGTGGCCTTCGGGCAACAATTGTGTGGCCGTGGCAACCCCGCGCTGCGCCAGCACCAGCGCTTCGGCCTGACGACCGGCGTCGATCAGCAGGTTCGCCCCGCTCGACATGGCGACAAACAGAGTCGCATCGCGCAGCTCACCGGTCACCACCCCGTCGATCGAGGGCTTGACCATATCGGCTGCCTCGTCGAACCGGCCTGCCGTGTAGAGCGCGTTGGCATAGTTGAGATAGCCAAGCCCCAGCAGCTTCGCCTGCGCAGGCGGCAGCACCGACGGGTCGGCGCCGTAAAGGCGTTTGCGGATCGCCAGCGATTGTTCCTGCAAGGGCAGGTCGAATTCCGGCTGGCCCAGCGCGCCGTAAAAGGTCGCGGTGTTGGCGAGGGTATCAGCCATCGCCTCGCTATCGGCCTCGCCCGCGGCTTCAAGGCGTCGCCGCGCTTCGAGCGATGCCTCGAGCGCGCCCGCCATATTCTGCTGGTAATAGCGCGAATCCCCGATCCGGTTGAGCGCATGGGCCTGATCGGCGGCCACCCCGCCCACCGCTTCCAGCGCGGAGAGATAGGCCTGCCACGCAGCCTCGGCCTCGGCAGCCTGGCCCAGCGGATCGATTGCCTCAGCCACCATGCGCAAATGCGCCGGGTCGGCGGCTGTGCCAGCTTCGACAGGGTGCGCCAGCGTTGTGTCCGGATGCGCCAGCATTGCCGCAAGGCTTGCCATCACTGCCAGACTTGTTTGAAATCTCATACCCTACGCTCCCCGTGACGAAACTCTAGGGGCAGGTCACTCTATGACAAGGTAGAAACGCACTTCGCGCCGGGCGGGATTGGTCAGCCGGATCACATGGCGCTGGGTGAAGATCGGGATCCATTCGCAGGCGGGCGTCTTTGCCGCGTCCTGACAGACCTGCTTGGCAGCACCGTCGATCACCTGCAATCCCAGCTTCGACCCATCCGGCGTGGACAGGGCGACAGAAGCCTTCTGTCCCGAAAGGAAGGTCTGTTCGATCGCCAGATCGCCGCCCGCAGCCAGTGTCCCCTTGCGAAATCCCGGCCCGAGCGTGCGGCCCCGCAGCGGGGGCAGTGTGTCAGGGGTGCGACTTTGCCATCGGGCCAGCTGCGCGGTGCCGGAAGGGTCGAGCGGGCGGGCGTCAAGGGCGCTGATCGTTGCCATGGACCGTGCAAAGCCGACATTATCGCCCGCACCGTCAGCGCGATCGGCAGCGGCCAGCGCGTCTGCCAGCACCACGGCGGCAGGGGAATTGACCGGGATGCTTGCGCCAGAAGGCGCGGGTGCATCTGCGGCGCCGGTACAGCCGACAAGCGCGAATCCCGCGAACAAGGCAAGGGCAGCAACGCGCATTATCCTTCCCTCACAGCGAGCAGGAAGTGCGCGCCTGGCTCGTTTGGCATAACGCGCAGTGTCAGGCCGTGGCGTTCGGCGATGGCCCGTGCAAGGGCAAGCCCCAGTCCGGCTCCAGACTGATCGCCCGCCCGGGCCGAGGGGCCGCGCCAGAACCGCTCAAACACCCGTTCCCGGTCAGTTGCGGCGATGCCGGGGCCGTTGTCGGCAATGCTGAGCCGCGGTCCCCGTTCTAGAATAACCCGGATTGCACCGCCAGGCCGGTTATACTTGAACGCATTGTCGAGCAGATTGGTGACGATCTGTCCAAGCTGCGCCTCGTCTCCTACAAAGCCGACACCGGGCGCAATCTCCCAGCTGAAGTCGTATCCCGCTTCCTCGGCGCTGTCCTGATACAGTTCGCAAATCCTGTGCGTCATGGTGCTGAGATCGAACAGCCGCATCCCGTGCTTCTGCCCTTTTTCGGCCTTGCTGGCAGCAATATCGAGCAGCGCTTCAAGCGTGCCAACCAGCTGCGTTATCTCGCCCCGTGCGGCGACCAGATGGGCAGAAATCGGGGGAGAGGGATTGTCGGCCAGCGCCTTGGCGAGCCGCGTATCGAGATGCGACAAGGGCGTGCGGATTTCATGGGCGACCTGTTCGGACATCTCGCGATAGGCGGCCATCATCTGCCGGTCCCGCTTCAGCGCAAGCGCGGCCTGCCGGGCAACCTCGTCGATCTCGTCCGCCGTGTTCGCGCCGGCAATCGCTGTCAGCGCCTGATCATCGCCGCTCGCGAAGGCGGCGCTGACCCCTGCGACGCGATGGCGCACGCGCCCGCCCGCCGCCTGCGCGAACAACGCGATGCACACGACAAACACCGCTCCGCCGAGCAGAAAGACCAGCGCCACACGCGACAGCAGGGGCGCGCGCGCCGGCGCTTCGTGCGCGACGAGCAGCCTCAGATTTCCCGGCAGCAGGGTCGCACGGGCATGGGCGTTGGTCTGCTTGCCTATAAGGATCGTCCCGCTTTCCGAGACGGCGGGATCGAGCCTTGGCCATGCAGCCAGATCGCCCGCAATCCGTACGCCGCGGGCATCGCCGAGCAGATAATGGGTGCGGGCGCCATCGCTTGGAACCAGCGCCAGCCGGTCACCGATCCTGCGCACAAGTTCATCGCTGCCCCCGCTGGCATGAATATCGACCAGACCGGCCAGATCGACATCCACCCCTTCGCGCAGCGAAGCGGCGATGGTTTCGTTGATCGTCCGGTCAGTCACCCACCACAGGCCGCACAGCAGCGCCGCGGAAAGGGTCGCGGAAAGCAGAGTGATGCGGGTGAAGATCGACTGGCGCACAATCAGGGGGCCCGCCCCTCGAGCAGACGGTATCCTGCGCCCCAGACGGTTTCGAGGGCGGGGCCATCGAACCCCTCCTCCAGCTTGCGCCGCAGCCGCCCGATGTTGACGTCCACCACATTGGTCTGCGGGTCGAAGCTCATCTTCCAGACATCGCGCAGCAGCATTTCGCGGGTCACCACCTCGCCCGCGTTTTCCATGAAATAGCGGAACAGCTCGAACTCGCGCGGGGATAGCGCAAGGTGGCGGTTGTTGCGGAACGCGGTGCGCGCTTTCACATGGCATTCAAACGCGCCGTAGAGGATCACCGCGCTGTGTTCGCGCCCCGAAGCGCGGCGGTGCAGGGCGCGTATACGGGCCAGCAGTTCAAGGGCCTCGAACGGCTTGGCGAGATAATCGTCAGCGCCTGCTTCCAACCCCTCGGTCCGGTCGCCGGTGCGGCCCAGTGCGCTCAGCATCAGCACGGGCGTGCTCACCCCGCTGTCGCGCAGCCGGGCGACCAGCGCGAGCCCATCGGCATCGCCCAGCATCCGGTCCATGATGATGACATCGAAGGCTTCCATCCCGGCTCGGCGCAGGCCGGACAAGCCATCGGTTTCCACCACGACAGTGTCGCCTTCCTGCCAGCCGAGCTCGCGCATTTCCACGGCAGCGCGCAGGTCGTCCTCGATATACAGAACTTTCATGGTCCGTTGCTTTGCGCCTCTTACCGCCCATGCGGCGGCTGTTATGGTCTGGCGGCTGAGCGCCTTTGCTGCAAGCCTGCACGCCGCTGGTTAACGGCCATTGTCATCATCCTGTCTGGCCATGTCGCACGCGCACCGGGATGCCTATCAGGCTTGTTCTGCGGCTTACTCGGAGGCGCTTTGCTTCAGAAGCAGGCATGCGTTCTGATTGCCAAGGTCGCAGCCTTGCCTGAGAGCGCGGATAGCAGCCGCTTCGTCGCGCGGGCCGCCTTCGCCGTTTTTGGCGATTACCGCGAAGAGCAGGCAGGCATCCGCACTTGCGCCAGTTTCGCACAGTGAGATGTAGATATGGCGAGCAACCCCACGGTCCTGCGCGCCGCCCTCACCGTCGAACGCCATTTGAGCGAGGTATCCGCATGCTTCGTTGCTGCCGAGCCTGCACCCGGCAGAGAAGCTCTTGCGCGCCGCCGGCAGATCGCGTTCGGCAGTAGCGCCCTTGTAGAGCATCCCGCCGAGGTTGAGGCAGGCATTGCCTTCCCCGGCATCGCAGGCGCGGGAAAACATCGCTGCGGCTCCTTGGGGATCACGCTCTCCGGCAAGCCCGTTGAGCAGGACCATACCGTAATTGTCGCAGGCAAAGGCGGACCCCTTGTCGCACGACGAGCGGAGCCATGCCGCCGCGCGGGCAGTATCTGGCGCTCCGCCTTCGCCGACCATCAGCATGTAACCTGCGCTGGCGCAGGCGTTGAGGCTGCCTGCTTCGCAACTTTGGACGAACAGTCCGCGGGCCGCAGGCAGATCAGCTTCCCCGCCTTCGCCGTATTTCAGCATGACCGCGTGGTTATTGCAGGAATCGACCATGCCCGCCGCGCACGCTTTTGCATAAGCGGCGCGCGCCTCGACCAGTTCGCCGGGATTGCCGGAATGATTGTTGTAGAGCAGCTGGCCGAGGTTGAAGCAGGCGCCTTCATAGCCGCGCTCGCACGCAAAGCGGAAATTGCGCGCAGCCCCAGCGATATCCTGCGGACCGCCAGCCCCGTCTTGCAGCAATGCGCCCAGCAGGTTGCAACCCATGACGTTGCCAACGGCGCAGGCCTTTGCGGAGAAACGCCGGGAAAGCGTGTGGTCGAGCGCGACATCGCGCCCTTCATAGGTTTTGATCGCCATCGTCATGCACGCATCCGCGTTGCGATCGTCGTCACAGGCCGCAGTCAGGGCTTCGGCGGATTTCGCCTGCGCATAAGCGGCGGGGCCGGGCACCAGCCCGGACAGCACTGCCGCCAGAACAACGACGAGCGATGCGCGAAAGGATTGCCTCAGGACTGAGGCGGGCGGAATGGCGACAGTCATGATCGTCCTTTCGGTAGAAGCTTGGCGCGCAGGCACGGGCCGCGTTCAGGGGAAGCGGGGCGCGTGATGGTATTCGAGCGCCATGCGGAAGGGTTCGACCGGCATCACTGCCTTGCGTTTCTCGAATGTGGTTTCGCGCCCCCGCCTGCCTCGCACTTCGTAGCGCTTTTCGACGAAGCGTTCTGTGCCGGCCTCATCAAGCAACCTGATCGTGACCGTCTCCGGGCCTGCGGGGGAGGAAAGCAGGGCGGCGCTGTCCGCACGGTCAAACACAAAGCGCGCGCTGTGCGGTCCGGCCGATCCGGGCACAGGCGATCCTTCATAGGCCGTTGCGCCCGCCACCACGAAAGCGCGCGCGGGAAGCGGGGCCGCGTCGTGCTCGCCTTTGGTTGCAGTCAACACGATGCGACCATCGGACAGCACCGCGAGTTCGAAACCGCCTTCAAGCGTCATCGCGCCCGCTGCGACCATGCCTTCACCGCGCGTCTCGACAGGATCGCGAAAGCCGGTCATCGTTTTGAAATCGGGCGCCTCGCCCCCGTGGAGATAGCGCAGCACGATTGTGCCGCGATACGCCGCTTTGCTGGCGTAGATTGCCTCCATCTCCTGCGCCATGAAGGTGCCGAGATGCGCGCCGGGCGCCATGAAGCTGACGGGGCTTTGCGCGGCCTGCCGACAGTGATCTTCAAGTATCCCCGCCTGTGAAGCCATCACTTCCACCGAGGGCGCTTCGCCGCCCCGCGCCGAAAGAGCCTGCCAGGCCTTCGCCGCTCGCGGGCGGAGATTGGCGGTATCGCGTGCGCCCTTGCAAGCCGTGTCAGCGGGCAGGAAGTGGTGCAAGGCGAGCATGAATTCGCCTTGGCGGTTAAAGTAATCGCGGATTTCGCGCAGGGCCTCGCGGCGGGGCAATGCGCCGCATGGCGCCGCGAAATCGGGGGCGACCCGCGCCAGAAACTGGTCGTATTCTGAATCGAGGCGACCAAGCATCAACCGTCGCCGCATCTCTCGATAAACAAACTGGCCTTCGGGCGAGAAGGCGTCGCACTTGCGGTCGAGCCATTCGGCCTGCGTAACCAGGGAAAACAGTTCCGAAGGCTGCTGGGCCGACGCGGGGTTGGGGAGGAGCATCGTAACCGCCGCGATTGCTGTGGCCAGTTTGCCGGGACGCTTGATCCGCTTCATTCCGATTTCGATCCTCACTGATCGGCACCTGTTTCTGCACCCGGGTGGGCATAATGCGTTTCGCCGACGGCGCGGGTTTCGGTGAAGGCGACGCGGCTGATCGACAGAGCATGGGCAGACTGCTCGAAATCGATAACGGCGATGCCGCCGGTGGCGCAGCAACCAGCATCGTCTTCGCGGCGCACGGGCGCAAAAGCGCTACCCTCGCGAAGGTTGAAGCCGATCGGGCTGGCCAGCGAAAACCCGGCAGGCAATAATCGGTCCGCTTGCCTCATGATCGCGTCCGCGCTGGTCCGGTTCCAGCCTTGGCCGCTGTTCATCAGGACGAGATCGGCATTGCCCAGCCTCCGATTGCGTGCGGGCAGGTGCAGCAGGAACCGGCCGTCGCAGTCGCGCACCGCGACCGGCGCGTCGAAAAACCCGTCGGTCTGGTGAGATAGCAGCAGCACCGGCACCGCACCGTCCTGTTCTATCAGCACGATCATCTCGCTTGCCGGGCCATCTGCTGGCTGCAGCGCCAACAATTGCCAGTGCAACGTGGTGCCCAGCACCAGCGCTGCGATCTGCCCGCTGGCAAGGACACGGCAATCGGCGTGCGTGCGATACAGGCAAGCGCTCGCGAGCGCTGCCGGATAACTGTCTTCGAGATCGACCGCGCGTTCGATTTCGTCGCGCACGCAGCCACTCTCGTAACCGCCATCCGGGCAGACCAGCGTATAGGGGTCTTCGAACATCTCCGGCTCTTCGGAATCGATCGATTCCGGGTCGGCCCATGCAGCCGTGGCCATGCAGGCCACCATCGTCAGGCCCGTGCCAAGGAGAATTCGGATCATTTGCATATCGCGAGATATTCCATCAGCGTGTCGAGGCCGCGCTGTTCGTTATTGGTATAGGCCGCGTAGAGTTCGTCGGCGTTTTCTTCCGCCTTTGCCTCTTCGGGGCCCAGCCTGACGTCGTCCTCCGCATCGTCCAGCAGGCGAATGGCTTCCTTACGCCAGTAGGGTTCCCGCGCAGCGGCATTGTCGGCGGACAATTCCGGTCGCAGCGCCGAGACGAACAGCGGATCGGCTGCACTTGCGACCGCAAAGCTCCAGCGATTCCAGACGGCGGCGCACAGCAGCCGCTCGTCAGTTGTCTGCGGGGTAAGGCCCCATTTCGTGCCGGCTTCAAACGCGTCATTGTGCGCGGCCGCATCGACCATGCCGGGGTGCCGTTTGCACGGCTCGCCGCGTTCGGCGCGTTGCTCCTGCTCCTTTGCCCATGCAAGCTCCTGCTCGGACACCGGCCGGGCGGCGGGCCCGCCCAGACTGTTGAGGCTGATCTCGGTTTTGCGGAACTCGCAGAGCTCTACATCACGCTGGTCCATAGAGGGCTTTGCGCCGGTCTGCTGCGTGCCTGCAATGGCGGCCAGAGCTAGAGCGACTGTGGCGAATGCAGGCATCATGCGCCGACCTGTTGCGCCAGCGTGCAGCCATCTTGGATCCCGAGTTTGCAGCCCAGCCCGAAGAGCCGTTTGGCCGCAGCAGGATCGGCAGCACCGCCCTGACCATCGCGCGCCATCATCCCGGCATTCATGCAGGCTCCGGCATTGCCGGTGTTGCACGCCTGAATAAAGCTGCGGCGCGCACCGGGGAGATCCTGCCCGATGCCGGAACCGGAATATTGCGCGATCCCGTATTCGAGGCAAGCGTCGGATTTGCCCGCCTCGCACGATAGCTTGAAGGACTTTGCCGCCCCTGCCGCGTCGACCGGGCCGCCGCCGCCATCGCGCTGGAGTATCGCGAGCGCGTAGCATCCGTCGGCCACATAGCCGGGGCAGGCACTTGAAAGGTATTGGCGCGCCTTGGCATGATCCGGGCCGCTGCCGACGCGTCCGAAATAGTAGCTGGTGCCGAGTTCGTAGCAGGAGGTCGAAAAGCCCGCCTTGCAGGCGGTCGCCAGCGGGGCGATGGCCCCCGCATGGTCTTGCGCGCCGCCGCGCCCGGCCTTCAACATCGAGCCGTAATTCTCGCAGGCTTCGGCGATGTTGCTGGCGCAGCCCTTCTGGTAGGCGCGGCGGGCGAGCGGCAGGTCGGCGCCGCCCCCTTCGCCCTTGGTCGCCATCGCGCCGAGATTGGTGCAGGCCGCACCGTTGCCCTCGGTAAAGCACCCTGCATCATAGCGGCTGCGCGCCGTCGCAAAATCGCCTGCATTGTAGGCCGCTTGGCCTTTCAGTGCTGCGCTGCCACCGCCTGCTTCGATGACCATCGGGCGCTTCGACGCGGCGGGAGCGGAAGCAGTTTGCGCTTTGGCCGGTGTCGCAATTGTCGCATCCGCCTCCGAGCAAGGCTTTCCGGCATTCTTGACCCGTTCGTAGCGCAGCGCCCAGCCGATTTCGTCATCGCTGACGCGGCGCTTGGTGGGACTGGAGCTGTTGAGATTGGCGGAGATGTCGTCGTACTTGGCCTTGCACGCGCGCTCGGCGGGCGAATTGCGATCGACCTGCGCCATCGCGGTTTGCGGTGAGGCGAACAACAGGCTGGCCATCAGGCTGGCGGCAATCGTCAGGTGTCTCATTTCGGCCTCGTATCTATTGGCAAACGGGGTGGCTGCTCGAAAGGCGGCGGGAGCCGGTGCAGTTGTTGAAGCGGTATCGGTCGCGGGTCTGCTTTGCGATGTCGGCGCTGCTGGGTGTGGACACCGGACGGAAGGACGAACCGGAACTGCGCGAAGTATAGCCCGAGCCGCCCGGTCCGCGCTGCGCCTGCCACCGGGCGGAGCTTGCGCCGGGCATGTTGGTGCAGTTCCAGATGCCGCAATCGTTGCTGCGCTTGTTGCGGGCGATCTGCGATGCCGCGATCTGCGCCACCGGGCCGGACGGAAACCAGTATTCAAGCACGTAGAAATGGTCTTCGAAGATGGTTGAAAGCGCGCCCGCGCGCGACGCGGCGAGCGTCGCTTCCTCCGCATGGCGTTTGGAGCGCATATGATAGAGCGAGTAGTAGAGCGCTCCGTCGTAGTCGCGGCGCGCCATGTAGCGGTCGAACACTGCCTGTTCCTGCGCCTCAGCCTGTATCCGGGCATTGCGCGCCGCATCGATCGCCGCTTGCCGTTCGGCTTCCGCCCGGTGGCGCAGCGATTGCAGCCGCGCGCCGAACGCGCAAACCTCTGCACTGGCGGGATCTTGAGGCGCGCAGGCGCTGAGCGCGATCTGTTCGGCCGGAAGCCGGTCGTCGAGCGAATACAGGATACGCGCAAGATCAATGCATGAGCGGCGATTGCCCGCGCTGCAATTGACGCGGCGGTATCGCAGCGCCTTTTCGGCATCGAACTGGGCCGACCCCGGTTCGGCGAACACCGCTTCGGCGACTTCGCATCCATCGCGGTCCTGACCGCTGCACGCCTGCATCGCGAAGTTGCCTGCACTGGCAAGGTCGCGTTCGACATCGCCTTCGCCGGCGAAGAAGATGAGCGCGAGCCGTCCGCAGGCCGCAGCCTCTCTGGCGGCGCAGGCATATTGAAGGAAGCGCAGGCTGAGAAACGGATCGTAGGCCGGGTTGCCGATGTCGGACAGCAGCATCCCCGCCCGCGAGCAAGCCTTATGGTCCCCCGCATCGCAGCGAGCAGTCACTTGCGGGAGTTCATCGCCACCCTGTGCCGAGTTGCCGGTTGCGGGCGCAAGCGCTGCCACGGCCATCGCCAACAGGATGCCGAGACGGCCAATGGCCAGCTTCACCGGCATTTGACGATCCGCGCACCGGCTATGCCCGGTTCGGCCGGTCGATAGATCACCTCGCACGACTTGCCGAGCGAACCGACCGGCTTGGCGGTCGCCTGTTGCGCCTGCCGTGCGCGGTCTGCTGCCGCGCGCTCGGCCCAGCGCTGGCCTTCGTCCTGCGTCTGCTTTTTGGCGCGCAGGCGGCGCATATATTCGTCGAAAATCAGCCGGGTCGCTGGCGGATTGTACTGCCAGTAAGACTTGGACGCGATGGCGTAGACCGCCTCGTCGCTCAGGCCGCGCACGCCAGACTTGCCAAGCTTGACGATCAATTCGCCAAGATAGTCGCCATCCTCGTTCGGCTTGAACAGATCCTTGCCATAGGGGTAGTGATAGACAAGGTAATCGGCGACAGCGCCAGGATCGCCGGTCTGGTCGACATAGGCGCGCAGCGACGCGGCCGACAGCGTGCCAAGCGCGTTAAGATCGCGTTGCACCGGTGCCTGTGCGGGCGTCGCCGTCTGCCGCTGTTTCATCTTTTCGGCCTTGACGTAGAGATTGGCGCAGTCCTGCGCGGTCTCCAGAACGTAGGCCTCAAGTCCGGACTGTCCGCGCTGTTCGCGCACCTGCGTCCAGTGCCGCCGCACTTCGGCATCGGCGCTATCCTCGGCTGCAAGGCTGCCACCGGTCAGGGACACAAAATGGTCGATCACGAAGTCGGACGTGACCGGCAGCTTGATGCCCTTGCTCCGCGCGACATTGATCGCGGCAGCGCATTCCCAAATCTCGTCCGCGTCGTCATCGGCGGCATTCGTGGCCAGCGACGCACTTGCAAAGCCGATGGCGAGGGCCCAGGCAGCGCAAATGCGATGCGGAAAGGCGGCCGATCGCATCACAGGCCTGCAACTTCCTTTTCGCACTGACGCGCATTGTAGATCATGTCATTGAGCGCCTTGTCCGCGCCCAGCACTTTGCCACGCTTGCGATACTTGGCTTTCGCTGCGTCGACCTGCTTCTTGGCGTCGATACCGTTAGCGTTGGCATAGGCGATCAGCCATTCGCCCCACTGTTCGGACGAGTGACCCAGGGCGACGCCGTTCGATTCGGCGATGTTCACGACATAGACGCAATCGCCCATCATCGCGGCGACCTCCTTCGGGCTCGGCTGCTTTTTTGCGGCTGCAGGAAGCGACAGGCAGACGGCGAGCGTTGCGAGCGCAGCGTAACGGTAAGCTGTGGAATTCATCGGCCGCCTCCTGAAACGGAATGGAGAGAGGTTACGCGGGTCCGGTGCCGCAGCGGTATGCACTTATCCTGATAGGAAGATGACAAATGCTGTTACGCATCGGTGGCGGTGCCCACTTTCCCGGACACGACCGAGGCGGCTGAGCAAGCAGCGGCGAGTTCTCGTTACCCGAGCAACCAGCTCTGGCGCCGGAGACAGTCGGCATCACAAGGCAGCTGTTCCGGTTTCCACCCACTTCCCGCCATTCGCCGCGCAATCGGCATCGCCCAAACGCTGCCGTTCCGCAAGCATAGAGGGCGGCCGCCACCCCCATGGCGTCCGCCCTCACTCCCGTCCAAGGGAGAACTGGTGAAGCTGTCTGTCGGAAAGCGCGCTAGGCGGCCTGTTCCATCCGGGCGAGTTCGCAATGCGACCAGATCTCGCTCAATGCCGTGATCAGCCGGTCGATGTCGCCATCGCTGTGCACCGGCGAGGGCGTCACGCGCAGCCGTTCGGTGCCGACGGGGACGGTCGGGTAGTTGATCGGCTGCACATAGATGCCGTGGTTGTCCATCAGCCAGTCGCTGATCATCTTGCACTTCCTGGCGTCCCCAACCATCACCGGGATGATGTGGCTCGGGTTGTCGAGGTGCGGGATGCCCATGATGTCGAGCGCGCGGCGCACCTGTGCGACGCGCTTCTGCTGAAGCTCGCGCTCGGCGCTCGAGGTCTTCAAATGGCGGATGCTCGCCGCCGCGCCGGCCGCGATGGCGGGGGGCAGGGCGGTCGAGAAGATGAAGCCGCTCGCGAAGCTCCTCACGAAGTCGACGAGGTTTGCTGACGCGGCGATATAGCCGCCCATCACGCCGTAAGCCTTGCCCAGCGTGCCTTCGATCACGGTGATGCGGTCCATCAGGCCTTCGCGTTCGGCCACCCCGCCGCCGCGCGGGCCATAGAGGCCGACGGCGTGGACTTCGTCGATATAGCTCATCGCGCCGTGCTTCTCGCACACGTCGAGGATGTCGGCGATGGGGGCGATGTCGCCGTCCATCGAATAGACGCTTTCGAAGGCGACCAGCTTGGGCACGTCGGGGCCATACATCCCGAGCAGTTCGTCCAGGTGCGCCGCGTCATTGTGGCGCCAGATCTTGTAGGGCGCGCGGCTGTGGCGGATGCCTTCGATCATCGAAGCGTGGTTCAGGGCGTCGGAAAACACGACGCAGCCCGGGATTTTCGAGGCCAGCGTGCCGAGCCCCGCCCAGTTCGAAACATAGCCGGATGTGAACAGCAGCGCGGCTTCCTTGCCGTGCAGGTCGGCGAGTTCGGCTTCCAGCTCCACATGGTAGTGATTGGTGCCCGAGATGTTGCGCGTGCCGCCCGCGCCTGCGCCGCATTCGTCGAGGCACTCGTGCATCGCTTCGAGCACCGCCGGGTGCTGGCCCATGCCGAGATAGTCGTTCGAGCACCACACCGTCACCGCCTGCGTTTCGCCCTCGACAAAGCGCGTGGCGTGGGGGAAGCGGCCGCGGTGGCGCTTGATGTCGGTGAACACGCGGTAGCGGCCATCGGCGCGCACCGTATCGAGTTCGCCGGCGAAAAAGGCTTCGAAGTCCATGCGCATCCCCTCTGTCGTCATTTTATCGTCTCAGTCCTGATTGATCGGTGTGGCGGAACGGCGCTTGGGCAGCGCCCAGCCCCACAGCATCCCGTCGCGGAACGGCAGGGCGAGAAACAGGTGTTCGAGCACGCCCAGCAGCGCGAGCGTGGTCAGCAGGCTCGCGCCCACCATCTCGGCGCTGCCCACGGGCGCGGCCAGCGCCAGCCCGGCGAACCAGGCCGTTGCGCCCGCGATCGCGGCGATCGAGAGCGCCAGCAGCACCGTCATGCGGCTCGGGCCGAAATAGGTCTTCAGATAGGCAAGTTGCTCGGGCAGCATTTCCGAGGAGGAATTGGGCACGCCGACGAAGAGGTTGATCTTCGAAATCAGCCGCATCGCGAACATCAGTACGAACACCGTCGCGCCGATCTGGTTGGGCACGTCCCACGACAGCGAGATCAGCAGCAGCGCCGTTACCGCCAGCGCGACCTCGTGATGCATCACCGTCGCGGCGGCCTGGCGGAAGCGCGCGATGCCGGTCAGCCCTGCATCGGCCAGCCCCCGGCGCGGGCCCGCCGAAGCGCCGGTGAGGAAGCTCAGTTCGTGCCAGCCCCACACCATCAGCGCGCCGACGAAGCCGAAATAGACCGCCCAGACCTCGGTCGAAAGCGAGGCGACGAGGATCACGATCAGTCCCGCGATCCCCGCGACGCTGCCGACGATCAGGCTGCGCGAGAAGGTGGCGCGCTCACGGTTGTCGGCCCAGGCAATCAGCCCGGTCGCGACAAACCAGATCGCCACCGTCACGATGAACGGCACAATATGGCCGCTCCAGCTCACCATGCGGGCTGCAGCCGGATCGATTGCGGCAGGGCGTTGGACTTGGGCCGCTGGACATACATGCGCGCAAAGGCCAGCCCCGCGCCGAGCGTGCCCGAGGCGCGGGCCAGCAGCCCGCCAATCCCGCCGCGCGCCTTGCCGTCCTCGATGCGCTCCGCCGCGAGCCGCAGCTTTTCCATCTGGCGACGGAAGGCGGGATGATCGATGTCGAGCTCGACCGGGAAGACCTGCCGGGCGATCTGGTTGGTGATCGCGAAGACCTTGTAATCATATTCGGTCGGATCGACGCCGAGCGCTGCGTGGAACAGCGGGCGGTTGTGATCGCGCACATACATCGTTGCGTAGACCGACAGCAGGAAGAAGCGCACCCACAGCTTGTTCGCGCCCTGCAGCAGCTTGGGATCGGCACGCAGCAGCATGGCGAAGGCCTCGCCGTGGCGGAACTCGTCGTTGCACCATTCCTCGAACCAGTCGAAGATCGGGTGGAACTTGTATTGCGGGTTGCGCGCCAGGTGCCGGAAAATCGTGATGTAGCGCGCATAGCCGATCTTCTCGCTGAGATAGACCGCGTAGAAGATGAATTTCGGCTTGAAGTAAGTATATTTCTTGGTTTTTGTCAGATAGCCGAGGTCAACGCCGATCCCGGCATCCTTCAGGCTTTCGTTGATGAAGCCGGCATGGCGGCTTTCGTCGCGCGCGAGCAGGCGGAAGAGCTGCTTCACATCCGGGTTCTTGGTGCGCCGGGCGATTTCGGCATAGAGCACGCAGCCCGAAAATTCGCTGGTCATCGAGCTGACGAGGAAATCGGTGAATTCCTTGCGCAGCGCCGGCTCCAGCCCCTCGATCACGCCCTTGAAGCTGTCATTGTGCTTGAAGTGGAGCTTGTTGGGATCGCCCACCATGTCGGCGATCAGTTGGTCCCACTCGCCGCGCACCCGGCTCACGTCGATCGCGTCCAGCGCGTCGAAATCGGTGGTGTAGAACCGCGGGGTCAGCATCGTGTCCTGCGTCGCCAGCGCCATCGCCTCTTCGCTGGTCATCGGCTTGTAAGCGTTCATTTGATCCTCCCGGCGTTGAAGCTGACTTCGTAGAGTTCGCTGAGGTCGAAATAGGCGGCGATGCGGGTCAAGCTGCGCGCCAGCGGGCTTGCGCGGGTGACGGTGGCGCGGCGTTCGAACACCTCGCGGGTGCCGAAGGGTATCGCGATGGGCGCGCCATGCACGCGCACCTTGTCGCCCGGCTCGATCGCGATTTCGCCATCGAGTTCGACATGGGCGTGAAAATGCTCCGAGCTCTGTTCGACCGTGATCGTGCAGGGGGTCTCGAAGGAGTGGGTCGAGAGGAAGGCGAAGGCCATCAGCGCGCGGTCTCCGGTTTGGGCAGCAGGCTGGCGTAGATCGCGCGGTTTTCCGGGCCGAAGCCGGTGATCTCGATGTTCACGCCCGTTTCCGGGTCGGACAGCGTCAACGCGCCGGTGTCCCAGCGGGTGAGGGTGAAGGGCACTTCGGAGCCGATGTCGCGGATGCGCCGCTGGTGCACGAGGCTGCGCACGCTGGCGCGCACGAAGCCGCCTTCGCCCTGACCATAGCGGGCGAGCACTTCGGCAGTGACCCCATCCTCGACCCGGACGGTGCCGTCGGTCTCGTCGAAGAAGCGCAGCGTGCGCTGCTGCGCGGGCTTCACCCCGGCGGCGGCGCGGGCTTCGCTCGGCACCGATTGCTTGGGGAGGAAACCCATCGTCACCGAAGCGGTCAGCAAGACCGAGATCGCGATGACCCCGCCCATCAGCGCGAGCGGCACCTTGTGGACGGTGATTTCGTCCTTCTCGTATTCGCGAACGATCATGCGGGTGCTCCCTCAAATCCGGTGTCGCCGCGGTGCAGGGCCGGGGCGAGGCGGCCGCTCGGGGCCGCAGACTGGGTTCCCGTGTGGCCGGTGGTGGCGGCGGTGTCCTTGATCTCGGTCAAATTCCGCGCGATCGCGCCGTGCTGCGCGCGGGTGGCGGCGATCAGCTGGGCGAGCGCGGCGGCATCGGGCAGGGCGCGCAGCATCGGCTGGGGCCGCGCAAAGTGCCAGGGGCGCACATGCGGCCACAGCAGCGCGACGCCGAGAAGCCGGTCGCCGGCGAGGTCGAAAGCGATATCGCCATAGCCGGTCGTGCCGTGAAGGCGCAGATCGGCGGCAATCACCTGCTTCAGCGGAATGTTGATGCGCGTCTCGATCGCCATGCCGATGCGCATGATGAGGCGCGTGTCGGTGAGGATGTAGAGCGTGGTACGCGCGCTCGCCCAGGCCAGAACATGGAGCAGGGCGATCAGAACAACGCCCAGCACAGCGGCGACGATGGCCGCGTTGGTGTTGCCCGTCGCCAGCGCGATCAGCGTGAGCGCGGCCATGTAAAACCCGAGCGTGCGGGTGTGGAACGCCGTGCGCGCGAGCAGGCCGATGGTCGGGCGGCCCTTCCACAGCACTTTCTCGTCGGCTGCGGGGGTGCCCAGCCGGTCGCCGAAGGCCTTGGGGCCATCTTCCTCGAGCGCGGCATGATCGAGCCCGTCATGACCAGACCCCGCCGGCAGCGGCGTTGCCGCCGCTGGCGGCGGGTCCGTCACGCCGCCGGCCGGTTCCATCAGAGCCATGCTTCCGACCTTTCAGGTGTCGCATACATGTACCCGCCCCCGAAATAGGCCTGGATGCGGTCTTCCTCGTAGCGGGTGATGACGCCTGCGGTTTCCAGCGCGGGGACAGCCTCGAACTGGGCCGCGGTGATCGCGTCGATCTCGACGAACTTGGGCTCGTCGTGATTGGTGGTCGGCAGCACCTTGCCGAGCAGGCTGTTGCCGTGGACATAGGCGACCGTCATCGGGGCGAGCACCTTCTTGCCCGACGTAGTCTCGACCTCGAGATAGCGGATCGTGTGTTCCGCCTGATCGACCCAGATATCGGTGACCTTGCCCGCAGTCACGCCATCGGCACCGACCACCGGCCAGCCGATCAACTGCGGATCGTTGGGCGAAATGATCAGATCGTGGCTTTGCGCGATCGGCACGATGCGCGGGCGGCCGTCGAAGGTGACATCGGGATACTTGGCGCGGTTGGCGAAGGCCGCCGGGCCCATGCCGTCCTTCATCGCATCGCCGGTCGGCACCCAGGGGGCACCGGCGGCCTTGAAGGCCTGCACGCCGGGGACGTTGACGTCGTCACGGGCGACGTCTTCGGGGGTGTAGGTGCCGCGGCCATTGGGCAGGGCGAAGGTCTTCTTGTCGCCGTCGAACAGGCTGCCAGGCAGCACTCTGCCGGTTTCCTCTTCCTCGAGCGGATAGCCTTCGCGGCGGCTTTCCTTGTTCAGGTAGAACACCAGCGCGACGAAGAAGCCGAAAAACAGCAGGAAAGCGAGTTCGGCAGCATCAAAGGAGCCGACGATATAGGCAGCGTTCATTTCACATTCCTCTCATGGAACAGGCCGGCAGAGGCGAAAGCCGGGAAACGGTGACGGGACAGGCGGGCACGGATAATCATGTCGGAAACTCCATCAGGCCGAAGGGCTTGACGGGCGTGTCGTCGGTGTCGCTGGCGTCCTGCCGCTGGTAGCCGACCAGCGGCCCGATCGCGGCAAGGCCGGCCAGCAAGAGCGCGATTTCGAGAATGTAGACCGTGCCATAGCCGGTCGCGCGCATGGCGATGCTGGCAGAGGGCGCGTCGCTTTGCAGCAGCAGCGCTACCCCGTCGCGCAGCAACCCGCCGACCGCAATGCCGAGCCCGGCGCAGGTCGCCTGCACCGCGCCCCATGCGCCGAGCGCCAACCCTGCGCTTTCGCTTTTGGCGAGGCTCATCGCCTCCATCAGCGTGCCGACCGAGAACAGGCCCAAGCCAATCCCGATGCCGAGGCTGCCGATGTAAAGCATCACGGGCGAGGCGAAGGGTCCGGCGAACAGCACGATCAGGAAGGCGTTGATCCCGATCACCAGCCCCGCGCCTGCCAGCCGCAGCGGATCCCAGCCACGAGCCAGCGCCCTCCCCGAGAGCATAAATCCCAGCAGCGATCCCAGCGCCCAGGCCCCGGTCAGCCCGGTGGTCGCCCCGACCGACAGGCCGAGGATCTCGCCCCCATAGGGTTCGAGCAGCGCGTCCTGCATCGCAAAGCCCGCCGCGCCGATGCCGATCGCGGTCAGCAGCCGGGCGTTGCGGCCGCTCCTGATGAAGGCCTGCCAGAGGGCGCGGAAATCGGGCGTTTCGCGGTTCGGCGCGGTGGCGGCAGGGTTGCGCGCCTCCTGCTTCCACAGTGCGGCGACGTTGAGGATCACGGTGAGGACCGCGCAGCCTTGGATCACCTGCACCAGCTTGGTCGCGGTGTAATCGGCCAGAAAGCCGCCGATCACGAAAGCGGCGAACATCATGCCGACCAGCAGCATAACATAGAGCAGCGCGACCGCGCGGGGGCGCTTGTCCTCGGGCGCAAGATCGGTCGCCAGCGCGAGGCCGGCGGTTTGCGTCACGTGAAAGCCGGTGCCGGTCAAAAGGAAGGCGGCGGCTGCGGCCACCAGTCCGAGCGTGAAGCGGTCGGGCACGTTCAGCAGCAGCAGCGCGAAGGGCATGATCGCAAGCCCGCCGAACTGCATCATCGTGCCGAACCAGATATAGGGCACCCGGCGCCAGCCCAGCACCGAACGGTGCGTGTCGGACTTGTGCCCGATCAGCGCGCGGAAGGGTGCCACCAGCAGCGGCACCGCGATCAGCAGCGCGACCAGCCAGGTCGGCGTGCCGAGCTCGACCACCATCACGCGGTTCAAGGTGCCGTTCAAAAGCACCATCGCCATGCCCACGCTTACCTGAAACAGCGCAAGGCGCATCAGGCGGGGCAGCGGCAGGTCCGCGCTCGCGGCATCCGCAAAAGGCAGCAGCCGGAATACCAGCTCTGCCAGGCGCGGCGGCGCGGGAGGGCGAGCGGGCGCGTTCATCCGTGCCTGACCAGTTCGAGCGCCTGCGAGGTGTAGAACCCGCTGCTGATGCGCTGCGTGCGCCCGATGCTCCAGCCCCTGAGACCGGCGAGGCGTTCGCGCAGGTCACCCTCGGCGACCGGAACGATGGCGGGCGAGCGGTCCGACTTGGGGAAGAACTTCCCGACTTCGTGCATCGCGGTCAGCAGTTTCGTGCGCGGGGCGAAGGTGAACAGGATACTGCCCGTGGTGCGCTGCGCCAGCTGGGCGAGCGCATCGACCAGATCTTCGGGCTGGTAATGGATCAGCGAATCCATCGCCACCACGTGGGCAAAGCTGCCCAGATCAGGATCGAGCATGTCGCCCGAACGCCAGTGGATGCGCCCGTGGCCAATGAAGGAGGGCGTGCGTTCGCGTGCGACTTCGACGAGGCCAGCGGCGACATCGATCCCGGTCACTTCCGCACCCCGGCAGGCCGCCGCCACAGCGAGCGATCCGGTGCCGCAGCCCGCATCGAGCACAGCCGTGCGCCTGAGGTCGGTCGGCAGCCAGTCCAGCAGTTGCGCGCGCATCGCATCGCGCCCGGCGCGCACCGTGGCGCGGATGCCTGAGACCTTGGCGTCGGAGGTAAGGTCGATCCACGCCTGCCGCGCGGTGCTGTCGAAATAGGTCGCCAGCGCCTCGCGGCGGGTGTCGTAATCGTTGGGGAGCCGCGTCGCCATTATTCGAACCCCAGAAAGTCGAAGATGTCGCGATCCTTCATCGGCTGCGCGGTCGATGGGTCGACCCCGGCCCACAGCATCGCGGCGAGGCGCAGATATTCGTCTTGCGCGGCGACGACTTCGGGGTCGTCGCCCATCTCGAACAAGGTGCACTTCTTGAGGCGCGAGCGGCGGATCGCGTCGACATCCTTGAAATGGGCGAGGCGCTGCATCCCGATCTTGTCGCAGAAGCGGTCGATCTCGTCGGTCTCGCGGCTGCGGTTGGCGACCACGCCGGCAAGACGCACGTCGTAGTTCTTGGACTTGGCGCTGATTGCCGCGACGATGCGGTTCATCGCGAAGATCGAGTCGAAATCATTGGCGGCCACCACCAGCGCGCGCTCGGCATGTTGCAGCGGCGCGGCAAAGCCGCCGCACACCACATCGCCCAGCACATCGAAGATCACCACGTCGGTTTCCTCGAGCAGATGGTGCTGCTTCAGCAGCTTGACCGTCTGCCCGACGACATAGCCGCCGCAGCCCGTACCCGCCGGAGGCCCGCCCGCCTCGACGCACATCACGCCGTTATAGCCTTCGAACATATAGTCTTCCGGCCGCAGTTCCTCTGAGTGGAACTCCACCGTTTCGAGCACGTCGATAACAGTGGGCATCAGCTTCTTGGTCAGCGTGAAGGTGCTGTCGTGCTTGGGATCACAGCCGATTTGCAGCACCCGATGACCAAGCTTGCTGAAGGCGGCCGAAAGGTTCGATGAAGTGGTGGATTTGCCGATCCCGCCCTTGCCGTAGACCGCGAAGACCTTCGCGCCCTTGATCTTGTCGGCCGGGTCGAGCGCGACCTGCACCGATCCCTCGCCGTCGGGGGGCGTGAAGCTGGAGCGGGGGTTGTGCAGGTTCATGATGGTCTATCCCTTGGTCATTCCGCCGGGAACACGCCTTCGAGGCGGTCCTCCAGCTCGTCATTGGCTTCGCGCAGGGCGGCGAGGGTCGCCTCGTCGGGCGTCCACAGATTGCGGTCGCAGGCTTCGAGCAGGCGGCCCGCGACCCGCGCGGAGCTCTTGGGGTTGAGCGCCGACAGCCGCCGCCGCATGTCGGCGTCGAGCACGAAGGTCTCGGAAATCTTCTGATAAACCCAGGGCGCGACCTGCCCGGTGGTGGCGGACCAGCCCAGCGTGCTGGTGACATGGCCCTCGATCTGGCGCACGCCTTCGTAGCCGTGTTCGAGCAGCCCTTCGAACCACTTGGGGTTAAGCGTGCGGGTGCGCGCTTCGAGGTCGATCTGTTCGGCCAGCGTGCGCACCTTGGTGTTCCCGCGCGTCGCATCGAGGATGTAGACCGGGCTTTCGACGCCCTTGGCCCGTGCGACCGAGCGGGTCACGCCGCCGAGCCCGTCGACATACTGGTCGACATCGTTGATGCCGAGTTCGATGCTCTCGAGGTTCTGATAGGTGAAATCGACCGTGCCGAGCGCGCTTTGCAGCAGTTCGCGCTGTTGCACCGGCTTGCCCGATACCCCGTAAGCAAAGCCCTTGTTGCTCTCGAAGGCGTTGGCGAGTTCATCCGGATCGGCCCAGACGCCGCCGTCGATCATCTGGTTGACGTTGGCACCATAGGCACCCTCGGCATTCGAGAAGACGCGCAGGGCGGCGGTGTCGAAGGCGCAGCCGTGGCGGGCCTGATGTTCAAGCGTGTGCTTGCGCACGAAATTGGCTTCGGGCGTCTCGTCTGCGGTGCTGGCGAGCAAGGCGGCCTCGGCCAGCATCTTGGTCTGCATCGGCAGCAGATCGCGGAAAATGCCCGAAAGCGTCATCACCACGTCGATCCGCGGGCGGCCCAGTTCTTCCAGCGGAATCAGCTCCGCACCCGCGAGGCGGCCATAGCTGTCGCGGCGCGGGCGGGCGCCCATCAGCGTCATCGCCTGCGCGATCTGGACGCCTTCGGACTTCATGTTGTCGGTGCCCCACAGCACCATCGCGATGCTTGTCGGGAAGGGCTCTCCGCTGTTCACGTGGCGCGCGATCAGCTGCTCGGCCTGCTCGCTGCCCATGCGGCAGGCAAAGGCCGAGGGCATCAGGAAGGGGTCAAAGCCGTAGATATTGCGCCCCGTGGGCAGTACGGCAGGGTTCACCACCACATCGCCGCCGGGCGCCGGCTCAACGTAGCCTGCGTCCAGCGCATGAATCAGCGAGGCCATTTCGTCCGAGGAATCGAGCAGCGCCGCAAGCCGCGCGCGGTCCGGGGGCGGGCCGTCAAGGCTGCCCGCTTCCATCATCGCATCGAGCATATCCTCGCGCTCCGCGCCCGCCGGATTGCTGCCGAAGACATGGAGGCCATGCGGAATGAGATATTGCTCGATCTCGTAGAGATGGGCGGGAAGTTCGCCGATATCATCGTAACTGATGTCGAGCGCATCACACTGGTCTGCGATCAGCAATGCAAGATCGGCGCGCTCCTCCGCATGATCGGCATCGTCGATCGTCGTGCGCCAGCGCTCCACGCTTGCCCGCAGTTCGGACAGGCCCTTGTAAAGGCCCGCGTGTGTCAGCGGCGGAGTGAGGTAGCTGATCAGCGTAGCGCCTGAGCGGCGCTTGGCCAGCATTCCTTCGGACGGGTTGTTGGCGGCGTAGAGGTAGAAATTGGGGACATTGCCAATCAACCGGTCGGGCCAGCACTTCCCGCTCATCCCCACCTGCTTGCCCGGCATGAACTCGAGCGCGCCGTGGGTGCCGAAATGCAGGATCGCGTGCGCGCCGAAATCCTCGCGGATGTAGCGGTAAAATGCGCTGAAGGCGTGGGTCGGGGCGAAATTGCCCTCGAACAGCAGGCGCATCGGATCGCCTTCGTAGCCGAAGCCCGGCTGCACGCCGACGAAGACATTGCCGAACTGCGCGCCCTGGATGAGGATATGTCCGCCATCGGCCAGCTGCTTGCCGGGGGCCGGGCCCCATTCGGCCTCGATCTCGCCCAGATGCGGCTCGCGCGCGACATGTTCGTCGGCGGGGATGCGGTGCGCGACATTGGCGTCGGTGCCGAAGCGTTCGGCATTGCCGCGCAGCAGCGCATCGCGCATCGCATCGAGGCTTTCTGGCACTTCGACGCTGTAGCCCTCGGCACCGAGGCGCTGGAGCGTGGCGTAGAGGCTCTCGTGCACGGCCATGAAGGCCGCGGTGCCGGTCGCGCCGGAATTGGGCGGGAAGTTGAAGACGACGATGGCGAGCTTGCGGGCGGCGCGCTCGCTTTTGCGCAGCCGGATCAGGCGCAAGGTCTTGGCAGCCAACGCCTCGGCGCGTTCGGGGCACGCCTGCATCGGGCGCGCCTTGTGCGATGTGGGGCGGGCGCAGCGCCGCTCGCAGCCGCCGCAGCCTTCGCCCGATTGTCCCGCGCGCCCGCCGAACACATGCGGCACTGTCGAACCGTCAAGCTCGGGCAGAGCGACCATCATGGTGCTCTCGAGCGGCAGCAGCCCCTGCGGGCGGTGCGCCCATTCCTCGATCGTCTGGAACTCGATCGCGTGGGCAGCGAGGTAGGGCAGATCGAGCGCGCCCAGCACCTCGCGCGCGGCCTGCGCGTCGGAATAGGCCGGGCCGCCGACGAGGCTGAAGCCAGTGAGGTTGACGATCGCATCGACCGTGGGCCTGCCATCGGGGCCGATGAAGAATTGCTCGATAGCCGGGCGCGCATCGAGACCGGCGGCGAAGACCGGCACGACCTTGAGGCCCGCGGCCTCGAAGGCGGCGATCGCGCCGTCGTAATGCGCGCAGTCGCGGCCCAGAAGGTAGGATCGCAGCAGGATCAGCCCGACCGTGCCCTCACGCCCCTTCGCCTGAGGCAGCAGGCGCAGACTTTCGGAAATGCGCTGCTGGGTGCGCGGGTGATAGACCCCGGTTTCGGGATATTCGAGCGGGGCTTCGGCCTTGGTGATGCCGCGGCGATACATCCGCTCGCCCGCCGCATAGCGATCGATCAGCGCGCGCACCATCGCGACCACGTTCTCGTCCGACCCGGCGAGCCAATATTGCAGCGTGAGGAAATAGGCGCGCACGTCCTGCGCGGTGCCGGGGATGAAGCGCAATATCTTGGGCAGGCGGCGCAGCATCTTCATCTGCCCCGCGCCCGAATTGGGCTTGCCGCCCTTGCCCGCGTTGCCGCGCAGTTTCTTGAGCAGCGCCAGCGGGCCCTTGGCGGGCGCATCCATGCGGTAGGCGCCTATCTTGGTCAGCCTGACGACCTCGCCCGCGCTCATCAGGCAGACCATTGCGTCGCAATCCTCGCGCCGCGCTTCCAATGCGGGAAGCACCATGCGGATGTGATCGTCGAGGAACAGCATCGTCGCGATGACGATATCGGCCTGCGCGATGGCGGCGGTGACCGCTGCGAGGTCATCGGCATTGCTGCCCCATTCGCTCGCCGCGTGGAGCGAGAGGTCGATGCCCTCCTTCGCCAGGGCTTCCTCGGCCCGGTCGACCGCGCCCTTCAGGTGATTGTCGAGCGTGACGATCACCACCCGGACGGGCGCGCGCGGGTCCACCGAGGAGGCCGAGGCGACACTACCGTGCATAGTGTGCCTTGGCGTCGTAAAGCGTTTCGAGATCGATCTGGCGACGGCCTTCCGACGCGGCGAAGTTCTCGGTGTTGCGCCGGGCCTTGCCGCGCACGAAGAAGGGGATTTTCTTCAATTCGCGCTCGGCCTCGGCGGTCCAGAGCGAGCCGGGCTCGTCGGGCGGCGCAGGCGCGGGGATATCCGCGACAGGGGCTTGGGACACCGCGTCCGCCACCGCCGCCTTGCGCGGGGAATGCGCCGCGTGGTGCGAAGCGCCCGCCTCGTCGGAGAATTCGAAATCCTCGCGGAACATGGTGAGGAGGTGTTCCTCCAGCCCCATCACCAGCGGGTGCACCCAGGTATCGAAGATAACGTTTGCACCCTCGAACCCCATCTGGGGCGAGTGGCGCGCGGGGAAATCCTGCACGTGCACCGGCGCGGAGATCACCGCGCAGGGGATGCCGAGCCGCTTGGCGATGTGGCGTTCCATCTGCGTGCCCAGCACCAGTTCGGGCGCGGCGGCGGCGATGGCGTCCTCGACCGCAAGGTGATCATCGGTGATCAGCGCCTCGATCCCGCAGCGCGCCGCCTCGGCGCGGACTTCGCGGGCGAATTCGCGGGCGTAGCAGCCGAGGCCGCAGACCTCGAAACCCAGCTCCTCACGCGCGATACGGGCGGCGGCGACCGCGTGGGTCGCGTCACCGAAGATGAAGACGCGCTTGGAGGTCAGGTAGGTCGAATCGACCGACCGTGACCACCACGGCATCCGGGAAGAGGTGTCGCCGAGGGCAGGCGTGGGATCTGCACCTGCCAGCTCGGCGACGTCGGCAATGAAAGAGCGCGTAGCTCCCACGCCGATAGGGATGGTCCGCACAGCGGGCTGATCGAAAGTCTTTTCGAGCCAGCGGGCGGCCTCATCTGCGATTTCGGGGTAGAGGACGATGTTGAAATCGGCCGCGCCGATTTGCGTGATGTCCTGCGGGGTGGCACCCAGCGGAGCGACGAGATTGACCTCGACGCCCAGTGCGCTGAGAATCTTGCGGATCTCGACCAGATCGTCGCGGTGGCGGAAGCCCAAGGCGGTCGGGCCGAGGATGTTGGCGCGCGCCTTGCGGCCTTCACGGGGTGCGCGCACGACCGACTTGTCGGCCAGCTGCCGGACGATCTGGTAGAACGTCTCCGACGCGCCCCAGTTTTCCTTGCGCTGGTAGCTCGGCAGTTCGAGCGGGATGACCGGGCAGGGAAGACCCATCGCCTCGGACAGCCCTGCCGGATCATCCTGAATAAGTTCGGCGGTGCAGGACGCGCCGACGATGATCGCCTGCGGATTGAAGCGCGTCACCGCCTCGCGCGCGGCATCCTGGAAGATCTGCGCGGTGTCCTTGCCCAGATCGCGGGCTTCGAAGGTGGTGTAGGTGACCGGCGGGCGCTTGCCGCGCCGCTCGATCATCGTGAACAGCAGGTCGGCATAGGTATCGCCCTGCGGTGCGTGGAGCACGTAGTGGAGGCGCTCCATCGCAGTCGCCACGCGCATCGCGCCGACGTGCGGGGGGCCTTCATATGTCCAGACAGCCAGTTGCATCGCCTAGACCTCCAGCATGTCGCGGCGCCGCAGCGGCCGGGCAAAGAGTTCGGCGAGATCGGCGGCCTGGTCGAAGCCGTGGATCGGCGAGAAGACGAGCTCGATCGCCCACTTGGTGGTCAGGCCTTCGGCCTCGAGCGGGTTGGCAAGGCCGAGCCCGCAGACGGTGATGTCGGGCCGGTCCGCGCGCACGCGATCAAGCTGGCGCTCGACATGCTGGCCTTCGGACAGACGTACACCGGGGCCGAGCCGGTCAAGCTCGAGAGCGAGATGGGCGCGGTGCAGGTAGGGTGTGCCAACTTCGACCAGCGCCATGCCCATCTCGTCCTGAAGGAACCGCGCAAGCGGGACTTCGAGCTGCGAATCCGGGAGAAAGGAAATGCGCTTGCCTTCCAGCTGCGGGCGCAGCCTGGAGAGCGCGATGCGGGCGCGTTCGCGGCCCGGGGCGATGACCTGCTCGGTCAGGGCCTTGTCGACCCCGAAGGCATTGGCCGCGGCGCGCAGCCAGTCCGAGGTGCCTTCGACACCGAAGGGGAACAGTGCCTCGATCCGCTGGGCACCGCGACCATCGAGCGCCATCGCGGTCTCGCCGAGGAAGGGCTGGGCCAGCAGATAGCGCGTGTTCGGGCCGACGCTCGGCAGATCGCGGGCGTTGCGCGCGGGCAGGCAGCCGACCTTGGCGATGCCCATGTCGGCGAACAGGCGCAGAAACTGGTCTTCGACGATGTCGGGAAGCGAGCCGACGATCAGCAGCTCAGCCGGGGCATCGGCGGGTAGGGCGGGCATCACCGGCACCAGCGCGGCAAGGCAGGCATCTTCGCCTTGCGTGAAGGTCGTCTCGATCCCGCTGCCCGAATAGTTGAGGATCCGCACCCGCGGCATGTGCACCGCGCCCAGACGCTGTGCGGCCTTGGCGAGATCCAGCTTGATCACTTCGGACGGGCACGATCCGACGAGGAACAGCGTCTTGATATCCGGGCGGCGTTCGAGCAGGCGGGAGACCACGCGGTCAAGCTCGTCCTGCGCATCGACCATGCCGGCCAAATCGCGCTCTTCCATGATCGCGGTGGCAAAGCGCGGCTCGGCAAAGATCATCACGCCCGCTGCCGATTGCAGCAGATGCGCGCAGGTGCGCGAGCCGACCACGAGGAAGAAGGCGTCCTGCATCTTGCGATGCAGCCAGATGATCCCGGTAAGCCCGCAGAGCACTTCCCTCTGGCCGCGTTCGCGCAGCACCGGGCGCTGGGCGTCGGCAGCCGGGCGGACGAGGTCGGCGGCACAGCCATCGAGGGTGGCGATTGGGCTCATGCCGCCACCGCCTGGCCTGTGGCCGTGCCCTGAAGCCGCGCCACGCGCAGCTTCCACAGGAACTGCCCGGCGTTGATGACATAGGCAGCGTAACCGGCGAGAGCGACCAGCATCCGTTCTTCAAGCGTGCCGTAACCGCCGAGCAGCATCACCAGATAGAGGGTGTGCAGCGCGAGCACGAGCATCGAGAACACGTCTTCCCAGAAGAACGCAGGCGCAAACAGCCACTTGCCGAACACCACCTTCTCCCAGATCGAGCCGGTGATCATGATGGTGTAGAGCACCAGCGTCTTGATCACGATCGAGACATCGGCAGCAAAGGCGCCTTCGCCCGTGGCGAGGGTGCGGATCACCAATCCGAGACTGACGATGAAAACGCAGAACTGCAGCGGAGCGAGCACGCCCTGAACCAGCGTCCAGACGGACTGGTCGCGCCGCTCCCGCTCCTCGGGGGTGTAGAGCGCGCGATTGTGGCCTCTCTCGTGGCCCGCCCCCTTCACCTTGGTTTGCACCGGGCTTCCAGGTTCGACCGGGGATGCGTGATCCTGCCGTGCCATATGTCGCGTTAGCCCTTTCCCTCAGACTCGGAGATTACGCCCCTTCCAACATAAGTGTCAACTCAATTGGACGTTTAGTTCGCTTGACGATTACGGCTCCGCGGGTAAGGTCGTTTGCACCCGCCTGCAAAAAAGCGTATGAAAAAGCCCTCGCCTCTCGGGATCGGGGTCGGGGCTGCTCTTCAAGAGTGGTGACTACCTCCTGCGGAAGGTTCCTCCGCAAGACCTCGGAGGGTTCGACGAATGGCAGATTCCAAGGCTTCCGGGATGTTTGGCGCGGGTTCGGCCGTGCTGCGCGGCGTCATCACCGCTCCTCTGGAGCGTGTCCGTCGCCGCAGCGTCACCGCTGACTGCGATCAGCGCGACTCGGTAAACAGCATCATCGAAAACGAGATCATTCCGCGCCTGCTGATGGCCCACTCCGGCACCGAACAGCGCGCCAAGTCACGTCTGCTGCGCGCCATCACCCCCGAAGACGCATCGCAGTTCGCCATGCTGCCCTTGCAGCTGGAAGCGGCGAACCTGCTCGAAGAGGTTGATGGGTTCATCGCCAAGGGCGCCACGGTGGAATCGATCTGCCTCGATCTGCTCGCCCCGGCGGCGCGCAGGCTGGGCGAGATGTGGGAAGCCGACGAGTGCGATTTCCTTGATGTTACAATGGGGTTGTGGCGGCTTCAGGAAGTGATGCGCGAAGTCGCCGCGCGCTCTCCGGTCGATCATGGCGGCCTCGCCATCCCGCACAGCGCGCTGTTCTCGCCCATGCCCGGCGATCACCACAATTTCGGTACGCTGATGATCGAGGAAGTCTTCGCCCGCGCCGGCTGGCGCAGCGAGGCGCTGGTCAAGCCCGAGCGCCGCGAACTGCTCGATCGGTTGGCGCGCCAACCCTTCGATCTCCTCGGATTGACGCTCGCACGCGATTGCCCTAGCTCGGCCCTCACTAACCTCATCAAGGCCGTGCGCAACGTGTCGGCCAATCCCCACATCATCGTGCTTGTCGGCGGACGAATGATCAACGAAAACCCCGGAATTGCGATGGAAGCGGGCGCGGATGGAACGGGCGCAGATGCGCTGGCCGCGCTCGAACTGGCCAACTCACTGGTGAAGGCTGTCGCACCGCGCGATCTGACCCGCGGCTAGGTTCGGCCGCCCATGCTCACCCGCAAGCACAGCATCCAAGGCAAGCACCCGTTCGGACGGGCAGCCGAGCTGTTCGACACGCTCGATGCCGATGCGGCGATGAAGCTGGCGATGGTCGCGGGCGACATCACGCTGGTGCTCGACGATACCGGAACGATCCTCGACGCGGCCTTCGATCCGCGCGATTTTCCCGGCTTTTCCAATCTGGTGGGCACCAACTGGATCGAGACCGTCACCGACGAATCCCGCCCCAAGGTCATGGAAATGCTCGCCGCTGCCCGCAAGGGGGAGGTGCAGCATTGGCGGCAGGTCAATCACCCCTCGCGCGATGGCGATGTGCCGATCCGCTATGCCGTGCTCAGCGTCAACGGGGGCGAGCACCGCATCGCCTTTGGCCGCGATCTGCGCGAGGCGGGCAAGCTCCAGCAGCGCCTGTTGCAGGTGCAGCAATCGCTGGAGCGGGACTATCTCAGGATGCGCCAGCTCGAAGCGCGCTACCGGATGCTGTTCGAGCGTTCGACCGAGCCGGTCATGATCGTCGAGGCCGGAACCTTGCGGATTCGCGAGGCAAATCCGGCGGCGCATCTGCTGATGGGCGCAAGGTCTGGTGGCTTGCCGGGCAAGAAGCTGCTGACTTTCATCGATAAAAATTCGCACGACGCGGTGCAATCGCTGGTTGGCGCGGCGCTCGTATCGGACACCGTGAGCCCGTCCCGCATTCGGATCGCCCGCGGCTCGCGCGAGGTGATGGCCTCGATCAGCGGCTTCACCCAGGACCGCGGCCAGTTCCTGCTCGCGCGGCTTGTCCCGGCGAGCGATCGTCCGGGGGCGGACTTTTCCCCCGTTCTCGCACTGGTCGACGAGATGCCCGACGCCTTCGTGGTGGCCGACAGCAATCTCGAGATCGTCACCGCCAACGCCGCTTTCGTCGAGATGCTGCAGGCCGCCAGCGTCGATCAGCTGCGCGGGCGACACCTGTCGGAATCGATCGGGCGGCCGGGGATCGATCTCGACCTGATCGAAGGCCAGATCGACCAGTACGGCGCGGCCCGCAACGTCGCGACTGTTCTGCGCGTAGGCCATGATATCGAAGGCGAACCGGTTGAATTGTCTGCGGTTCGTACCTCGGGTGAGGATGGCTACTACGCTTTCGTGATCCGCCCCATCGGCCGCCGACTGCGCGATTTGCCGCCGGGCCAGCAGGATCTGCCGCGCTCGGTCGAACAGCTCACCGAACTGGTCGGGCGGATGAGCCTGAAGGACATCGTGCGCGAGAGCACCGACCTGATCGAACGGTTGTGCATCGAGGCGGCGCTGTCCTACACATCCGACAACCGCGCGTCCGCTGCGGAAATCCTCGGCCTTTCGCGACAGAGCCTCTATTCGAAGCTGCATCGCTACGGCCTCGGCAACCTTACCGGCGACGGGGACTAGCGCGGCCTGCTTGCAGGCTCTTGCGAGCGCTGCGGGCCGCGCCGTCAAATCCGGATGCACCGCGTTCACGCGCGCCGGAAATTCTGCAACGACTCGCAGAAGCGATAGAGGCGCGAGCACTCCGCAGCCGCGCGCCTTATCCCACTGTCAAGTCGTCTGACATGTCCCGGAATGACATCGGCTTGCGCCATTCGCGAATTGGAAGGCGAAATTCCCTATTTCCTGTTTTAGTAGTGTCAAAACAATTTGACGCTTATGGCTGTCAGGCATAGCCTTCAGTTCATGGAGCACTCGGTTTCTTCGACTCGCGTCGTGCCTCCTTCGGCACCGCCCACCGGATTGCGACGGCGACCGGTCCCGCGCGATGTGCTCGAACTTCTAAAGCCGATCACCTGGTTCCCGCCAATGTGGGCCTTCATGTGCGGCGCCGTGTCCTCGGGCGCGGGATTGGAGGGGCGCTGGTGGTTCGTGGCCGGGGGCGTGCTGCTTGCCGGCCCGCTGGTGTGCGGCACCAGCCAAGCGGTCAACGACTGGTTCGACCGCCATGTCGACGCCATCAACGAGCCGCATCGCCCGATCCCCTCGGGCCGAATCCCCGGGCGCTGGGGGCTGTATATCGCGATTGTCGCAACGCTGATTTCCGCGGGCGTGGCGTGGCTGCTCGGGCCGATCGTCTTCGTTGCCGGGCAGGTCGGCCTCGCCTTCGCCTGGGCCTATTCCGCCCCGCCGCTGCGCCTCAAGGCGCATGGCTGGCTTGGTCCGCTGGTGTGCGGGCTGACCTATGAGGGCCTGAGCTGGTTCACCGGCGCGGCGGTGATGCTGGGCGCGATGCCCTCCGTGGAAGTGATCGCGGTGCTGGTGCTCTATTCGCTCGGTGCGCACGGGATCATGGTCTTGAACGATTTCAAGGCGGTGGAGGGCGACCGGCAAACCGGGATGACCTCGCTGCCGGTGGTGCTCGGGGTGAGCGCGGCGGCGCGGCTCGCCTGCCTCACCATGGCCGCCGCGCAGCTGGTGGTGATCGGCCTGCTGGCGTTATGGGGATACGCCATCTCCGCCCTGATCGTCACCGGCGTCCTCATCGCACAGATCGCCGCCATGCCGCGGTTGCTGCGCGATCCGGCAAAACATGCGCCGTGGTACAATGGCGTGGGCGTGACGCTCTATGTGCTCGGGATGCTGGCGGCGGCGCTGGGCCTCGGGGGCACGATCTGATGCACGCGCCGCTCGCCTCGCCGGTGACGCACACGCAGGGTTTCGGCTGGCTGGCGATTATCCGCATCGGGCTGGTGCAGGCGGCGATCGGCGCGCTGGTGATGCTCGCTTCCACCGTGCTCAACCGCGTGATGGTGGTGGAGCTGGGACTGCTGGCGGCGATCCCGGCGGGGCTGGTGGCATGGCATTACGGCGTGCAGCTTGCGCGCCCGGTGTGGGGTCATGCCTCTGACAGATCGTTGGTTGAGGGGGGACGCAGCCGTGCGAAATGGATCGTCGGCGGGCTGGTGGTGCTAGCGGCCGGCGCGCTGCTGGCGACGCAGGCGACGCTGATGATGGAGCCGCGCTTCGGCGTAGCGCTCGCGCTCGCCATATTCGCCTATGCGCTGATCGGCGCGGGCGTGGGGGCGGGTGGAACCTCGGCGCTGGCCCTGCTCGCCAGCGGCGTCGCGCCCGAACGGCGTGCGGCCGCCGCGGCTGTGACCTGGACGATGATGGTCGCAGGGATCGTGGTTTCGGCGATCACCGTCGGCCAGCTGCTCAAACCCTTCTCGCCCGAGCGGCTGATGACGGTGGCATCCGGCCTCGCGCTGGTGACGGTAACGCTCACCATGTTCGCCACCTGGCGGCTGGAGCGGCAGGCCGGGCGCTTCGGCCATGCCGCCGATGATGGCGCGGCCGCCCCCGATTTCCGCGCCGCTCTGGCCGAGATCTGGCACGAGACTGCAGCGCGGCGGTTCACGATCTTCATCTTCGTTTCGATGATCGCCTTTTCGATGCAGGATCTGATCCTCGAACCCTTTGCCGGGCTGATCTTCGGCCTGACACCGGGCGAATCGACCCAGCTGGGCGGGCAGCATCAGGGCGGCATCCTGATCGGCATGATCCTGACCGGGGTGGGCGGCAGTGCGTTTACCGGCAAGCGGCCCGATGGGCTGCGTGCCTGGGTGATCGGGGGGTGCCTGCTTTCGGCGATGGGCCTCGCGGCGCTGGGGCTGGCGGCGGTGAGCGGCCCGCCCTGGCCGCTGGGGCTCAACGTCTTCGTGCTCGGCTTCGGCAACGGCGTTTTCGCAGTCGCCGCGATCGGCGCGATGATGGGGCTTGCGGGCGCGGGCAAGACCACGCGCGAAGGCGTGCGGATGGGCGTGTGGGGGGCATCGCAGGCGATCGCTTTCGGATTGGGCGGATTGCTCGGCGCAGTCGGCGTCGATTTCGCGCGGCATGCGCTCGGCGCGGATGGACCGGCGTTCCAGCTGGTCTTCGCGATCGAGGCGCTCGCCTTCGTCGCTGCCGCCCTTCTGGCGGTCAAGGCAACCGGCGGCGCCGCGATGCGCGCCGGCACGATCAAGCAGGACAGGGAGGTGTTCGCATGAACCAGACAATCTACGACGCGGTCGTGATCGGGGGCGGACCTTCGGGCGCGACGGCCGCGACGGACCTCGCGCTGGCGGGCCATTCGGTGCTGCTGATCGAGCGCGGCGGACGGATCAAGCCCTGCGGCGGGGCGATTCCGCCGCGACTACTCGCCGATTTCGACATTCCGCAATCGTTGCTGGTCGCCAGAGCGCGCTCGGCCCGGATGATCGCGCCATCGGGGCGGGCGGTCGACATGCCCGTGGGCGAGATCGGCTATGTCGGCATGGTCGACCGCGAGGACTTCGACGAAGCCCTGCGCGAACGCGCGCGCCATTCGGGCGCCGAACGCCTTAGCGCCACCTTCGAGAAGATCGAGCGGGACGACAGGCAGCACCCCATCGTCACCTTCCGCCGCACGCGCGGGGGCGCGATCGAGCGCGTGCGCGCCCGCGTGGTAATCGGCGCGGACGGCGCGCGCTCGGCGGTCGCCAAGCAGTGCCTGCCCGGCGCGGAACGCATCCCTTGCGTCTTCGCCTATCACGAGATCATCAAATCGCCGCCGCGCAACTCGGACCAGTTCGATGCCGCGCGCTGCGATGTCTATTATCAGGGCCGCCTCTCGCCCGATTTCTACGCTTGGGTCTTCCCGCATGGCGAGACCGCGAGCATCGGGGTGGGCAGTGCCAACAAGGGCTTTTCCTTGCGCGGCGCGATCGCCACGATGCGCGACGACCTCGGGCTCGAACGCTGCGAGACCTTGCGCCGCGAAGGCGCGCCGATTCCGCTGAAGCCCCTGAAGCGCTGGGACAATGGCGCAGACGTGATCGTTGCGGGCGATGCCGCAGGCGTCGTCGCGCCAGCCTCGGGCGAGGGGATCTATTACGCGATGGTCGGCGGGCGGCTGGTGGGCGAGGCGGCCGCGGCCTTCCTCAAGACCGGCGATGCGAAGCTCCTCAGGACCGCGCGCAAGCGGTTCATGAAGGAGCACGGCAAGGTGTTCTGGGTGCTCGGGATGATGCAGTATTTCTGGTATTCATCCGACAAGCGCCGCGAACGCTTCGTCACCATGTGCGACGACAAGGACGTGCAGGAGCTGACCTGGCAGGCCTATATGCACAAGCGGCTGGTGCGTGCGAAACCCTTGGCTCACATCAAGATCTTCCTCAAGGACACGGCCCATCTGCTGGGATTGCGGCCCGCGACCTGACGCGGGGATGCAGGGCCATTGCAGGTGACGCTGATGCGCCCTAGACCCGTGTCGATGAAGCCGACGATCGTCATCCCGGTTATCGTTGCGAGTGTGGCCGCGCTGTGCGTGGCCGCGCTGGGCGCGACGGTGACCGACCTTGGGCCGTGGTATCAGGGGCTGGCCAAGCCGACGTGGAATCCGCCCGACGTCGTCTTCCCGATGGGATGGACGCTGATCTATGCGCTGATTACCGTGGCCGGCATTACCGCCTGGCGCGCGGCGCGCACTGCGGCGCAGGCGGAATGGGTGATCGCCCTGTTTGCGCTGAACGGCTTTCTCAACATCAGCTGGTCGATCCTGTTCTTCCGCTTGCAGCGCCCCGACTGGGCCTTTTACGAAGTGATCGCGCTGTGGCTGTCGATCGTCGCGATGATCGTGTTCTGCGGTCGGTTTTCGCGCGCAGCGGCGCTGCTGCTGGTGCCCTATCTGGTGTGGGTGGGCTTTGCGGCGGCGCTCAACTGGCAGGTGGTCCAGCTCAACGCGCCCTTCGGCTGAGACCGGGGCGGGAAGGCGGGCGTGGCATTCGAGGGCCTCATCGCATTCCTGTTCGAGCGCGGCCATGCCGCTGACCTGATCATCGCGGTGCTGCTGGCCGAGGCGGCGTGGCTGCGTGCCGCGCGCGGCTGGAGCGCGCGGGCGATTGCGGGGCTGATCGGCCCTGCCGTGCTGATCGTGGTGGGTCTGCGCGCGGCGATGGTGGGGGCGGACTGGTGGTGGATCGCTCTGCCATTGGCCGCATCCTTTCCCCTCCACCTGATGGACCTGCGCAGCCGATTGCGCTCCGACCGCGCCGATCCCTGATCCTTGAGAGCAAAGAAAAACCCGGCCGGGCCTGCGTGGCCCGACCGGGTTTTTCTGTATCTTGGCTCGCTGTGGCCGGGCCTTCGCAGGCCCGGCTGCGCGCTTACTGCCCCGAGGATGCGCCGATCGCGCCGCTCGGATCGTAGTTGTCGGTCGTGGGAGCGTAGTGGTGCTCCTGCGCCCACAGGTACCAGTTGTCGACCACGGTGCCGGTAAGCAGGATGCCGATGCCGCCCGTCAGGGTGGTCAACACGGCAAACCACCAGGCCCAGCGGTGGATGGATTCGAACGTGGCGTTGAAGCCCATCACCCAGCGCCAGAAGATCGCACCGCGTTCTGCCGCCGTGCCGCGGTCGGTGATCTGTTCAATCTCGCGCTCGCCGCCGTAACGGCCCAGTGCCAGGATCGTCGCCCCGTGCATCGCGAACAGCACCGCCGACCCGTAAAGGAAGACGATCGAGAGCGCGTGGAACGGATTGTAGAACAGGTTCCCGTAGACCAGCGAGAAATTGTTGGTCCAGTCGAGGTGCGGGAAGATGCCGTAGGGCACCGCCTGCGACCAGTCACCCAGCAGCATCGGGCGGATGAAGCCCAGCACCAGGAACAGCCAGATGGCCGAGGCGAAAGCCCAGGGGATGTGCATCCCCATGCCCAGCGCCTTGGCCCGGCGGTAGGTGCGGGCCCACCAGCACAGGACCGAGATGGTCAGGAAGGCACCCGTCAGGATGAACCAACCGCCCTCGTTCAGCGGAACGAAGGGACTGAACCCGTATTCCGGCCCCGGAGGCGCCAGCGATAGCCAAAACAGCTCGCGCATGAACGCCTGCGGGCTCCAGCCCACCTGCGCCCAGAAGTTGAGCCCGATGATCAGGATCGCGAGCCCGCCGAAGACCAGCGAGATCGTGCCCAGCACCCCGAGATAGACCGGCCCGAACTGGGCCTGCCCGATCTTGCCGAGCCAGTAGGTGTGCCCCAGAAAGGGGATGCGGATATCTTCGCTCGGCGGCAGTGGGATGCCCATTTCGGGCGGCCCCTGCACTTGCACCTGCGTGAAGATGTTTTGATACGTCGCCATGGGTCAGGTGCTCCTTACGACCAGATCGGGATCTTCTTCCAGAAATCCCAGAATTCGATCCAGCTGCCGACATACAGAGTGCCGGAGATGACGATGCAGATGGCGCTCCAGAACGCTGCATTCAGCGCCAGGAACAGGCCCACCCGGTGAATGCCGAGCGTGCCGACCGAATAGCCGATGAAGTCACGGAAATAGGTGTCTTCGTATTCGGGCGACTTGACGTCGGTGCCCCCGGTCGGATTGACCGCCGACAACACCAGGCCGCCGTGCAGCGCGAGCGCGAGACAGTTCGTGAAGAAGAACGTGATCGCGAGCATGTGCACAGGGTTGTAGTGGAAGTTGCCGAAGGCATAGCCGACACCCGAGACCCACTCGAGGTGCGTCCAGATGCCATAGGGGAAGCCATTGCCCCACGCGCCCATCCACAGCGGACGGATGACGTTGAGCGTGACATAGGCGAACACCGCCACCGCAAAGGCGATCGGCACGTGGTAACTCATGCCGAGCTTGCGGGAGATTTCCGCCTGCCGCAGCACCCACGATGTGAAGGCGATGACGGCGCAGCCGGTGATGATCTGCCAATAGCCGCCCTCTGCGAGGGGAGCCAGCGACAGGCCGTATTCGACCGGCGGGGGGTTGATCGAGATCAGCCACGGGTTGAGGGTCGGCCCCTGGGTTGCAGCGGCGAAGATCAGCATGGTGCCCAGAAGGGCGCTGATCGCCGTCGTCACTCCAAAGAATCCGACATAAAACGGCCCGACCCAGAAGTCGAAAAGGTCGCCGCCGATTAATGTGCCACCGCGGACGCGGTATTTCCGCTCGAAACTAAGGAGCGCCATAGGTCCATCCTCCCCGCCACAAGGGCGGGTGCTATGAGTTGTTCGACGAGTGTTAGGAGGCAGGCAGGCGAACCTGCCCCCTCACATTTCGTGGGTTACTATCCCGCCGCCGGAGCTTCCGACGAGGTGACAGCAGCCGCAGCAGCCGGCGCAGCGCCATCTTCCAACCAGTTGTAGTTGGTGGTGCTCAGCAGGATGAAGTGGATGGTGAACGCCAGAACGGCGAGACCAACATGCAGCGCCACAAGGGTGCGGCGGATGTCAAAGTAGAACCAAAGTCTCCACATGGTGAATTCCTTCGAATGTTTGCTTGATTGACACAGGTTCCAGCCAGCGGCCGCGGGTCAGCCGCGCCGATTGTCTGGGATCATGTCTTCGATCAGAGCGGCAGCCAGGGCTTGTTGGCCCAGATCAGCGCGTGGGCGACAAGCGCGATCACCACATAGATGGTGAAGGTGCCCATGAAGCCCTTGTGGATTTCCTGAGCCTCTTCAGGGGTCAGGTGAGTTCCGATACGTTCGTTCATCGGGTTGTCTCCGTTCAGTTGGGTGTGAGTGGAAGCCCGAAGGCCCCCGTCGGCATCCCCGCGTGATCCCCCACGTGGATTGGAGAGCCCCCTTTTGGATGGGGGCATGGGCTTGTGCCGATGCGGGGGTCACCCGCAGCAGCGACAAACGGGTGCGAAGGGCGGTGCGCATGATCATGCTCCCGTTCCTTCGAGCAGCGCCTCTGCGAGGCAATCTGCGGTAACCGTGGTCTCGCCGCGCTGGCGCGCGGTGCGCTCGGCCGCATCGCGCAGTCGCTTGGCGGCGGAAATCCGGATCAGCACCGGCTGGGCTTCGACCAGCTGGTCGAGCTTGGCCTTGGCCTCGTTGTCCCAGGCCAGCTGCGCCTCGTTGCGGGCCGGGGTCGGATCGACCTTGTCCATGTCGGTGCCGAGCGGGAGGATGTGGAACAGCGCGTCGAACAGCGCATTGCACACTTCCTGCACGAGATAGGTCGCGCCCGAATAGCCCATGAAGGGCGTGCCGGTGTGGCGGCGGATCGCCGCGCCGGGGAAGCTTGCGGGGATATACATGCCCCTTGCGCCGCACTCGGCCATGTACATGCGCTCGTTGTAGCTGCCGAACATCACCAGCGGCGGATTGGCGAGGATCGCGGCGCGAACCTCTTCGTTGACTGGCTTCACCCCGGCACAGCGCGAGAAGGCGAAGGCGCAGGGCAGGCCCATGTCGTCTTCGAGGAAGTGGCGGATGCCGCGCGCGTAGGTTTCGTTTGCGACGATGCCGAAGCTCGCGGTGCCGAAGAAGTCCTGCGTGACCGAGCGCCACAGATCCCACAGCGGCTTGATCGTGGTGTGCTTCTCGCGCTTGATAAAGGGTTCAGGGTCGAGCCCGAGTTCAGCGGCCAGTGCGCGCAGGAACTTGGTGGTCTGGGTGAGGCCGACGGGGGCCTGGAAATAGGGCCGTTCGAGCGTTTCGCACAGGTTGCGGCCGAATTCGCGGTAGAGGCAGACGTTCGCATCCGCATTCGCCAGCTTGGAAATGTCGGCAAGGTGCGTGCCGAGCGGGAAAACCACGCCGACTTCCGCACCGATGCCTTCGACCAAGCGGCGGATCTCGGCGAGATCGGAGGGCATGTTGAACATGCCGTATGACGGCCCGATGATGTTCACGACCGGCTTTTCGCCCTCGCGCCGTTCGCGTCGCTGCGGCATCTTCTTGGGGCCGAATTCGGTCCATAGCCAGGTCAGCGCGCGGTCGGCGGACTGCCACTGGTCCTCGTCGATGGTGCGCGGCAGGAAGCGCTTGATGTTGGTGCCTTCGGGCGTGACGCCGCCGCCGATCATCTCGGCGATCGAGCCGGTCACCACCACGGCGGGCAGTTCGGGATCGAGACTCTTCCACGCGCGCTTCATCGCGCCTTCGGTCCCGGTCTTGCCGAGCTCTTCCTCGCCAAGGCCGGTGACGACGATGGGGAGTTCATGCGGCGGCAGCGCGTCGGTGTAGTGGAGCACGCTGGTGACGGGCAGGTTCTCGCAGCCGACGGGGCCGTCGATGATGACCTGCAAGCCCTTCACCGCGGTGAAGACGTAAGTGGCGCCCCAGTAGCCGCCTGCCCTGTCGTGATCGAGCACCAAGGTCATGCCTTGCCTCCCGCGCAACGTGACGAGAGCACGACGAAACCAACAAAGCCGTGGTCGAGGACGAGCTTCATGTGCCGATCGCCTCCGATGCCTTGCGCGCGGCCTCGTTAAGGGCGGCGTACTTTTTTCGGAATTTCGGACGGTCTACGGGGAGCTCTTCCCACACGCCCGCCGCGTGCTCAGTGCCCACACCTTCGAAGAAGTCGCGCATCGCATCGAAGCGCGCCTTGTTGCCCATCGCGGCGTTGATGACGGTCGCAAGGCTGCCCGCACCCGCCGGGCCCATCAGCGGCCGCGCGGAGATCAGGTTGGTGAAATAGAGAGCCGGGATCGCCTTCGCCTTGGCGTGCTGCACCACTGGCGTTGTGCCGATGGCGAGATCGGGGCGGTATTCCTCGACCGCGGCGATGTCCTGTTCGAGGCTGGCGCGGAACTGCACCTGCACACCGCGCAGCTCCAGCCATTCGCGGTCGGCATCCGACCACTTGGTGCGCGGGCAGGCCGAGCCGACATAGCGGACATCCGCGCCGCTTTCGACCAGCAGGCGGGCGACCAGCAGCTCGGAGCCTTCATAGCCCGAAACGGTGATGCGCCCCTTGATCGGCATGCCCGCAAGCGCGCCCTTGCAGGCGGCGATCATTGCGTCCTTCACGCCATCGACCTTGGCTTGCGGCAGGCCCATCGTGTCGCCCAGCGATTGCAGCCAGGCGGCGGTGCCCTCCGCGCCCACGGGGGCGGAGCCGATCACCGGACGGCCCGCGGCTTCGAATTCGCGGATCGAGGCGGTGTAGAAGGGGTGGATCGCGGCGACGACCGCGCAATCGAGGGCGGCGTAAAGCTCGCGCCATTCGCGGGTCGGGACCACCGGGCCGGCGGCAAGGCCAAGGGGCGCGAGCATTTGGCCGATCACCACCGGATCGGCCGGGAACATCTCGCCCAAAAGCGCCACCGAGGGCAGGTCGGAGCGTTCGCGCGGCGCGGCAACGGGGCCGCTCATCGCTTCCTCGCGCGCATATTGCAGCATCGCGCCCGCGAGCACATCCTTCGCCTCGGCATGGGTCGGGATACCGAAGCCGGGCACGTCGATGCCGATGATCCGCACGCCGTTGATCGCCTTGCCCAGCAGCCGCAGCGGCACGCCGCTGGCGGTGGGGACGCACAGGTTGGTGACCACGATCGCATCGTAATTCTCGGGGTCCGCGAGGCCTTCGACCGCTTCCTTGATGTCCTCGAACAGCTTGCCCGTCACCAGCGTTTCCGAGGAAAAGGGCACATAGCCCACCGTCCGCCGCGCGCCGTAGAAGTGCGAGGTGAAGGTCAGGCCATAGACGCAGCAGGCCGAACCTGAGAGCACGGTCGCAGTGCGCCGCATTCTCAGGCCCACCCGGAGTGACCCGAACGCGGGGCACATGGATTGGGGTTGGTCATGCGGGCCGACGGGGTAGTCGGCCGCATATTGATCGAGGATCTCGCTCTTGCCGGCGGCGCGGGCGGCCTCGGTCATGGTGTCCTTCGAGGCGCAGCCGCCCTCCACCGGGGCCGAGCCGAGCTCGATCCGGTCAGGGGCGCGCGGAGCGTCAAAGGCGCCGTGCTCGCTCATGCCTCGTCGTAGACCACTTCGAGGCTCGGGCGGGTTTCGAACACGCCGCCGCGCATGTCGGCCTGGGTGGCGGGGACGAGCTCGACATTGCCGCCGACTACGTCTGCGCTGAACAGGCCGAGCAGCCCGTCCTGATCGAGCGGTGTGGGCCTGAGCGGCGGGGCGGTGGCGACATTTTCCGCCAGCTGCTCGAACAGGCTGCCCCATTCGCCGCCGGGAAAGCCGATGATCTGGTAGTTCGCGCTCTTGCGGCGGATATCCTCGTTCGCCGGGATCGCGGTCAGCACCGGAATGCCGACCGCATCGGCAAAGGCCTTGGCCTCGCCCGTGCCGTCGTCCTTGTTGACGATCATGCCCGCGACGCCGACATTCCCGCCCATCTTGCGGAAATATTCGACCGCCTGACACACGTTGTTCGCGACATAGAGCGATTGCAGGTCGTTCGAGCCGACCACGATCACCTTCTGGCACATATCGCGCGCGATCGGCAGGCCGAAGCCGCCGCACACCACGTCGCCCAGGAAATCGAGCAGGACGTAATCGAAGCCCCAGTCGTGGAAACCGAGCTTTTCGAGCGTTTCGAAGCCGTGGATGATCCCGCGCCCGCCGCAGCCGCGCCCGACCTCGGGGCCGCCGAGTTCCATCGCGAAGACGCCGTCGCGCTGGAAGCACACGTCCTCGATCCTGACTTCCTCGCCCGCGAGCTTCTTGCGGCTCGAGGTTTCGATGATTGAAGGGGTGGCCTTGCCGCCGAACAGCAGGCTGGTGGTGTCGCTCTTGGGATCGCAGCCGATCAGCAGCACGCGCTTGCCCTGCTGGGCCATCATGTAGGAAAGGTTGGCGAGCGCGAAGCTCTTGCCGCTGCCGCCCTTGCCGTAGATCGCGATGATCTGCGTTTCGCTTTTCACCTCGCCGGTGTGCACCGGATCGGGTTCGTGGCTTGCCTCGTCGCGAAGGTGGGCCGCCTGGGTATCAAGAACGGACATCAGCAATCGCTCCAATCGAGAACCATCTTCAGGCAATCGTGATCGCTGAAGGCTTGGGGGTAGGCGTCGAGCGCCTCTCCGGCAGGGCGCCGGTTGGTGACGAGACCCTTGAGGTCCAGCCGTCCGCATTCGATCAGCGCGCGCGTTTCTGCGAGGTCGCCGGGCTGCCATTCGGCGGCGACGCGGAAATGCGCCTCGCGCATGAAGGCGGCGGGGAAGGCGAAGCTGACGCGCTGCGAATAGAAGCCCGCGAGCACAATCTCGCCGCCCTTGGCGATTCGCATGATCAGATCGTCGATCAGGCCCGCATCGCCGCTGGCGTCATAGATGGCGTGGTAATCGCGGCGTTCGTCGCTGGCAGGGTCGATCACGGTGTAGCCAGCCGCGCCGGTGCGGCGGGCAGGATTGGTTTCCCAGACGGTCGGCGCGGTGCCGCCCAGCGCCAACGTCAGCCGGGCGAGCAAGCGGCCGAGCACGCCGTGGCCGATGATGAGATCGGGCAGCGCCTCGCGCCGGTCGAAACCGCCTTTGATCGCATGCAGGGCCGTCGCCGCGAGCGCGCACAGCACCCCGGATTCTCCGAGATGCTCAGGGATCGGCAGCGCCCGCGCCGACGGTACGATGACCCGCTGCGCCGTGCCGCCGAACAGGCCGCGCGCATCGGTGTAGCAGTTCGCTCCGGGAACGAAGACCCAGTCGCCGATCCGCCCGCGCGCTTCCGCCCCGGCGTCGATGATGCGACCGACCGATTCGTAACCCGGCACCAGCGGATAGCCGAGGCCGGGGAAGGGCGGCATGCGCCCGGTGAACAGCAGCTTTTCGGTGCCGGTGCTGATTCCGCTCCAGGCGATATCGACCAGCACGTCCGAGGCATCTACGGGCTTCATCTCAAGCGCCCGGAGAGCGAGGCGCTCCGGTGCTTCGAGTATGACAGCCAACGTGTTCATTTCCCCAGTCTCCTCTGCGGTGCATTCGCGGCCCGAAGACCGAGTCGAAAACCCTACAGCTGTGCTCTCCCAGCTGTGTGCTACGCCTTACGCTGACAACTGTCAAACAACTTGGACAAGTTGTGCTCAGGCGGTGGCGAGGATGACGCTTGCGTTGACCGGTTGCGCGGTCGCGACGAAGCGAGCGCTGGCAAAGCCGGCTGTGTGGCACATGGCGGCGATCTCGGCCGGGCTGCGCGGGCGGCCCGATCCCATCGCCCAGAGGTAAAGGCCGAAGAAGGCTTCCCCCATCGCCTCGGCCCCCGGGATGCGCGCCATGGGCTCGGCGATCAGCAGGCGGCTGCCGGGGGCAAGACTGCGGCGGATATTGGCGAGCAGGGCGGCGGCAGGGGCATCGTCGTGATCGTGCAGGATCCGGACCAGCGACACCATGTCATAGCCTTCAGGTATGGAATCGCTGAAGAAATTGCCCGGATGCGCGGTCACACGGCTGTACCCAAGGGATTCGCCCAGAACGCGCGCCCCGGTTTCGGCGACCTCGGGCAAGTCGAACAGCCCGAGCGCGAGATGCGGGTGCGCGGTGCCGATCGCGCGCAGGAAAGCGCCATGTCCGCCGCCGACATCGAGGAGGCGCCGGACATCGCCGAAGCCGACACTCGCCAGTACCTCGTCGGCGACGAAGTGCTGCGAGGCGGCCATCAGCTCGGAATATTCGGCGGTATCGGCCCCGCGCTCGGTCGCGCCCTGCAAGGCGCCGGCATAGGTCCAGAAGCGCGAGAGCGTGGTCGGTTTCGCCCGGTCGGCGCGCAGCAGCGCGATCGGATCGGCGAGATCGGTGTAGAGCAGGCGGTGGTGGCGCACCATCGCCTGCACGCCGGGATTGGACGCGAAAACAGCGCCTTGTTCGCCCAGCATCCAGTGATCGGGGGCAGGCTCCTCCGACAGCATGAGCGGGCGACCGGCGCGTAGCATGGTCAGTGCAGCGCTGTGGGACAGGCCCAAGCGGTCGGCGATATCGGCGGCGGCGAGCGGCCCGTCCTTCAAAACATCGAATAATCCGCCTTCGACATAAGCGCGCAAGACCTGCGAATAGGCAAAGCCCGCCAAGAGGTCGAAGGCCCCGGCGGCGCGGCGGGTGGCGATCCAGCGGATCACCGGCAGGCGCGCAGCCCAGTGCTGGAATTTCGGAGAGGCGAAAACCCGGTTGCGGCGCGCCACATAACCCAGCTTGAAAGCGGCCCACGTGTTCATGACAGGATTGATTGACGGGCCATATGTCTAAATAATTGGACAGATCGCCGCACAAGGTCAATGATAATCGCCGAGGATCGCAGTCGGGAGGGCGGGTCATGGCGCGAGTCGCCGTCATCGGAGCAGGCATAGGCGGTCTCACCAGCGCCGCGCTGCTGGCGGCTGCGGGGCATGACGTGACCGTGTGCGAAAAGGAACGCTGGGTCGGCGGCAAGGCGCGGCGCGTCAACGTTGATGGCGCGGAGATCGACGGCGGGCCGACCGTTTTCACCTATCGCGCCGTGTTCGACGAGGTCTTCGCCGCCTGCGGGGCGCAGCTGGAAGATCACGTCACCATCGCCCGCGCCGAGGTGATCGCCCGCCATGCCTGGGACGACACCGCCACGCTCGATCTCTATGCCGACCGCGAACGCAGCGTCGCCGCCGTCGGCGCGTTCGCCGGGGCCGAGGCGGCGCGCGGCTATCGCGCCTTTGCCGAGGAAGCGCAGCGCATCTTCGAGGTGCTGGAGCAGCCCTTTCTGCGCGGCGGCAAGGCCAGCACGCCGCTGCCGATGATGTGGCGGATCGGCCCGGGGCGGATCGGCGATATGTTGGCGATGCGTCCCTTCGACGGGATGTGGAAGGCGCTCGGCCAGCATTTCCGCGACCCGCGCCTTCAGCAATTGTTCGGGCGCTATGCCACCTATTGCGGCTCCTCCCCCTTCAGCGCGCCTGCCACGCTGATGCTGATCGCCCATGTCGAGGCGCGCGGAGTATGGCTGATCGAGGGTGGGATCCATGCGCTGGCCAAGGCGCTGGCGTCCCTTGCCGAACGGCAGGGCGCGCGGGTGCGCACCGCCGCTCCGGTGGCCGAGGTGCTGACCGCAGGCGGAAAGGCCAGCGGCGTCCGGCTGGCAAGCGGCGAGGTGATCACCGCCGACATCGTGATCTGCAATGGTGATCCCGGCGCGCTGGCAACAGGGCGCTTTGGCGCGGGCGTAGCGGATGCCGTTCCCGCGATTCCGCAAGCCAAGCGTTCGCTGTCGGCGCTGGTCTGGTATGCCCATGCCGACACCGGCGGCAGTTTCGACCTCACCCATCATAACGTCTTCTTCTCGCGCGATTACGCCCGCGAATTCCGTGAGATCGCTGCCGGCCAGACCCCGTCCGAACCCACTGTCTATGTCTGCGCCATCGATCGCGGCGCCAGCGAGCACGCCGCCCCGCCAAGCGGGCGCGAGCGCCTTCAGATCATCGTCAACGCCCCCGCCAATGGAGACGTTCACCACTACACACCCGAGGAGAGAGAGCGATGCACACGGGCCATGATGGCAACGCTGAGCCGGTGCGGACTGAGGCTGGAAGATACGATGCCGCATCAGCTCATGACGCCCGAGGACTGGGACGGCCTCTTCCCGGCCACGGGCGGCGCCCTTTATGGCAGAGCGTCGCACGGCTGGGCGGCTTCCTTCCAGCGTCAGGGGCCGAAGACCCGGCTGGCCGGTCTCTATTGCACGGGCGGGGCGACCCATCCGGCGGCTGGGGTGCCCATGGCAGCCTTGTCCGGGCAGCTGGCCGCGCGGGTGATCGCGAGGGACCTCGCTTCGATGAGGACATCCCGCCCGGCGGCTATTCCTGGTGGTATGTCGACGCGATCAGCGACGACGGGCAGCACGGGCTGACGATCATCGCGTTTCTCGGGAGCGTGTTCTCTCCCTATTACAAGCGGAGCGGGCGGGGCGATCCGCTCGATCATGCCTGTCTCAATGTCGCGCTCTATGGCCCGCAGCACCGCTGGGTGATGACCGAGCGCGGCCGCCCGGCCGTGTCGCGCGATGCGGGCAATCTGGTGATCGGGCCGAGTTCGGTGCGCTGGGAGGACGGCGCGCTCACCATTGACATCCATGAAGGCGACACCCGCCTGTTCGTGCCCTGGCAGCGCCCCGTGGTGGGCCGGGTGCGGGTCTTCCCCGAGGCGCTCAATCGCGTCGCCTTCGCGCTGGATGGGGGCGAAAATCACATCTGGCACTGCCTCGCGCCGCGTGCGCGGATCGAGGTGGAGATGACCTCGCCCGGCATTTCATGGGGCGGCAAGGCCTACCTCGATCACAACCGCGGCGCCGAGCCGCTGGAGACCGGCTTCAACACCTGGCACTGGTCGCGCGCGCACCTCAAGTCGGGCGCGCTGGTGTGTTACGAGGGTGAGCGCGGCGACGGGTCGCTGTTCGCCAGCGCGCTGAGGTTCGACCGCTCCGGCGTGCCCGAGCCGGTCGATCTGCCGCCGATTGCGGGCCTGCCCGACAGCAAGTGGGGCATCACCCGCCGCACCCGCAGCGACATCGGCGTGGCCGAAGTGCGCCGGACGTGGGAGGATACGCCCTTCTACGCCCGCTCCGAGCTCGCCTCACGCTTTCTGGGCGAGGACGTGGTCGCGGTGCAGGAAAGCCTCGACATGCGGCGCTTCTCTTCACGGCTGGTGCAATTCATGCTCCCATACCGCATGCCGCGCCGCAAGCGCTGAGCGGGTGAGGCAGGAGTGCCCCGAGGGGGGGCTTCATGCCGATCGCTGGAGAGGCCGGTGGCGGAGACGGAGGGATTCGAACCCTCGGTACCCTGATAGAGTACGGTTCCTTAGCAGGGAACTGGTTTCAGCCACTCACCCACGTCTCCGGGCAACAGCGTTGGCTGCGAGGGCGCGGCTATAGTCGGCAGTTTGGCGAGCGGCAAGGTGGCTTGAACAAAAAACGATTCTCCGCTGCAAAGCTCTGGTTCGGCGCGGGTTCAGGCGCGCGGGGCTAGCGCCCAGAACGGCTCGTCGCGAATCCGATTCGCTCCGGCGACGAGCGGTTGCAGCGCCCGGGGAAAGCGATTCTGCTACCATGCGCAACAATCCGGGGCTGACACGTTGCTGCGAAAGGCCGCAAGATGAGCATTATGACCGCCCGCATTTCCAATTTAGGTCGCCGCCTCGCTGCGCTCGCACTGCCGGCGCTGGCCGCGCTCGCGCTGTCGGCGCCCGTGACCGCGCAGGAGGTCGAGACCTTCGATCCCGATGCGGTCTATAACCAGCAAAGCGGGGCCGCGCCGAGCGCCGGGGTCGATGCCGATCTGACCGGGCCGCAAGGCGCTCCGACCACCGCTCCCCAGCCCGCCGATCCTACCGTCGAGGGCACTTTCGGGGATTATGCGCCCGCGCCTGCCGATGCCGCGCCACCGCTGCCGGCCGATACAGCGCCCGTGACCCCTGCCGCCACCACGCAGGGCGCGACCTATGCCGAAGACGACCTGATCGGCGCGGCCGAGGGCGTGTTCGGCAAGGGCGCCGAGGGCCTAGCCAAGCTGATCCAGGATCTGCTCAAGGATCAGGGTGAGCCCAATGGCTACATCGTCGGGCGCGAGGCGGGCGGGGCCTTCATCTTCGGCGCGCGCTATGGCTCGGGCACGCTTCACCACAAGATCGAAGGCCAGCAGCAGGTCTACTGGACCGGGCCTTCGGTCGGCTTCGATGCCGGGGCCAATGCCGCGAACACCTTCGTGCTGGTCTACAACCTTCACGACACCGAAGAGCTGTTCAAGCGCTTCCCGGCGGGCGAGGGGCAGGCCTATTTCGTCGGCGGGCTCAATGCCAGTTACATGCGCCGGGGCGATATCGTGCTGATCCCGATCCGGGTCGGCGCGGGGCTGCGGCTCGGGGTCAATGCGGGCTACATGAAGTTTTCGAAGGAGCAGCGCTGGCTGCCTTTCTGACGCCTCGCGGCGAAAACCCGGTTGCGGCGACGCGGCGCACGCGCCATGGCGCGCGGCATGATGCTTGACCGACTCAGCCCCCAGGCGCCCGATGCGCTGCTCGCCCTGATCCGTCTCCACGCCGCCGATCCGCGCGAAGACAAGATCGACCTCGGCGTCGGCGTCTACCGCACAGAAGATGGGGCGACCCCGGTGTTTGCCGCGATCAAGGCGGCCGAGCAGGCGCTGGTCGATAGCCAACCCTCGAAGTCCTATCTCGGGCCCGAAGGCGACATGGGCTTCGTCAACGCGCTGATGCCGTACATCTTCGGCGCGGGCGATCCGACCATGAGCGGGCGCATTTCGGGGATGCAGACGCCGGGCGGCACCGGCGCGGTGCGGCTTGCGCTGGCGCTGGCACAGAAGGCGGGCGTCAGCCGCGTCCACATGGGCGTGCCGAGCTGGCCCAACCACGCGCAGATCCTCGCCGATCTGGGCATGGAGCTGGTGCCCTTCGATCACGCCAACCCCGATGGCACCGCCAATCTCGATGCGGCGCTGGCCGCGATCAACGGCGCGGCTGACGACGAGGCGGTGCTGCTCCACGCCTGCTGCCACAACCCGACGGGGATCGACTACACCGCCGACCAGTGGACCGCGATCGCCGAGGCCTTTGCAACCAGCGGCACCTTCCCGATCATCGATTCGGCCTATCAGGGCTTGGGCCACGGGATGGAGGAAGACGCCGCCGGTATGCGCGCCGTCCTCGCCGCCGTGCCCGAGGCCTTCGTCGCCTATTCCTGCGACAAGAATTTCGGCCAGTACCGCGACCGTGTCGGCGCGTTCTACGTCATGGCGCGGGAGAGCAGCGCGCTCGACATCGCTTTTTCCAACGCCAACGCGCTCGCCCGCGCGGCGTGGTCGATGCCGCCCGATCATGGCGGCGCGGCAGTGCGGATCATCCTGCGCGATCCCGACATGACCGCGCAGTGGCAGGACGAGCTGGGCACGATGCGCGCGCGGATGCGCGAAGTGCGCGATGCTCTGGCGGCGGCGGGCACGGCGGGGCGGGTCGATCTGACCCCGCTCGGCACGCAGAACGGGCTGTTCTCGATGCTCCCGATCACCAAGGACGAGGTCGCCACCCTGCGCGAAGAGCACGGGATCTACATGGCCGCCTCGGGCCGGATCAACATCGCCGGGCTGACGCAGGAAAACCTGCCCAGGTTCATCGCCGCGCTGGGCGCGGTCGCGGTCTGAGGCAGGGGGCGGGGGTGCTCGATCGCCAGCCTGTGCTGGAGGACGAGCATATCCGGCTGCGCCCGCTGTGCGAGAGTGACTGGGACACGCTCTTTGCAGTCGCAGCCGATCCGCTCATCTGGGAGCAACACCCGGCGCATGACCGCTGGCAGGAGCCGGTATTCCGCGCCTTTTTCGACGATGCGCTGGCAGGTGGCGGCGCGCTGGTCGCCATCGACCGCGCGAGCCATGCGGTGATCGGCTCGTCCCGCTTTCAGGGGCTGGATGAGGCGGATGGCGGTTCGGTCGAGATCGGCTGGACCTTCCTTGCGCGCTCGCACTGGGGCGGCACCTATAATCGCGCGATGAAGCGACTGATGCTTGCCCATGCGCTCGCCAGCGTGGCCGAGGTGCGGTTTCTGGTGGGGGAAAGCAACACCAGCTCGCGCCGCGCGCTCGAAGCGATCGGCGCAAAGCTGACCGACCGGCGCGAGGAACGAATCATGGCGGGCGGCATGATCGTCCCGCACCTCACCTATGTGATCACGCAAAGCAGCTTCGCCGACGGGCCGCTGGCCTAGCTTTCGGGCGGCGCGCCGTCGCGTTCGGCGGCTTCTTTCGCGGCCTTTTCGGCGCGGGTCTGCTTGAGCTTCCTGTCCATCGACCAGAACTGCCAGACGCCAAAGCCAATCGCGATACCGTAGAACAGCGCGATCTCGATCCAGCCAAAATTGCCGCCGTCCATGACGCGCTCCTATCCTGTTTCGGCAAGGAAGGCCGCGATCCGCGCGGCAGCCTCGCCGGGGGCTTCCTCATGCGCCAAATGGCCGAGGCCGGGAAGCGGTTCCAGCCGCGCATCCGGGAGCCAGCGGGCGGCATCCTTCGCCCAGTCGAGCGGAATCGCGGGGTCGTTGGTGCCGTGCAGCAGCAGCACCCGATTGGCGACCGCGTCCATCCGCGCGCGCAGGCCCGGCAAGTCCCAGTTGGCCATCATTGCCAGTGCGCCGCCGGCATGGCCGGGATGCTTGAGCAGCTTGGCATAGCAGGCGAGGCCCGCCTTATCGATCCGCGAATGGGTAGAGCGCCACAGGAACCGCTCTGCTCCGCCCACAAGGTCGATGGTGCCGGTGAAAATGCGCGGCACCAGCGGATTGACGAACAGCGTCTTGGCAATCGCGGGGAAAATCTGCGCCATCGCGCCGGGAAAGGGGCGCAGCGCCGCGCTGAGGCCTATAATCGGGCCGGTAAATTGATGGTCGAGCGCCAGTTGCAGCGCAATGGCCGCGCCTGCCGAATGGCCGATGATCGCGGCGGGCTCAACGTCCAGTTCCCGCAGCAGCGCGGCGATCTCGCGCGCCATTGCGGGCAGGCTCATGGCATAGGCGTCGTGTCCGGTGGTGAAGGCGTGGCGCGGCAGATCGGGGGCGATCACGCTGTGGCGCTCTGCCAGCAGCGGCATCAGGGCTCGCCACGAATGGACCGAGGCGCCGGTGCCGTGGAGCAGCAGCAGAGCGGGGCCGGAACCCATCCGCTGCACGTGCCAGCGCTTGCCACCAAGGCTGATAAAGTCGCTCGCCGCGCGGTGCGGCCAGATCAGGCCTTCGCGGTGCCAGTCGAGCGCGCTCATGCCGCGCGGGCCGCCCGTGATGATGGCGCCTGCACCGCGTTGATCGCCGCTTGCAGCATCCGCGCATCGGCGCGCGGCAGGGCGAGGAAGCGGCCTCCCAAAGCCTGCGCGAGCGCCGCGCCCTCTGGGCCGGGGCGGGCTGAGATGTCGATCACCAGACTGTCGATCCTGCGCGCCGCGATGGCCCTGGCGGCGGTCTCGGCGTCCGTGGCGGCTTGCGGGCGACCGGGGGAGCCGTCGGCGGAGATGTTGGCGCGCCCGTCGGTGAGGATCACAAGCGCGGCGCTGCGGCCCCTCGCGATCACGGCCTCGGCCACCTCGCGCGCGGCATTGAGGCCCAGCGCGAGCGGAGTGCCGCCCCCGCCGGGCAGTTCGGCCAGCGTGCGGCGCGCGCGGGTGAGGCTGCGGGTGGGGGGCAGGATCAGCTCGGCGCTTGTCCCGCGAAAGGCCACCAGCGCCACTTCCGAGCGGGTGACATAGGCTTGGCCCAGCATCAGCTCGACCGCACCCTTGGCCTCGGCCAGACGGGCGGCGGCCGCCGAGCCGCTGGCATCGACTGCGAAGATCGTGACCCGGCCGCTACGCTCCTCGAAGCGGCGGATACGCAGGTCTTCCTTGCGCATGATGATGGGCGCGTTGGTGTCTGCGCCGTTCTCGCGGCGCCTGACGGCCTGCCAAGGCACGGCGGCGCGCAGCGAGTCGATCAGCGCCAGCTTGTGCCCTCCTCGCGGCATCCCGGGTCGGGCGCCCAGCGGTTTGCCGCGCGTCGCCGCCTTGCGTTTCTGCCCGGTGCCGCTCGAGGATGAATGGCGCGGGGCCTTGCCTTGGGCAAGCTGCTCCAGCAGCCCCGCCGGGATCGCGGCTCGCGCGGCTTCGACGAGGATCTCGGAGAGGTCGGGTTCCTTCTGCTGCCGGTCGCTGTCGGACGGGTCGTCGCGCTCGCCATCGGGCGGCGGCGGTGGCTCATCGGGCGGCGCAGCATCCTGCTCCTGCGGGGGCAGGCGGGTGGCGCGGGGGGCGAGGACGAGGCGCACGGCGCCCGACAGGTCGGCCTTTTCTACCGTGTCCCGCCCCGCCAGCGCTGCCAGCCCGCGCGCGGCCTCTCCGGCGAAGATCAAGGCGCGCAGGCTCTCCACCCCCAAGGCCTCGGCGGTGGCGGCCAAAGCGCGCAGATCATCGTCGGCGAGGGCGGCGACATCGTCGAGGGCGCCTGCCGCCGGGGCAAGCGCCACGCCCTGCCATTGGCGCGAGGGGGCGAGGTCGCACGAAAAAGCCAGCCTTTCGGTCAGGCTCGCAGGCGGGGCGTCGTCGTGTTCGACCGCGTCGTCGAGCAGCACCAGCGCGGTGCCGCCCTCATCGAGCGCTTGCGCCAGCCGCCCCGCGACACCCGCCTCCATGCGCTCGGCCATCCCAGCGATCAATGCGCCTTCGCGGGCTTCCTCGATCAATCCGGTCTGGCGGATGGGCTTTCCGGCGGAGAGGCTCGCCGCAAGGTCGATCCCGCCCAGCAGCCGCTCGTCATCGACATGGCTGGGGAGGCGACGCAGCGGGATCGCTTCGCCAAGCGCCGCCACCAAAGCCTCGCGCGCCGGGTTGCTCCCGCGCAGGGTGAGGCCCTTGAAGACGCTCGGCGCAAGGACGAACAGCCGCGCTGCCAGCACCGCATCTGCGAGCGGGTCGGCAGCTTCGGGGGAGGTCATCCGAACAGCTCGGCAATCGCCCGGGTGATGCGCGTGGTGGAACCCGTCTCGTCAAGCACGTCGCGCCGCAGCCGGTGCCGCAGCGCCGATGGGGCAATCGCGATGAGATGCTTGCGTGTGACCTTCTTCGCCCCCTCCAGCGCCGCCAGCGCCCGCGCGGCGCGCATCAGGGTGAGCTCGCCGCGAAGCCCATCCGCGCCCACCGCAAGGCAAAGCTCGGCGGCATCGCGCAGCACGTCATCGCCGGGGGTCAGCTTGGGGAGCTTCGCCTTGCCCTTGGCCACGCGCTTGAGGATAGCCTCGTCCTCGTCCGCCCAGCGTTGGGCGAAGCCTTCGGGGTCAGCCTCGTTTTCGGCGACCAGCTTCATGATCGCGATACGGGTGTCGATGTCCTTGGGCGTCCTCACCTCGACCGACAGGCCGAAGCGGTCGAGCAGTTGCGGGCGCAATTCGCCCTCTTCAGGGTTGCCCGAACCAATCAGCACGAACTTTGCCGGGTGGCGAATTGACAGCCCCTCACGCTCGACCACGTTCTCGCCCGAGGCGGCGACATCGAGCAGAAGGTCGACGAGATGATCTTCGAGGAGGTTGATCTCGTCGATATAGAGAAATCCGCGATGGGCCTTGGCCAGCAGGCCGGGCTCGAACGCCTTCTCGCCGCTGCGCAGCGCGCGTTCGAGGTCTAGGCTCCCGATCACCCGGTCCTCGGTCGCGCCGAGCGGCATATCGACGAAGGGGACGGGGCGCTTGACCAGCTTGCCCTGTCCGCAGACCTCGGGATAGCGGGCCTGGTCCTCTTTTGAGGCGCCATAGGGGCAGCCGTCCGCTGCCATGATCGGCGGCAGCAGCCCGGCAAGCGCGCGCGCGGCGGTGCTCTTGCCCGTGCCGCGATCGCCGAACACCATCACCCCGCCGATCGAAGGGTCCACGGCCGCGATCAGCAGCGCCTGTTTCATCTCGTCCTGACCGACGATTGCGGAGAAGGGGAAGCGTGCCATGTGCCTCGCCTTGTGAACCGTAACCCGCTTTTGGACAAGCCATGTGACAGGCTGGCTGGACAGTTTCTTTCAGCGCTTCCCGATCCGGTTCAGCACCAGCACCGGCAGCAGGCCCGCTGCGAGCAGGATCAGCGCCGGGATTGCCGCCTCCACCAGCCGCTCGTCGCTGGCGAGGCGATAGGTGCGCGTGGCGAGCGTTTCGAGGTTGAAGGGGCGCAGGATCAGGGTGGCGGGCAGTTCGCGCAGGGTATCGATGAACACCAGCGCCGCGCCGCCCGCAAGGCTCGGCGCGAGCAGCGGAGCATAGATCCGGGCGAGCACGCGCGATGGCCCCGCGCCAAGGCTGCGCGCCGCAGCGTCGAGCGCGGGGGGGATGCGGGCAAGACCGCCGCTCACGCTGTTATAGGCGACCGTCAGAAACCGCACCGACAGCGCATAGACCAGCACCGCGCTCGTCCCTGTCAGCAGCAACCCACCGCTCCAGCCGAGGCTGTCGCGCGCGAACCGGGTGAGTGTGACATCGAAGGCACCCAGCGGGGCGAGCAGGCCGACCGCCAACAGTGCGCCGGGCAGGGCATAGCCGAGCGTCGCCAGCCGGATCGCTCCGGCGGCAAGGCGCGACCGGGTGCGCGCGCGGGCGAAGGCGAGCAGCAGCGCGCCAGCAAGGCACAGGCTTGCCGCCGCCAGCCCGAGCCACAGGCTGCCGCGCAGATAGGTGCCGAGATCCCCGGCGGCGGCCTGCGCGGTCTCGCCGAGCGCGAGGGTCACCAGATAGCCTGCCGGAAGCACGAAGCCGATCAGCACCGGCAGCGCGCAGGCGAGGAGGGCTAGCGCCTTGCCACCGGGCGAAAGCTGCACCAGCGGTTCCTCGTAGGCGCGGCCCGCCAGCCCGTCGCGGCTGTGGCTGCGCCCACGGCGCGATTGCGCCTCCCACGCCACCAGCGCGATCACGAAGATCAGCATCACCGCCGAAAGCTTGAGCGCGGCCTGTTTGTCGCCCATCGCCAGCCAGCTTCTGAAGATGCCGGTCGAGAAGGTGGGAATCGCGAAATATTCGGCGACGCCGAAATCGGCCAGCACCTCCATCAGCACCAGCGCGAGGCCCCCGGCGATGGCCGGCCGCGCGGCGGGGAGGGCGACGCGCCAGAAGGCGCGCGCCGGGGCCGCGCCAAGGCTGCGCGCGGCGCGGAACTGGGTCAGGCTCTGGGTTGCAAAGGCCGTGCGCGCGAGCAGGTAGACATAGGGAAACAGCACCGATCCCAGCACGAAGGCTCCGCCCGGCAGCGAGCGGATGCCCGGAAACCAGTAGTCGTCCGGCCCCCAGCCCGTGCCGGCGCGCAGCGCGCTCTGCACCGGTCCGGCAAAATCGAGCAGATCGGCGTAGATATAGGCCGAAAGATAGGCGGGCAGCGCCAGCGGCAGCACCAACGCCCAGCTGAGGATGCGGCGACCGGGAAAGCGGGTCGCGGCGATCAGCCAGGCGCACCCCGTCCCCGTCACCGCCGCGATAGCGCCGGTCATCAGCATCAGCAGCGCGGTGTTGGCGATATAGGTCGGCAGCACCGTCTCGGCGAGCGCGCCGATCGTTGCGCCCCCGCCCGCCAGCGCGGCCCAGCCGATGGCGACGATCGGCAGGCCCGCCAACACCGCCAGCACCAGCGCGGCAAGCGTCCAGCCCGCACCCTCGCGACCCGCAGGCGACGCCGCCCGCGCAGCTTCGCTTGCAGGAGCGCCCGCAAATTGCCTAAGGCGGCTCAGCTTCAACCCTTCGGACAGCGCCATTGAGCCTCGAATTTCGTCATATAGCCCACGCTTACGGTGCGGTGCGGGCGCTCGAGGATATCAGCCTCACCGCGCCCGCGGGAGAGATCACCTGTCTGCTTGGCGCGTCGGGTTGCGGGAAGTCAACACTGCTCGGCCTCGCGGCGGGTTTGCTGCGGGTGCAGCAGGGCAGTATCGTGCTCGGCGAGGAACTGCTGGCCGAGCCCGGTTACAACCCCCCGCCGGAGGCGCGACCGGTGGGGCTGGTGTTTCAGGACGGCGCGCTGTTCCCGCACATGACGCTCGCCGCCAATGTCGCCTTCGGCCTGCCGCGCGCCCGGCGCGGGGAGGCCGATGGCTGGCTTGCCAAGGTCGGGCTGGCGGGTATGGGGCGGCGCTATCCGCACGAGCTTTCGGGCGGGCAGCAACAGCGCGCCGCACTCGCCCGCGCGATGGCACCCGAACCGCGCGTGCTGCTGATGGACGAGCCCTTCGCCAGCGTCGATATCGTGCTGCGCCGGAGCTTGCGCCGCGAATGCCGCATCCTTTTGCGCGAGGCCGGATCGACCGTCATCCTCGTCACGCACGACCCGGCCGAGGCGCTCGACATTGCCGACCGGATTGCGGTGATGGAGGCGGGGCGCATCGTCCAGTTCGGTACGCCGCCCGAACTTCACGGATCGCCCGCGACCGCCTCGGTCGGCGCGATTTTCTCGGGCGCGCAGGTGATCCGCGGCGCGCGGGCGGAGGAGGGGCTGGATACGCCCTTCGGCCTGTGGCCCTTCGCGAGCCTCGCGGGAGACTTGCCCGAAACGGCCGAGCTCGATCTGCTGGTGCAGGCCGACAGGCTGGTGCCGGTGGCCGACATGCGCGGCGGGCCGGTGCGCGATGTTCATCCGATGGGCGGCCGGTCGCGGGTGCTGATCGGCGGACCTGAGGGCATGACGATCACCGCCGAAACGCCGCTGACGGTCGATCCCTCGCGCCGCTACAGCGTCATCCCCGACCCCGAGAGCGTCCGCGCCTTCCCACGCGATTAGCGCTTGCGCGAGCACCGATAATATTGCAAGTCATTCGCAACAGGCCTCGCGAAAGACCTTTCCCCATGAAACATCTCATGCTTGCCACCGTCGCCGTCACGGCGCTCGCCGCGCTGTCCGGCTGTGCCGATGAGGCCACGCAAACCGCCCGGGCCGATTGCGCCGCGCCTGCTGGCGACGTCAACGTCTACTCCTCGCGCCACTACGACACCGATCTGGCGCTTTACGAGGATTTCACCTGCGAAACTGGGATCAAGGTCAACCGGATCGAGGCCGATGCCGACGCGCTGATTGAGCGGATTCAGTCGGAAGGCGAATTCAGCCCGGCTGATCTCCTCCTCACGGTCGACGCCGGACGGCTGTGGCGTGCCGAGGAAGCGGGGATCTTCGCTCCGGTCGATTCGGCCGTGCTCAACCAGCGCCTGCCCGCCAGCCTGCGCCATCCGGAAGGCCTGTGGTTCGGCCTTTCGACCCGCGCGCGGATCATCATCTACGACAAGTCCAAGGGCGCGCCCGAGGGGCTGGCGAACTACGCCGATCTTGCCGATCCGGCGCGCAAGGGCGAGATCTGCATGCGCTCGTCCTCCAACATCTACAACATCTCGCTGCTCTCCAGCATCATCGCCCACACGGGTGCCGCGGAGGCGGAGAACTGGGCCAAGGGCGTGGTCGCCAATTTCAAGCAGGCCCCGCAAGGCAACGACACCGCGATGATCGAGGCGGTCGCCGCCGGGCAGTGCCGGGTCTCCGTGGTCAACACCTATTACCTTGCGCGCTACGCGGGGGGGGATGCCAAGGACAAGGCGATCTTCGACAAGGTCGGGGTGATCTTCCCCGATCAGAACGGTGTCGGTACCCACGTCAATGTCAGCGGGGCGGGGCTGGTGAAGACCGCGCCCAACCGCGAGAACGCGGTGAAGTTCCTCGAATACCTCACCTCCGAAAGCGCCCAGCGCTATTTCGCGGACGGCAACAACGAATATCCCGCCGCCATCGGCCTCAAGGCCAATTCGGCGGTGGAGCAGCTCGGCAGCTTCAAGGCGGACACGCTGAGCGTCGCCGAAATCGGCAAGGGACAAGCGCAGGCGGTGACGATGTTCGACCGCGCGGGATGGAATTGATCCGGCCCCGATCAAGGCCCGCTTTCACCACCTATCGCTAATCTGTCTTGAAGGGGGCGCAGGACTCGTCCATTTGCGCCCCCGATCCTGCCGCCCGTCCCGGGCCGCGCACAGCTGTATCCGAGGCCCGTTTTGAACCAGCCCATCATCGACCGCGACCAGTTCACCGAAAGCGCGGCGCTTTCCGTCGAGACCATCACCGATGTGCACCACTGGTGCGAGGGGCTGTTCAGCCTCAAGATGACGCGTCCGGCCAGCTTCCGCTTCCGCTCGGGCGAGTTCGTGATGATCGGCCTGCCGGGCGACAACGGCAAGCCGCTGCTGCGCGCCTATTCGGTCGCCTCGCCTTCCTATGCCGAGGAACTGGAGTTCCTGTCGATCAAGGTGCAGGACGGCCCGCTGACCTCGCGCCTCCAGCACATCCTGCCGGGCGATCCGATCTATCTCGGCAAGAAGCCCACGGGCACGCTCGTCACCGACGCGCTGCTGCCGGGCAAGCGGCTGTTCATGCTCTCGACCGGCACCGGCCTTGCGCCGTTTATGTCACTGGTGCGTGATCCCGAGGTCTACCAGATGTTCGAGGAAGTGATCGTCGTGCACTCGGTGCGCAACGTGAACGAACTCGCCTATCGCGAGCTGCTGGAAAGCAAGCTCGAAGGCGACCCGCTGCTCGAAGATGAAGACCGCGCGCGGATGATCTACGTCCCCACCGTGACCCGCGAACCCTTCCGCACCCAGGGCCGAATTCAGGCGCTGATCGACGATGGCCGCCTGTTCGAGCAGAGCAAGGGCCCCCAGCGTTTCGTGCCCGAAGAAGACCGCGTGATGCTGTGCGGCTCGATGGCGATGATCAAGGATCATGCCGCCGATCTGGAAAAGCGCGGCTTCGAGGAAGGCGCGAACAACAAGCCGGGGCAGTTCGTGATCGAGCGGGCGTTTGTGGGGTAACCGCCGCCGCGGAGCAATCCGCAGCGTTCACAGGCAGTTCAGCAAGCGATTGGCAACCCCTCCCAAACAGGGAGATTGCCATGCTGCACCGTCTTGCCCCCGCCGCCATGCTCGCCGCCGCGCTCGCGCCCACTGCCGCGACAGCCCAGGGGGAGCAAAGCTCGCCGCTTCCCAACTATAACCTCGTCCAGCTGTCGGTTGCCGCCGCTGCGGTTTCCGCCGACGAATTTCAGGCGCGGACGATGGAGATCAGTTCCTGTGGCGAAGCGGTAAAGCTCGGCAAGGCGATGGACGCCACGGTGGAGCGCAAGCGCTTCGTGCACGACACTGAACTGCCCCCGCAGCTGCGCCCGGTGCTGAAGAACCTCCCCAACGGCATGGCGACCCCGGTGCTGAGCGAGGATGGCGAGACGCTGCACGTTCTGGTGGTGTGCAGCCGGGCCTAGGCTCACTCACATTTTCGCGCTTGACCGCCGTTCGCCTGCGCTGTTCACTCATGGCAAATCAAAACCGATTTGCCGGAGAAAACCTGAGATGCTCGCGACCTCTTATCGCACCGCCTATAACGAAGACCACGAGGCTTTTCGCGACACGGTCCGCAAGGTCTTTGCCGAGCATCTTACCCCCCACATGGACGAGCATGAGGCCAACGGCATCGTGCCGCGCGACGTCTGGAAGAAAATGGGTGACGCGGGGATGCTGTGCATGACGGTGAAGGAGGAAAACGGCGGCCTCGGCCTCGATTTCGGCTTCAACTGCGTGCTGACCGAGGAACTCAGCTACCTCGGTTCTTCGGCGGGCTTCACGCTCCAGAACGACATCACTGCCAACTATTTCGAGCGCCTCGGCAACGACGAACAGCGCGCCAAGTATCTCCCCGGCATGGTGAGCGGCGACATCATCACCGCCATCGCCATGACCGAACCGGGCGCGGGCTCCGACCTTCAGGGCATCCGCACCACCGCCAAGAAAGACGGCAACCACCTCGTCATCAACGGCTCCAAGACCTACATCACCAACGGCCAGAACGCCGATTGCGTGATTGTGGTCGCCAAGACCGATCCCGAAAAGGGCGCCAAGGGGATCAGCCTCGTACTGGTCGACGCCGACACCCCCGGCTTCGAGCGCGGGCGCAATCTCGACAAGATCGGCCAGCATTCCGCCGACACCTCGGAATTGTTCTTCAACGATTGCCGCGTGCCGATGACCAATATCCTCGGCGCGGAGGGCATGGGCTTCGTGCATCTGATGGAGGAGCTGCCGCAGGAACGCCTCGGCATCGCGGTCGGCGCGCAGGCGGCGGCGCAGCGGGCATTCGACGAAGCGGTCAAGTTTACCAAGGATCGCAAGGCCTTCGGCAAGACCGTGTTCGAGTTCCAGAACACCAAGTTCACCCTTGCGGACCTCAAGGCCAAGCTGCAAGTGGGCTGGGCGCATCTGGACTGGGCGATCCGCAAGCATCTTGCAGGCGAGCTCACCACCGACGAGGCTTCGGCGGCCAAGCTGTGGCACACCGACCTCCAGTGGGAATGCTGCGACACCGCGCTGCAACTCCACGGCGGGGCGGGCTACATGAACGAATACGCCATCGCCCGCCTGTGGCGCGACGCGCGCGTGACGCGGATCTTCGGCGGCACCAACGAGATCATGAAGGAAGTGATCTCGCGGAGCATCTGAGGTGGCTGGAATGACCGATCCCCTCGATTTCACCGCCAAGCGCGTGCTCGTCATCGGCGGATCGTCGGGGATCGGGAACGGCATTGCGCACGGGTTCCGCCAACGCGGGGCGGATGTCACCGTCACCGGCACGCGGCCCGATGCCGGGGACTATCTCGAGGCAGAGGACAGCGATTTCACCGGGCTCGGCTATCGCCAGCTCGACCTGACTGACAGGCTCGCGGCTGACCGACTGGCGGGGCTGGTCGCGCCCTTCGATGTCATTGTCCAGTCGCAGGGTGCGGTACGCTACAAGCGCGCCGAATTTACCCGCGAGGGGTGGGATTCGGTGGTCGACGTCAATCTCAATTCGGTGATGGACGTCGCGCGCGCCTTCCACGCCGGACTGGCCGAAACGCAGGGCACGATGATCATCGTCTCCAGCGTCGCCGCGTTCAAATCGACTATCGGCACGCCCGCCTATGCGGCCTCCAAGGCGGGCGCGGCGAGCCTTACCAAGACGCTGGGCGAGGCCTGGGCGCGCGACGGCATCCGCGTCAACGGCATCGCGCCGGGGCTGGTGCCGACCAAGCTGACCGCGGTGACCACCGACAACCCCGAACGCCTTGAAGCCAGCCTCAGGGCGATCCCGCTGCGGCGCATGGGCACGCCCGAGGACATGGCGGGTGCCGCGCTGTTCCTCGCTTCGCCGCTCGCCGGCTATATCACCGGGCAGACGCTGGTGGTGGATGGCGGACTGACGCTGTCCTGAGTCCCTCGCAAAGATTGCGACACCGGGCTGTAATCCCGTCATAAACGCGTCACACACCTGCGCCACTTCCCGCTGGCAATCGGGGCAAAGTGCATGGATGTCGTCAATATCTTCCTCACCGGCGAACTGGGCGAGAGCCTCGATGATTTCGTGCACGATCAGCGCCGCTTCACTTTCGACAAGCTCGGCGCTGAGGGCCCGCGGCGGCTGGTCGAGGGGCCGATGTGGGCCTTTGTCGACTGGGTGATGGCCGACCTTGCGGGACTGGAAATGTGCCGCCGGTTGCGCGCCGATCCGCGGACCGCTGATGCCCATGTGACGATGGTGCTGGAAGCGGACGACGCCGAGGATCGCCGCCGGGCGCTGCGGGCCGGGGCCGACGATTACGTGATCGGCCCGCTCACCCGCACCGCCGTGCTCGATCGGGTGCTGGCGCTGCAATCGCGCGGGCTGGAGCGTCACGCGATGCAACGCGTCGAGATGGGCGCGCTCACCATCGATATGGCTGCGCTCCAGGCGCGCTGGGCGGGGGAGCCGATCACGCTGCGGCCCAACGAATTCCGGCTGCTGCGCTTCCTCGCCGAAAACCCCAACCGCGTGCTGACCCGCGAGGATCTGATCAGCGGCCTCGGCAAGCGCGAACCCCCGATCGACGAGCGCACGGTGGACGTATGGATCGGCCGGTTGCGCCGCGCGATCAAGGCCGCAGGCGGCGGCAACCCGCTGCGCACCGTGCGCTCGCTGGGCTATGTTTTCGATCTGGGGTGAACTGGCGGCAGGATCGCATGGGCACAAGCGCCCCAAGGTCGAGGCGGCCCGCGCGGTTCATCAGTCCTGCGTCTCATGGGATCGGGCAAACCAGGCGGCATAGGGCGAATTGCGCACAAGGCGGCGATTGTAATCCGGTGCGCCGTCGGTCCACCACGGGGCACCGCGCTCTCCGAGCGCGACCTTGGCGGCGTGAACCTCGCTCCGGGCGGCGGCAAGCGAACCTTCGTCTCCGGTGCGCAGAGCCGCTTTCACCGCGCGGCGCGCTGCCATGAGCTGCTTGACCAGATGGCTGCGGTCCGGCTCCGACAAGGCCGGGTCGGAGCATCGCCACAATCTGCCATCTACGACGAAGTAGCGCCCGTCAGACGTTACCGGATGCTTCATGGGCGAATTGCACCTGCGGCAGCCGCCACCGTCGACAGCGCATCGAGCCGCGCCGAAATGGCGGCGCGATCCGCATCATGCTGCGCCCGCGACAGCGCATGGTCCCCCATCGCACGTGCCTGATCTGCGAGCCAGCCGTGCCACTGCGCAAGTCGCGCATCGGGCGCGCCGGTCGCCGCGATGAGGCGCGCGGAATTGTCGATCATCCGGATCGCAACGCTAGGATAATCTTCAGCTGCCTGCCGGAACGCGGCGAGCGGATCGCCGAACAGGCTTGCGAAATCCTGTCCGGGCAGTTCAACGCGCGGATCGTCGGCCCAGCAGGCGATGTGGTTCTTGTCCACCCAAGCGTTCCGATGTTCGCGCATGACCACCATCATTGCGTCGGCACAGGCGAGCGCGGTGAAAAAATCGTTGATCGCGGGCGAAAGCGCGCGCGCGGCAATCTCGACCAGAAGGCGAATGCGGAACACGCTGCCCTGACCATCGCTGCGATAATCGCCGATCGGCACCGCGCGCGCGAGTTTTCGCTTGTCGAAAGGCGCCGAAGCCTCGCCTCCCGCCACCATGATCAGCGCTTCGCCGCGGGCGACGTGGCGGCCCGGAGCTGCGCATATGCGGATGGCGACAGAATCGGGCGCTGCCGCCGCCACCGCCGCGCAATCAATCCCCTCCACATAGCCATCGCGCGGTGCGGCAAGCACGGTGGTCCAATTTGGCGAGGGGCCTTTGAGCTGCGGGGCGATCGACGCCGAAGGGCTCGCGGCATCGCGGCACAAGGCGGCAATCGCCCGGTCGACAAACATCGAGCGGCCCAGATCGTGCAAGGATACCGCCAGCATGGCGAGATTCACCAGCTGAAGCATCAGCACCAAAGCCGTCAGCCCCAGCGGCGTTTGCGCAAGGTCGGCCTTGGGATCGATCGCCAGCATCGCGCACAACGTCACGGCGAGGCTGAACGACAGGCCGGCGATCGAGACCCGAACCAGCCGCTTGTCGAGCCAGCGGTCGATCAGGCGCACCCCCAGATTGCTCGCTGCCAGCGAGAGCACGATAAGCGTGATCGAGAAATACAGGCTGATAAAGGCCGCGTTGACCCCAGCGGCCACACCGGCAAAATCGCGGGCTGTTTCCGACGTGGCGACGGGTGCAAGATCGGCCGCGATGAGCCAATCGGTCAGCCCCGCGCGGTCCAATGCCAGTATTGCGAGCGCGAGCGGCACACCGGCCACCACGGCAAGCACGGCCAGAGCCCAGTAATTCCCGACGAGCTTGCGGAGCAGCCATCCCGCTTGACCTTTGACCGGTAGATGACGCGCCATTCCGTAGGTGCCTTTTCTTGGAAACCTCTTGTCGTGTGTGGAACCAAAGCCGCCGCGCCCTCCTTTGTGCCGCGATCACCCGGCAATTTTCGCCGGGCCCCTTTTCGCAATGGAGAATTGTATGGGCGCTACACCTGCCGCGGGGACGCTTGCCGCGTCGCCTGCTGCCACGATGGGGATTGACCCCGGCACCTTGGCCGACCGTGTCGGCAATATCGAGAACCTCGTCGCGCTTACTTCCGGGCAGTACACGATGGGTTCGCTGATCCTGATGGTCAGCTTCGGAGCGCATTTTGCGTTCCTGCTCTATTTCATCATGACCAGCCTGCAGCTTGCGCCGCGCTACAGACTGGTGCCGATCATGTCGTCGATCGTCATGCTGAGCGCGGGGTTGAGCCTGATGCAGGAATTCAATCTCTGGCGTGCCAGCTACGAATTCATCGGCGGGGTCTACCGCCCGCTGGCCGATGGCGAGACCTTCACCAACGCCTATCGCTACGGGAACTGGACGATCACCGTTCCGATCCTGCTGACCCAGCTTGCCATCGCCTTCGCGCTGCCGCGTCCGGAATTGCACAAGCGCTCGCTGCGCATGATCATTCCTGCCGTGCTGATGATCTGGACGGGGCTTTACGGCCAGTTCGGCGAGACCGGCGACTGGGCACGCCTGAACATCTGGGGCGTGATTTCCACCCTGTTCTTCGTCTGGCTGATCATCGAGGTGCGCGGGGTCATCACCCGGGCCATCGAACTCAGCCCGCGTGAACTTGTCGCCTGGCCGAAGAACATCTGGTGGTACTTCCTCGCTACTTGGGGGATCTATCCGATCGCCTATGCCCTGCCGCAGCTCGGCTTCAACGGCGATGTGGTGGTCGCCCGACAGCTGCTCTACTCGATCGCGGACATCGCCTCGAAGCTCGTCTATGGCATCATCCTCAGCCGCTATGTCCTGCGTCGCAGCGCGCTTGAGGGTTACGCGCCTTCTGCCGAAGCTCTCGAAGTGTCGCCGCTTGGTGCAGCCGTCGCCTCGTCGCGCGGTGACTGATGAAAGGCGGCGCGGAGTTCGCGTCGCTGCAATGGCCCCGGCATAGCGCCGGGGCCATCATTGCATCGGCTGCGCTGCTCGCGGCTCTTGCGCAAATAACGGGGACAGGCGCGGTGCTGGTTCTGGGCGGCGTGTTCTTTGCGGCGGGCCTCGCCCACGGGGCGGCGCTGGAAGATGGGCGCACACTTGCCGCCTACAGCATTCCTCAGGCTCTGGCCTATGTCGCTCTCGCCATCGGTTTCGCCGGAGTGTTTGTCGCGCTGCCGCTTGCCGGCCTGTCCGGCTTTCTTGCCCTGTCCGCCTGGCACTTCGCCGCAGCAGAGCGGCCTCGCGGACATGACCCGCAACCAGCGATGGCGCTGGCGCTTGTTATCATCGGCGGGGGCGCCCTGTTCTGGCCGGACACGACCCGCGACATCTTCGTGCAACTGACAGGGGCGCCGATCCCATCCCTGTTCATGACGGGTCTCGCGATGCTCGGCGCGATCGGTATCGTGATGACGATTGTCGCTCGTCTGAAGCACAGGCGCGGTAGCCGGTCTGCGATGGCGGCGGTGTTGGCGAGCATACTTCTCCATCCGGTTCTGGCGGTGGGGCTCTGCTTCCTCGCCTTTCACGCACTTCCGGAAACCATCAGACAGCTGGAGCGGTTCGGTTCGGGTCCGACTTTCTCCGCCGTGTTTCCGACACTGGCGCTGGCCGCGATCGGCAGCATGATCGTTGCAGGGTTCGTTCTCGGCGGCGTGATCAGCCTGCCGATGGCAGCTGCTCTGGCCTTGGGCATGACGGTGCCGCATATGCTCGCCGGCGATCTGCGGCCGTAATACCCGCGCTGCCTCTCTTGATGATGCGCGCGCACGCGGGCGAAAGGCGACAGGAACATCGCGGGCTCTATCGCCTTATCCCTTGCTCCAAGCCCCCGCCCAAGGAACCTGCCATGACCCGCAATGTTGCACCGCCCACGACCACCGATGCCGGTATTCCGGTGCAGAGCGACGAACACTCGCTGACCCTTGGACGCGATGGGCCGATCGTTCTCAACGATCATCACCTGCTCGAGGAGATGGCGCAATTCAATCGTACCAACATTGCCGAGCGGCGCCCCCATGCCAAGGGATCGGGCGCCTTCGGCCATTTCGAAACGACGGCGGACGTGTCGCAATACACCAAGGCCAAGCTGTTTCAGCCGGGCGTCAAGACCGATGTGGCGATGCGCTTTTCCACTGTCGCTGGCGAACGCGGCAGCCCCGATACCTGGCGCGACCCGCGCGGCTTTTCGGTGAAGTTTTACACTGAAGAGGGCAATTTCGACATGGCCGGCAACAACACGCCGGTGTTTTTCGTCCGCGATCCGATGAAGTTCCAGCACTTCATCCGCAGCCAGAAGCGCCGCGCCGACAACGGCCTGCGCGATCACGACATGATGTGGGATTTCTGGACGCTTTCGCCCGAAAGCGCGCATCAGGTTGCCTACCTGATGGGCGATCGCGGCGTGCCCAAGAACTGGCGCGAGATGAACGGCTACGGCAGCCACACCTACATGCTCATCAACGAGGAGGGCGAAAAGTTCTGGGTGAAGTTCCACTTCATCACCAACGTCGGCGACCAGCGCGGCAACGCCCACTTCACGCAGGACGAGGCGGTGAAGATGGCTGGCGAGGACAGTGATTATCACCGCCGCGACCTGTTCAACGCGATCGCAGCGGGAGATTACCCCAGCTGGACGCTGAAGTGGCAGATCATGCCGTTCGAGGATGCCAAGACCTACCGGATCAACCCGTTCGATCTCACGAAGGTGTGGCCGCATGGCGACTATCCGCTGATCGAAGTCGGCACGCTGACGCTCGATAGCAATCCGACCGACTGGCATTCGGAAATCGAGCAGCTCGCGTTCGAGCCCAACAACATGGTGCCGGGCATCGGCCTGTCGCCCGACAAGATGCTGCTGGCGCGCGGCTTTTCCTATGCCGACGCGCATCGGGCGCGGCTCGGCACGAACTACAAGCAGATCCCGGTGAATGCGCCAATCGCGCCTGTGCACTCCTATTCGCAAGGCGGGCACATGCGCATCGATAAGCAGGTCGATCCGGTCTACGCGCCCAATTCTTATGGCGGGCCACACGCGCAGCCCCAGGTCGGCGGCGAGGCGACGTGGCACGCCGATGGCGACATGGTCCGCGCGGCCTACACCTTGCGTGAGGATGACGACGACTGGAGCCAGGCGCGGGCTCTGGTTATGGAGGTGATGGACGACGCCCAGCGCGACCGCCTCGTCGGCAATGTCGCGGGACACCTCGCCGATGGTGTGAGCGAACCGGTGCTGAAGCGCGCCTTCGACTACTGGGCCTGCATCGACGGGAGCATTGCCGAACGTATCGAAAAGGCGGTTCGCGACAAGATCGGCGGGAAAAGTGAGGCGAAGGGCATGATGTCGGCACAGTCCATCAAGACCCGCGAGGATGTGCCGATGCCCTCCGAACTCAGTCCATTGCGCGAGGCGGCTGACTAGCGCGCGCCGTCAGAAGGGGAGGGCGTTGATTGCCGTACCCCTTCGACTCCCGTCGCCAGCCGCGATTGACCTGTGCATTGTGATGAAACTTTCCGGGATGAGACAGCTTCGGTGCTAATCGCTCAACGGACATTAGGATAACGGATCATGAAAAAGCTCACAGCCTCCGCCGCCACCGCACTGATCGTCCTCGGCTTGGCCGCATGCAACGCACCTGTGGCGCAGAATGACGATGCGACCACCGATCCCACCGAAGGCACTTCGGAGATGATGGGCGGCGACGATGCACAGCCCAATCCCAATCTCGGCACGGCCGAAGGTCAGGATCTCGATGAGGTCGATGTCAAACCGACCCCGGATTTGCCGGTGAGCGAGGACAAGATGACCGGCGCCGACGCGATCGAGGAACCCAAAGCGGACGCTGAATAGGTCGTCCAGGGAACGTCATAGCGGGCCGTCGCGCCTCACTGGCAACTGCGTGCAATGCGCAGTCATGGTGCGGCGCGCGACGCCGCAAGATGGTGCAACCAACTTTCACCTGTCCGGACAAGCACCCGCTTGAGGTCAATCCCGGCGACGCTGCCTTGCTCTCACAATTTCCGCGCAGCTTGGGGTGTGAAGGTGCCTCAGGTCGCCGTTCGAAGGGCGGGCACGGCTCGTGTCACGGCCGCGTTATGTGTTCGCGGGATCGCTTGCCAGCCTCACGAAAGGTGACCAGCCTGCGCGCGTCTTCATCCCACAATGCCAGTTTGAGGGGGCGCAGGGTCTGGGGCAGGGTAAACCGGTTCACCTCGCGCAGCGCCGGGAAGGCGCGCAGCACCTCGGGCAGGCGGTAGAAAGGAATCCGGCTCATCAGATGGTGGACATGGTGGATGCCGATATTGCCGGTGAACCAGCGCAGCGGCTGCACCATGTCGAGGTGGGAGCTTCCGCGGAACGCCGCTTCGTGAAACGACCAGTCCGGGCGCCTGTCCCAATGGGCGTCTTCGAACTGGTGCTGGATGTAGAACAGCCAGACCCCGGTCGACGCGGCGATCAGCAGGGTCGGGATCACGACCAGCATCGTCGTGGCGAGGCCGAACAGGACAATCAGGCAGCCCAGCACCGCAGCCGTCGCGACATTGGTGCCAAGCGCGCTCACCCAGTATTTCGATCCGGCCCGCATCAGGCCGATCGGCAGCCGGTGACGGAGCAGAAACAGGTAGGCCGGGCCGATACCGAGCAGCACCACCGGATGCCGATAGGCGCGGTAGAACAGCCGCTTCATCGGGCTAAGTTCGCGAAACTCCCTGACGGTCAGGGTATCGACATCGCCAAACCCGCGTGCGTCCAGATTGCCGGTGTTGGCGTGATGCAGGGTGTGCGAGCGGCTCCAGCAATCATAGGGCGTGAAGGTCAGCACCCCGAGCGCGCGGCCGGTCCAGTCATTGCCCGTCCGCTTGCGGAAGAAGGCGCCGTGCCCGCAATCATGCTGGATGATGAAGGTCCGCAGCAAAAGCAGGCCTGCCAGAGGGGTGAGGGCGAGCGCCGCATGATAGCCCCGGTCGACCGCGACGAGCATCACCAAGATCACGGCAAAGAACGGGACGAGCGTCGAAGCCAGCTCCCAGATGCTTCTTCCTGTGTGCGGCATGGCAAATTGCTTCAGCGCAGCGATCAGCTTGCGCGGCTCCAGTTCGGGGGAAGCCGGCGTAATGGTTTGGTGTTGCAATGATTTTCTTTTCGGAACGGTGATTGGGGGTCACGGTGGCAGCATAAGCGGCCATTCGCAACTCGATAAAAGCGCGCCGGGCCGGACAACGCCTGCCAGACAAAAAAGGCCACCCCCGTGAAGGAGCGGCCTTGTTTGCGTGCACGATGCGGTGCCTAGAACTCTGCCTTCACCCCGATCGAAAAGCTGGTGCCGACATCGAAGGTGTTGATCTCCGCGCGGTTGGCGCCGAGCTGCTGAAATTCGAAATTGTCGCGGCCGAAGATGTTGCGCACCTCGAAGCTCAGCTCCAGCGGCACGCCGCCCATCTGCACTTCGGAACGGCCGACCAGATCGACCGTCAGGCCCGGGTCTTCCACCACATCGGGCAGCGCCCCGCCGCGCAGGGTCACGCGCTCGCTGGCGTAGTTGAACAGCACGGTGAGCTGCTGCACCTTGTCGAGATCCTCGATCCCCAGCGACAGGTTGGCGACGTGATCCGACTGGCCCACCAGCGGCGCGCCGTCGTCGAACAGCTGGCTCGCAAGCTGCCCGGTCGCCCCCGGGATCGGCGCAAGATCGTCGGCACCGACCGTAATCGAAGACTGGGTGTAGGTGTAGTTGGCAATGATCAGGAACTGCTTGGTCTCGAAGAACCCGCCCCAATCGGCGAGGTCGATCCCGTAGGCGAGATCAATCTCGGCCCCGTAAAGCTCGGCCGAGGGCGCGTTGGCGTAGCTCGTCTCGATGATGCCGGGCGCGGTGATCAGGAAGTTTTCGATCGGGTTGTCGATCTTCTTGAAAAAGCCCGCGAGGCTGACCTTGCTCGGCCCGCCGAGGTAATATTCGGCGCGCGCTTCGACATTGATCAGCTCGCTGTCCTGCAGGAAGGGGTTGCCGCGGAAACGGCGGTTCGATTCCGGATCGAAATAGGTCTGCTCCACCAGCTCGCGGAACTGCGGGCGGGCGATGGTCTGCGACGCGGCGAGGCGCAGCTGCAGGTCGTCGATTGCCTCCCAGGTGATGGTCGCCGAGGGCAGGAAGTATTCATTGGCGATCCGGGTCGGGTTGGCAAGGTTAGTGCCGCCGAAGGTCGGATCAGGCGCGGCCAGCTGGAGCGCGTCTTCATAGCGCACGCCCGCCTCGAGGCTGAGCCGGTCGGTCGGGCGATAGCGCGCCAGACCATAGCCGGCGTGGATCGTCAGCGCCGCGTCGAACACCGGGAAGGGCGTCGGGTCGGAGACGGTGACGTTGAACAGCCCGTTGCCGCCGGCATCGGTCGCCAGCACCGCGCCGTTGATGATGTCCCCCGGACGCCGCAGGCCCAGCGCGCGCAGGGCGGTGGTGAGCTCGGCGGAGGAGGCGATCAGCGGGCGGATGATGAAGCTGAGCGAGCGGCGCTCGGTGTCCGAATAGGCATAGCCCGCGGTCAGTGAGAGCGTGTCGGTGACATCGAAGCTGACGTCCGCCCCGCCATACCACAGCTCTTCGCGCAGGTCCTCGAAGCCGACCTGAATGCGCTCGGTCCCGCCCACCAGCGCGCCGACATCGACAACGAACTTGTCGCCGAACGGGTCGCCGGGGATGTTGGTGCGGATATAGGGGACGATGGCGTTGTAAGGCGCCTCGCGATCAGTGCGGGCATAGCCACCGCGCAGGTCGATATCGAAGGCGTCGAAATCGAACTCGGCGACGATCTGCGAATCCATCAGCTGGCGTTCGAACCAGCCGGTCTGCTGGGTCTGGAAGTCGAAGGGCCGCGCGACGTCGGTGAAGCTGTCGGTGCCCTGCGCCAGCCGCGCGGTCTTGAGCGTGTCGCGGATGTAGAGGTTGGTCCAGCGGATGGTGTGCTCGCCGATGTCGAGCCCGAGGCCGATCAGCCCATTCACCAGCACCTTGTTGTCGGTGATGAAGTTCTGCGAATCGAACAGGATCTGCCCGGCTTCCGCGTCGCCGAACTGCTGGCTGGTGACATTGCGGTTGCGCCAGGTGTTGGTGATCCCGGCGGTGGCGATGATGCCAAGGTAATTGCCGTCACCCACCTCGAACGAGGCCCCACCGGTGAGGCTGGCGGAGAAGTTCATGGGCAGAACGTCGTTCTTCTGCAAGGTGACGAGGTTCAGCGGCATGATCTGCCCGGCCAGCTGGCGCTGCACGTCGACCGGGGCATCGTTGATGCGCGTGCCGCTGCCGATCAGGCCTTGCAGTGCCGTGGGGAAATCGCGGTTGCCGTTGTCGAACCCGAAGGTGTCGTAGCGGCTGCCGAAATAGGTCAGGCCGTTCTGGAAGGTCGTTTCGGTATCGCCGCTGCCCGAGACGCTGAGGGTGAGGAAATCCTCGGTCGGGATCGCCTTGGTGGTGAGGTTGATCACCCCGCCGCCGAATTCGCCCGGGAAGTTGGCCGAATAGGTCTTCTGCACGAGGCTGGAGGCGATGACGCTGGTGGGGAAGATGTCGAGCGGGACGACACGGCTCAGCGGCTCGGGGCTGGGCAGCGGCAGGCCGTTGAGCAGCGCGAGCGAATAGCGATCGCCCAGACCGCGCACGAAGACGCGGCCATTGCCGACCAGCGACAGGCCCGACACGCGCGACAATGCGCCCGCAATGTCGCCTTCGCCGGTGCGGGCGATGTCGGCTTCCGACAAGACGCTGAGCACTTGGCCCGAGGACCGCGCCGGATCGCGGGTGCGCCGGCCGGTGACGATGATGCCGCCGCCGGGGACGGAGATGTCGGTCTCCTGCAATTCCTCGGCCGGGGGTTCGTCCTCCGCCGCCGTCTCGCCGATGGCCTCATCCTCCTGCGGCGCGTCCTGCGCGTGGAGGACGGAAGGAAAGGTCAGCGATGTGGTGAGAAGCAGCAGGCCTGCCAGGCGCGTGCCGGTCGACATAGTGAGGACCCCCTCGGGAATAAAACAATCTGGATACGAAAGGGGGAGGCGCTGCGGTAAGGCGGCGTCTCCCCCGTGAGTCGACAGGATCGACGCTTAGGCCGGGTAGACCGGCAGCGACGTGCAGGCGCCGGTGGCGCTGCCGAAGTTCTGGATCGACGAATTGCAGGTCCAGTTGCCGAAGATCGTGGTGAGCGCTGCGGCATTCTGGATCGCGCCGATATAGGTGCGGGTCGGGAAGAAGCTCGACCGCCCGTTGGCGTTGAAAGCGGTGCGCCCGGTCTCGCCTGCGCCGTTGACCACATTGTTGGTCAGCGTGATGGCGAAGGCGAAGTTGTTGTTGGTGCCCGCGTTGATCGCTGCCGCCACATCGGCGTTGGAATTGCCGCCGCCGCCGCGGATCGGATCGACCGCCGGGCAATCGCCGACCACCGAGTCCACGCCGATCAGCGCCGCGAGCGTGGTGGGCTCGTCGATCTGGAAGCAGTGGTTGGTGCCGGCATTGATCACGCCGTTGGTGAGGCCGAGCGCCGCGCCGCCGCGGGCCTGGACCACCTGCGGTGCGCCGTCACGCATCACGAAAGTGAAGTTGTTCACTTGGAAGCGGGTCTGCGGGATCGCGTTCGAGGGCGTGCGGTCGGCAACGTTGGGCGAATCGAGTTCGATCGCGCGGTCGCCGGTGCCCGAACGCTGCACCGCGATCACGGTGTCGAGGTTCACGATCGCGCCGGTGTCGACATCGAGCGAATCGTCCGACGCGCCGATGATTGCGAAGTTGCGGGCGTTGAACCCGCCGCCGAAGAATTCGACGCCGTCATCCGAGCTGTTGAACGAGACGAGGTTCTCGATCACCGTGCCCGAACCCGCGCCGCCGGTGGTCAGCGACTGGAGTTCGTTGTTGGGGGCGAGTTCGAAGCCCGAGAAGCGGATCTGGTTGAAGCGGAACGAGCCCGAGCTGTCGGCCGCGTTGGCACCGCCGAACGGGGTGGCGACCGCTGCGCCTTCGAGGCGGCCTTCGCAGGTCGGGTTGGCGTTCGGCGCGGCAGCGGTGTTGAACACGCCGCTTGAGCAATCCGACACCGGCGCGCGGCCGAGCAGCACGATGCCGCCCCACTGCTGCTGGCTGTTGTCGCCGGCGACGCCCTGAATGTTGTCGCGGCTGGTCCAGATGATCGGGCGGTCAGCCGTCCCGTTCGACTGGATCGCGTTGCCACGGTTGACCACGAGGTAGGAATCCTGCTGCGCGAAGAAGATCGCGCCGGGCTCGACCGTCAGGGTGACGGTGGTGCCGGTGCTGGCAAAGCCGCGATCCGCGCCGACTTCGACGCGGCCGTTGATCTGGTAAACCAGGCCGCGGATGTAGGGCAGGGTGTCGCTCGAGGTGAAGCGCGCGGGCAGCTGGCAGACGCGGTAGGTGCCGGTCGGGCCGCTGATGGTGCCGGCATCGATCAGTCCGCCCGCAGTCGAAATCGTCGGGCAACCGGCTGCCGGGGTCACCAGCGCCTGAGTCGGCGTCGGGGTCGGGGTCGGGGTCGGAGACGGGGGCGGATTGTTGATGATGATGTCGCCGCCGGTGCCCGGCGAAACGATTTCATCAGCACCGCAGCCCGCGAGGGCAACCAGGCTGCATCCCATGATCAAGGTGCGTTGAAGATTTTTCACGAGCGATGGTCCCCTATTGGTCCGAGAATCGATTGAGGCGCGATTTCTGTTGCGCTGACCGCTCGCTAGGGGGGCGTCATGTCAGAATTCTTGCATCATGACAGTGATGTTGCAATTCAGTCATTATGACCGAAGAAAGACAAATATGACCAACCAATCCGTCTTCAGATCGGATGAGGCCTGCATGGATGTATCAAAATAATCTAGACCAAACAAAGCGTTGCCATTTTAGATTGCAGATAAATGACAATGTTACAGTTCTGTTGCATCGCCCTGCGAGGTGAGTCATCATGCCTCACGATCAAGAGGAGATTGCCGATGTCCATTGCCGCTCTCGCATTTGCGCTTGCCGCTGCGACCCCCCTGCCGGGCGCCCCCATTGCCGTTCCGCCTGCCATGCTTGCCGAAGCGAGCGAGCTTGCGGTGCAGCCGCTGGTGGCCGGCAATTCCGACCGGGCGCTGACCATGCTCGAACGCGCCAGCGCCGCCGACCCGCAAGATCCGGCGCTGCTGATCAATCTTGGCATCGCCTACGCTCAGGCCGGTGAAGACGCCAAGGCGCGCGCCGCCTTCGAAACCGCGGCGGCCTGCGAGGCGGTGATCGAGCTCGACACCGCCGATGGCCAGACCACCGATTCGCGGCGACTGGCGCGCAAGGCGCTCAAGATGCTGGCGCGCGGCGAGTTTCGCCCGGCACCCGCGCGCGCCGGACAGCTGACTCTGCGCGATTGACGCAAGCCGGGGCGAACGCCCGCACTGGATAACCGCGGCCCGCGGGTCGCACCCGAGCCTCGCGAACGGGCGGGCGGCACGATCTGGTGCCCCCGCCCGTTCTGGCGTATCCCGCCAACGCAGGGATGGCGTGAAGCGACTGTTTCGCAAGGCTGTCACCCGCTTGTCATTTAGGATAGACATGGGGAGGACATTGTGGAGGGCCGAGACATGATTCTCGCCGCGGGTTGCCGCGTCATGATTGTTGCTGCTGCCGTGACGCTGGCGGTGGAGGCGAGGGCCGATGTCCTCGAACTCGGGGCCGATGGCGCGCGCTGGGTAACGGGGCCGCTGGCCGGGCAACCGCCCGTCGCCGATCCCGCTGCCCCGGCAAGCGCGTCCGTGTCGCTTGGCGAAATCGACAGCGGCGGGATGTTGCCGGAAGACGCGGTTGCCTATCCTGCCCGTTCCGCCGCCGGGGTGCCGCTGCGCTATCAGGCCAAGATTGCCGAGCTCTCCGCCCGCTACGATCTCTCGCCCAGCCTGCTCGAAGCGCTGGTGTGGCAGGAGAGCCGCTGGCGCGAGAGCGCGGTGTCGCCGGTCGGTGCGCAGGGGCTGGCGCAGCTGATGCCGGGCACGGCGCGCTATCTCGGGGTCGATTCGCGCGATCCCTTCCAGAACCTCGAGGGCGGGGCGCGTTACCTGCGCGAACAGCTCGACCGTTTCGGCGGCGATCTGGAAAAGGCGCTCGCGGCCTATAATGCCGGGCCCGGACGGGTCGAGCGGGCGGGGGGCATCCCGAGAATCCGCGAGACGCAAGCCTATGTTGCCGCCATCATGGGGCGGCTTGCCAACCATTCGCGCGTGGATGGACAGTGATCCCCACGCGCACCGCACAAGAAAGTCTGATCGAAGCAATGATGTCGCAGTTCCGCCTTCCTGCCCGTATCGCCGCCGCGCTTGCGCTGGTCTCCGCCCACTCCGCCGCCTTCGCGCAGGGCGCTGATCCTGCGGGTTCGGGCCCCATCAACAATGCGCTCTTGTGGCTGCAGGGCACCTTGCTGGGCACCGTGGCGACCACGATCGCCGTGATGGCGGTGGCCGCGATCGGCTTCATGATGCTGACCGGCCGCATGAACTGGCGCTTCGGTGCAACGGTGATCGTCGGCGTCTTCATCCTGTTCGGCGCGACCACCATTGTCGCCGGCATCCAGTCGGCAGCGGGCTGAGCGCGTGAGCGACCTCCTCCGCCACCCCGTCCACCGTGCGCTCACGAGGCCGCAGATGTTCGCGGGCGTGACGATGAATTTCTTCATCATCAACCTGATGGTGACGACCATCGCCTTCCTTATCCTCAAGAGCTGGTGGATCCTGCCGGTACCGGTGGTGATGCACGTGATCGGCTACTTCGCCTCGCTGCGGGAGCCGCGCATCTTCGACCTGTGGATCACCAAGGTCTCCAAGTGCCCGCGGGTGCCCAATTTCAAGCGCTGGGGGTGCAATTCCTATGCCCCGTAAATGGATCGGTGCCGCCGCGTGGAGCGCCAAGGAAGCCAAAGTCGGCGACCGGCTGCCCTATGCCCGGCTAATCGACGAGCACACCGTGCTGCTGCGCGACGGCTCGGTCATGAGCGCAATTCAGGTGCCCGGATTGCTATTCGAGACCGAGGATTCGGACGCGCTGAACGCCCACGCTGCCACGCGCGAGGTGATGCTGCGTTCCACCCTCGATGCGCGTTTCGTGATGTATCACCACGTCATCCGCCGCCGGGTGGAGGTGGAGCTCGACGCGGAATTCCCCGATGCCCTTTCGCGCCATATCGACGCGCGCTGGAAGCAGCGGCTGGCAGGCGGATCGCTGTTCATCAACGACCAGTTCGTCACCCTGATCCGCCGCCCTGCGCGCGGCAAGACCGGTCTGCCCGAGCGGATGAGCAAGCTGTTCAGCCGCGCCGGTGCCGACGAGCTCGAGGCCGATCCCAAGGATCTGCGCAGCCTCAAGGCGGCGATCACCGGGCTGGTCGCGTCCTTGCAGAATTACGGCGCGGCGGTGCTGGGCGATTATCAGGTCCCCGGCAGCAGCGGCACCAATTCGGAAATGCTCGAGCTGCTCTCCGCGCTCTACAATGGCGAGATGCGCCCGGTGCGCCGGCCGTCGGACGAGACCGATATCGGCCACATGCTGCCCTATCGCCGCGCGAGCTTCGGGCTCGATGCGATGGAGCTGCGCGGGAGCGCCGCGCCGGACTTTGCCGCGATCCTCGGGCTCAAGGATTATCCCGAGGCGACCTCGCCCGGCCTGCTCGACAATCTCCTGCGCCTGCCCTTCGAGATGGTCGTCACCGAAAGCTATGCCCCCAACGAGCGCACGACCGCCAAGGAGCGGATCGACCTGGCGCTGCGCCGCTCGCGCTCGGTGGACGAGGAAGCCGCCGCCGAACGCGCCGAGATGCTGTCCGCGCGCGATGCGCTGGGCAACGGGGCGGTGGGCTTCGGCGACCATCACCTCACCGTGCTGGTGCGCGAGAGCACTCTACCGCGCCTCGACGATGCGATGGCCGCCTGCGCGGCCGCGCTCGCCGATACCGGCGCGATCGCGGTGCGCGAGGACACCAATCTCGAACCCGCCTTCTGGGCGCAATTTCCTGGGAACGAGGAATATATCGTCCGCCGCGCGCTGATTTCCTCGGCCAATATGGCAGGCTTCGGCAGCTTCCATGGCTTCGCGCTGGGTCAGGCGAGCGGCAACCACTGGGGCGAGGCGGTGACGCTGCTGGAAACGACCAGCGCCACGCCGTTCTTTTTCAACTTCCACCACGGCGACCTCGGCAATTTCTCGGTCATCGGGCCGTCGGGCTCGGGCAAGACCGTGGTGATGAACTTCCTCGCCGCGCAGGCCCAGAAATTCAAGCCGCGCACCATCCTGTTCGACAAGGATCGCGGCGCGGAGCTGTTCATTCGCGGGATCGGCGGGCGCTACAGCCGCATCGCGCCGGGCGATCCGACCGGGTTCAACCCGCTCAGCCTGCCCGACAGCCCGGCCAATCGCGCCTTCCTGCGCGACTGGCTCAGCGTGCTGCTCAAGGCCGAGGGGCCCGAGGAACTGGCGACCATCAGCGCTGCGGTCGATGCGACCTACGCCAATGATCCCTCGCTGCGGCGGCTGCGGCATTTCAAGGAGCTGCTTTCGGGCACCCGCCGTCCGCAGCCGGGCGATCTGGCGGACCGGCTGGCGGCGTGGATCGGCGCGCCCGGCGGGGACGGGGGTGAGCACGCCTGGCTGTTCGACAATGACCGCGACCGGCTCGACCTGTCGGAGCGCGTGCTCGGCTTCGACATGACCGCGCTACTCGAAAACCCGCGGCTGCGCACGCCGACGATGATGTATCTGTTCCACCGCATCGAGGAGCGTCTGGACGGGCAGCCGACCATGATCCTGATCGACGAAGGCTGGAAGGCGCTGGATGATGAGGTCTTCGCCGCGCGCATCCGCGACTGGCTCAAGACGCTGCGCAAGCGTAACGCGCTGGTCGGCTTCGCCACGCAATCGGCCCGCGATGCATTGGACAGCCGCATTTCCACCGCGCTGGTCGAACAGACCGCGACGATGGTGTTCATGCCCAACTCGCGCGCGCGCCCTGAGGATTATTGCGACGGCTTCGGTCTGACCGCCCACGAATTCGCGCTGATCCGCTCGCTGCCCGCGCATTCGCGCTGCTTCCTCGTGCGGCAGCCCGATGCGAGCGTGGTGGTGCGGCTCGACCTGTCGGGTGCGCCGGAAGTGCTGACGATCCTCTCGGGCCGCGAGAGCGCGGTGCGGCGGCTGGATCTGCTGCGCGAGGCGGTGGGCGATGCGCCTGCGGCCTGGTTCCCCTCGCTCACCGGCCGGGCGTGGCCGGATGGTTCGGCGAGCGAGGTCGATCCCATGTGGCAGGCCGCCGAATGACCGCCGCCTGCGATACCGCCGCCCAGTCGATGGGCACCGGGGTTGCCGCCGCATTGTCGGCGGTGGACTGCATCGCCAGCGGCGTCAGCGAGCAGGCCTTCAACCGCCTGTTCGGCACCGAGGGGCAACTCGCCCTCGCGCTGACGGTCTTGCTGGGGCTTTACGTCGCAGGTTTCGGCATCTCACTGATGCTGGGCCGATCGAACCTCGGCGTGCGCGCATTGCTGCCCAAGATGATGACGCTGGGACTGATCCTGACCTTTGCGACCAGCTTCGTCGCCTTTTCGACGATCTTCTATAATATCTTCATCGGCGGGCCCGACCAGATCGCGGGCATCCTCACCGGCACGCAGGGCGAAAGCGCCACGCGGGTCTTCGCACAAAAGCTCGACGTGGTGTTTCTCGCGATCCAGCAGGCGAGCGGGGATACCAAGGATATCAGCGCGTTCTCCCCGCCGGGGATGATGTGGATCGGCGCGATGCTGCTCTTGCTGGGCACGGTCGGGCTGCTGGTGACCGCGCGCATCGCGCTGGCGCTGCTGCTGGCGCTGGGCCCGATCTTCGTGGTGCTGGCGCTGTTCGAGGGCACGCGCGGGCTGTTCACCGGCTGGCTCAAGGGGCTGACGATGATGGCGCTGGCGCCGCTCTTCGCGGTGCTGGGCGGTACGATCATGCTCGAGATGGCGGTGCCCGTGCTCGCCGCGCTGGTCGCGGTGCCGGGCCAGATCGACCAGCAGGCGGCGATGGCCTTCTTCCTGATCGGCGCGGTGCACATGGCGCTGATGCTGCTTTCGCTCAAGGTTGCCGCGACGATGGTGTCGGGCTGGCAGGTGTTCGGTCTGGTGCCTTCGAAAGAACGCAGCCGCAGCGATGATGGGCCGCGCCCCGTGCCCGTGCCGCAGCCGGGCGCTGCCACCATGCCGCGCAGCACCGCCGTGCTTACCCCCGGAGCTGCCGCCGCGCCGCGCCGGGCCGAGATCGCTGCATTGCAGCCGGTGGTGGCTGCCAACGACACCGGGCCTGGCGGCTCCACCGCGCGCGAAACCCGCGTGCTGGCGACCAGCGGCGGCGGCGGGCCGGTCGAAATGGCGGGTGGCGGCACCTCGCGCACCCGCGGGATCGGCAACCGCTTTCGCACCGCCTCTTCCGCCAAACCCCTTCCTGCCCCCAAATCGCCCCCTCCGGAGACCTACCAATGACCCGCGCCGTGCTGCTCGCCGCGCTCGCTCTCGGCCTCGCCGCGCCTCTCGCTGCGCAGGACAGCCGCTTGCAAACGCTTGTCTTCGATGAAAACGCCGTGGTGCGGATCGAGGGCAAGGTGAAGGTGCAGACCACCATCAAGTTCGCCCCCGACGAAGTGATCGAAAATGTCGCGATCGGCGATTCCGCCGCCTGGCAGGTGCAGCCCAACAAGGCGCAGTCGATCCTGTTCGTGAAGCCGCTCGATCCGGTCGCGCGCACCAACATGACCGTGGTGACCGACAAGCGCACCTACCTCTTCGATCTGGTCGCCAACCCGAAGAACTCTGCCCTTTACGTGATGCAGTTCCGCTATCCCGAGCTGGAACGCGCGGCCGAGGAAGCCCGCCTTGCCGCCATCGCCGAGGCCGAGGCCGAAGCCGCCCGTGCTGCTGCCGCGCCCGCAGAGCAGCGGGTGGCCGACGCCGATCCCTATGCCACCAGCGATCCTGCGCAGCTCAATTTCGAATGGGCCAGCGCCGGACGTTCCGCCCTGCTGCCCAAGCGCGTCTTCGACAATGGCGAGGGCGTGTTCCTGACCTGGGCCGAAGGCGCGGAGATTCCCGCGATCCTGATCACCAACGAGAAGGGTGACGAGGGGCCGGTCAACTTCACCGTTCGCGGCGATACCGTTGTGGTGGACGGGGTTCCGGCGCAGCTGATCCTGCGCAACGGGCGCGACAGCGCGACCCTCACAAATATCGGCCCCGCGCGCGCGACATCGCGGCAGGCGGGCCTCGACCGCACCAAGCCTGAAAGGGAGAGCAACTGATGCGCCTCGCGATGCGTATGCCGCCGAAGAAGGGCGAAGCCGCCGAGAGCGGCGATCCGCGTGAGCGCGAGAGCGCCGAGATCATCGACCTCGCCAGCCGCGCGGCCTTCCCCGCCGTCACCGACCGCAAGGCCAAGGGTGACGGGCTGGGTCTTGCCGCAGGGGTGGCGATCGTCGGCCTGCTGGGCGCGGTGACCTTCTGGGCAATGAACTCCGCCCGCACGCCTGAACCGCAGGGGGTCGGCAATCCGGCGGTCGCTCCGCCCGCCGCCGCAGTGCCCGCGCCGCAACCGGCGCAGGTGCCCGTCGATCCCGCCGTGCAGCCAGCCGTGGTGCCCGCAAGCCCTGCGCCTGCGCCGGTCTATGCCGCCAATCCTGCAGGGATGCCGGGGCAAGCGGTGAACCCCTATGCCACTCCGCAACTGGTTTATGATGCCAGCCAGGGGCGGAGCCTGCGTGTGGCCGAAGGCGCTGTTCCGGTGCCGGCGCCCGGCACGCCCGGCGAAGTGGCGGGCACCGGCAGCGCGGCGGCCTTTGCCAGCCGTGTCGGCGGCGTGGGCGGCGCGCCCGCGCAGGCGCGGCCGATGGTGAGCCCTTCGACCACGGTGACGCAAGGCACGCTGATCCCCGCCGTGCTCGAAACCGCGATCAACACCGATGTCCCCGGCTTCGTGCGCGCGGTGGTGAGCCAGGACGTGAAGAGCTTCGATGGCAAGCGCGTGCTGATCCCGCGCTCCTCGCGCCTGATCGGCCAGTATCAGGCCGGGGTCGAGCAGGGCCAGCGCCGCGCCTATGTGATCTGGACGCGGCTCATCCGGCCCGATGGCGTGTCGGTGGACCTCGCCTCGCCTGCTGTCGGCTTCGACGGGACGACGGGGCTGGCGGGGGATGTGAACACCCATTTCCTCCAGCGCTTCGGCTCGGGCCTGCTGCTCTCGGTCGTCGGCGGTCTCGGCGCGATCGCAACCGGCGGCGTGGGCGGCGTGATCGTGGCGGGCGGCGCGCAGGGTGCGGCCAATTCAGCGGTGCAGTCGCAAGGCCAGATCCCGCCGACGATCCGCGTGCCGATGGGTGAACCGATTAAGATCTTCGTCGCGCGCGATCTCGATTTCAGCAAGGCCGGCAGCTGATCCGATGAGCGCGGACATCCACCGGCTGGGGGGCGACGAGGGCGCAGCCGTGCCGCTGACGGCGGAGCGGAGCGTCTATCTCGACGCCTATCTCGCGCCCTTCCGCCGCTGGCTGGAGCGCGACACGGTGACCGAGATCATGGTCAACCGTCCGGGCGAAGTATGGATCGAGGATGCCGCCAGCCCCGGGATGCAGCGCATCGACACGCCGGAGATCGACGACCGGCTGGTGCAGCGCCTCGCTGAACAGGTCGCGCGCGTCTCGCATCAGGGGATCAACCGCGAGCATCCGCTGCTCGGCGCAACCCTGCCCGATGGGGCGCGGGTGCAGTTTTGCGGGCCGCCTGCCGCGCGCAGGCACTGGGTGATGGCGATCCGCCGCCACCGCCGGCTCGACCTGCCGCTCGACGCCTATGACACCGGCCCGCTGGCGGGCGAGGCGGTGCCCGACCTGCCCGATCCCGACGCTGCGCCCATCGCGTTCCTGCGCGCCGCGATCCGTGCGCGGCGCACGATCCTGATCTCGGGCGGGACGAGCACGGGCAAGACCACCTTTTTGAACGCCATGCTCGGCGAGATTCCGCCGCAAGAGCGCGTGGTGCTGGTCGAGGATACGCCCGAACTGAAATTCCCCGGTGCCAATGCCGTGGGGCTGGTCGCGGTCAAGGGCGAGCTGGGGGAGGCCAAGGTCACCGCCAACGAATTGCTGCAGGCCGCGCTGCGCCTGCGCCCCGATCGCATCGTGCTGGGCGAATTGCGCGGGGCGGAGAGCGTCAGCTTTCTGCGCGCGATCAACACCGGGCATCCCGGCAGCTTCTCGACAATCCACGCCAACTCCTTGCGCGGCGCGCTCGAGCAGCTCTCGCTGATGGTGATGCAAACGGGGATCGGGCTGACCCGGCAGGACACCATTGCCTATGCCGCAGGCGTGATCGACGTGATCGTGCAACTGGGCCGCGATGCCAATGGCAAGCGCGGCATCACGGCGATAGCGGACAGCAAGACGCTGGTCTAATGTCGGATCGTGTTGGCGCGCAACACAGACCGCCCGCCCCGCAGCTTGACATTGGTGTGACAAGCATCGCTTGGTGATTTACACCTTCGCGCCAAACGAACACAGGCGGGGCCACGCGCGCCCGCCTGCCGGGCATGGCAGAACAGGAAAGCGATGAGCACGTCACCCAAGGGCAGCATGGACGCATCAGCCAGTGCAGGGCCGGTGCCGATGGCCGAACTCGGGCCGGATGAACCCCCCTATTTCAACCGCGAATTGAGCTGGCTGCAATTCAACCAGCGCGTGCTGGCCGAGGCGGACAACCCCGCCTATCCGCTGCTCGAACGGCTGCGGTTCCTGTCGATTTCGGGCAGCAATCTCGACGAATTCATGATGATCCGCGTCGCCGGTCTGGTGGGGCAGGTGCAGCGGCGGCTGGCGACTCCTTCGATCGACGGGCGCAGCCCCACGCAGCAGCTTGCCGCGATCCGCGAGAAGCTGACCGAACTCAGCGCCATCCAGCAGACGATCTGGCGCAAGGTGCGCGAAGGCCTCGCGGGCGCTGACATCCACATCGCCGATGAACAGCGCGTCAGCGCAGCGGCGCACAAGTGGCTAAAGGGCTATTTCCTCAACGAGATCCTGCCGATCATCACGCCTCAGGCGCTCGATCCGGCGCACCCCTTTCCCTTCGTCCAGAACCGCGGGCTGGGCCTGCTCTTCACCCTGACCCGCGATGCCACGCGCGAACAGCTGATCGAGATGGTGCTGATCCCCAGCGCCCTGCCGCGCTTCGTGCGCGTGCCCGACGAGGTGACCGGCGGCAGCGGGGCGCTGTATATCTCGATCGCCAGCCTGATCCAGCGCTATGCCTCCGCGCTGTTCCCCGGCTTTGTGATCGAGGGCGACGGGTTGTTCCGGGTGCTGCGCGACAGCGATATCGAGATCGAGGAAGAGGCCGAAGACCTCGTCCGCACCTTCCGCAGCGCGATCCAGCGCCGTCGCCGGGGTCAGGTGATCCAGCTCGAACTGGAAGAGGATTTCGATCGCGCCGCCGAGGCGTTGCTTTTGGAACAGCTCGGCATCAACGAGGCTGCCGTCATCAAGACCGACGGCATGATCGGGATCGACGGCCTCGCCGAAATCGTCGGTGAGGATCGCCCCGATCTCAAGTTCGATGCCTATTCCCCGCGCTTTCCCGAGCGTATCCGCGAACATGACGGCGATGCCTTCTCGGCGATCCGCGAGAAGGACATCATCATTCACCACCCCTATGAAAGCTTCGAGGTGGTGGTCGACTTCATCCGGCAGGCCGCGCTTGATCCCGATGTGGTGGCGATCAAGCAGACGCTCTACCGCGCGGGCAGCCAGTCGGCCGTGGTGGGCGCGCTGATCGAGGCGGCCGAGGCGGGCAAATCGGTGACCGCCGTCGTCGAGCTCAAGGCCCGCTTCGATGAGGAACAGAACCTCAAATGGGCGAGCAAGCTCGAACGTGCCGGCGTGCAGGTGATCTACGGCTTCACCGACTGGAAGACCCACGCCAAGGTGGCGATGGTGGTGCGGCGCGAGGGCGATGGCTTTCGCAGCTACTGCCACTTCGGCACCGGAAATTATCACCCCGTCACCGCGCGGGTTTACACCGATCTCAGCTTCTTCACCGCCGATCCCAAGCTGGCGCGCGATGCGGCCAAGATGTTCAACTTCATCACCGGCTATGTCGAACCGCACGAGCTGGAACGCATTCACATCGCGCCGATCGACCTGCGGCAGGAAATCTACAACCGCATCGACGCCGAGATTGCCCATGCCCGCAAGGGCAAGCCGGCGGCGATCTGGATGAAGTGCAACCAGCTGACCGACGAAGGCGTGATCGACCGGCTCTATGCCGCGAGCAATGCCGGGGTGCGGGTGGAACTGGTGGTGCGGGGCATCTGCTGCCTGCGTCCGGGCATGGCGGGGATGAGCGAGAACATCCGAGTCAAGTCGATCATCGGGCGCTTTCTCGAACACAGCCGCATTTACGCTTTCGGCAATGGCCACGGCCTGCCCAGCGCACAGGCGGCGGTGTTCATCGCGTCTGCCGACATGATGGGCCGCAACCTTGATCGCCGGATCGAGACGCTGATCCCGATCCTCAACCGCACGGTGCACGATCAGGTGTTGCAGCAGGTGCTGCTCGCCAACATGCTCGACACCGAGCAGAGCTGGTGGCTGCATCCTGACGGCAGCTATTCACGGGTCGAGACCGAGGAGGGCGCGCGGGCCTTCAACTGTCACCGCTATTTCATGACCAATCCTTCGCTTTCCGGGCGCGGGGGTTCGCTGGAGGCAGGGGCGGTGCCCAAGCTCAGCTTGCGGCGGGGAGCATCGGCATGATCTGGCGCAGACGACGCGAGGGCCGCGACGGCGGGTTGGCTGGTGCCGCGCCCGAGCGCGCGATCATCGACATCGGGTCGAACACCGTGCGCCTTGTCGTCTATGGCGGCACGATGCGCGCGCCCACGGTGCTGCTCAACGAGAAAGTGACCGCACGGCTGGGGCGCGAGATCGCCGCGACCGGCAGGCTCTCGGACGAGGCGATGGCGCTTGCGCTGCGCGGGCTGAAGCGGTTTGCGCTGCTGCTCGCCGATCTGGGCGTGACCGATATCGACACCGTGGCGACCGCCGCGGTGCGCGACGCGGCCAATGGCGGCGAGTTCGTCGACGAATTGCGCGCGTTGGGGCTGAACGTGCGGGTGATCTCGGGCGAGGAGGAAGCGCTGCTCAGCGCGCATGGCGTGATCGGCGCCTTCCCCGACGCGCGCGGGATCGTGGCCGATCTGGGCGGGGGGAGCCTCGAACTGGTCAAGGTGACCGCGGGCACCACCGAAAGCGCCACCAGCCTGCCGCTCGGCACGCTGCGGTTGCCCGACTATCGCCCCTCGGGCCGCAAGGGCGAAGCGGCGCGGGTGGAGATGATGAAGGCGCTCGACAAGGCGATCCGCAAGGGCGGGTGGGACCTGTCCGGCAATCCGCCCGAGGCCAATGGCACGCTCTATCTGGTGGGCGGCACCTGGCGCGCGATGGCGGTCTTTGCGATGGCGTTCCAGCGCTATCCGCTGAGCGATCCGCACGGCTACGAAGTCGATGCGGCAACCGCGCGCCAGCTGGTCGCGGCGCTGGCGGCGACCGATGCGGACACGATCAAGTCGCGCGACCGCATTTCCTCGATGCGTGCGGAAAAGCTTCCCGATGCGGCGGTGCTGCTGCAGGCGTTGCTGACGCGGCTCGCGCCCGCAAAGGTGGTGTTCTCGTCCTGGGGCCTGCGCGAAGGGCTGCTCTATGATCGCCTGCCCGCGCACACCCGGACGCAGGATCCGCTGCTCGCCGGGGTCGCGGTGTTCGCCGCGCAGCGCGCTTCCGAAGCGACGCTGGCGACGCGGATGGCGGCCTGGACGCTCGATGCGGCGCCCGCGCGCGAACATGGCAGCGAGCGGCTGCGGCTGGCGGCGACCATGCTGGCGCTCGCGGCGATGCAGATCGAGCCCAACATCCGCCTGCCGCAAGCGATCAACTGGGCGCTGCACAAGCGCTGGGTGGGGATCGACGGCAAGGGCCGGGCGATGCTTGCCGCCGCAATTTCGGCCAATGGCAACCAGCTCAATCTGCCCGCGGAAGTGCGCGCACTCGCCAGTGCCGAGGCGCTGGAGGAGGCGGTGCGCTGGGGCCTCGCCCTGCGGCTGGCGCGCAGGCTGGGGGCGCAATCGCGCCGCTCGCTCGAAGTCAGCCGGCTGGTGGTGGAGGGCGACACGCTGGTGTTGCGCCTCGCCGAAAGCCACGCCGCGCTGTTCGGCCAGCCGACCGAGAAGGACATGAAGCTGCTCAGCCAAAGGCTGGGGCTGGGCTGGCGGGTAGACGTGGTGCCCGAAAGCGCGCTTTAGGTCGCGCCTTTCTCGCTCCCGAAGGGCGAGAAGTCGGTGTCGAGGTCGAACAGGTCGACGCCCTCTGCCGCCTTCAGCCGGTTCACCACCGCATAGGTGACAGGGGTCAGTACGGCTTCCCACACCACTTTCAGCGCCCAATTGGTGACCATCACGGTCAGCACCGCCTCGGTCGTCCAGATGCCGTAGAAGGCGACGGGGTAGAAGATCAGGCTGTCGACCCCCTGCCCGACGAAGGTCGATCCGATGGTGCGCGTCCACAGCGCGCGGCCCTTGGTCCACACCTTCATCTTGGCCATCACGAAGGAGTTGACGAATTCCCCCGCCCAGAAGGCTGTGATCGAGGCGACGACGATGCGCCAGGTGCTGCCGAACACGCTTTCATAGGTCATCTGGCAGATCGCTCCGCCGGGGATATTCGGGTCGGCAGTGGTGGTGAGCGGACGCTCTCCGCCAAAGCCGCTCGCAGCGCATTCCCACCCGCCGAACGGAGGCAGAGCGGTGACGATATAGGACATGAAGGCGAGAAAGATCATCGCCCCTGTTCCCACCCAGATCACCCGGCGCGCCTTGGCGAAGCCGTAGATCTCGGTCAGCACGTCGCCGATCACGTAGCCCAGCGGGAAGAACAGGATTCCCGCGCCATAGATGAACACGCCGTCCGGCGCGGGCCACCAGCCCTGCGGCCAAAAGGGCACATCGACAAAGGTCAGCTTGGCCGCGCCGATGATGTTCGACAGCAGCAGGATCGCGACGAAGGCCGCCATCACCAGATCGTAGTAGCGAAAGGTTACCGGGGCGCGGCTGGTGGCGACGATCCCGTCGGTCGGATCGCGGTCGAAGGCAGCGGCGGGATCGGTGTTTTCCATCGCCGGGACGGTTAGCGCGATTTGCGTGACCCGCAAAGCGCGCTATTGGGCCTCTCGGCAGCGCGCCCGTAGCTCATCTGGATAGAGCGCGAGACTTCTAATCTTGAGGCAGCAGGTTCGAGTCCTGCCGGGCGCGCCAATAAAACAAGGGTTTAGGTTGGATTTTCAAGTTACCTTATCGAATGAGGTAACTTATAGAAACGCTGCTCCCGTTTGCTTTCAACTTGGACTCGACTCCGACGCGAAAAGCCCCCATTCTTTCAACGCGTTCTGAAGCAGCCGGATTGGACATCCTGCCCAGTGGAAGACGCACGATAAAGCCAGTGGAGCGGAAAGGGCGTTCTGGACCCGGCGGTGCCGGGCCACCAGATGCGGCGGTGCCGCACTTCGCTGCCGCCGAGCGTGCGAAACTGGAGTCCACTTTATCACTGTCGCACGCGGATCATGACCGCAAGCGGCGGGGAGATTGCTCGCAACCTGCCTTAATGGTGGCACTAGGACGTTCACGGCAACTCTTTGGGGTTGTTGGCCAACGCCCCGGGGTTCTCTTTATGAAACTTCGGAACAAAAAAACTGTGACGATTAGCGTGACGGTCGATGTAGCAAGCTGCCTTAGGGCAATAGTTTGGTTTGTCGCCGTGCTGACAATCTAAGTTCCTTCGGCGGGCCTTCGGGTCCGCCAAGGTTTTATCCACCCAGCCCCGGCCCCACGCGCCAAGGCCTTTGCCCGCAATTCTCGCAGCGCAAGCGCGCCGCCACTGCGTCTAGCCGGTAGCTGATGCGCCGCGCCTGACACGCTGCAATCATCTTGTGCGGATCGGCCAGCTTCACCCGCCCGCACTCGCACTCGATCCTCAAGAGGTATTTGTGCCGTGCGAAGTCGGCCAGCGTCTCTAGGCGTTTGCTACTCACCTGCCCGCTAGAACGAAAGCGGAACGATTCTGCAATGGCGTGGCATTGGGGACGGATGGGAATTTTTTTCCGCCTTGCCAGAATCGCCGCGATGGGGCTTCTTTGCATTCGATCCGGCAACTCGCCCCCCGCTTGTGGCCGGATCAGGGGCGGCGCGTCACGCGACCCTGTAGCGCCGCCCCGCATCCCCTAGTCCTGCCGCATATCGACCCTCAGGCCATGCACCGGACAACCAATAACGTCAGCCTCGCCATCCCAGAATTGAGCGAGCGGCACGCCCTGATGCGGACAATAGGGTCTGCCATCTTTCCAGCGGGCCTGTGTGCAGGTGTCATTAGGCGAAAGCCAATCCATCGCCCCGCCATGCCATTCGGGCAGATCGCGAAGGCAAGTAAGCGCTTGATACGATGGGGGCGAAAGCTTCGCCGCATTGGCGACTTTAATCTGCACTTGTGCCTCCCAAGGTTCTGAGAACGGGGAAGCAATCCCGAACAGAGGGCGAGGCGGGTAAAGGCAGAAAAGCGCATCAGGCAAAAAGCGTCGGTCTAGATGGTAATGCAGAAAATCGGGCTTGAAGTGGTCGATATGCGCCGCGCCTAGGAACGGCATCGGGTGACCGCCAAAATCAGAGCACAGAACAAGATAGTCTTCCCCTACGATGGGAGGCCCATCAAGCTCTTCGACTTTGCGCAAATCTGCCATCTGCCTGCCTTTCAAATGAGAGGGAAAACAGGATGCGGCGCGCCCTTTGCCCGTTTGGTGCCGCCGCGCTGCCCGTTAGTCGTGGCGCATCTCGACCAATAGGCCGTGCACCGGACAGCGGATAACCTCGGCTTTGCCATCCCAGAATTGAGCTAGCGGCGTGCCTTGGTGTGGGCAGTGAGGCTTGCCGCCGATCCAGCGGGCTTTTGCGCAGGTGTCGCTTGGCGACATAACCTCCAGAGCCTTGCCGTGCCATTGGGGTAGCTCTCGAAGGCAAGTGAAGCGCCGATATTGAGCGGAAGCTCCTTTGGCATCAATCGCGGTGCCCTGAATTTTTACATTCCACGGCACTGAAGCGTCAGAAATACCGACATACTCGCCCAGATGAGTTTGAGAACCCCACGCCCTGACAATCCTCTCAGACAGAAAGCGCCGGTCTAAGTGGTAGTGTTCAATGTGTGGTATCCAGTGGTCGATATGCGCGCCCCCGAACACCGGACAAAATTCGTCCCAAACATCAATGGACAGAACAAGATAGTCCTCGCCCACTATTGGCGGGCCGTCGAGTTCTTCGACTTTGCGCAGATCGGCCATATTTCCTGCCTTTCAAATGAGAGGGGGAAATAGGGGGCGGCGTTCAATGAACGGCGAGTCCCGCCCCCTACCCTGACAGGCCGCAACGCGAAGGAAACAGCGTTGCGGACCTCATTCGCGCGGCGACCGATTGCCGCGCGGAACATCATCAGGTGACGATGCCAAAATCCCCATACGAAAGCGCGGTGGGCTGCTTCACGGCAAGCGCAAGGCGTTCCTCGGCGCGGATGGTTACAAGGTTTCTCACGAAGTTGTCGCCGTCCTCAGTGCTCAGCTGCACATTAGCGCCTTCGCGGTCGTAGAGCGTGCCAGCGCGGGCGAAGTCACCGACAAGAAACTTGTCGATCGTCATCGCCTTGGTCGCCACGACGGGCAGGCCGAACAGCATCGGGGGCGCAACCTCGCCGGGATCGCCCAGCAGATACTTGCCGTCATTGTCCTTCAGCAGCCGGATGCGCAGCCAATCGCTCGGATGCATCGCAATGCCGTTCGGCACGAAGTCGGCAAGCGCGACCTGCAACATCGCCAGCCCCAGCTTGTCGATCATCGTTTCGCTGGTCGGGGTGAAAGCCGCCGAATAGGCCGTGGCGTTGGTAATCAGCCCCGTCAGGTTCTGGCCAGTGCCCGAACCGTTGAGCAGCTGCGCTTCCTCGGCAAGCGCCAGACCATAGCGCAGTTCGCTATCGATCAGAGACTGAAGCTGCGGCGCATCCGAAAGGATTTGCACGCTGGCCTTGGTCCAGTGCGCAATGGTGCGGACAGGCAGGTTGCGCAGTTCCCAGCCGTATTCACTTTCGGCCTTCAGAGCGCCTTCAGCCTGCGGTGCAGCGTTGTTGTTGCGAACGGTCTGCTCGGCGTATTCGATATTGCCGCTGGTCGTGTTCAGCACGGTCATCAGGTCACGAATGACGAGCGGACGGCGCGGGCGGTTGTTCACCTCGCCATCGCGGAAGGTGTTGTCGAGCGCGCCGCCGCTATTGGTTGCGCCCGTGATCGCCTTCACGTCGATCTTGACGCGGCCCGGCTGCGAACCGGCAATGTCGGCAAGTGCCTTCACGTGCTCGCTGTCTGCCACCTGCTTGCCGATAGATGCGGGCGCGATGGTGCCGCCATTAAAGCCGCGCGCCATCTTCTGCTCCATGTCGAGCGCGATGCTTTCGGCAAGGCCAGCCTTCTTCAGTGCGTCCTGCACATCGGCATTCATTTTCGAGAATTGCTGTTCAACAGCGTCGGTGAAGTCTTTGGTAAGGGCGTTCATGTCAGTTAACTCCAATGGCCGCGATACGGGCGGCGCTGGCATTGAGGATTGCGCGCACGGCGTCGTCGTCGTCCGCTTCGGTTTCGTTGATTGCTTTCCACGCGAAGCCCGCTGCCGCTTTTGCCTTGCGGCCCGACACGCCCGCAGAGCGCAGAAGGTCGGCAATGTCGGCGGCGCTGGAAATGCTCTTGACCGCAGACACGTGGGTTTTCGGGTTGCTCGGCACAGTCACCAGACTGCCCTCGATCAGATCCAGGTCGAGCAAATGATTGTCGCCTGTGCGCTGGTCGAGTTTCGCGGCCTTCGTCCGGTAGCCAATGGACAGGCCGGTCAGCGCGCCTTCCTTGGCCAGCGCATACGCTTCCTGCGCATCGCGGGTCGAAAGGGTCAGCGAGCCTTTGACGTAAAGCCCTTCGTCGCTTTCGTGCCACTCCTTCCACGCACCAATCGGGCGCTTCAGATCATGGTGCAAAAGCATCGGAAGCGGGCGCGTGCCACGCTCGGAAAGGGTGCGCTTGAAGGCGGATGGTGAAATGCGGTCGCCGTGCGAGTCAACGTTATCGAAGCCTGCAAGCAAGCCTTCGATTGCGCCGCCCTCGGAGAGCGATTTGATTTCAAGGGGGGAAGCGGCAAAGTCCATCAGGCACACCTTAGCTGTCGGGCAAGAGCCCGGTTTTCAGCCAATGTGCGCGGACAGCCGCGGGACCATTGGTGCCTCGTCGCGGACAGCCGCGAGTTGACGAAGGCCGCCGTCGCACATTTAAGCCGATTTGTCAAGCGCGCGGCTCCTGTGCCTCGCGGGCCATCTTGCCGTTGTTCTCAAACCAAGCGGGCACGGCCTGCGCGCCAACCTGACACGTGATGAGGTCTGCCGCCGTGGTCGCAATGCCGGTCAGAAGGCAGGCCAGCGGGATGCCCTCACGGGCGAGCAAATTGATCTCGTTGCAAAGCGCTTGCTCAACACGGCGGGTCTGTTCGATTTGTTCGGGGGTCGGGTTAATCGGGTTCGGTTGCATCGCCATCGGTAGGTGCTCCTTTAGGGTGGTGGTGCCTCGCGCGCGCCCGCGCGGGCGAAAAAACTGGTTTAGCGATAACGTCGTGATTTTCGCCGCTGTCGAAGCGGTCGGGCATGTGAGGTTTTCGCCCCCCCGCCCATCAGTGCAGGCTCTCACCCACACCGAAAGCGACCGCGCTCTCGCGGGCTAGCAGGGCGATGCTGGCGAGTTGTTCGGGACTATCCAGCCTGACGATACCTTGCACGGCTAGCAACACGGCTGCGCCCTCATGCGTAAGGCCAAGCTTCACCAGATCGGACAGCGCGCGTTCAATGATTGCTCGTAAGATTGCGTCGGTATCAGCCATCAGCCTTGCCCCTCGATAGGCCAGCCATCGGGGCCGATAGTCGGGCGCACGCGGTGCCCCTTCTCAGTGATAGTCTTGCGGCTATGGCAGGGGGCACACAGCGCCCTCAGGTTCGCCGGATCATCAGTCCCGCCCTTGGCCTTGCTCACTATGTGGTCACAGTGCGTTGCGGGGGTGGTGCGGCCTTCGGCAAGACAGACTTGGCAAAGGTGATTGTCGCGGGCGAGGATTGCCTTGCGCAGCTTCACCCAAGCATAGCCATAGCCGCGCTCGGTGTTCGTCTTGCCCTTGCCCCAATTAGCGCCAGCCATTGTTACCTCCATGATTTGAATTGCGGATGCGGTTTTGCAGGTCACACCTCGCTGTCGAAGCTTCAGCGTCCAACGAACGCTGCCACCCCGTGAAGTCTGAAGCGTCAGCGCGGGTGTTCTCGGCCCACGTCGCTGTTGACGGGGAAGCGCTCTCAAGTTCGCCTGCCCCCCGGGCTCGGCGCGGCTGGCGAGGGTGTGAGGCCCGCCAATCATGGGAGAGTTCATTGTCGATCGACTGCCACCCGGTCGGGGGCGGACAGCGGACATGTCCTAAGACACATGTCCGTGTCCGTCCGCCCCTCTCCCCGCATCCGCGCCCGGACAAATCGGGATAATGTCCGGTCATGTCCGCCCTGTCCGTCATGCCTGAAGCCTCTCGATTATCGTCGGGCATTCGGCCCGATAGGTGTCGTCGGTCACAGTCAGCAGGCCCATGTCCACCAGATCGGCCCGCGCGCGCCTAAAGGCCCGTTTCTTGCTGTCGTCATTGTCGCCTGTGTGGCGGGTGAGGAATGCCGCCTGCCATTGGTCTAGGTGAACCTGACCAAAGTCGGCGCTTCCCCGCGCAGCCTCAATGAAGGTATCGCGGGCGAGCAAATGCGACTTTTGCAGTTGGCGAGGGCGAGCGGGCGCGTCTGTCTCGATCAGCACCGCGCTTGAAGCGCCGCCGCCAAGGTCAACGCCCTTCAGTTCAAAGGCGAGCGGCCTAGGTGGCTCAGCGTCTTTCATTTTTGTGTTCGTCAGCTTGATGGTGCTGTCAGTCTTTTCGACACGATACTCGCAGTCGAGAGCGCCCTTCAGGGCCATTGCCCCGCGCGCACGTTGCTTGTCGCCGTGTCCGCTATGGTGGACGATCAGGACAGCGCAGCCGGGGAAGCCCGCCTTCAGATCGTCAACAGCGGCGATGAATGCGCCCATGTCGCTAGTGCTGTTTTCGTCACCCGGCCCATAATTGCGGGCAAGCGTGTCGATCACGATTAGCGCCGGGTTGCCGTTCTGCGCTGCCAGCTCGCTTACCGCCTCGACAACGCCTGCCGCGCTGCCAGCGTCAAGAAACTGCGCGGGCCGATTGGACATGAACAGCGGCGCGCTCTTGATGCTCACGCCTTTGTGTTTCGCCCACGCGGCAAAGCGCCGGGTAAGCCCGTTGTGTCCCTCGCCTGCGATCAGAAACACCGCGCCCTGCCTGACAGCGCGGCCATGAAACGGGGTGCCGGTGGCAACGGACAACCCCAGATCAGCCGCCACGAAACTCTTGCCGCATCCGGGGTCGCCAAACAGCAACCCTAGCGTTTCGGTCTCGATCAGATCGGCGATCAGGTATTCGGGCGCGCGATACTCCAGGTCGCCCACGGCAATGAACCTGAAGGCGCTTGCGGGCCTGTCGCCGCTTTCAGGCTGGCAAAGCCAATCAGGCGTGCCCGGTTCGGCGCAAAGGGCCTCTAGGTCGCCTGCGCTGCCCTGCCAGTCGATAACGTCGCCAGCTTCGGGAAGCCCCGGCAATTCCACCACGCAAGGCGATGCGCAGGCCTTCAGGTCGGCAAAGACCTTGCGGGCGAAGTCTCGCCCCGGTTCGTCATTATCAGGCAGGATAGCAACCTTAGCGCCCGTGAAGTGCTGCGCGTAATCGGCGCGCCAGCCCTTGGAGCCAAAGGCGATAGCGGTTGCGGCAAAGCCCCAGGTTGCCAGCCTGTCCGCCTTGGCCTCGCCCTCAACAAGAAACACGGTTTCGCCCGCTTCGATAGCTTGGCGCAATTCGGGCAGGCGATAGGGGACGCGCTCACAATCGCCCATGCCAGCAACCCAGCGCCCGCCCTCGTATCGCTCGGCGCGAAACTCTTTCGGGCGCTTCCCCGGCCCGCTCCAATTGGCAGGCTGGCGACGGACGGTGCGATAGATCACCTCGCCATCGGCGCTGACGTATTCGAAGGTCGCAACGGTCTGCCAAGGGCCAAGGTCGGCCTTGGGCTTTGGTTCAAACTTGGGCAGGAAGCCATCGGCGCGGAGCCTGTCCTTTTCCGCCAGCGGGTCGCCGCCGTTGAAACAGTGGACTAGGCATCCATCGGGCGCGTCGGGTTCGGGCTTAATGGCAACGCCCCTGTCAGCCCTGCTATGGCCGATTGCGGGGATGAGGGCCTGTCCGCCCGATACGTTGCCGCCATAGTGGCGAGCGATTGCGCGAAGGTCGATCATTGGCCCGCCCTCCGCTCGCATTCGGGATGCACCCGGATCGGCAAGCCCCGCCGCTCCCATTCGACACGGCGCAACACGCCTTTGAGAGTGCCACGCGCAAAGATGGTTTCGCCGCCATGCAGCGGGAAGCCGCCCACTACAGCGCGGCAAATGTCGGTCGCCGGATCATCAGCAGGGACGATCACGATTGCGCGCAACGGGGTGCGGGGGAAAGCGATAACGTCAGCCATCAGCGCGCCTCCCCAAAGGCGAGCGCCGCCAACGTCAGGGCCATCGCGGGCCTGACGTGATGACGTGCGATCAGGCGCAAAGCCTGAAGCTGGCACGTGTTCGCAGGTTGCAGATCGGTGTGGTTTTTGGTAGAGAGGGCCTGTTCAACGCCTGCCAGCAGAACAGCGCCGCTCCCGTCCACGGGGCGGCGTTTCTGCATTATGCGTTCTCCAACTGCGCAGCCATCCACGCTTCAACGTCTGCCGCGTTATAGGCAAGGCGGCGCTCGGTGAGGCTAATCGGCTTGGGGAACCGGCCCGAAGCGACCATACGGTCGAGCGTGGCGCGGCTCAAAGCAATCTTGGCGCAAACTGCCTTGGGTGTGAGAAACTGCATTGATTAGGCTCCATGTGTTTCCATGAAGCCCATCTATCTACACACATATGGGTGCATCGCATCAATATAGCGGTCCCCCCGATTACCGCGGAATAGAGGGGACTATCATCGCCTAGCCAAGCAAAGCCTTTGCCTCTCGATAATATGCTAGGGCTTGAAATGCTCGTGCCCGCGTTATCGTGAATTTGCCGCGCGCAGCCGCGATTGCCGCCTCCATGCTTGATGCTGCATCGGGGTGACTTTCGATCCACATCCCGATTTCTAGCAATCGGCCCGCTCTTCTAATTGCCGTGACCATGGGCAATTCGTCCGGTGCCGGACCAGATTTCTTCCGCACCAGCCGCAATCGCAAAGTCTCGCTTTCGCCCGCCAAGGCGTCCGCAAGCATATCGCGAATTCCCGGCTGTATCGGTTCATCCGAACGCAACAGCTCAATCAATGGCTGTATTGCTCGATCGTCCGCAAGTCCGCTTGCCAAAGCCAGAAAGACCGGCAGATTTAGCGCGTCGGCCCGCTCGCCTTGGTCGGTCTGGATCGGGCGTGTTTCCCTGCGATCATCCATTGATGCGCACCACATTGCCGCCGCGCTCGCCATTGACCGCCCGGTCAATCTCAGCCGCCCACGTGTCGAGCGCGTGGCGCTTTTCATCGGCGTAGCTGTGCAAGGCGTAGTGCTTGCCCGTCACGCCGGTCACAGCATGGTTTAGGACGCGGGAAACGACCAGTTCAGGGATACCCAGCCGCACCATATGCGTTGCCGCAGATCGGCGCAGATCATGGAACCGCCACGCCTCGGCAAGCCCCTCGCCCTTGCTGTCTAGCCATGTGTCGAGTTGCGTTTTCTCGCGCGCAAAGCCCCGCATCGGCGCGTTCGCAGTGGTGCCGAAAACGTAATCGCTCACCCGCGGCAAGTCCCGAATGATTGCCAGCGCCGCCGCCGGGAGCGGCACTAGGTGCGCCCGCTTGGCCTTTGTGTGCGAGGCTGTCAGCGTCCACAGGCCAGCGTCTAAATCCAGATCGGCCCAGCGCATCCCTGCCACTTCGCTACGGCGCTGGCCTGTCAGCATCAGGACACGCGCCCACGGCCCCGCCGGATAGCCCAGCAGGCCAGCAGCGCGCCACACGCGGGCAAGTTCATCCATAGATAGCACCCGCTCGCGCGCCGCCTCGGCCTTGGGCTTGTCCACATGATCGGCAGGCGAATGCTCTAGCCAATCCTGCTTTACAGCATGGGTAAACACGCTCTTGAGGGTCGCCAGAACGCGGTTAGGCAACACCTCGCCCTCTAGCCCCCGGATCAGTTCGCGCACGTCCGCCCGCTTGATCTCGATCAGCTTGCGCTCACCCCACGCGGGGTAAACGTGCAATTCAAGCTGGCGGGTTATGAGGGCGGGGCGGTTCTTGTCCTCTATCCAGCGCTGTGCGGCCTGCCTGAACGTCCTGTCGAGCGGTTCGGTAGTGCCAGAGGCTTCTAGCGCCTCGATCATTCCTAGGGCCGTTTCCCGCGCCTTGGCGAGGCTTGTGGCGGGATAGGTGCCAATCTTGCGATTGATGACTTTGGACCCCACGCGCCTGCGCAGGGTCCAAGTCTTAGCGCCGCCAGCGCCGACACGAAGCCGCAGCCCCGTCACCTTGGCATCGGGATATTCGACCTGTCCCGCTGCCGGGGGTTTGATAGAAGCGACTTTCGTGTCGGTCAGCATGGCTTAGTCCCGCCTGTGCTCGGTGGCGAACATCGCCAGCGCGGCAAGGCGAGCAATCCCTTGGAAGGCATGGGCCACCAATTCGGGGTTCGCGTTCTCTAGCGCCGCCTCACTCTTTCCATCAAAGTCAGGCTTGCGGAAGCCCATGTCGAGCAAAGTTGCCAGCGAATAAATTTCCGGCAGGATTTGATCGGTCGCGTCAACGCCAATGCAATTGAGCGGCGAGCACTTGGCTATGCGAAAATCGTCCAAAGCCTTTCGGACGATATCTTGTGCAACAGTGCTCATTGTGCAGCCCTCCGTCCGAATGCGAGGCCGTGAACGTCCTTGTAAAGTTGATCGATGATTTCGTGCGCAGATGTGAGGCCCCATGCACCGGTTTCTTTGAAAGCGCGCATCTTGCGGGCAACATCGAAAGGGCTGGTTGCCGGTTCCCGAAAATAGGCGATCAGCGCCTCATGCTCGGTATCGCAGAAAGCGTCCTTTTCCTCGTCCGAAAGGCCCAGCGGATTTGACGGATCATTCTCGGCAAGTTCCCATTGCGCCTTGGCGTAACAGTATGCGCGGTAGAGGATTGCGGATTGGGTCGGGTTTGCGGTGGCGGAGTCCGCCTGTAGGGAAACAACAGTCATTATGCGCTCCTATCAGCGTTTGATGATGAGAGCCGGGGATGGGGCTGCAACCCCGCCTCGGCTCGCCTGTTACCTTTTCGGCATCAGGTAACGCTATAGGTAACAGGGCGCGAGGTAACATGCAATCCCTTGGGAAGCATGAAACGCTAAAGCCCTGTTTTTGCTGCGTCATGAAACGTATGGGAACCCTTCGCCCTAACTTCTAATCTTGAGGCAGCAGGTTCGAGTCCTGCCGGGCGCGCCAATCACCCCCGCATCGTACCGTCGGGCTTCAGCGCCACGCTGCGCCCGCTTGCGGCCGAGGCGTAGATCGCTTCCATCAGGCGCACGTCGCGCAGGCCCATTTCGCCGGGGGTGAGGATCGCCGTGCCGTCGCGGATCGCGGCGGCGAGGTGATCGAGCATCGCGGCAAATTGCACCTCGGGATCGCCCGGCTCCATCGCGCGGCGCTCGTTCCCGGTCTCCAGCACCAGTGTGTTGCCGCCATAGCCGGTCGCCGGGTGCATCCTGAGCGCGCCCGTGGTCCCACGCGCCTCGACCATGTTGATGCCGGACGAATCGTAGGAGGTGACGATCTGCGCCACCGTGCCGGATGGGAAATGCATCTGCACCGCGACATGGGCAAAGACCTCGGCGAAGCGCGGATCGCCTTCGGGGCGGAAGGTCGAAGCGCTTAGCTGCTCGGGCATTTCGCCCGAGAGGTAGAGCGCCGCCTGAAGCCCGTAGATGCCGTAATCCTCGAGCGGGCCGCCGCCGGTCAATTCGCGGTCCACGCGCCAGTTGGTCGCAGGGGTCGCCGGGCCGAGGCGGTAGGAATGTTCGGTGCGGATCAGCCGCAGATCGCCCAGCGCCTTGCTGGCGGTCAGCGCCATCGCGGCGCGGTTGTAGGGCTCGAAATGGCAGCGATAGCCGATCATCAGCTTGCGACCCGCACGCTCGCTGGCGGCGATCATGCGCTCGCATTCGGCCGCCGAGAGCGCCATCGGCTTTTCGCACATAACGTGCTTGCCCGCGGCAAAGGCGCGTTCGGCCCATTCGGCGTGGAGCCCGGTGGGAAGGATGATGTAGACCGCCTCGACCGCAGGATTGGCGGCGATGGCGGCGAAATCGTCGTAGGAATAGCGTGCCTCGGACGGCACGCCGTAGGCGTCTCCCACGCGCGCCAGCTTGTCGGGATTGCCCGATACCAGCGCGGCGATGTGGCAGCGCCCAGATTGGGCGAAGCGCGGCATGATCTGCTTCAATGCATAATCGCCGAGCCCGATGATCGCGAAGCCGACGCTGCCGGGTCGCGGCGCGGGGGGTGGCGCGGCGGGGAGCGTGACGCCATCGGGCATCGGTTGACCTTGGGCCGTGGGCCTCGCTCCCTGCGCGAACGCACCACTTGCCGCCATCACTGCCGCGGCGGCGGTGCCGGCTTCGATTGCTTGTCTGCGTGTCATGCCTTGGGTTCCCATCCTGCCCTCACCCCTGTGCCTCGAAGCGACCATCGACCCGCCGCAGAACCGCGCTCGGCCCGTCGAGCAGCGCCTTGGGCAGCAGGGCGGCGGGCAGATCCTGATAGCTGACCGGGCGCAGGAAGCGCTCGATCGCCAGCGTGCCGACCGAGGTGCTGCGTCCGTCCGAAGTCGCGGGGAAGGGGCCGCCGTGCACCATCGCGTGGGTCACCTCCACCCCGGTCGGCCAGGCATTGGCGATGATCCGCCCGGCGAGACCTTCGAGGATCGGCATCAACTCGCGCGCGGCGGGATAATCGCCGGGGGCCATGTGCAGCGTGGTGGTCAGCTGACCCTCCATCCCGGCGAGGATCGCGGCGACCTCGTCCATGTCGGCGCAGGTGACGATGATCGAAGAGGGGCCGAAGACCTCGTGCCCCAAGGCCGGATTGGCGCGGAAATCGGCGCCGCTGACGGTGAAGACCTGCGCGCGCCCGCAGGTGCCCGATCCTTCCGCCCCGGTGCCGACCAGCGTCGCGCCATGCCCGGCAATCGCTTCGATCCCCTTGGCGTAGGCGCTCTGGATGCCCGGCGTCAGCATGGTCTGCGCGGGGATGGCGGCCAGCGCTTCGGCAACGGTGGCGATGAAACGGGCAGTCGCTTCGCTATCGATCGCGAGCACGATGCCCGGATTGGTGCAGAACTGGCCCGCACCCAAGGACAGCGAACCGACATAAGCGGTGCCGAGGCTTTCTGCGGCTTCCTCCATCCGGGCGGGCATCAGCACCACGGGGTTGACGCTGCTCATCTCGGCATAGACCGGGATCGGTACAGGGCGGGCGGCGGCGTGGCCCATCAGCGCGAGGCCTCCGGCGCGCGAGCCGGTGAAGCCCACCGCAGCGATGCGCGGGTCTTTCACCAGCGCTTCGCCCAGTGCGTTCTCGGTGCCGTTCACGAGGCTGAACACGCCCTCGGGCAGCCCGGCTTCACGGATCGCGGCCAGGATCGCGCCTGCCACCAGTTCCGAGGTGCCGGGGTGCGCCGGATGACCCTTCACCACCACGCAGCACCCTGCGGCGAGGGCCGAGGCGGTGTCTCCGCCCGCAACCGAGAAGGCGAGCGGGAAGTTCGACGCGCCGAACACCGCCACCGGGCCAACGGGAATCTTGCGCATCCGAAGGTCGGGCTTGGGCAGCGGCGCGCGGTCGGGCTGGGCGTGGTCGATGCGCAGGCCCTGCCAGCCGCCGTTCTCGACTTCCTCGGCGAAGAGCCTGAGCTGGCCCACGGTGCGCCCCCGCTCGCCATTGAGGCGCGCTTCGGGGAGGCCGCTTTCCTTCATCGCGCGCTGCGTGAGGGTATCGCCCAGCGCGTCGATCTTCTTCGCCATCAGCCGTAGAAAGGCGGCGCGCTGCGAGAGAGGCAGTTCGGCATAAAGCGGTTGCGCCGCCGCGGCGGCAGCACAAGCGTCGGCCACGTCCTGCGCCGAGCCTTGCGCAAAGGCAGGCTCCAGCGCCGCGCCGCTCGCCGCTTCCACCGCGCTGAACTGCGCCGCGCCATCGCGCCATTCGCCCGCAATCAGGTTCTTGCCCGTCAACATGTCACTCTCCTGAACTTATCGAATCCGGTCTGTGAAAACGCGGCTTGCCAAGCTGCGATTTTCGGTCAAAGGTAGCGCTACCATAAATGGCGAGGGTTGCAACAACGCAACCGGGAGAGGGATCTTGGAAACAACGCGTGGCGGCACCAACATGGTGCTGATTTCGGCGATCGTGGCTGTCGCGACGATCGGGGGGCTGCTGTTCGGTTACGATAGCGGCGCGGTCAACGGGACGCAGGCGGGGCTGAAGGAGGCCTTCGCGCTCGACGAGAAGGGGCTGGGCTTCACCGTCGGCTCGCTGCTGATCGGCTGCGCGGCGGGCGCGTTTCTGGCAGGGCGGCTGGCCGATGCGCTGGGCCGCAAGCGGGTGATGGTGATCGCCGCGCTGCTGTTCCTGATCGGGGCGATCGTGCAGGGCGAAACCGACAGTCACACGCTGTTCGTGATCGCGCGCTTTGCGGGCGGCATGGCAGTGGGGGCGGCCTCTGTGCTGTCGCCGCTCTATATCTCGGAAGTGGCTCCGGCGAAGATCCGCGGGCGGCTGACGACGGTGCAGCAGGTGATGATCATCACCGGTCTCACCGCGGCGTTCCTCGTCAACTATTTCCTCGCTCAGGCGGCGGGCGATTCGCTGGGCGATGTCGGCGGACTGCCTGCCTGGCGCTGGATGTATCTGGCGCAGGCTGTGCCCGCGGCGGTCTTTCTCGTCGCGCTGCTCTTCATACCGGAAAGCCCGCGCTACCTCATCAACCGTGGCCGGGAGGAGGAAGCGCGCACCGTGCTGACCCGGCTGTTCGGTGCCGAAGAGGCAGAGCGCAAGGTGGTCGAAATCCGCGCCTCCTTTGCCGACGATCACCGCCCGCGCCTGTCCGATGTCATGGCGCCCGCCACGATCTTCCGCCCGATCGTGTGGGCCGGCATCCTGCTTGCGACCTTCCAGCAGTTCGTCGGCATCAACGTGATCTTCTACTACGGCGAGACGCTGTGGCGGCTGGCGGGCGTGTCCGAGGAAGTCGCGCTGGAGCGCAATATCATCTCCGGGCTCGTGTCGATCGCGGCGGTCTTCGCGGCGCTGCTGCTGATCGACAAGATCGGGCGCAAGCCGCTGCTGCTGATCGGCTCTGCCGGGATGGCGGTGACGCTGGGGGCGATGACCTGGGCCTTTGCGGGCGCAGGCACTGATGCGGCGGGCAACCTGTCGCTCAGCGAAAGCGCCGGCTGGGTCGCGCTGGTTGCGGCGAACCTCTACGTGATCTTCTTCAACTTCAGCTGGGGCCCGGTGATGTGGGTGATGCTGGGCGAGATGTTCCCGAACCAGATGCGCGGTTCCGCCTTGGCGGTGGCGGGGCTGGCGCAGTGGGGCGCGAACTACGCCGTGGTGCAGAGCTTCCCCAGCATGGCGAGCGGGCTGGGCCTTGCGCCGACCTACCTGTTCTACACGATCAGCGCCGCGATCAGCTTTGTCCTCGTTCAACGCTTCATCACCGAAACCAAGGGCAAGGAACTGGAGGAGATGGTCGGCTGAGCCGAGCGGTGATAGCGTGGGCGGCATGAGCGCACCTCCATCCTCCCCTGTCCGTGTGGTCGTCTTGGGCGGCGGCACGGCGGGGTGGATGACCGCCGCGGGAATCGCCCGGCTGCTCCCCGGCATCGCCCAGGTGCAGCTGGTCGAGAGCGAGGAGATCGGCATCGTCGGGGTGGGCGAGGCGACGCTGCCGCACATCCGCGGCTTCGTCGAACGGCTGGGGATCGACGAGGCCGCCTTCATGAAGGCCACCCATGCGACCTACAAGCTGGGGATCGACTTCCGCGATTTTGGGCGGATCGGGGAAAGCTACATCCACCCCTTCGGCTCCTTCGGCGAGGAGGTGCAGGGGGTGGGCTTCCACCACTGGTGGCTGGAGCTGGCCCGGCACGGCATGGCGTGCGAGATCGGCGACTATTCGCTGGCGGTGGCAGCGGCCAAGGCCAACCGCTTCCGCCCGCCCTCGCAGGACGACAGCCTCGCTTCGACCTATGGCTACGCCTACCAGTTCGACGCGACACTGTTCGGCCCCTTCATGCGCACCTTCGCGCGCGGGATCGGGGTGGAACGCCACGAGGGCCGCGTCGTCACGGTCGAGCGCGATGGCGCGAGCGGCGATGTCACCGCGTTGGTGCTGGCCGACGGGCGGCGGATCGAAGGGGACCTGTTCGTCGATTGCTCGGGCTTTCGCTCGATCCTGCTGGGGCAGGAGCTGGACGTGCCCTGGGAGGACTGGACGCACTGGCTCCCCTGCGACCGCGCGGCGGCGATGCCCTGCACCCATGCCACCGAAGACCTGCGCCCCTACACCACCGCCACCGCCATGCCCGCAGGGTGGCGCTGGCAGATCCCGCTCCAGCACCGCATGGGCAATGGGTACGTCTTTTCCTCTGCGCACATCTCCGAGGAACAGGCCTGCGAGGCGATCATCGCCAGCGCCGAGGGCACGCCGCTGGCGACCCCGCGTATCCTGAAATTCCGCCCCGGTCGCCGCGCGCGCTCGTGGAGCCACAATGTCATCGGCGTCGGGCTGGCGAGCGGCTTCCTCGAACCGCTTGAAAGCACCTCGATCTACCTTGCGCAAATGGCAATCACCTATCTGATCGAGCTTTTCCCGACCACCGGCGCGGTCGACCCGCGCGACCGGGACGAATTCAACCGGCTGGTCGACATGGAATATGACCGGGTGCGCGATTTCCTGATCCTGCACTACCACGCCACCACCCGCGACGATTCCGAGTTCTGGAACCACGTGCGCACGATGCGGGTGCCCGACAGCCTTGCCGGTAAGCTCGAACTGTGGCGGCGCGCCGCCAGAATCGAGAAATATTCCGACGGACTGTTTTACGATGCCAGCTGGATCGCGGTCTATGTCGGGCAGGGGATGCTGCCCGAAGCCCACGATCCGCGCGCCGCGATGATCGCGCCCGAGACGCTTGCCCGCGCCACCGAGCGGTTGCGGATGGCGGTGACCGGCGAGGTCGCCACCATGCCCGGCCACCGCGACTATCTGATGTGCGAGGCCGCCCGGCTCGCCGAGGCGGCGTGAGCAACCCGCGCGAACCGCTGCGCCGCGTCGTCGTGGTGGGCGGCGGGCAGGTGGGCGTGCTGTCCGCCATCGCGATGCGCCGCGCGCTTCCGGGGTGCGAGGTGCTGGTGATCGGCACGCCGCCGAGCCCCGCCGCCTTCGCCGATACCGCCGCCACCGCGATGCCCTTTACCAACAAGCTGCACGACCGGCTGGGGCTGGCCGAGGCGGAGATCGTCACCCGTGCAGGGGGCTCCTATCGCCTGATGACCCGTTATGTCGGTTGGGGCGGGCCGGGGCAGGCGGGCGCGGTGGCCTACGGCGAGACGCTCGGTCCCGCGCTCAAGACCGCCTTCGCGCGGGATTGGGGTGCGGTGCGACTGCCGAGCGCGGGGGCGCCGCCGGTCGGAAGCCTCGCGCAGGTGCTCAACGAAGCGGGCCGCTTCGCACCCCCGCCGCCGGGCGAGCCGACGCCGCTTGCGGCGGTCGATTACGCGCTGCGCTGGAACCCGGCAGCCTATCGCGCGCTGCTGATCGAGCGGGCCGAAGCGCTCGGGGTCGGCTATGTCGAAGGCACGATCGACCGGATCGAGCCGGGCGAGGGCGAGGCCATCGCTGCGGTCGGGCTGGCGGGCGGGAGCATGATCCCCGCCGACCTGTTCCTCGACTGCTCCGGCCCCGAGGCCAGCCTGATCGCCGCGCACCCCGCCTTCGCCTTCACCGACTGGTCGGCGAGCCTTCCCACCCGCCGCGTCTATTGCAGCCAGCCCGGCGCACCGATGGCGGCGCTGGAGGACCGGATCACCCTGACAGGCCTCGGCTGGGTGAGCGAGATCGCCGGGCGGGACGGGATGCAGATCATGCTCGGCACCCCGGCCCATGTCCCGCGCGAAGATGCGCTGGCGCTGCTGCGCCTGCCCGCGCGCGCGGTGATTGCGCTGACGCCGGGACGTGCCGAGCGTCCGTGGATCGGCAATGTGATCGCGCTGGGCGATGCCGCTGCGCGGTTCGAGCCCTTGGGGCCGCTGCACCTCGACCTCGCTCATCGCCAGCTCGCGCTGCTGCTCGAGATGCTGCCGGGGCGCGCGATTTCGCCGCTCGAGCGTGAGGAATACAACCGCCGCTCTGGCCTGATGATAGAGGGGGTGCGCGAAGTGCTGGCGCTGCACTTTGCCGGGATCGAAGCCCAGCGCGTGTTCGGCGCGATGCCCTTGCCGGGCCGGGTGGCGGCGGTGATCGACCAGTTCCTGCGGCGCGGGCGCATCCCCTTTCGCGAGGAATTGCCCTTGCTGGGGCAGGAGCAGTTCGCGCTGCTGGTGGCGCTCGGCTGGGCTCCGGGCCTGCCGCCCGCCGCGCTGGCCGCCGATGCCGCGGGCGAGGGCGCGGCGCGCGCTGCCTTCGAAGCCGAGGCGCGTGCCGCACTCGCCTTCGCGCCGCCTTATGACCAATGGCTCGCCAGAGCGCTTGGGGCTAGCCGAGCACCTGCCGGATAAAGTCGCGCATCGCTGCTAGGTTCTGGCGCGAAGGCGGGCCGAGGATGCCCTTCGCCTGCACCGGCAGATGTGCCCCCGGATCGCCCTCCGCGCCGAAGACGTAGTAATCGAGCAGCCCCCGCCATACCTCGCGCTGATCGGCGGGCATGTGGCGGAAGGCGAACATCGCGTGCATCAGCGCGTCATAGGGGCTGCCGATCCCTTCGTGATGGTCGGGCGTCCACCAGTAATTGACGAGGATGCTGACGGGACCGAGCGATTCCACCCCGTGCCACCAGCCATAGGGGATGTAGATCGCATCCCCCGGCTCCAGCGTGCCGGTGCTGGCGTGCTGCGCGGCCTCGGCAAAGCGCGGGTATTTTTCCAGATCGGGCGCGTGGGGATCGACCATGCTGACAGGCACGCCCGCCGGGGTCACCTCGAAAGGGCCGGGATAGAGCGCGGCGATCTGATCGGGCGGATAGAGCGTGAAGCGGCGGCGCCCGGCAATGCAGCAGGCGACATTGGCCTTGGCGTCCCAATGCGTGCCGACGCGGATGCGGTTGCCGATCCAGATGCGCGCCCTGACATCGGGCAGCGCTGCCAGCCGGTTCTCGCGCGCGAAGGCTGGGAGCAGGTCGTCGATCATTTCCGATTGCACCGCCATCGCGGGAGGATCGGTCATGACGGCGGCGCGCAGCAGATCGGCAAGGAAGGTCTCCAGCCGCCCGTTGCCGCGCACGAAATTCAGCTTCGTGGCATCGGGGGTGTAGAAGAACCGCCCCTGTTCGGATGGCGCAGCGGCGATCGCGCCGACGGGGCGCGCAGCGGGCTCGCGCGAGAGGTAGGCGATCATCGCCGCATCGCCCTGCCGCGCCGCCGCCACCGCAGGCCATTCGGCGACCAGCCCGCGCAGCACGACGGGTTGCCCTTCTGCCCGAAGCGAAGCAAGCCCCGCCTCGGTCAGCGGGCCTTGAGTCTCCTTCATCGGAGCGGGCGGAGGGAGCGTTGCGGCGGTCACGCGGTCAGGTGCTCGGACGCGGGAATCGCGCCGCCGTTCTGGTGCAGGAACTCCGCCTGCGTCGGGAGCTGATCCACGGTCTGCGCGATCACCCCGCGGATATGCGCCAGCCGCTCGCGGGTTTCGGCCGCGTCCAGCATCCAGGCTGCCGGGTGGTAGGATTGCGGCGTCACCCCCTGGGAGAGCATCACCGACAGCCAGCTGTCTTCGGTAAACAGCTCATTGTTCTCGCGGATGATCCGACCCGAGGAGCGAAACATTGCCAGCTTTTCGGCCAGCCCGTCGGGCGCTTCGAGATTGCGGCAATAGCGCCAGAATTCCGAATCGTCGCGCTCGCTCGCGCGGTAGTGGAGCACCAGAAAGTCGCGGATGTTGATATATTCGCGCTCCGTCTCGGCATTGAAGCGGTCGCGCTCCACCGCGCGGAAAGCGGTGTCGGGGAACAGCGCCAGCAGCCGCGCGATGCCCGATTGCACCAAGTGGATCGAGGTCGATTCGAGCGGTTCCAGAAAGCCCGCCGCCAGCCCCAGTGCGACGACGTTCTTCTCCCACGCCCGCGCCCGGTGCCCGGCCTTGAAGGCCAGATGATTGGGATCGGCCAGCGGCGCGCCGTCGAGGTTCGCCAGCAACATGTCGGTCGCCGCCTGCCGGTCGACATGGGCGGAGGAAAAGACGTGCCCGTTGCCGATCCGGTGCTGGAGGGGGATGCGCCATTGCCATCCGGCGGTGCGCGCGGTTGAGCGGGTCAGCGGCTCGTTCGCCCCTCCCAGCGCGCAGGGGATGGCGACCGCGCTGTCACAGGGGAGCCACTTGCTCCAGTCGGTGAAGGGCACGCCCAGCGCCTGCCCCAGCAGCAGCGAGCGGAAGCCCGAGCAGTCGATGAACAATTCGCCGCCCACTTCGCGCCCGTCTTCGAGCGTGACGCCGGTCACAAAGCCGCTCTCGCCGTCCTGCCGGGCCGAGACGATCCGCCCTTCGACCCGCACCGCGCCCGCGCTTTCCGCATAGCCCCGCAGCAAGCGGGCATAGCGGCCCGCGTCGAACTGGAAGGCGTAGCTGAGCTTCGACAGCGGCGACTTGGGCTGATCGGGCCGCGGCCAGGCAAAGCGCCCTGCCTTCCCCGCCACCGCCGCGATCGCATAATCGTCGATCCGCGAGGTATCGCCCACCTGCTGCCCACGCAGCCAGAAATGCTGGAAGGGGATCCCCAGCATGTCGATCCCGAAGCTGCCGAAGGGGTGGACATAAGCGTGCCCGGGCCGCAGCCAGTCGACGAATTCGATGCCGAGTTTGTAGGTCGCGCGGGTCTCGCGCATGAAGGTCATCTCGTCGAGGCCGAGCAGGCGGTTGAAGCCGATGATCTGCGGGATGGTCGCCTCGCCGACACCGACCGTGCCGATCGCTTCGCTCTCGATCAGCGTCACCGACAGGCCGGGCATCTGGCCGAGCACGCGCACCATCGCGGCCGCCGTCATCCACCCGGCGGTGCCGCCGCCGATGATGACGATCTTGGTGACGGGCGGGGCCGCGCTCATGCGAGTGCTGTCTCGGGGGCGAGATGCCAGCTGCCCGACTGGCACAGGAAATCGCCATGCGCGGGCAGGCGGGCGGCGACATCGGCATAGGCCGCGCGCATCTGCGCCATCGCTGCGGCGACCTTTACGGGGTCGAGCGTGTCGGCGATGGGATCATGCGCCTCGGGCCAGATGTTCTGCCCCAGCATCACCGCAACCCAGCTCGGCAGGCTGAACAGCTCGGCATTCTCGCGGAACACGCGGCCGCGGTGCTGCCACAGCGCGATCTTGTTGGCGAGGCTGTCAGGAACCTCCATGTGCTTGACATAGCGCCAGAATTCCGAATCCTCGCGCTGTGTCGCCTTATAATGCAGGATGACGAAATCGCGCACATCCTGATACAGCGCGTGCATCCCGCGATTGTATTCGTCCCGCTCCAGCGGGCTGATCGGCAGGTCGGGAAACAGCGCGAACAGGCGCTGGATACCGTTCTGGATCAGGTGGATCGAGGTCGACTCGAGCGGTTCGATAAAGCCCGATGACAGGCCGAGCGCGACGACATTGTGGTTCCAGGCCTTGCGCCGCATCCCGGTGAGGAATTTCAGCCCGCGCGGCTCGGCCAGCGGCCCGGTTTCGAGGTTTGCGAGCAGGATGCGCCGCGCCTCGTCCTCCTCCATGAAGGCGCTCGAATAGACATGGCCGTTGCCGGTGCGGTGCTGAAGCGGGATACGCCATTGCCACCCGGCGCTGTGCGCGGTGGCGCGGGTGAAGGGGTCGGGCGGGGCGGGGGAGAGCGAGGGAACGGCGAGCGCGCGGTCCATTGGCAGCCAGCGGCTCCAGTCCTCGTACCCGGTCTCCAGCGCCTCCTCGATCAGCAGGCCGCGAAAGCCCGAGCAGTCGATGAAGAGATCGCCCGCGATGGTCGCGCCGGTTTCGAGCGTGACGCTGGCGACATCGCCGGTCTCGCCGTCGCGGGTGACATTGGTGATCGTGCCTTCGATGCGCACCGCGCCCTGCCGTTCGGCGAGGCGGCGCAGGTAGGCGGCATAGAGCCCCGCGTCGAAATGATAGGCATAGGCGATCTCGCGCACCACCGACTGCGCGTTCGCTGCGGGGCGGGCAAACCGGCCTGCGGCGGCGGCGGCGGTGCTCATCGAATAGGCGCCGATCGGGCCTGCCATGGCACTGCCCGAGCGCGCCTGTTCGCGCAGCCACAGCTGGTGGAAGGCAATGCCGTGCAAGTCCTGGCCATAGGTGCCGAAGGGATGGAAGTAGCGGTCGCCCCGCTGGCCCCAGTTGACGAATTCGATCCCCAGCTTGCAGGTGCCGCGGGTCTCCCGCAGGAATTCGGCCTCGGGAATGTCGAGCATGGCGTTGAAGCTGCGAATCGGCGGAATGGTCGCTTCGCCCACGCCGACCGTGCCGATCGCGTCGGATTCGATCAGGGTGACCGTGCGGCGGCCATCGTCGAAGAACCGCGACAGGGCCGCCGCCGCCATCCAGCCGGCGGTGCCGCCGCCGACGATCACGACCTGCGCAAGGCGGCTTACGTTACCGATACCATCGCCCCTCATCATCCTCCCCCAGACCCTATCGCTTTCGGCCATTGTTGGCAAATTGCCACACTGTTCTCGCAAAAATGCGCAGGCCTATTGTCAAGCCGCGCAGCCACCGATAATCCATGCCCCCACAACAGGGCAAGCTATCTGGCTATAAATGATAGCGCTAACATGGGGAGGGATCTTATGCGCATCGCGATGCAGCGCCGTGTCGTTCAGGCTGGAAGCCGGAGCGACTGGTTGAAAGGGGCCTTGCGCGCCGGGGCTTCCGTGCTGGTGGTTGGCAGTGCGCTGGGTGGTCAGCTGGCCGCGGCGCAAGATGCCGGGCAGCCCGAAGCCGATGTCGAGGACGCGGCGCCCGCCGAAGAGCCCGGCGTCAACGAGATCCTCGTTACCGGCTTGCGCGCCTCGCTCGCCAACGCGCAGAACCTCAAGAAGAATTCCGACACCGTGGTCGATGCGATCACCGCGCAGGATATCGGCGCGCTGCCCGACCGTTCGGTGACCGAAGCGCTGCAGCGCGTTCCCGGCATCGCCATCAACCGCTTCGCCGGTTCGAACGATCCCGACCACTTCTCGGTCGAAGGTTCGGGCGTCGTGATCCGCGGGCTCAATTTCGTGCGTTCGGAATTCAACGGCCGCACCGCCTTTTCCGCGGGCGTGGGCGGGCAGGCGCTGAACTTTGCCGACGTGCCGGCCGAACTGCTCGGCTCGGTCATCATCAGCAAGAACGCGACGGCCGAGACAATCGAAGGCGGGCTGGCCGGCACGGTCAATCTCAACACCCGCAAGCCATTCGACAATAACGGGCTCAAGGTCGCCTTCAGCGCCGAGGCCAATTACGGCGATTTCCGCAAGGAATGGACCCCGACCCTCTCGGGCCTGATCAGCAACACCTGGGACACCGACAAGGGCCGGTTCGGCCTGCTGGTCAGCGGCTCCTATTCGCGCATCAAGAGCCGCGCCGACGGGATTCAGATCGCCAACTACCAGACCCGCGATGGGGCTCTGGTCAATGCCGCCAACGGCGGGGGCGTGCAGGTCTGCCGCAACCCGCTGCCGGGATCGGGCGACAGCTTCACCCTGCCGCCGCCCAACTCCGCGTGCGACAATTTCGGGACGGCCGGGGCTGACGGCTTCGCCGATTTCGCGGACTCGCGCATCGCGCCGGTCGGCGGCCAGTTCCGCACGCAGGAATTCGACCGTGAGCGCAACGGCTTTGCTGCTTCGGCTCAGTTTGAATCGATCGACGAAAAGACGGTGATCACGGCCGAATTCATTCGATCCTCCTCGACCAACCGCTGGGGCGAATACACGTTCGAAACCGCGCCCGACCTGTCGGAATACACCACCTATCCGATCGGCTGCCAGCAGAACGCGAACGGCCCCCGGCTGGTCAACCCCGATGGCACCACCACGAACCCGGATGGCACTCCCACGCTCCCCACCTCGCGCGCGCAGTGCCCGGTGGGCGGGTTTACCGACTTCATCTACAATGATGTCGGGCTGTTCCAATCGGGCTATATCGTCAACACCAACGATGGCTGGCGCGGGGACATCACCGAGGCCGATGGCAACCCGATCCAATCGCCGTTTGTGCCGATTGGCGGTGTGCAGCAGTCGCTGGCGCGCCGTCAGGTCGATGATCGCATCAAGAACGAGGATTACTCGCTCAACCTGCGGACCGAACTGACCGATCGTCTGACGGTCGAGCTTGACGCGCAATATGCGACGTCGCGTAAGGAAAATCTCGATTTCAGCGTGTTCGGTTCATCCTTCGCCGACCAAGAGCTGGATCTGACCGGCGATCTGCCCGTTATCGTTCCGCGCAAGCCGCAGTTTCTGGGCTACTCATGGGGTGCGCCGAGCGACACTCTGGCAAACGCGACCGAAGAACAGTATTTCAACGATCCGCGCTTCCAGTTCTGGCGCGCGGCGATGGATCACATCGAGGACAGCGAGGGCAAGCAATATGCCTTCCAGGCCGACATGGCCTACGAATTCGACGACGATTCCTTCATTCGCCGGGCCAAGTGGGGTGCGCGCTATCAGGACCGCGACCAGACGGTGCGCTACACCACCTATAACTGGGGTATGCTGAGCGAGGTGTGGTCCGGCTCGCGTCCGACCAATTTCGCCGATACGCCCGCAGAGCTTTCCGAGCGTTACGAATTCCCCAACTTCTTCCGCGGTCAGACGGCCGGGCCTCCGGGCGCGTTCTACTACAGCGGCGATCTGATCGGCGACTACGAAGGCGCGATTGCCGATTTCCAGTCGGTCCAGGCCATTTCCCGTACCTTCGGCAGCGCCCCGAACTGGGTGCCGCTGGCAGGGCGGCAAAGGGCGATCGCCGGGACACCCTATCTGCCCGAGGATATTCAGGGAATTTCCCAGCAGGATTCAGCGGCCTACATTCAACTCGATTTCGGCAGCGATGACCTGTTCGGGCCGGTGCGAATGTCGGGCAATATCGGCCTGCGCTATGTCGACACGCGGATCCGGTCCAGTGGTGCGATCGGGGTGCCGAGCCAGCAAGAGCTCAACATCCTCGATCCTTTCGATGTGCGCTGCGCTCTGGGCGTTCCCGTCGGCGCGCCTCCCGGCACCGAACCGACCCGTCCGGGCGGTGTCTGCAACCGCGGAGAGGCAGGCTATCTCGCCTTGCAGACCTTCGCCGGAGACGGATTTGCCCAGCGCGATGTCGCCGACGTCAATTACAGCTTCTGGCTACCCAGCTTCAACTTGAAGCTTGGCGTCACCGAAGACGTGATCGTGCGATTTGCGGCGTCCAAGGTGCTCACCCGCCCGGACAACGCCAATATCCGAAACTTCCTCAATATTGGTCTGGATGGCAGTGGTGCCGTCACTGCGACGACGGGCAATCCCTTCCTGCGACCGGCCACCGCCTGGCAGTTCGATGCCACCATCGAATGGTACTTTGACACCGTCGGTTCGCTGACGTTCAATGCATTCTACAAGGACATCAAGGACTTCTTCTTCCAGAACGACACCGTTCGAACGATCACCAACAATGGCGTGACCGAGGACGTGATTGTTCGCGGGCCCGACAACTTCAACGAGAACGGCACGATCAAAGGCTTCGAGCTTGCCTATCAGCACACGTTCGACTTCCTGCCCAAGCCGCTTGACGGGCTGGGGGTGCAGGCCAACTATACGTTCATCGAAAGTCAGGGCCTGCCCAACAGCTTCCTCAACACGGGCGAACCGGTGGACGAATCCACCGTCCCGCCGGGCAATCTGCCCCTGGAACAGCTGTCGAAGCACAACGTCAACGCGACGGTGTTCTACGAAAAGGGCCCGATCAGCTTGCGTGCCGCCTATAACTGGCGCTCGCGCTTCCTGCTCACCCCGGCGGACGTGATCTTCCCGTTCTACTCGATCTTCAACGAGGCGACCGGGCAGCTTGACGCGTCGATGTTCTTCAGCGTCACCGACGAAATCCGCGTCGGGGTGCAGGGGGTGAACCTGCTCAACGAGGTCACCCGCACCACGCAGGCCTTCACCGGCGATCCGAACGATCTCGCCCCGCGCTCGTTCTTCATGAACGACCGGCGCTTCTCCTTCATCGTCAGGGCCAACTTCTAGCCCCTGACGCGCCTTCACAAGCTCCCCAGGGAAAGGGCTCTCCGGCTTCGGTCGGAGGGCCCTTTTCCGTTGCGCTGGCGGACGCGGGGCATCGGGTGCAAAAAAGGGCCCGGGCATCGCTGCCCGGGCCTCGAGGGGCGCTTGCCGGCGCGAGGATCAGCCGGCAGCAGCCATGACATTGGCCAGCGCGCTGCGCAGCGGCTTCGCACGGTATTGGGAATCGTAAGGCGTGCCGCGCACCTCCTTCCCGTCGGCGCGCTTGGCGGGGTCGAAGCCCTGCAGCCAGTTGAACCGGTCAACCATGCCCCAGGCGAGCACGTCGTCGAGATGTGCGTCGTAATCGAGCATCAGGTCGAAATAGCGCCGCGCGAAATCCGCCACCTTTTCGTCGCGCTGGGCGATGTTGGCGGGGAGCGCCTTGTCCTTCACGTCGAATTCGGTGACGAGGAGGCGGTAACCCATGCCGGTCACTTCATCGAGGAAGGCGCGCCATTCGCGCTCGGCATAGGGCCCGACGCCGGTGGCGGAATCGATCGCGAAGATTTCGATATGCGACTGGATCCCCAGCGCATCGACCGGGGTGCCGCGCTTCTTGAGGCCTTCCAGCAGGCGCAGCACATCGGCGCAGTGCTTGAGGTGCTGCGGCTCCCAGCTCATGTAGTCGTTATAGACCAGCTGCGCGTCCGGCAGTTCGGCGCGCGCGGTATAGAAGGCGAGGTCGAGCACCGCCTCGGGGCTCCCCATCGCGCGGCTCAAACTGGTTTCGATCGGCGCATTGCGATCATGGTCGATCGCCTCGTTGACCACGTCGTAACTTGTGATCACCCCCTTGTAACGCCGGGTGACGGTGCGGATATGCTCGGTCAGCAGGCGCTCGGCCTCCTGCACCGGATTGGCGCCGTAGTCATAGGTGTTGAGCCAGCCCGGGAACCATTGCGGGCGGTGCCACAGCAGGGTGTGCCCGCGCACCGCCAGCCCCTCGCGCTGCGCCCAGCCGACGATCTCGTCCATGCGGTCGAAATTGTAGGCGGTGGGCGAGGGGCGGACGGCCTGCCACTTCATCTCGTTTTCGGGGACGACGATGCCGCACTCGCCCTTGATGATGGCGGTATAGGCCGGGTTCTGGATCGACCCGGCATTGGTGTTGCCCGGGGTCGAGGCGATGGCGCTGCCGAACCTGCGCCCGCCGCGTGCGGCGATGGAATTGAGGCCGGGCTGCGGGACGCCGGAAGGCGCGCCGCCGGACGGTGGCGGCGGAGGGCTGGCGACGGGCGCGGGCATCGTTCCCGAGGAACCCCCACCGCAGCCAACCAGCGGCAAGGCGGCGATCCCGGCCAGCGCGGCGCGGCGCGAAAGGGTAAAGGTCTTCGGGTCCATGTCAGATGATCTCCACGTCGAGCGGGGTGAGGCTGGCCGAGCTGCTGCCCGCCCACAGCCGCAATGGGCCGGGCGGGTTGGTCTCGGTAAGGATATCGTCCCACACCGCCAGCTGGCGCGCGGGGATGGTGAAACTGAGCGTCCGGCTCTCGCCCGGCGTGAGGGTGACGCGCTGGAAGCCCTTCAGCTCCAGCACCGGGCGCGTGACCGACAGGCCGGTGCGGGTGATGTAAAGCTGCACCACCTCGTCGCCGCTGCGCGCGCCGGTGTTGGTGATGGTGACTTCGGCCTTCACATCCTCGTCGCGGGCAAAGCGGGCCTTGGCGATGCGTGGGCCGGAAATGGCGAAGCGGGTGTAGCTGAGCCCGTGACCGAAGGGGAACAGGGGGCTCTTGTCGTCGAACAGATAGCCGCGCCGCGCGGAGGGCTTGTGGTTGTAGAACAGCGGGATCTGCCCGGCATTGCGCACCACGCTGACGGGCAGCTTCGCACCGGGGTTGATGTCCCCCAGCAGCGCCTCGGCGACGGCCTGTCCGCCCTCCTGCCCCGGATACCAGCATTCGAGCACGGCATCGGACTTGGCGACCACATTGGGCCAGCTCGGCGGGCGACCGTTGTAGGCGGCGACGATCAGCGGCTTGCCCAGCGCCGCCAGCGCATCGACGAGTTCGTTCTGTTCGCCGATGATGTCGATCCCGGTGCGGTCGCCGAGGTGGTTTGTGGCGAAGCCTTCGCGGCTGGTCTGCTCGGTGTCGCCGATCGCGAGGATGATGGTGTCAGCCCCGCGTGCGACCTCCACCGCCTCGGCGATCAGCCGCAGGTTTTCGGCGCGGTCGGCCAGCGTGATCTGGTCGGCCGAACGATCTTCGCTGGTGGTGATGAACAGCCCTTGAGCGGTGACGAAGTCGGCCTCGGGCGCGACCATGCGCAGCCCTTCGATCAGGCTGATGGTCTGCTTGGGCACGCTCGAATAGCCGCCCAGCCGGGCGATGGCGTGGTTGGGGCCGATCACCGCGACGCGGCCCATCGTCTTTCGGTCGAGCGGCAGCGCGCCGTTGTTGGTGAGCAGGCACAAGCCCTTGCGCGCCGCCTCCAGCGCCGGCGCGCGCGCCTCGGCGTTGCCGGTGATGCGTTGCGCCAGCGCGGCATCGCCATAGGGGTTCTCGAACAGCCCGCAGCGGAACTTGAAGGTCAGCATCCGGGCGCAGGCGGTGTCGACCAGCGCTTGCGGGATGCGGCCCGCGCGCACGGCATCGGGCAGGGCGGCGAAGGCCATGCCTTCGGGCAATTCGCTGTCGACGCCCGCCAGCAAAGCCTGATGCGCGGCATCCTCGAGATCGCGCGCGACATGGTGGAGCGTCGCGAGTTCGTGCACCCCGCCATAATCGCTGGCGATGATCCCGTCGAAGCCCCATTCGCCGCGCAGCACTTCGCCCAGCAGCCAGGCATTGCCATGGGAGGGCACCCCGTCGATCTCGTTGTAGCTCGGCATCACCGCGCCGACCGAACAGCGCTGCACCACCTCTCGGAACGGCGGGAAGAAATTCTCGCGCAGCTCCCGCTCGGAAATCTGGGCGGGGGAGACATTGTTGCCGCTTTCGGGCTGCCCGTGCCCGGTCATGTGCTTGAGCGTTGCGAAGACCTTGCCCTCGGCCAGCGTCTCGAACTTGCCCGGCCCTTGCAGGCCTTCGACCGCGGCGACCGCCATCTCGGCGGCGAGGTAGGGGTCTTCGCCCCAGGTCTCCTCGATCCGGCCCCAGCGCGGATCGCGCACGATATCGACCACGGGCGAGAGCACCAGCGGCACGCCGCGCGCGCGCACTTCGCGGGCGATCACGGATTGGACGCGGCGCATCAGATCGGTGTCGAAACTGCCCGCCAGCGCGATCGCCTGCGGAAACATGGTCGCCTCGGTCGCCATGTAGCCGTGGAGCGATTCCTCGTGCAGCAGCACGGGGATGCCGAGGCGGGTGTCCTCCAGCGCCCAGCGTTGCAGCGCGTTGATGAAGGCGACGGTTTCGGCAGGCGTGCGCCAGCGCGCCGCCGTGCCGCCCGCCGCGCCGGTGATGCCCGGCACCCCGCGCTTGTCGCTGGGACGGGTGACGTGGCCGATCCCGTCGGGGAAGGCGGCGCTGGCCTTGGCGGGGTTGAAGGCCAGATCGTCGATCATGTCGCCCTTCGCCGCCCATGCGGTGCGGATCTGCGCGACCTTTTCTTCCAGCGTCATGCGCGCCATCAGGTCGGCGACGCGCAAGGGTATCGGGGCGGCGGCGTTCTTGTAGAGCGGGCGATCCTGCACCGCCCACGCCGCTGGCCCCGAACCCAGCGCCAGCGCGGCAAGGCTGCCGCCCGCCATCAGGCGCAGCGCATGACGGCGGGAGAGGCTCACTCCGCCACCGTCAGCGTCACGCTCTGCACCTCCGCGGAGTTCGCGCCGGTCATGATCGTGAAGGTGCCGGGCTCGGTGACCTGCTTCATCTGCGTGTTCCACAGCATGAAAGCATCGGGGCGCAGCGTGACGGCAACATTGCGCGTCTCGCCGGGGGCGAGGGTGACGCGCTGGAAGCCCGCAAGTTCCTTCACCGGGCGCGTGACCGAGCTGATGTCGTCGCGCAGGTAGACCTGCACCACTTCGTCACCTGCGCGGCTCCCGGTGTTGGTCACGGGCACCGTCACCGTCACGCCTTCGCCGGGCCGGATCGTCGCCTTCGACAGCTGCGGCGCGCCGAGTTGGAAGGTGGTGTAGCTGAGCCCGTAGCCGAAGGGGAACAGCGGCGCGGTCGTATCGAACAGATAGCCCCGCCGCGCGCTCGGCTTGTGGTTGTAGAACATCGGCAGCTGGCCCGCATTGCGCGCCACGGTCACCGGCAGCTTGCCGCCGGGGTTGACCGTGCCGAGCAGCGCATCAGCAATCGCGGTGCCCTGCTGTTCGCCCGCATACCACGTCTCGAGGATCGCATCGGCCTGTTCGGCGATGGCCGGATAGCTCGGCGGGCGGCCATTGACGAGCACCACTACCACGGGCTTGCCCAAGGCCTTCATCGCGGCGAACAATTCGTTCTGCTCGCCGACGAGATCGAGGCTGGTGCGGTCGCCGAGATGGCTGTTGGCCCAGCCTTCGCGGCTGGTCTTTTCGGTGTCCCCGATGAAGAGCACGATGGTGTCGGCGGTCTTCGCAACCTCGACCGCCTCGGCGATGCGGCGGCGGTTCTCTTCCGGGTCGGCGAGTTCGACCGGATCGTCCCACCAGTCGCTGTCGCCCTTGACGATGTCGACGCCCATTGCATGGACGATGTTCGCGCGGTTCCCGACTGCGGCCCGAAGGCCCGCGAGCGGTGTAACGCTGGCGCGCGGTTCGCCATAATAGCCGCCGAGGCGCGCGACATCGGCATTGGGGCCGATCACCGCGATGGTGGGTGTCTTGCCGCCTGCCTTGTCCGGCACCGCCAGCGGCAATACGCCGCTGTTCTTGAGCAGCACCAGCGACTTTTCCGCCGCCAGCCTTGCCAGCGCGACCCCCTCGGCCCCGTTGGAGGTCTTGGCCTTGGCGAGATCGGGCCAGGGATTGTCGAACAGCCCGGCGTTGAACTTGCTGGTCAGCATCCGCCGCACCGCGTTGTCGATCGCCGCCTGCGAGATGCGGCCCTCGCGCACGCTTGTGGCGAGATCCTTGAAGCCTGCGCCCTCCGGCAGGTCGACATCGACCCCGGCGAGCAGCGCGATCTCGCCCGCGCGGGCATTGTCGGGCGCGATGTTGTGGAGGCGCGCCATGTCCTCGATCGCGTAGTAATCTGACACAACCGCGCCGCGATACCCCCACTCGCCGCGCAGAACGTCTTCCAGCAGCCAGCGGTTGGCGTGGCTGGGCACGCCGTCGATCTCGTTATAGCTCGCCATCACCGCGTCGATCTTGGTGCGCTTCACCACTTGCTCGAAGGGCGGGAAGAAGGCTTCGCGCAGCGTGCGCTCGCTGATCTGAGCGGGACCCACGTTGGTGCCGCTTTCCGGCTGGCCGTGGCCGGTCATGTGCTTGAGCGTTGCCAGCACCTTGCCCGGCGCAAGCTTGCGCGCGGTGCCCGTGCCCATCAGCCCCTCGACCGAGGCAACGCCCATCTCGCCGACGAGGAAGGGGTCTTCGCCGAAAGTTTCCTCGATCCGGCCCCAGCGCGGATCGCGCGCGACATCCACCACGGGAGAGAGCACCGAGTGGACGCCGCGCGCGCGGGTCTCGTCAGCGATCAGGGCATTGATGTCGCGCACCAGCGCGGGGTCCCAGGTGCTGGCAAGACCGATGGCCTGCGGAAAGGCGGTCGCGTCCTTGGCGGCGAGGCCGTGGAGCGATTCTTCGTGGAACAGGATCGGGATGCCGAGCCGGGTGTTCTCCATCGCCCAGCGCTGCGCATCGATCACGTACTGGATCGAATCCTCGATCGAGCGGCGCGGGACGACGCGCGGGGAGGAAGGGCCCGAACGGTCGGAGGGGCGGGCGATCTGACCGATCCCGTCGGGGAACATCGCCGAGGCCTTGGCGGGATCGAAGACATCGCCTTCGCTCTGGATCTTGGGCTTGGAATCCCAGATGGTGATGATCTGCGCGACCTTTTCTTCCAGCGTCATGCGCGCCAGCAGGTCTTCGACGCGCTGTTCGACCGGAAGGTTGGCATTCCAGTAGGGCGCGTCCTTCATCGCGCGCTCGACCGCCACGGTTTGCGCCTGGCTCGATTCGGCAGCCACCATCCCGAATGCCGCCAGACACACGCCAGCCGCCAGCGCGGCCCGCTTGATCCCTCTCATGCTATGTCCCTCTCCCTGCACGGCCGCTTGACTGGCTCCGTGTTTGTGGTAGCGCTACCATGATGAGAGGGAGAGGGCTTGTCAACCGGCTAGCGATAGCAATCGCGGCGATGCTGCTGGCGGTGCCGGTGCGTGCCGAGGATGGCTATGCGCTGTGGCTGCGCCATCCCCCGCTTGAAGGCGAAGCGCGGTCGCGCCTGGCCGCGCTCGACGGGGCGATCTATGCGCCGACCGCCGACGATCCCACTGTCGCCATCGCTATCAGCGAGTTGCGCTCCGGGATAGATCGGCTGCTCGGCAAACCGGCCGCCCCGCCATTTGTAATCCTCGATCCGCGCGTGCCCGGCCCACGGCCACGTTCGGCGTTTTTCCTCGATTGCGCCAATCCGGCGATACCGGAGCCGGGGGGCTTTCGGTTGCAGGGCATGCGTGATGGCATCCGCATCACGGCGGGCGCGCCGATCGGCTGCCTCTATGCCACTTACGCGCTGCTGCGAGAATTGGGACAGGGTGCAGATCCGGCGGCGCTGTCGCTGGACGAGGCTCCCGCCATGCCGCTCAGGATGCTCAATCACTGGGACAATCCCGATGGACACGTGGAGCGCGGCTATGCCGGCCGTTCGATCTTCGATTGGTGGCACCTGCCCGAAAAGCTCGATCCGCGGATGATCGACTATGCCCGCGCCAATGCCAGCATCGGCATCAACGGCGTGGTGGTGAACAACGTCAACGCCAAGGCCTTCATGCTGGAGGCCCGCTACATCGCCAAGCTGCGGCGACTGGCCGATGCGTGGCGGCCCTATGGCATCCGGGTGTTCCTGTCGGCGCGGTTCTCTGCGCCGATGGAGATCGGGGGGCTGGCCACCGCCGATCCGCTCGACCCTGCGGTGCAGGCGTGGTGGCAGGCCAAGGCGGACGAAATCTACGCGAGCATTCCCGATTTCGGTGGCTTTCTGGTCAAGGCCAATTCCGAAGGCCAGCCCGGCCCGCAGGACTATGGCCGCAGCCATGCCGAGGGCGCGAACATGCTCGCCGCCGCGCTGGGGACACGCGGCACGGTGATCTGGCGCGCTTTCGTCTACAAGGCGGAGGACAGCACCGACCGGACGATGCAGGCCTATACGGAATTCGTGCCCCTGGACGGGCAGTTTGCCGACAACGTGATCGTGCAGGTCAAGAACGGCCCGCTCGACTTCCAGCCGCGCGAGCCGTTTCATCCGCTGTTTGGCGCGATGCCGAAGACGAAGGTGATGCTCGAAGCGCAGATCACCCGCGAATATCTCGGGCAGGCGACGGGCGTCGCCTATCTCGCGCCCATGTGGAAAGAGGTGCTGGAGGCGGAGACCGGGCGGGGCGGCACCGTCGCGCAGATCGTCGCCCCCGTTGGCATGGCGGGGGTCGCCAACACCGGAAGCGACCGCAACTGGACCGGCACGCATTTCGATCAGGCCAACTGGTACGCCTTCGGGCGGCTGGCGTGGAACCCTGCGCTCTCCAGCGAGGCGATCGCCCGTGAATGGGCCGCGCAGACCTTCACCCGCAATCCCGAGGCAATCAGGCGCATCACCGCCATGATACTCGGCAGCCGCGATGTCGTGGCGCAATACACCGCGCCGCTCGGCCTTGCGCATCTGATGGGCACTGGCCACCACTATGGCCCCGCGCCGTGGGTGTGCGATCTCGCGCGGCCCGAGTGGAACCCGTGCTACTACCACCGCGCCGACAAGGACGGGATCGGCTTCGACCGCACCGCCAGCGGCTCCAACGCGCTTGCGCAATATGCGCCCGGCGTCGCGGCACAGTGGGCCGATCCGGCGACGATCGACGAGAAATATCTGCTGTGGTTCCACCGCGTGCGCTGGGATCAGCGCGTCAAGGGCGGGGATACCCTGTGGGAGCGCCTCGCTGCCGAATATGCCTGGGCCGAAATCGGCTTGCAGGCGCGGATGCAGGGGTGGGAGGCGCTGCGCGGTCACATCGATCCCGAACGCCACGCCGCCATCGCCGCCGACATGGCGCGCGAGTTGAAGGACGCGCGCTGGTGGCGCGATGCTGCGATGGCCTATTGGCAATCGGTCAACGGCCTGCCGCTGCCTGCGGGCGCGCGGCCGATCCCCGAAAGCCTCGAGGCCTACAAGGCGCGCGCTTTCCCCGAGGCTCCCGGGCAATGATAGCGCATATCATCGTGCTTGCTGACACTCGGGCGCTCGCAGTATGGCGGGTGGCATGAGCACCAAGGCCGAAACCCTCGCCCCGCCCGCCACCTCCGGCCGCAAGCGCGCTGCAAGGCGGTCCAACGCCGCGCCCACGATCACCGATGTCGCCAAGGAAGCGCAATGTTCGCCGATGACGGTGAGCCGCGTGATCAACGGCGAGGAGAACGTGCGCGAGGATACCAAGCAGAAGGTGCTGGGCGCGATCGCCAAGCTCAACTACGTCCCCAACCGCGCGGCACGCTCGCTGGCGGCGGGATCGCAGCTGCGCATCGCGCTGTTGTTCGACAACCCCTCGGCCTCCTACCTCAGCGAATTCCTGATGGGCGCGCTGGAGGAAGCCAGCCGCCGCGACATCTATCTGGTGGTGCAGGCCTGCGACAACGTTGCCGAGGCGCAGAAGGTGATCAAGAAACTGCTCGACGGCGGGATCGAGGGCTTCATCCTCCCCCCGCCGCTGTGCGATGACCAGAGCGTGCTCGACCTGATCCGCTCCTCCGGCGGGATCGCGGTCGCGGTCGGGCCGGGCCGCGCGACGGGCAGCCACGGGGCGGTGCTGATCGACGAGTTTCAGGCCGCCTACGACATGACCCGCCACATCATCGGGCTGGGGCATGAACGCATCGGCTTCATCATCGGCAACCCCGAACAGGTCGCCTCGGGCCGCCGCCTGCTGGGCTATCGCTCGGCGATGAAGGATGCCGGCCTCCCGATCGACGAAGCCCTGATCGCGCAGGGCCAGTTCACCTATCGTTCGGGCATGGTCGCAGCGGAGAAACTGCTGAGCGCGAAGCATACGCCCACCGCGATCTTCGCCTCTAACGACGATATGGCCGCCGCTACCGTCGCGATGGCGCACCGCCGCCATCTCGACGTGCCCAACGACATCACCGTCTGCGGTTTCGACGATACCGAGCTGGCCAGCTCGATCTGGCCCGAGCTCACCACCATCCGCCAGCCGATCCGCGAGATGACCACCGAAGCTGTCGCCATGATCGCGCGGGTCCACAAGCAGAAAGGCCGCACCGCGCGCGCCAAGCCCGAACAGCTGACGCTCGCCTACCAGCTCATCCGCCGCAACTCCGACGCGGGGCCCAGCCTTGCCTCCTCTTTCAGCAATCCACCCGGGAAAACATGACCGACCAAGCCACTCCCCGCCGCCTGCGCTCGCGCGACTGGTTCGACAACCGCGAACGCATGGACATGACGGCGCTCTATCTTGAACGTTTCATGAATTACGGGGTGACGCCCGAGGAACTGCAAAGCGGCAAGCCGATCATCGGCATTGCGCAATCGGGCAGCGACCTTTCCCCGTGCAACCGGATCCATGTCGATCTGGCCCAGCGCACCCGCGACGGGATCCGCGATGCGGGCGGTATTCCCATCGAATTCCCCGTCCACCCGATCTTCGAGAATTGCCGCCGGCCCACCGCGGCGCTCGATCGCAACCTGCTCTATCTCGGGCTGGTGGAACTGCTCAACGGCTATCCGCTCGATGGCGTGGTGCTGACGACGGGATGCGACAAGACCACGCCTTCGCAGATCATGGCGGCTTCGACCGTGGATATTCCCGCCATCGTCCTCAGCGGCGGGCCGATGCTTGACGGCTGGCACGAAGGCGAGCTGGTCGGCTCCGGCACCGTGATCTGGCGCAGCCGCCGCAAGCTGGCGGCGGGCGAGATCGACGAGGAGGAATTCCTCCAGCGCGCCACCGGCAGCGCGCCGTCTGCCGGGCACTGCAATTCGATGGGCACGGCGAGCACCATGAATGCGGTGGCCGAGGCGCTGGGCCTCTCGCTCACCGGCTGCGCCGCGATCCCCGCGCCTTATCGCGAACGCGGGCAGATGGCTTACCGCACCGGACGCCGCATCGTCGAGATGGTGCTTGAGGACCTGAAACCCTCCGACATTCTCACCCGCGCGGCCTTCGAGAATGCGATCGCCACGGTCAGCGTCATCGGCGGCTCCTCCAACGCGCAGCCGCATATCATGGCGATGGCCGCCCACGCGGGCGTGCCGCTGGAAACCGAGGTGTGGCAGACCCACGGTTACGACCTGCCGCTGCTGGTCAATATGCAACCCGCTGGTGCCTATTTGGGCGAGCGTTTCCACCGCGCGGGCGGCGTGCCTGCCGCCATGTGGGAACTGCTCAACGCCGGGCGGCTCCACGGCGAGGTCATCACCTGCACCGGCAGGACGATGGCCGATAACCTCGGCAGCGCCGAAAGCCCCGACCGCGAGATGATCCGCCCCTTCAATGATCCGCTGATCGACAAGGCGGGCTTCATGGTGCTGTCGGGCAACCTGTTCGACTTCGCGATCCTCAAGACCAGCGTGATCAGCCCCGCCTTCCGCGCGCGCTACCTCTCGCGCCCCGGCATGGAAGGCGTGTTCGAAGCCCGCGCGATCGTGTTCGACGGTTCGGACGATTACCACCACCGCATCAACGACCCCGCGCTCGATATCGACGAGGACTGCATCCTTGTGATCCGCGGATCGGGCGTGATCGGCTGGCCGGGCAGCGCCGAGGTGGTCAACATGCAGCCGCCAGACGCGATGATCCGGGCCGGCAAGCCGTGGCTGCCGACACTGGGCGACGGGCGGCAATCGGGGACGAGCGACAGCCCCTCGATCCTCAACGTCAGCCCCGAAAGCGCGGTGGGCGGCGGCCTGTCGTGGCTGCGCACCGGGGACGTGATCCGCGTCGATCTCAATGCGCGACGTTGCGACGCACTGGTCGACGAAGCCGAAATCGCCCGCCGCCGCGCGGAGGAGACCTGCCCCCCGGTGCCCGAAAGCCAGACCCCGTGGGAAGAACTCTACCGCGAGAAGACCGGGCAACTGGCCGAGGGCGGCGTGATGGATTTCGCGCTGAAATATCGCGGCACCGCGAGGAAGCTGCCGCGGCATAATCACTGAGAGGAATGCTGATGCGCATGATCCTGCCGCTCGCCGCGCTGCTCGCCGCCGCGCCCCTCGCGGCGCAGGACGCACCGGGATCGAACCCGCTGTTCCGCGACCGCTTCACCGCCGACCCGGCGCCGCTTGTGGTGGGCGACACGCTGTGGCTCTACACCAGCCACGACGAGGCGGCCGATGGCGAGATGTTCAACATGAAGGACTGGCTCGTCTGGTCGACCACGGACATGCGCAACTGGACGGCGCACCCGCCGGTGATGAAGCTCACTGACTTTGCCTGGGCCTCGCACGATGCCTGGGCGGTGCAGGTGATCGAAAAGCATGGGCGCTTCTGGATGTATGCGCCGGTCGAGCATGACAAGACCAGACCCGGCAAGGCGATTGGTGTCGCCGTGTCGGACAGGCCCGAAGGCCCGTTTGCGGACGCCAAGGGTTCCGCCCTCATCAGCAATGACATGACCCCCAAGGGCACGCATAGCTGGGAGGATATTGACCCCACCGTCTTCACCGACGACGATGGCACCACCTGGATCGCCTGGGGCAACCGCCAGTGCTACATCGCCCGCCTCAGCGAGGACATGATCAGCATCGACGGACCGATCACCGAGATCACCCCGCCGCATTTCGAGGAGGGGCCCTGGCTGCACAAGCGGGGCGATATCTACTACCTCACCTATGCTTCGCTGGATCGCAGCGATCACGAGAACGAGCGGGTCTCCTATGCCACCGCGCCGTCCATTCGCGGGCCGTGGACATATCGGGGCGAGCTTACCGGATCGGGGGAGGGCAGCTTCACGATTCATCCCGGCATCGCCGAGTTCAAGGGCCGCTGGTATATCTTCCTGCACAATGCCTCGCTCACCGTGAACGGGCAGAAGGGCGCGATCGGGCGACGGGCGGTCACGGCGGAACACCTCACCTACGACGAGAACGGCTTGATGCGCCCGGTGATCCAGACGCGGGCGGGCGTGACCGCAACCCCGCCCTGATGCGGCTTTCCTACTGCGCCGCGACCTGACAGGATCGCCGCCATGTCCGATCTTGGCGCCGCACGCACCGCATCGTTTCGCCGCTTTATGGGGGTCTGCGTGCGGGCCGGATTTCTGTTCCTGGACAGTGTCTCATGTGTCTCCAACACGGGCGCAGCGGGGGCGCCGGGGTGCCGGATCAGGTGGCCGCGATTCGCAAGGTGAGGCTGATCGTCTCGCCCGGCGCGCACAGCGGCATCGCGCCGCTGTTGGCGGCATCGGGCGCGTGGTTGACCGGCTCCAGGCACAGAATCTCGGGCGCGTCGGGGGCGTAGAGGTGGAGGTGCTCCGCGCCCTCGGCGGAAAGCGTGATGGTGCCGAGGTCGTCGCGCACATGGGCCTGCCCGGCCCAGCCGGTGAAGCAATGGTCGATCGCCGCCTCGGGGAGCGGCGTGCCGCGTGCGAAGTCGGCGAAATGGTCGGCCGGGAGCATCGTGCCGGTCGGCAGCATGTCCGCGCCCACCTCGACCACCCGCTCGGCGCTGAAGGTCACGCGGCTCTCGGGGCGGCGGCGCAGATAGGGGTGGAGGCCGATCCCCCCCGGCATCAGCCGCTCGGACCGGTTGGTGAGCGACAGCGTGATCCGGCAGCCGGTGTCGGTGAGCGTGACTGCCTGCCGCGCCTCGTAGGCCCAGGGCCAGCCGGGGGCCGCGCCGTCGCGCCGGTGAAGCAGCACGCAGGCCTCGGGGGAGTGGCTCTCGATCTGCCACGGCGATTGCCAGCCGTGGCCGTGGATGGCGTGGCGTTCGGGCGGGAAGTTGGGGGCGAGTGCGACGACGCGGCCCTCCCAGCCGAAGCGGCCCGCGCCGATGCGGTTGCACCAAGGCACCATCGGGAAGCACGCGGCGGCGAGCGGGTCGGTCGCGCCCGGCGGCATGGTGCGCAGGATCGGCACGTCGCCGCAGGTCAGCGCGGCAATCAGCCCGCCCGCTTCGGGCAACAGTCGCGCCTGCCACGCGCCGGATTGGAGGAGGATAGGTGTCACGCGGATCGAGGCTCTAACGCGGTCTGGCTTTCGCCGCCACCGCGGCATGGGCGCGGATGACGCGGTGCATCGCTGCGTCGCTGTCGAACACGCCGTACCAGCCTTGCGGTTCGTGCGGCGGATCGCCCATGTAGGCGCGGTCGCCATCCCGGAAGCGGGCATCGGGATGCGCCGCGCGCGCCTCGCCGTTCCAGCCCCAGAAGTTGCTCCCGCCAATGACGCCGCTGCTCGCCCAGTCGGCTTCGACCGCGTCGTAGATCAGCCGGTAGAACCGCTCGCGAAAGGTGGTGGCGTTGCCGGGGGCATAGGCCTCACCATCGCGCGGGAAGCCGAATTCCTCGATCAGCAGCGGCTTGCCCAGCGCCTCGGCGATGGCGACGTGGGCGGCGATGTAGGCTTTGACCTTGTGCTTGCCCTCGGGCCAGGCCCGACCCGGAAACGCCAGCGCGGCGGCGGCTGCGGACGAGCCTGCCAGCGCATCCCGCCGCGTGATCGTCATGGCGCGATGTCGAGGCCGAAGCCCGGAACCGGCATCCCTTCGCCGTCGACCAGATTGACCACCGGCGCATCGGCCCAGGCATACCGCACCCGCGTCGGCGCCATACCCTCGGGCACGGGAAGGATCAGGCGGTCGCCCTCGGCGCGGGCCAGCACGAAGCGGCAGGTGCCGGGCTCCGCCGCGCACAGCTCGACGCCGAGCGGATGAAGCCCGCCTTGCACCTGAAGCGCGCCCACAACCCCGGTGAAACTGACCGTCACCGCCGGGCCCTCGCGAACGGCGCGCGCGGGCATCGGCATGGCGCGGCCATTGAAAGCCTGGGCGAGACGCTTGCCGAGGTCGTTCTTGTTGGCAGGGTGGATGTCGGTCGGCTCGCCGATGTCGATCGCGGTGACCAGCGCGGCGTTGGCATCGGCCACGACCCCGCGGCGCTGTTCGTCGCGCATGTCTGCCCAGCCGGATTCGCCCGGCTCGGAGCGGCGCTCGCCCCAGTCGGCGAGCTGCACCACCAGCATCCGCGCCTGCGGGCCGAACTGCCGCCGCCACCCGGCGAACAGCGCGGCGAGCTTGGGGTGGTAGGGGCCTTGGCCCGCATCGGCCTCGCCCTGATACCATGCCACCCCGGCAAGCCGCATCCGGCCGAGCGGGGCGATCATCGCATTGTGCATCACCCCGATACCGGCATTGGCATCCCACGGCGCGCGCGGGGGAATGTCGGTGACGGTGGTGGTGGCATATTGCCAGTCCGCCCCCAGCGACACGCGCTCGCCATTGGCGGCGGTGAAGTGGAGCCGCTCCGGCCCGGCGAAGAAGCCGCCGGTGTCCCACATGTTGTTGGCGGCGATCAGGATCGTATTCTTGCCCGCCTTCAGATGCCTCGCCGGCACGCGATAGGTGCGCTCCACCCCCCAGCCGAAGGTGTAGCCGACGGGGTGCCCGTTGACGAAGGTCAGGTCCATGTCGTCGATCGCGCCGATCGCGAGGCTGCCGTCGCCGCGCGCCTGCTCGGCGGTGAGCGTAACGGTCTGCTTCAGCCACACATTGGCGCGCGGGTTGGTGTCGAGCCCGGTGCCTTCCCACGCGTTCCACATCGTGAACTTGGGGATCGGCTTCCAACCGAGCAGCGCGGGGTTTTTCCACGGCTCGCGGCCCCCGTCGCGCGTCCGCCAGAAATCGAACCAGCGCGGCACGAAGGCCTGCGTGGCGGCATAGGGATCGCGGGCGTAGAGCGCGAGCAGTTCGAGCGCTTCGGCCCCTTCGATCGCCTCGCCCCCTGCGGGATCATACCACGCCCGCGCGGCGCTGCCGCCCCAGTTGGCATGGATCAGCCCGACCGGCGTTGCCGGATCCTTGCGGCGCAGCGCCTTGGCCATGTAGAAGCAGGCGGCGGAGAAGGGCGCGACCGTCTCGGCGGTGGCGGCGTTCCACGCGGTCGGTGCGGCGAAATTCGCCTGCGGCACCGGTGCGGTCGATTTCGGCACCATCAGCAGCCGCACGCCATCATCGGCCGCCTGCCGGAGCTGGTTGTCGACATCGAGCGCGCGCGTCACCGGCAGTTCCATGTTCGACTGCCCGCCGCACAGGAAAACGTTGCCGATCAGGATGTTGGCATAGGCGGAGGCGCCGGTCGCATCGCTGACCGTCAGCGTGCTCGGAGCGGCGGTGGCGGTCTGCGCGGGGAGGGTGATGACAAAGTCGCCCGCCGCGTCGCTGACCGCGCGCGCTTCGCTCGTCCCCAGCCTTGCGGTGACCGTCACACCTGCCTGCGTTTGCCCGGAGAGCACCAGCGGGTGCCCGGCCTGAAGCACCATGTTGTCGCCGAAACCGGGATCGAGCACCGGATGCGCCGCAGCCGGCACCGCCATCGCGGCGGCGAGGGATGCGGCCATGAACGGCCCGCGCATCATCCCAGCTTTGCAAGGGTCTGCGCGACCCCTGCCACCGGAGCGGCGAAGGCGAACAGGCTGCCCGACAGCGGCATCTGCGCCATGTCCTCCCCGCTCATGTTCTTGATCGCGGTCGTCACGAAAGCGGTGCCGAGGTCAGGCCCGCCGAAGGCCAGCTTGGTCACGTCGCGCGCCGGGATCGGCACCGTGGCGACCAGATCGCCTCCGGGTGAGAACCGCGCGACGCAGGAACCGAGATAGAGCCCGGTCCACAGATGATCCTCGGCATCGACCACCGGGCCATCGGGATAGGCATGGGGGAACAGCGCCCCGGTGTCGGCAAACAGCCGCGCCTCGCCCACGCCATCCTCCGACAGGTCGGCGACGAAGATCTTCTGCGCGCCGGTGTCGGTGAAATAGATACGATTGCCTGCGGCGTTGACGGCAGGGCCATTGGTGATCGTGATCCCGCTCGGCCCGGCTGCGCGGATCGTGCCCCGGTCGAAGACGTAGAACCGGCCCGAACCCTCGCGCTCGCCATCGTCCATCGATCCGAACCACACCCGCCCCCACGGGTCGGTGCAGGCATCGTTGAGCCGGTTGGTCGCGGGTTCTCCCGGGATGCTGGCAAGCTTGGTGAAGGTATCTGTTTCGGGCGCGAAGGTGTAGAGCCCGTCCTTCAATCCGCACAGCAACAGACCGCCCTCTGCCGGCACGGCCCAGCCGATCTGTTCGGGCGCTTCGGCAAAGCCGTTGCTGCCGTTGGTCGGATCGAAATGCCACAACCGGTGGCGCTTGATATCGACGAACCACAGGATTTTGCGGCCCGCATCCCAAACCGCGCCTTCGCCCAGCAGGCTGTCGGCGGCGAGTACGGCCTCGACCGGGAGTGTCATCTCCATCCGGCATCCACCCAGTAATTGTGCGCGGTGCAGAAGCGCGCATCGTCAGAGGCAAGGAACAGCGCCATCGCGGCGATGTCGGCGGGCTGGATACGCCCGTCAAGGCATTGTGCGGCGACGATCTCGGCCTCGCCCTCGGGCGTGTACCAGCGCATCTGGCGCGGGGTCTGGACGTTGCCGGGCACGATGGTGTTGACGCGGATATTGTCGCGCCCCAGCTCGCGCGCAAGGCTGCGGGTCAGGCCCTCGATCGCGGCCTTGGCGGTCTGGTAGATCACCAGATCCTTCAGCCCCAGATGCCAGCTGATCGAGCCCATGTTGACGATCGACCCGCCGCCCGCCGCGCGCATCGCCGGAACCACCGCCTTTGCAGCGAAGAACTGGTGCTTGAGGTTCACCGCCATCCGCTCGTCCCAATAGGCGGGGGTGACATCGTCAAGGCTGTGCCGGTCATCGCTGGCGGCGTTGTTGATAAGCACATCGCACCCGCCGATCCGGTCCATCAGCGCGCCGATCTTGGCGGTGTAGTCCTCGCAATCGGTGATGTCGCAGGGCAGAAAGTGCGGCGGATGATCCGCGCCTGCCAGCCGCCCGATCAGCGCCTCGCTGGGGTGTTCCTGAATGTCCACGAAGCCCACCACCGCGCCCTGCCGCGCAAAGGCCTCGACCATTCCCTCGCCGATGCCGGAGCCGCCGCCGCTGACGATCACCCGCTTGCCCGTCAAGCTCGGGTAGAGCGCGCTGTGCACCCCGGCGCTGCTGGTTTGCGCGTCCAAGTTCATTCCCCATCCCTGTGGCGGCCGGGATGATCCCCCTCCGGCGGCCTGTGTCAATTCTTATAGGTCGGTCACATCGCTGCGATCAGGCCCCGTTCGGCCAGATTGCGCGCGAAAGCGGTAAAGCCCATCGTCCAGGCCGGCGCATCGCGCGACGTGGTGACGGTATTGGTAAGCGTCCCCAGCCGAGCCGAGCGGATCGTCACGACGTCGCCGACCTTGTGGGTGAAACCGGCGCCGGGCGTGTCGCGATCCTGCGTCGGCGCGAACAGCGTGCCGCAGAACAGCACGAAGCCATCGGGGTAGTGATGCTCCGACAGGCACTGCGCGACCAGATCGAGCGGATCGCGGCTGATCTGGCTCATGTCGTTGCGCCCTTCGAGGCGGTAGCCTTCGGGCCCTTCGATGACGAGCTCCACCTCGGCACGGCGGACGTCGTCGATGGTGAAGGTATCATCGAACAGGCGGATAAAGGGGCCGATGGCGCAGCTGGCATTGTTGTCCTTGGCCTTGGACAGCAGCAGCGCCGACCGCCCTTCGAAATCGCGCAGGTTCACATCATTGCCGAGCGTCGCGCCGACGACCGCACCGTGCGGATCGCACACCAGCACGACTTCGGGCTCGGGGTTGTTCCAGTCCGAATCCGATCGCACGCCGACCTGCGCTCCGGTGCCGACCGCCGAAAGCGTGGGCGCCTTGGAGAAGATCTCTGCATCCGGGCCGATCGCGACTTCGAGATATTGCGACCACATCCCTTCCTCGATCAGCGCCGCCTTCAACTGCGCGGCGGCGGCGCTGCCGGGGACGACCGAGCGAATCCCGCTGCCGACCTTGTCTTCGAGCTGCGCGCGGATGCTGGCGGCGGCGGAGGCATCGCCCCGCGCACGCTCCTCGATCACGCGCTCGATGGCGGAGAGCGCGAAGGTGACGCCGCTGGCCTTGATCGCCTGCAAGTCGATCGGGGCGAGCAGCGACCATCCGGCGGGCAGGCCATCCTCGACCGCGCCGATCATGCGGCCACCTGTAAAGGCGCGCCGGGAAACCGCGCCCGCCACGGTGCTGGCGACGCCGGTGAGATCGTGAATTTGCCCTTCGGCAATGGTGATGACGCACGGCCCCTCGGGCGACAGCGCCCGGCCGATGAACTGCCCCTCGCGGTAATCCGCTGGCAGACTTTCCCATATCCTCTCGGCCATTTCTGGCTCTTGCCCTCCGCTGTGATAGCGCTACCATAAGACCACAATGGCGGGCCGACAAGCCCCCAAAAAACACGGGAGGAGAGGTGATGGCACGGCATCTGGCGGCGCTGGCAGGCGCGTGTGTACTGGCAGCAACAGGAACGGCGGCAGCGGGGCGTGATGTGGTCGCGCGGTTCGATTACCTTGCCTATGAAGCCCCTGTCGAGCCGCCCGTGGCCGCGTTGCAATACCGCAACCCGGTGATTCCCGGTTTCCACCCCGATCCCTCGATCGTGCGGGTGGGTGACGATTTCTACGCCGTCACCTCGACCTTCAGCTGGTTCCCCGGCCTGCCGATCCTGCATTCGACCGACCTGGTCAATTGGCGGCTGATCGGCAACGCGATCGACCGCCCGACGCAGCTCGATTTCAGCGGGCTGGGCACCAATCGCGGGTTGTTTGCGCCCGCGATCACGCATCACGACGGCAAGTTCTGGATCGTCAATACTTGCATCGAATGCGGCGGCAACTTCGTCATCACCGCCGATGATCCCGCCGGGCCGTGGAGCGATCCGGCGTGGCTCGATTTCGGCGGGATCGACCCTTCGCTGTTCTTCGACGCCGATGGCAAGGCGTGGATCGTCTACAACGACGCGCCTCCGGGGGAGCCCGGATATGAAGGCCACCGCGCACTGTGGCTTCAGGCTTTCGACCCGGCGGCGATGAAGGTTCTGCCGCAGCGTACGCTGCTGGTCGACAAGGGCGTCGACCCTGCGACCAAGCTGATCTGGGCCGAGGGGCCGCACATCTACAAGGTGGGCGACTGGTATTACCTCCTCACCGCCGAGGGCGGGACGGCGGATCAGCACTCGCAGACGATCTACCGCGCGCCCAAGGTGACCGGGCCCTACACGCCGGGGCCGTTCAACCCGATTCTCACCCAACGCGATCTGCCCGCCGGGCGCGGCGACCGGGTCGAGGCGACCGGCCATGCCGATATCGTGCAACTGGAGGATGGCAGCTGGTGGGGTGTGTTCCTCGCCACGCGGCCCTTCGCCGGGCAATCGACGCTGCTGGGGCGCGAGACATTTCTGCTCCCGATGCGCTGGGTCGATGGCTGGCCGCGATTCCTCGACCGGCAGGAGCCGGTGCCGATGGTAACGCAGGCGCCGAAACTTCCCGCGTCGCCTGCTTCGCCCTGGCAGAGCTGGCGCGAGGAGTTCGACGGTGCGCTGTCTGACGAATGGATCGGCCTGCGCACGCCGGGGCAGGGGCAGCTGTGGCACGTGGCCGATGGTGCGCTGCACATGACGGCGGGCCCTGCGGTGGCGGGAAGCCTCGGCCGGCCCGCCTTCACCGGACGGCGGCTGCGGCATCACACCGCCGACATCACCACCCGGCTCGCCTTCACGCCCGCGCGGCGCGGGGATTTTGCCGGATTGCTGGCCTTCATGGACGAAAGCCACTTCCTCGCCGCGGGCAAGGAGCAGGGGCGGATCGTGGTACGACTGCGCGACAATGCGGAGCAAGGCGCGCAGGGGCGGGAGATCGCCTCGGCCCCGCTGGCAACCGATGGCCCGATCGAACTGCGCCTCGCCCTCGATGGCGGGAGCGCGGCGGTGTTCTGGCGCGCCGAGGGGGCGGAAGCATGGCAGCCGATCGGGGCTGCGATCAATGTCGAACCGCTCGCCTCGGTCCATGCCGGGCTGTTCACCGGGCTGGTGATCGGCCCCTACGCCGTTTCGCCGGGATAGGGGGCCTTAATTGGTCTTGAAGATATAGACCGGCCCCACCTCGACGTTCTGCGCCGCAGCGGCAAAGTGCAGCGTCACCGTCGCATCACCCGCGCCGAAACCGCGCGTGGCGGTGAAGGGCAGGTTCACCATCTGCCACTTGTCACCGATCTTGAAGACCTTGTCGCCAAAGCCCTCGTAGGGCGGGATCGCGCTCTGCATCCGGGCGTAGATCAGACCCTTGCCGTCGTCGGTCTGGGAGCTGATCGTGCGCGCGACCACGGCGACGGTGAAGGTGTCGCCTTCCTTCACCTCGGGCAGGATCGGGATCGCGGTGGTCAGATCCCAGCGGTTTTCGCCCACCTGCGTGGTGGTGAAACGGGTCGCCTTCTGAAGCCAGATTTCGGGCACGTCGAGCCCCTCCCAGCGGCCCGCTGTCCCGCCATGCGCCCAGGCGCGGTTGGTGGGATCGTTCACCAGCTGGCCGATACTGCGCAGCGCATCGGGCATTTCGATGCTGGCCGGATCCTTGAGGCTCGGCGCAGGCGCTGTGGGAGCGGTCTGCTTGGCGATGATGGTGGGCGAGCCTCTGACCACCACGGTCTGTCCGATCTCGATCTGCTGGCGCGCTCCCGCCAGCTGGAGCGACACGATGGCATCGGCCTTACGGATGCGCTTGTCGGCGCGGGCGGTGACTTCGTACCACTCCCATTCGCTGCCGACGAGCACGTTGCTATCGCCGAACCCGCCATAGGGCGCGGCGTTCTCCTGAAAGCGGACCCCGATGATCCCCTTGCCGTCACTGCGTTCGGTGCTGACGACGCGCGCGTAGAAGCCCACCGTCACCTGATCGCCCGACTTGATCTCTGCGAGCAGCGGCACGTTGGCGGCGACGGTGTAGGGGAAGGCTCCCTTGGCCTTCACGTCGAACACTCGCGTCGCACCGCCGCCGGGAATGTCGGGTGCTTGCCGCCCACTGGTCTCGTAATTGTCTCCGTAGCTCGCCCAGTCAATCCGGGTGGGATCGTTGATGAGGTCGCCCGGCACCTGTTCGTCGAAGGCGGCGAGTTCGCGCGGCAGCTGGGCTGCGGCAGGCGCGGCGAGGGCCAGCAGCGCGGTGCCAGCGCATAGCGCGAGGGTGTGGCGGATCATCATTCCGGTCTCCTCAATCTCAGTCCTGTTCCTTGAGCCCCAGCGCGCCGCGCATCCCCGGCAGCCAGCGGCCCTTGTCGGCGTCGTAAAAGGGGAAAGTGTTGGTGTAGGCCCATACGCACACCCCGATCCCGGTGGGGGCAAAGGCATCGGTTATCATGCGGTGATAGGTCACCCGGTCGGCGAGCGGGATGTGCGCGTCATAGGCACCCACCTCGCCCATGAAGGGGGTCTTGCCGGTGCGCGCGATATAGGCGCGGATCGCATCGACGTCGCGCGCCAGCTGCGCGCGGTCCTCATCGGTGGGAAAGCTGCGGCCGACGGGCGGCATATCGGGCTTGGTCCATTCCGCCCCCTGATGGGTGTAGGCGAAGGGATCGTAATAGTGGAAGGTCGGATGGATATTGCGATCATCAGGCAGCGGCAGGGTCTCCAGCGACTTGATCCCGCTCCAGTTCTCCCCCCCGATGATCACCGCGCGGGTGGGGTGGAGCTTCCTCACCTCGGCCAGCGAGGGGGCGAGGGTGGCAAGCAGGTTGGAATGGTTGAAGTTCTTATGCGGCTCGTTCTCAAGCTCGAACCAGAGCGTGTCCTCGGGATAGCCCTTGAACGCTTGCGCGATCTGCTTCCACACGCCCCCGTGCCATGCGGCCACGGCCAGCGGATCATCGTGGATCGGGTCGAAGTGGTGGCTGTTGAGGATGACGTTCAGATCCTCGGCCAGCGCCCAGTCGACGATCTGCTGCACCCGCGCCATCCAGTCGGGATCGACCGTGTAGGGCGGTGTGTCGGAGGACTTGTTGTGCCAGCGCACGGGGATGCGAACCGTATCGAACCCGGCCGCCTTGATCCGCGCGAAATCGGCCTTGCTCGCGGGCTTGCCGCCCCATGCGCCCTCGGTCGGCGGTTCGAGTGTGTTGCCCATGTTGATGCAAGTGCCCACCGGCAGGGGCTTTGCGGCGGGCACGGCCTGAGCCACAGCAGCGGTCGGGGCCAGCGGGGCCAGCGTGATCGCGGCCAGCGGCATCAATGCGGCGAGCAGTGTGCGGTTCATTTCTCTCTCCCTTTAGGCAGCCGCTTGTCCGGCCTGCCTCTTGTTCCCCGTTCAGCAGGTCAGCGGCACGGCAAGACCTGCTCGGCATCGCTGCCGAGGCGCACTTCGGCGATGGCGTAATCGGCGCGACCCTCTGTTTCGAGCACGAAGGGCCGGTCGAGCCCGGTCACGTCCGCGCCCTTGTCCCTCAGGCACTTGAGCGGCAGGCCGTAGCGCACATAGCCCTCGGTCGCGGGCAGAGTGACGGCGGCGTAGCCATCGCCCTGCGGCCCGCGCGCGCCGATCCGCGCAGTGGCGGGGGCATCCCACACCCGCAGCGTCACCAGCACCATGACATCGCCATTGGTCTCGCGCGCCACGTCGACAGGATCGAGATTGCCGAGCTGCACGCTCGCCGTGCCGCCCGCGATGGCGAAGCGGCGCGCGCCTTCCTGCACCTTGAAGTTTTCCGCCGTCACCCGCGCCCGCCCACCGAGCGCTTCGGCGGGAAGGGTGGTGACGCGGGTTTCGACCTCGTCGCCGTTGCCCGCGACCCACAGCGACCAGCGCGCCGCCGGGTTTCCGGCGTTGAACCACAGGCGGCTGTCACCACCCACGGCGCTCGCATCGAGTTCGGGCAGCGGCGCCCAACCGTCCGAAGCCGCCGCGTAATCGAGGCCGTAGCCGAAGGGATAGAGCGCCCCTTCCGCAATCTGCGTGGTACGCGGCCATGCGGCGGGCAGCTTTCCGGTGAAATCGAAGCGCGGCTTGCCGCTGGCATCGCCCACCAGCACGTCGGCCACCCCGCCGCCCTCGCTGCCGGGCAGCCATGCGACCACGAAGGCATCGGCGGCGTTCAAGGCGGGGTTCACATAGAGCGGGCGGCCGGTAATCATTACGGCGACCACCGGAATGCCCTCGGCCTGAAGCTTCTTCATCGTGTCGTAGGGCTTGGTCAGTTCGGGATCGAGCACCAGCGCGGCACGGTCGCCCTGGAACTCGGCATAGGGCGTTTCGCCGAACACCACCACCGCGGCATCGGGCTTTTGCGTGTAGCTGCCATCGGGGGAGAGCACCGCGCTGCCGCCGCCGGCCTCAACCGTTTGCTTCAGCCCGCTCCAGATCGAGGTCGCGCCGGGGAAGTGGCTGTTGTCCACCCCCGTGCCCTGCCAGCTCAGCGTCCACCCGCCCGATTGGCGCGCGATGTCGTCCGCCCCGTCGCCGGCGACCAGCAGCCGTTTGCCCGGCGCGAGCGGGAGAATGCCCTCGTTCTTGAGCAGCACCAGCGACTTCCTCACCGCCTCGCGCGCCACGGCGCGGTGTTCCGGAGCGCCGAGCAGCTCATATTGGCCCGAAAGCGCCCGGTCGGACGGCTTGCCCGCTTCGAACAGGCCGAGCCGTTCCTTCACCCTCAGGATCCGCGCCACCGCCTCGTCGATCCGCGCCATCGGGATCGTGCCCGCCTTGGCGCGCGCCAGCAGATCCTCGTAGATCGGCTTCCAGGTATCGGGGGCCATGTACATATCGACCCCCGCCATCAGCGCCTGCGGGCAGGCCTCGTTGGTGCAGCCTGCGACCTGCCCGTGGGCGTTCCAGTCCGACACGACGAAGCCGCCGAAATCCATCCGCTCCTTGAGCACGCCGGTGACCAGCGAGTGGTTGCCGGTCATCTTGACCCCCTGCCAGCTGGAAAAGCTGACCATCACGGTCGAGACGCCCTCGGCGATCGCGGGGCCATAGGGCTTGCCGTGGATGTCGCGCAGCGCCGCTTCGGTGATCGAGCTGTCGCCCTGATCCACGCCGCGATCGGTGCCGCCGTCGGCGAGGAAATGCTTGGTCGAAGCGATCACGTAAGGCCCGGCGAGCAGATTGTCGCCCGTAGGCGGACCCTGCAACCCGCGCACCATCGCGCCGACATAGGAGGCGACCAGTTCGGGGTCGGAGGAATAGCCCTCATAGGCGCGGCCCCAGCGGAAATCCTGCGGCACGGCAACGGTGGGCGCGAAGGTCCACTCCTGCCCGGTAACGCGGATTTCCTTCGCGGTGACAGCGCCGATGCGCTCGATCAGTTCGGGGTCGCGCATCGCGCCGAGGCCGATATTATGCGGGAAGATCGTCGCCCCGATGATGTTCGCATGGCCGTGGACCGCGTCGGTGCCCCAGATCATCGGGATGCCGACCCCGCCGTCCGAACGGTCGACCGAGGCAAGGTAGAATTCATCCGCCGCCTTCAGCCAGTCGGGCGCGGGCGACAGGTCATTGCCGTTGGGGCCGGAATTGCCGCCGACCAGCAGCGAGCCGAGCTTGTACTTGCGGAAATCCTCTGGCGTGACGCAGCACAGATCGGCCTGCACCAACTGGCCGACCTTTTCCTCGATCGTCATGCGCGCGATCAGATCGGCGATGCGCGCCTCGGCTGCGGGGCGGGTGGGGACGGGGTAGGTATAGGCGGGCCACAGTTCGGGATGGGCGGTGCCGGGGCCGTCGGCGGTGTCCGGTGGCGAGGTGTGCGGATGCGCCGTTCCAGCCAGCGCGGCCGGAGCGATGCTCGCCGCAGCCAGCAATCCTGCAACAAGGCGCAACTGCGTGCGACCCGAATGGCCAGTCATGTCCCTCTCCCGTGGCGGCGATGCCCGCCATGCCTGCGTTTCTTTGCTAACGCTAACATGAATGTTGGAAAATCTCGCCTGCGAAGTCAATGCGGCTGCGCGAGAGCGTCATATGTTGGCCTTCCGGCGATCCACTCAAAGCTCTGTTAAACCGAACTATAAACGCGCAGAAAATACGAATGCAGACTGCCGCACGTCAGAATGATAGCGATACCATCCACCACCGAGCGTTGATCGCGATTCGCCTGCCTCAACCCCGCGCAACGGTCTCCAGCAGTTCGGCGGTGACGGGATAGCCCGCATCGCCGAGGATCGTCAGCCACGATCGCCCGCCTTCCTCGACCACCTGCGGCATGATTGTGCGTACCGGGATCGCCTCGGCCTGCGCGCGCGCTTCCTCGTAGCTGGCGAACAGCGCGAGCCGTTCGAGATTGCGGCGGGTGGGGAAGATCAGCTTGATCTCGCCGCGCGCCGCCGCATCGAGCGCGCCCTGTGCCGAGGTCCAGAACAGGCGGGTGTTCTCGGCATGGTCGATCGACACGTCGACGTCGCCGGTGCCAAGATTGGCGAGGTAGAAGCGCGTGTCATAGACCCGCGCGATGTTCTCGTTCTTGGGAAACCAGCGCGCGAAAGGCGTGATTTGCGCAAGATCGAGTTGCCAGCCAAACGCCGCAAGCACCGGCGCGAGCGCGCCTGTTTCGGCCAGCATCGCGCGTGCGGCAGCGGCGCTGGCGGCGGTGATGTCGCCTGTGAGGCCAAGCGCGAGGCCGGTCTCCTCCAGCGTCTCGCGCACGGCGGCGATCTGGTGCGCGGCTTCATCTGGCGCGAGGCCTGCAGCTGCGGCAACCGTCTCGCCCAGCGCATAATCCGCCGGATCGACCCGTCCGCCGGGAAACACCGCCATGCCGCCTGCAAAGGTCATTTCGCGCGATCGCACGGTCATCAGCACCTCCGGCGCGGCCCCGTCGGGCGCGTTGCGGAAGATGATGATGGTGGCGGCGGGGATGCCCTCTCGGCTGGAATCGCTGGTCATTGCGGCAAAGAATGGCCCTGCGGCACGTGCTTGCCAAGGGCCAAGGCGCGATCCTGCCGCTTCATCCTTGCGGAGGCGCGAGCAGGTGTCGGGACGCTTTACACATGCCGCCGTCTCGACCCCCGGGCAAGGCCGAAAAATGGCAGATTTCCGGGGTTTCTTGTGTTTGGCACGCGCTGTGCATGGTATGCGGCGGTCCCAAATGGTCTTCGACGCGAGGCGCGACCCCTCCTGGTCTCCGGGTTGCGCCAACCGCGAAAAACAAAAAGCGCTCCGCACTGGTCCTGCGGAGCGCTTTTTCTTTTGGGGCCTCAAACGCCGGCGCAGCGCCTCCGCGCTGCTTGGCTTTCATCCGGGGGCCCGGCCCCTGCAGGGCCACCCCTCCGGGCGCGCGGTCGCGCTTGCGGCCCTTCGGGCCGACCCATCGCTACAATCGAAGGCTGTGCTGATTACGGTCGCGTAGCGACCGCAAGGCCGACCGGCCGCCCGCAGCGGGCGCAGCTTGCTGCGCGTCTAGCGAGGACGCACCCCCGGATGGGGGTGCGAAGACTCAAGCCGTCTTCACGCCGTGCTGGTCGAGCAGCTGCTGCAATTCGCCCGCCTCGAACATCTCCATCATGATGTCGCTGCCGCCGACGAATTCGCCCTTCACATAGAGCTGCGGGATCGTCGGCCAGTCGGAGAAGGCCTTGATGCCCTGACGGATCTCCATGTCCTGCAGCACGTCGACGCTTTCGTAGGCGACCCCGCAATGATCGAGGATCGCCACCGCGCGGCTGGAAAAGCCGCATTGCGGAAACAGCGGGGTGCCCTTCATGAACAGCACCACGTCATTGCTGGTTACGAGATCGGAAATGCGGGAATTGGCGTCGGACATGGCGGCTTGAGCCCCTGATGCGTGTGGGTGACTATGCGGGCTTACTTGGGGACCACGGTGGTGACTTGCAAGGCATGCAGCACCCCGCCCATCCGCCCGCCGAGCGCGTTGTAGACCAGCTTGTGCTGGGCGACGCGGCTCAGCCCGGCGAATTGCGGGGCGGTGACGGTGGCGGCCCAGTGATCGTCATCCCCCGCCAGATCGCGCAGTTCCACTGTCGCGCCGGGCAGGGCGGCGAGGATCGCGTCCTCGATCTGGGTCGCCGTCATCGGCATGTCTCAGACCTCGCCGAACAGCTGGCGGCGCGCTTCGACCGTCATGTCTTCGAGCTTGGCGCGGATATCGGCTTCGGTAATGTCGGTCTGCGCGGCGGTGAGATCGCCCAGCAGCTTGCGCACCACGTCCTCGTCGCCCGATTCCTCGAAATCGGCCTGAACCACCGCCTTGCGATAGGCGTCGGTTTCTTCCGGCGTGAGGTTCATCAGGCCCGCGGCCCATTCGCCCAGCAGCTTGTTGCGGCGTGCGGCAATGCGAAAGGCGGTCTCGCCCTCGAGCGCGAAATGGGCCTCTTCGGCGCGTTCGCGGTCCTTGAAATCGGTCATGTGCTGTGTGTCCCTTCGGATACGATCCTTGGGGCAGCGATAGAGGGGGCGGCGCGCGGCTTCAAGCGGGAAGCCGCGCGCACGAGCCCCTAATCCATCGTCACCACAAGTTTACCGACCGCCTCGCGCGCTTCGAGCTTCGCGATGGCGTCGCCCGCGCGGGCGAGGGGGAAGGTTTCGGAGACCAGCGGGTCGATCTTGCCTTCGCGCATCAGGTCGAACAGCTCGTTCACCTGCGCATGGAAGCCCTTGGGATCGCGTGCGGTGAAGGCCCCCCAGAACACGCCGCAGATGTCGCAGGACTTCAGCAGGGTGAGGTTAAGCGGCATCTTGGCGATCCCCGCCGGGAAGCCGACCACGAGGAAGCGGCCCTCCCACGCGATCGCGCGCAGTGCAGGCTCGGAATATTGCCCGCCGACGATGTCATACACGATGTTCGCGCCCTCCGGCCCGCAGGCCTTCTTGAAGGCTTCGGCGAGCGCCTTGGAGGCATCCTTGTCCATCGCCTCGCGCGGGTAGATCACAACCTCGTCCGCCCCGGCCTTGCGGGCGACTTCGCCCTTGGCCTCGGACGAGACGGCGGCGACCACGCGCGCACCAAAAGCCTTCGACAATTCGATGGCGGAAAGCCCCACGCCGCCCGCCGCGCCGAGGATCAGCACGGTGTCGCCTGCCTTGATGTGACCGCGGTCCTTGAGGCCATGGATGGTGGTGCCGTAGGTCATCAGCAGGCTGGCGGCCTTTTCGAAGGGCACGCCATCGGGCACCTTGAACATCCGGCCCGCCGCCACGACAACCTTCTCAGCAAGGCCCCCGTTGCCGATCCCGGCCAGCACGCGGTCACCCACGGCAAAGCCCTCCACGCCTTCGCCCACCGCCTCGACCACGCCGCTGATCTCACCACCGGGCGAGAAGGGGCGGGCGGGCTTGAACTGGTACATGTCGCGGATGATCAGGCCATCGGGATAGTTGATCGCGCAGGCCTTGACCGCGACCAGCACTTCGCCCGCGCCGGGGGTGGGCGCGTCGATCTCGTCGAGCGTCAGGGTCTCGGGCCCGCCGGTCTCGTGGGTGCGAATGGCTTTCATCGTGTCTCTCCCAATTGATTTCGTGTCAGGCGGCAGCCGTGCCGCGCATCAGCCACGGCTGGGCGGCGGTGCGCTGCGCCTCGAACCCGCCGATCGCCTCGCCGCGCGCCATCGTCAGGCCAACCTCGTCAAGCCCGTTCAGCAGGCAGTGCTTGCGGAAGGGGTCGATATCGAAGGTGAAGCGGTCCTGATAGGGGGTGGTGACGGTCTGCGCCTCGAGATCGACGGCGATCTCCAGCCCCTCACGCGCCACTTCCAGCAGCCGGTCCACCGCGTCTTGCGGCAGCACCACGGGCAGGATGCCGTTCTTGACCGCGTTGCCCGAATGGATATCGGAAAAACTCGGCGCGATCACCACGCGGATGCCGAGATCGAGCATCGCCCAGGCGGCATGCTCGCGGCTGGAACCGCAGCCGTAATTGTCACCCGCGATCAGGATCGGCGCGCCCTTGTAGGTCGGATCGTCGAAGACATTGCCGGGTTCCGCGCGCAGCACCTCGAACGCGCCAGCACCCAGACCCTCGCGGCTGATGGTCTTGAGCCACTTGGCCGGGATGATGATGTCGGTGTCGACATTCTTGAGGCCAAGCGGAATGGCGCGGCCTTCGACGCGGGTGAGCGGCTGCATGGGCTGTCCTTAGTCGGTCTGGGGCGGCTCGCCCGAGGGGATCGGGCCGGGCTGCGTCGGCTCGTTCGGCTTCTTCTTGCGCTTGCCGGCATACATGAGCGCGGCGGCGATGGCGGCGGAGCCGATGGCACCTGCCGCAGCGATCGCGGCGTTACGGGCGGTGTTGTTCTTGGGCTTGTCGGTCATGGTTTCCAAATGATCGCAACTGCCGCGTTACGCAAGCACCGAGCGGCGATTGGCAGGCGATACCAGACCGGTTCCCGATGAAACGAGCCTTTGCGCGATGTCAGTGCGCCGCTCGGCGCCGCCCGCCACCACATATTCGGTTTCGTCGGGCAGCAGGATGGTGAGCGCAACCAGACGAATTTCGCCGTCGTCGCCCAGCTCGCAATATGACGGACGGTCCGGCACCGTTACGTTGATCAGTGCGCCGATCGTGCCGCGCTGTGTCAGCCATCGGGGAGGTATGGTTTGCGGAGCGGGCAGCTCCATCGAAAAGATGCCATACTGCTTGATCGGGGCCTGTATCCCGCCAAAGCTGGCGACGTTCTGGGCAAGCGTTTCGATCAGGTCGAATTGCCAGCTGCTGCGGATATCCGCGAACTGCGCCCCTGCCAGATCCGGGCACTCGATGAAGACCTCGCAGCCGAAGCCCGGTTCCTGGCTGTCGGTGCCGACAAACAGGTCGCTCAGGCCGTCCGAAACGATGATCAGGCTTCCTGCCGGGCGAACCGTGCGGAACGCTTGGCGGGTGGTAGGCCACGCAGGCGCGCCCTGAAATTCCGGGCTGATGAGATAGGATATGACATCGTCATCGACCGTTCCGATCGTGGACCATACCTGCGCTCTGGCCGCGAAGAAGCGTTCGTAGCGGGGATCGTCCAGCGTGACGATCCCGGGTTGGGCCGCTTCGTCGGCCTGTGCCATGCCGGGGCGAAACAGCCCTGCCAGCAGCGCGCCAAGGCCGCCTGACAGAATGCTTCGACGCGCCACCCTCACACCAGCTCGCGCACATCAGCGAGCCGTCCGGTGACAGCGGCAGCCGCCGCCATCGCGGGCGAGACGAGATGCGTGCGAGCGCCCGGGCCCTGGCGCCCGACGAAGTTGCGGTTGCTGGTCGAAGCGCAGCGTTCGCCCGGCGGCACCTTGTCGGGGTTCATGCCGAGGCACGCCGAACAGCCCGGCTCGCGCCATTCGAAGCCCGCTTCGGTGAAAATCTGGTCGAGACCTTCTTCCTCGGCCTGTGCTTTCACCAGCCCCGAACCGGGGACGACGATCGCCCAGCGCACATTGTCGGCCTTGTGGCGGCCCTTCAGCACGGCGGCGGCGGCGCGCAGGTCTTCGATGCGGCTGTTTGTGCAGGAGCCGATGAAGACGTTCTCGATCGGCACTTCGGTCATCGCCATGCCGGGGGTGAGGCCCATGTAGTCGAGGCTCTTTTGCGCGGCGACGCGCTTGCTCTCGTCGGCGAAGTCTTCGGGGTGCGGCACGCGGCCACCGATGGGCACCACGTCTTCCGGCGAGGTGCCCCAGGTGACGCTGGGTTCGACATCTGCTGCATTTATGGTCACGCTCTTGGCGAAGACCGCGCCCTCGTCCGTGTGGAGCGTGCGCCAATAGGCAACCGCCGCGTCCCACTCCGCGCCTTTGGGCGCCATCGGGCGGCCCTTGAGGTAGGCGAAGGTGACATCGTCCGGCGCGATCAGCCCGGCACGCGCGCCCGCCTCGATGCTCATGTTGCAGACGGTAAGGCGCTCCTCGACGGTCATGCGCTCGAACACTTTGCCGCGGTATTCGATCACGTAACCCGAGCCGCCCGCCGCGCCGATGGTGCCGATGATGTGGAGGATCAGGTCTTTCGCGCTCACGCCCGGGCCAAGATCGCCCTCGACCCGCACTTCCATCGGGCGTGACTGCTGAAGCAGCAGCGTTTGCGTCGCCAATACGTGTTCCACCTCGCTGGTGCCTATTCCGAAGGCAAGGGCGCCCAATCCGCCGTGGCAGGCGGTGTGCGAATCCCCGCAGACGATGGCGGTGCCGGGCAGCGAGAAGCCCTGTTCGGGGCCCACGACATGGACGATCCCCTGCTCCTTCGCGGTCGCCGGAATGTAGCGGATGCCGAAGGCGGGCGCGTTCGCCTCGAGCGCGGCGAGCTGCGCGGCGCTTTCCGGATCGGCGATGGGAACGGGCGCGCCCTTGGTGTCGACGCGCGGCGTGGTCGGCAGGTTGTGATCGGGCACCGCCAACGTCAGTTCGGGCCTGCGCACCGGGCGCCCGGCCACCTTCAGCGCCTCGAACGCCTGCGGGCTGGTGACTTCATGCACCAGATGGCGGTCAATATAGATCAGCGCGGTGCCATCATCGCGCATCTCGACGACATGCGCGTCCCAGATCTTTTCGTAGAGCGTGCGAGGGCGGCTGGCCATGGCGGGATCCATCATTCGGGGGGGAGGGGTGATGCCCCTTTGTCACGCCCCCTAATCATCTTTGCCGAGCCGTGGCAAGATTGCGGCGATTTATGGGCACGACGGTGTGGAATTTGTCATAATCTTGCGCTAGCTTACACCTATGTCAGCTATCGAATCTCCGTCTCCTGCCTTCTTGCACCCGATCACGGTCGAACCGGCTGACATCGACTTTATGGGCCACGTCAACAATGCGCGCTATCTCAATTGGGTGCAGGACGCGGTGCTGGCCCATTGGCGCGGGATCGCTCCGGCGGAAGACGTGGCGAGCAAGGCCTGGGTCGCGCTCAAGCACGAGATCACCTATCGCAAGCCCGCCTTCCTCGATGACGATGTGATCGCATCGACCGTGCTGGAACGCTTCAACGGCGCGCGCGCGTTTTACTCGACCCTGATCAAACGGGGCGAAGAGGTGCTGGCCGAGGTGCAATCCTCGTGGTGCTGCATCGATGCCCAGACCCTGCGCCCGGCGCGGATTGGCGAGCATCTGCGGGAATTTTTCTTCCCCAAGGGCGAGTGAAACGATAGGTTGCCCCACGTCCCGCCAACCGGGACGGAAGGGACGCATTCATGAACAGGTTGAAGGGCTTGGCCATTCTCGCAGGCGGCGTCATGCTCGCCTCCACGGCTCCGCTTGCCGCCCAGTCGCGCGAGGCGACTCAGGCCAAAGGTGCCGCTCCGATCTCTGCGGCCGAGCAGGCCGGGGTGCAGCAGGCCGTCGAGCTTGGCGCGAGGCTCTATGCCTATGATCAGGCCGCCTGGCACGGCACCGATGCAATGCTCGAAGACATGCCCGATGCGCGCAAGCGCGGGGTTGCCGGGTGGATCGTCAACGCGCTCGACGAGGGTTTGGAGACAGTGTTCTTCCGCCCGGTCGATGGTGGGTTCGAAGCGGCGTGGGCCGGGGTCTATGATGGCCGCAAGATCATCCGCCGCACCACCTATGCGCCCGGCGAGCGGGCGCTGGTGCCGGATGAGGTCGCGATGGTCGAGGCCAATCTGCTGCTGCGCCGCCAGCGACCCGAGCGTTGTTCCGCCACGCCGTACAACAGCGTCATCTTTCCCACCGGCAAGCCCGACGGCGGGCTCTATGCCTACCTGCTCACCCCGCAGGAGAAGACCGGCGAAATACCCTTCGGCGGGCACCACCGCTTCGAAATCGTGGGCGGCAAGATCAAGGATCGCCGCAAGTTCACCAATTCCTGCCTCACCCTGCCCACCGAAGCAGTTGGCAAGGACAAACGCCCCGTCGGGCTGACCGTGACGCACGCTCTCGATACCACCCCGACCGAGCTGCACGTCTTTTCCGCCTATGCCGCCAAGACGTCTGTCTATGTCATGACGATGGAAAACCAGCGGCTCTGGGCGGTCGAGGTTCCGGACGGGAAGCCGCGTATCCGCACCATCCGCTAGGCGCTTTCTGCGATGCGCGATCCCGCCGCTGTCATCTTCGACTTCGACGGCGTGATCGCCGATAGCGAGATGCTCGCCAACCGGGTGCTGGCCGAGGAGCTGACCCGGCTGGGCCTGCCTACCACGCTTGAGCAGAGCTATGCCCGCTACGTCGGAACGCGCTGGGGCGAGATGATGGCGCTGATCGAACAGGCGCTGGGCCGCGCGGTGCCGGAGGGCTGGGGCGATCAGCTCTCCGACATCATGATGGCGCGTTTCCGCCGCGATCTTGCCGAGGTGCCGGGGGCGGGGGCCTTCATCGCCCGGCTTGGCACGCGTCCGCGCGGCATCGCTTCCTCCAGCAGCCCGGCGCGGTTGGCGATCAGCCTAGAGGTGCTCGGGCTGACGGAGCATTTCGAAGACCGCGTGTTCAGCGCCGAGCTGGTCGAGCGCGGCAAGCCGCACCCGGACATCTTCCTGCTCGCCGCGCGCGGGATCGGCGTGACACCCGAGGCCTGTCTGGTGATCGAGGATAGCCCCTCGGGGGTCACCGCGGCCAAGGCGGCGGGGATGGAGGTGATCGGGCTCCTTGCAGGCAGTCACATCCAGCCCGGCCACGCCGAGCGGTTGCGCGCCGCCGGGGCCGATCACATCGCGCCCTCATGGGACGCGGCGGCGCGGCTGGTGTTCCCCCACTGAAGGGCCTCGCGCAAAGCCGATTGCCGTTTCGCACCGCCCGTCTATACGCATCCCCATGCCCGCAGCGCGCGTATCCCTTTTGGCATGAACCCCCATTTCGCCCTCCCCGCGCGCCCCTTCCAACGCGCCATCGGCCTTGCGCTGACGCTGGCGATTGCGGGTAGCTGGCTGGCGATCCACGCCTATGCGATGTTCGTGTTCGAACTGACCTGGAGCAACTGGCCGCTCGCGCTGGGAATGGCGCTGGTGCAGTGCTGGCTCAGCGTCGGGGTGTTCATCGTCTGCCACGATGCGATGCACGGCAGTCTGGTGCCGGGCCATCCGCGCACCAACGGCGCGATCGGCGCGGTGCTGCTGGCGCTTTATGCGGGCTTTGCGTGGCGGCAGCTGCGCGATGCGCATTTCGCGCATCATAAGCTCGCGGGCCGCGCGGGCGATCCCGATTTCGACGAGCATCACCCGGACAATTTCTGGCGCTGGTATGCCACCTTCTTCCGGCGCTATTTCGGCTGGCGCTCGCTGCTGTTCGTGCACACCGTGGTCGGGATCTACTGGCTGGTGCTGGACATCCCGATGGTGCAGATCGTGCTGCTCTACGGCCTCCCTGCGCTGGGATCGTCGCTCCAGCTGTTCTACTTCGGCACCTTCCGTCCGCACCGGCACATGCCGGGCGAGGATTCAGGCGCCTTTGCCGATCATCACAACACGCGCTCCGAGGAGTTCGGCACGCTGGCGAGCCTCGCTTCGTGCTTCCATTTCGGCTATCATCTCGAACACCACCGCCGCCCCGACGTGCCGTGGTGGGCGCTTCCCGCTGCGCGCCGGGCCGGGGTGGGTCGTGCCCAATCGACCAAGAAGGTGCCTGCATGAGCTGGCTCGAAATATTTCTGACCGTCATGTCCTCGCTGATCGGGATGGAGCTGTTTGCGTGGGTGGCGCACAAGTACATCATGCATGGCTGGGGCTGGGCGTGGCACCGAGACCATCACGAACCGCATAATAATGTGCTGGAAAAGAACGATCTCTTCGCGGTTGTCTTCGGCACGATTAACGCTGCGATGTATATCTATGGCGCGCTCTATTGGGACTGGCTGTGGTGGTTTGCGGTCGGCATTACGCTCTACGGCGTGATCTACACGCTGGTGCATGATGGCCTCGTCCATCAGCGCTACTGGAAGTGGGTGCCGCGCAAGGGCTACGCCAAGCGGCTGGTGCAGGCGCACAAGCTCCACCATGCGACCATCGGCAAGGAAGGCGGGGTCAGCTTCGGCTTCGTCTTCGCGCGCGATCCGGCGAAGCTGAAGGCGGAGCTGAAGCGGCAGAAGGAAGCCGGGGTCGCGGTAGTGCGCGACGCGGCAGGTGCCGGCAGCGACGAATTCGAGGCGGTCGGGAGGAATATCTAGTCCCGCCTTAGCGTGCTTTCGACCGGTCTTGACATGGTTTGCACGCATGAAGGCCGTTTTCGGGGGCGGTGCGCCGGTGTCCCACTTGGAACATCGGTCCGGTGGGTCAGCTCGCTGCGAGGCGTGCGGCGTGTTCCTTCACCAGCGCGATCATGTTGGGAACGCCCTGCGTCCGGTTGCTCGATAGCTGGTTTTTCAGGTCGAAGGGGGCAAGTGCGCCCATCACGTCCATCTGCGCGACTTCTGCGGCGGGCCGGTCCTGCACCGCAGCGATCACGAGCGCGACAATGCCCTTGGTGATCGCGGCGTTGCTGTCGGCGAGGAAGTGCAGCCGATCCGCATCGGTTCCCGCGGGGTAGACCCAAACCGCCGCCGAACAACCGCGCACCAGCGTCGCATCGGTCTTGAGCGCATCGGGCATCGGCTCCAGCGCGCGGCCAAGCTCGATCAGCAAGCCGTAACGGTCGTCGCCGTCGAGAAATTCATATTCTTCGAGAATGTCGGAAAGCGTGCGCATGGCAGCGCAGGTAGGCAGGCCGGGCCGGAAACGGAAGGGGGAATTACCCGCCGATGCCGCCGGGCCGGGTGAAGGCGTGCCAGATCACGTAGAGCCAGCCCAGAAAGCCGTGAACGATCGCCCATATGATCGACTGATGCAGGCTCCAGCTGATCGCCACCGCGATCGCGCTGCCGAGACCGATGCCGGCTTGCGTGGCGGTGCCCGTCGCGCTGCTCACAGCTCCACCCCGCTGGCGATGGCTTCAAGCTTGCGGATGCGTTCCTTGAGATCGGCCAGTTCGATGCGCGCGGTGCCGATGCTGGAACCTTCGTCGGCGCGGCTCTGCCCGCCGATACGTTCAAGCTCCTGCCGTTTGAGTTCGAGCCAGCCCTGCCAGGCGCGCAAGGTGGCTCCCGCGATCACGATCACCGCAACCAGAAGGCCGGCGGTCAGCACGATGGTAGGATCGAGAAAGACAGTCGTCATTGGGCCTGCTCCTCCTTGATGGCTGCGGGCACGGCGCGCAGCGCTTCGATTTCGGCAGCGATCCGCGCTCTTTCGCGCGCATCGGCGGTGTTGGCGTCGGTGGCGATGCGTTCGAGCACCTTCACCCGTTCCCTGAGATTGGCGATCTCGGCCGTGGCCGCCTCCAGCGCGGCGATGGTGCGGCTATCGTCGCGCGGGGAGAAAACGGGGTTGCCGTCTTCATCGCGGGCCACGCCGAGTTCGCGGTCATGGCGGCGCGAATAGATCTGAACGATGCCCCAGATCGCGACGATGATGACCCCGGCGGTCCAGAAGCTCATCACGCTTCCCCCTTGTTTTTGAGACCGGCGAGCGCGCGGTCGCGCAGGGCGTCGATCTCGGCGCCCAAGTGATAGCCGCCGTCGGTGACGATGCGTTCGACATTGGCGAGCCGATCCTTCATCGCCCCCAGTTCGGCGCGCAGCTGCGCGTTTTCCTGGGTCAGCAGCACCACACGCTCGGCGGTCTGCTTGTCCGAGCCCGGCTTTAAGGACTGGCCCCACATCCCTTCGAGCGGGTAGCCGTTCTTGATCTTCATCCGCGTGGTCTGGAACGAGACGGCGATCCCCGCCGCGCCGAGGGTGAAGGCCCCGGCAATGATCCACCCGAGATAGGGCAGGAAGGCGCTGAACTCTTCCATCACACGCGCTCCTTGCCCAGAGCCGGCGTATCGCGCAGCGCCTCGATCTCGGCGGAGAGCGAATAGCCGCGATCGGTGACGATCTTCTCGAGCACGATCATGCGATCCTGCATGGCGTCGAGCCTGTCGTGCAGCGACTTGTTCTCGGCCTTGAGACGCTGGGTTTCGGCGGTATCCGAACGGTCGGTCTTGCCGCCCCATTCGTCTTCCAGCGAATAGCCGTGCTTGGCGCGGATCCAGTTGTTGATGAGCCAGCCACCGGTGCTCAGCGCAATGATGGCGATGACGAAGGTGGGTCCACCGAAATCCATCACACGCGCTCCTTCTTCGCGATGCCGAGCGGTATGCCGGCATCATGCTCATCGACCCGGCGCTGGTCACGCAGCGCTTCGATCTGGGTGGCGATGTCGTAGCCGCGGTCGGTCACGATGCGTTCGAGCACCTGCACGCGGGCTTCGAGCCGCTGGATCTGGCCGACATATTGCGCGGCCTTTTCGGCGGTCTGCTCGGCGGCGGCGCCGACCTGCATTTCGGCCATCTTCTGCTGATGCTTGGTCCACAGCGCGATCACCGGGATCATCAGTGCGATGATCGGGATCATGAGAGCCAGGTAGCCTTCCATGATGGTATTCCCCCTTCAAACAATTCGGATTGGTTCAGCGCAGCCGCTCGATCTCGGCGGTCAGACGCGGGTTGCTGCTGACATAGTGGGCTTCGACGGCGGCGAGGCGGCGGTCGATATCGCGGAAGCTGGCGCGGATTTCGCGGGCGGTGCGCTTGGGGCTTTGCCGCACGGACTGCCAGTATTTCTGCTCGCTTTCGTCGCGGTAGAGATAGGGCGGCTTCTTGTTGAGCAGCAGCCCGGCAATAAAGTAGGCAAAGATCGGCCAACCCATCGTGATCGCCAGGATCACCATGCCGATCCGGAACCAGAAGACATTGATCCCGGTGTAATCGGCGATCCCCGCGCAGACACCCATCAGCTTGGCGTTGTGCTTGTCGCGGTAAAGCGTGGTGCGGGGGCTGTTCATGCGCGGGTTCCCTTCTTCTCCGCGAGCAGCGCTTCGAGTTCGCGCAGCTGCTGGTTGTCTTTCTCGTGATCGGCGATCAGGCGGCGGGCCGGGGTGAAGGCCGGATCGTCGCTGGCGACCAGCCGTTCGACGGTCTCCATGCGTTCATCGAGGCGCTTGGCGAGGTTGTAGAGTTCCTCCAGCAGCACTTCGTCGTCGCTGGTGATGGTAGCGGCGGTCTTCCACTTGGTCATGTAGTGGAGGATCACCCAGGGCAGGCCGATGAACAGCATGCCCACGACCATGATGACTTCGAAATCCATGGCTTATTCCCCCTTGTTCAGATCGGTCTTGCCGAGCGCCTTCTTCATGGCGGCGAGTTCATCGTCGATCGCGTCCGAACCGGCGAGGGCGGCAATTTCATCGGCGAGCGACGGGGCCTTGTTCTCGGCAATCTGCAGCGCATCGGCGCGGCCTTCGGCGTAATCGACCCGGCGTTCGAGCTGGTCGAAGCGGGCCAGCGCCTCGTCGGTGCGCTCGGTGCTCATCAGCGTGCGCAGCTTGACGCGGTTTTCGGCGCTTTCGAGCCGCGCGGCGATCGCGGTCTGGCGACTGCGGGCCTCGCGCAGGCGGTGCTGCAGCTTGGCGATGTCTTCCTCGTAAGCGCGCAGCGCATCGTCGAGCACGGCGATCTCACCCTTGAGCTGGTCGGCCATGTCGCCGGCCTTCTTCTTTTCGACGAGAGCGGCACGGGCCAGATCCTCGCGATCCTTGCTGAGCGCAAGCTGCGCCTTCTCGGCCCAGTCGGCCTGCAGCCGGTCGAGCTTCACGCAGTGGCGGTGCATTTCCTTCTGGTCGGCGATGGTGCGCGCCGCGCTGGCGCGGACTTCGACCAAGGTTTCCTCCATTTCGAGGATGATCATGCGGATCATCTTCGACGGATCATCCGCCTTGTCGAGCATGTCGTTGAAATTGGCGGCGATGATATCGCGGGTGCGGCTGAAAATGCCCATGAAGGCTACTCCATCGAGAAACGAATTGACCCGTTCGAGCGGAGCGACTCGCTCCTCGCGGGTGGGGGTGGTGTAGGGCCGAGACTGCGCCTTGCCGGGGTTCTGGCGCAAGGCCTCGATTTCCGCATCGAGCCGCGACAAGCCGGTCGGCGACAGCAGCGGGGAAAGGTGGGCCGAAGCATCGCTGTCGAACGCAGCGCGCGTGGGTGTCGCGGTGCGGTCAGCAGCAGCGGGGGGGACATCCCGCAGGGGGCGCTCCGGCCCGAGGGGGTTGGAGAAGCGGTCGGCCACGTCAGGCGATCTCGATCATCGCATCGGCGGCACCGACGGGATGGGCGACGGGGGCGGCATAGGCCGCGCCCGGCTGAAGCTGCGACGACAGCGCGATCATCATCACCATCGCGGCGATGCTGGCCATGGCAGCGTGGCCGAGCTTGCTGTTCCAGAAGCTGGTATTTGCGGCGGTGCGGTTGATCATAGTGGGCCTCCCGAAGTGTGTTCGTGGTGTTGCCAGTGATTTTGCACGGGCCGTGCCAAACTGCGGGAAATGGCGGAAATCAGCCATTTTCACAATGTGGCGAGGCGAGGGCGTTGGTCTCTATTGCCAAGCATTGGGGATTTTCACTATAAGTTCGGGCATGAAGTTCGAGAGCCAGTTCATTGGCCAATCGGGGGCCTTTCTCGACGCGGTCGAACGGGCTTCGCGCGCTGCCGCGATGAACCGTCCGGTGCTGGTGATCGGCGAGCGTGGAACGGGCAAGGAACTGATCGCCGAACGCCTCCACCGCCTCTCGACCCGCTGGGACGAACCGCTCGTCACCATGAACTGCGCGGCGCTTCCCGAAACCCTGATCGAGGCCGAGCTGTTCGGGCACGAGGCGGGGGCCTTCACCGGCGCCACAAAAGCCCGCGCAGGCCGCTTTGAAGAGGCCGACCGGGGCACGCTGTTCCTCGACGAGCTGGGCACGCTCAGCATGGGCGCGCAGGAGCGGCTGCTGCGCGCGGTCGAATATGGCGAGGTGACGCGCATCGGCGCCTCGCGCCCGCTTCGGGTCGACGTGCGGATCGTGGCGGCGACCAACGACGATCTGCCCGCGCTCGCCGCAAGCGGAGACTTCCGCGCCGACCTGCTCGACCGGCTCAGCTTCGAGGTCATCACGCTCCCCCCGCTGCGCGTGCGCGAGGGCGATATCGGCGTGCTGGCCGAATATTTCGGACGGCGCATGGCGGCCGAGCTCGACTGGGATCGCTGGCCGGGCTTCGCGCCGCACGTGATGGACGCGCTGGAAGATCACCTCTGGCCCGGCAATGTGCGCGAGCTTCGCAATGTGGTGGAGCGCGCGGTCTATCGCTGGGACGTGCCCGACATGCCGATCGCGCATGTGCAGTTCGATCCCTTCGACAGCCCCTGGCGCCCGCGCCCGCCCGAACATCGCCGCAGCAGCGCGCCCGTGGCCCATGCCGCGCCCGCATCCGGCGCGCCGGTGGCGAGCGCGCCCGCGAGCGTCAATTTTGACACGATCGAAGACCTGCGCGCTGCGGTCGATGCGCATGAGCGCGCGATTCTGGCTCATGCGCTGGGCAAGCACCGCTGGAACCAGCGCCAGACCGCCAAGGCGCTCGGCCTCACCTACGACCAGCTGCGCCACTGCATCCGCAAGCACGCGCTGATGGAAGGTCAGGATGAGGCCGGGGTCGACGCCTGAGGGGCGGGGTTTAGGTAATCAACCTGAGGCTGCGTTACGCGCGGCTGTCACCTGTCCTGCGGCAAACCGGCAACCATGCCGGAGCTTCGCAGCCTTGCATCCCACCCCGTCCCGCCGGTTGGCCGCCGTGCCGCCGCGCGCCTGCGGCTGTCGATCCCCGCGCGCTTCATCAGCGTCGAGGGCACGCATGACTGCGTGTTGATCGACCTGTCCTCCACCGGTGCGCGGATCGCGATGGCAGAGCCGCTTGCCCGTGGGGCGGCAGGCTATCTCGAGGTTGCCGGATTGCAGATCTTCGGCGAGGCGGTGCGCTTCGTGCCCGGAAACGGCGGCGGCGTGAACGGGCTGATGTTCGACGATCCGCTCCCGCGCAAGGCGGTGCTGCGGGTGCGGTATCATGCCGAGACCCTGCCGGAGCGCGAGCATGCGGCGCTGCGCGATCACGTGCGGCGCTGGGTGACCGGCGCGGCCTGAGCGGCGCAGGGCGCGCGGCGGGCGAGGTTCGCTCTTGCCAAATCCGGCCCGAGCGACTAACTGACCCGCCAATCCCGACATTGTCGTGACAAGGTTAGGGTGCTGGCGCCTGCGGGGGCCGGCCCGAAACCGCGTTGCCGCACTGCCGAATCGCTACGGAGCATGAATGGCCGATATCGCGCGTCTGACCCAGTTGATCGAACCCGAAGCCACGGCCTTGGGGTTTGAGTTGGTGCGCGTGGCGATGCTTCCTTCCGAAGCGGGCGATGGCGGCATGGCCTTGCAGATCATGGCCGAAGATCCCGCCACCGGCCAGCTGGTGATCGACCAGTGCGCCGCGCTGTCGCGCCGTGTGTCCGAGGTGATCGACGCCGCCGAGGAAGCGGGCAAAGTGCTGATCGAAGGGGCCTACCACCTCGAAGTCAGCTCGCCCGGCATCGACCGTCCGCTCACCCGCGACAAGGATTTCGCCAATTGGGCCGGACACGAAGTCCGCATCGTCATGGACAAGTCCTATGATGGCCAGCGTGTCAACAAGGGCGTGCTCGGCGGGCTCGAGGATGGTATGGTCCTCGTGAAAGAAGTGAAGGCGGGCGATGTCCGCCTGCCGCTCGCAGATATTCATTCCGCGAAGCTCGTCCTCACCGACGCGCTGATCGCCGCCACCCGCCCGCTGGACACCAGCGGGGCCGACGAACTCATCGAAGAAGATACAGAGAAGGCAGACGACTGATGAGTGCCATTTCCGCCAACAAGGCCGAACTGCTTGCGATCGCCAACGCGGTCGCCTCGGAAAAGATGATCGACAAGGCGATCGTCATCGAGGCGATGGAAGAAGCGATCCAGAAATCCGCGCGCAACCGCTACGGCGCGGAAAACGACATCCGTGCAAAGCTCGATCCGCTGACCGGCGATCTGACGCTGTGGCGCGTGGTCGAGGTGGTCGAAGAGGTCGAGGACTACTTCAAGCAGGTCGATCTCAAGCAGGCCGAAAAGCTGCAGCCGGGTGCCAAGGTGGGTGACTTCATCGTCGATCCGCTGCCCCCGGTCGATCTTGGCCGTATCGACGCGCAGTCGGCCAAGCAGGTGATCTTCCAGAAGGTCCGCGATGCCGAGCGTGAGCGCCAGTACGAGGAATTCAAGGACCGTCAGGGCGAAGTCATCACCGGCGTGATCAAGTCGGTCGAATTTGGCCACGTGATCGTCAACCTCGGCCGCGCCGAGGGTGTGATCCGCCGCGATCAGCAGATCCCGCGCGAAGCTGCCCGCACCGGCGAGCGCGTGCGTGCGCTCATCACCAAGGTGGAACGCAACAACCGCGGCCCGCAGATCTTTTTGAGCCGCGCGCACCCCGACTTCATGAAGAAGCTGTTCGCGCAGGAAGTGCCCGAAATCTACGACAACATCATCGAGATCAAGGCCGCCGCGCGTGACCCGGGCAGCCGTGCCAAGATCGGCGTGATCAGCCGCGATTCCAGCATCGATCCCGTCGGCGCCTGCGTCGGCATGAAGGGCAGCCGCGTGCAGGCCGTCGTGCAGGAACTGCAGGGCGAGAAGATCGACATCATCCCCTGGAGCGAAGACACCGCAACCTTCGTCGTCAACGCGCTCCAGCCCGCCACGGTCAGCCGCGTCGTGCTCGACGAGGATGATGGCCGCATCGAAGTGGTGGTGCCCGACGATCAGCTTTCGCTGGCGATCGGTCGCCGCGGCCAGAATGTTCGCCTCGCGAGCCAGCTCACCGGCCACCAGATCGACATCATGACCGAGGAAGAGGCTTCCGAGAAGCGCTCCAAGGAATTCGCCGAGCGGTCGAAGATGTTCGAGGAAGAGCTCGACGTCGATGAAACCCTCTCGCAGCTGCTGGTGGCCGAAGGCTTCGCCGAGCTGGTCGAAGTGGCCTATGTCGACCTCGGCGAACTCGCCACGATCGAAGGTTTCGACGAGGAACTCGCCGAGGAACTCCAGAGCCGCGCATTGGAAGCGCTCGAACGGCAGGAAGCCGCGCACCGCGAAGTGCGCCGTGGTCTGGGCGTCGAGGATGCACTGGCGGACATTCCGCACCTGACCGAAGCGATGCTGGTCACGCTTGGCAAGGCCGGGATCAAGACGCTCGACGATCTCGCCGATCTCGCCACCGATGAGCTGATCGCCAAGAAGCGCGAAGCGCCGCGCCGTCGGAACAATGCCGACGGCCCGCCGCAGCGGCGCCCGCAGCGCGAAACCGACAAGGGCGGCGTGCTGGGCGAATATGGCCTGTCGGAAGAGCAGGGCAACGAGATCATCATGGCCGCGCGCGCGCACTGGTTCGAAGACGAGCCTGCTGAGGAGGCCGCCCATGCGGACTCCACCCAATGAGCGCCTGACGTCCGACATCGCTGAGCCGTCGCTCCCCGCCAAGGCGGAGAGCGAGCGGCGCTGCATCCTCTCCGGGGACACCTCGGCGCGGGACAGCTTGCTGCGTCTGGCGATTTCGCCCGACGGGCTGGTGCTGCCCGATGCTGGAGCCAAGGCACCGGGGCGGGGCGCGTGGATCGGGGTCACCCGCTCCGCGCTTGAAGAAGCGCTCGCCGATGGCCATCTGAAGAAAGCCCTGATGCGCGCCTTCAAGGGTGCGCCTCTCACCATTCCCGATGACCTGCCCGCGCGGGTCGAGGCTGCGCTGGCGCGCCATCTGGGCGACCGGCTGGGGCTGGAACTGCGCAGCGGCAATATCGTGCTTGGCTCGGCCCGGATCGAGGAGCAGGCCCGTTCAGGACGGATCGCGGTGCTGCTCCACGCCGCCGACAGCAGCGTCGATGGACGGCGAAAGCTCGATCAGGCGTGGCGCGTGGGCACCGACGCCGAAGGCTCGGGCCTCACCGGGCAGGTCTTGCCCCTAGACCGCACCGCGCTGTCTGTGGCATTGGGCCGCGACAATGTGGTCCACCTGGGCGTTGCCGGCCATCCCGGCGACATGCGCGCTGCAGAGCGCGTGCTTCAGGCGGTGTCCCGGCTGGTGCACTACGCCGGCACGGAGCGGGCGAACGCGACGCAAGAGACAGGCCGGGGCGCACCCGGCAACGCAGACCTGCCGGACGGCGGGGCAGCGGTTATTGATGAATACGTGAAGGACTGACGAGCGATAATGAGCGACGAAAACGACAACCAGCGCACCCGCAAACCCCTCGGCCTCAAGCGGTCGGTGGATGCGGGCGAGGTCAAGCAGACCTTCAGCCACGGCCGCACCAACAAGGTGGTGGTCGAGGTCAAGCGTCGCCGTGTGCTCGGCAAGCCGGGTGAGGCCGCTGCGCCGCCCCCGCCGCCGCCGCCGCCGCCGCCGCCCCCGCCCGTCGCC